>Ga0196960_10000081_pt1 | contig 38042 bp, 33 predicted proteins | sample S3v_5metaG_FD_183187 | JGI IMG/M metagenome (GOLD analysis project Ga0196960, IMG submission 183187) | Soil microbial communities from Anza Borrego desert, Southern California, United States - S3+v_5 | ecosystem: Environmental > Terrestrial > Soil > Desert | place: USA: California | collected...
GCGCCATGCAGGCGCTGCGCGTCCAGGTCCCGTACGGCGCCGAGGGCGATCTCGTGCGCGTCCATCCCGGAGAGGAGTGGCTGTACGTCCTCGACGGCCGGCTGCGGGTCGTGCTCGGGGAGACCGTGCACGACCTCGATCCGGGTGACAGCGCGCACTTCGACTCGCTCACCCCGCACCGGATCGCGGCGCTCGACGCCGCCGGGGCGCGCCTGCTCTTCGTCCACACGCTGCTGCAGAGCCCGGCCGCCGAGCTGTGCCTGGGCGGCGGGACGCACCGGTTCTGATCCCGCGGGCCCACCGGGCGCGTCTTTCGCCACCGCGCGCCCTGCGGGATCGCGCCCCCTTTCACCGCACCGGCCCGAGCGGCCGGAAGAGAGGACCGTCATGTCCGATCCGGAGTACTACGACCCGCTCGCCTCGCGCAGGCCGAAGAGCGCGGACACACAGGAGCGGCGCATGCCCCGGGGACTCGTGATCCGGCTCATCGCCTACCTGGTGGCCGGACACGTCGTCGCGGCCTTCCTCTTCCTTCTCTTCACCGTGGCCGGCAAGGGCTGACTTCCGGCGTCACGCGTCCTCGACGAGACGCTCACGCAGCTTCTCGCGGGTCTCGTGGCTGACCTTGAGCCCTTCGAGGAGGTAGCGGTCCGTGCTGCCCCAGATCTCCTCGATGGTGGCGAACGCCGCGTCGAGGTATTCGGCGTGGGCGCCGAAGAGCGGATTGAGCAGCTCCATCACCTCGTCGGACATCCCTACGGGCGAGGTGTCGCTGCGCTTCACCTTGTACCGGCGGTGCGCGTCGTTCGACTTGAGGTAGTCGGCCTCGATGGCCTCCTTCTCGACACCGACCGCGAGCAGCGAGACCGCGACCGACAGGCCGGCCCGGTCCTTGCCCGCCGCGCAGTGCATCAACGCCGGCACGCTGTCCTCGGCCAGCGCGTGCAGCACGCGGCTGTGTTCGGCGGTGCGGTCCTTGATGATCGAGCGGTACGAGGCGACCATCCGCTCCGTCCCCTTGCCGTCGGCCAGGATCGAGCGCAGCTGCTGGATGTTCCCGTCGCGCACCAGCCGCCAGAACTCCGCCCCGTCGGCGGGGTCGGAGAGAGGGATGCTGACATTCCGGACACCGGGCAGCTCGACGTCGAGGCCGTCCAGCTTGTGGTCGGCGGCGTTGCGGAAGTCGAAGATCGTGTGCAGGCCGAGCCCGGCGAGAAAGGCGGCGTCGGCCTCGGTGGCGTGGGCGAGGTGGCCGCTGCGGTAGAGGCGCCCGTACCGCACGGTGCGGCCGTCCACGGTCGGAAGCCCGCCGACGTCGCGGAAGTTGCGGACGCCGGTCAGGGCGACGTCCGTCGGCTCGGGGCGGACCTGCGGGACCTCTGGCAACTGCGTCACAAGGGCTCCTGGAGTGTCAGGTGTCGGCGCCGCTCGCCGACGGGGCACGCCCGCGACGATACGACATGGCTGCACCGGGCAACCGTCTCGGCCGTCCCGGTGCTGGGGACACGGGCGACAGCGGTCACAGCATGTCCGTATTGGCGCATTTAATGGAACATGCCCTATTTGCATGGGAGATGGTGTGAACCAGGTGAGCGGGATCATATCTGTGACGGTGCGTGGTGGAGGTGCCGAGGGCCTTTCCGGACGCCGAGCGGAAAGCCAAGATCCGTAATCCACGGAGTGTGACGGGAATGCGGTACCGGAAATGAGGAACGGATTCCGCTCCTCGGCCGGCGGCTTGTCCGTGGCGTCCCGGCTCGCTTACGGTCACGGTCAATCCGGACGGAACGCCTAATCCTGCCGCCGCCCGGAATCCGCACCGACTCACGTGTGGCAGGAGCGGGGGAACCAGGTAGGCCGCCGGCCGGAGGGATCCGGTACGGCTTGGGGTCAAGTCGCGCGCACCGCGCGGCCGGGCATCTCCAGTCCGAACCCGACAGCTCACCTCGCAGGCGCCGGAGAGGAAACCCCATGCCCGCAAAAGGCAAGCACCGTCGCACGAAGACCGGCCCGATCTCCCGTGGCGTCCTTGCCGCAGGGACCGGCGGCGCCGTTCTCGCCCTCCCGCTGATCGGCGCCACCGGCGCCCACGCCGCCGGGCAGGCCGCTCCGGCTGCCGAGTCCGCCGCCGCGCACAGCGCCCCCAGCTCCGCTTCCGCTTCCGCGGCGAAGGGCGCCCCGAAGACCTACTCCGTGGTCTCCGGTGACTACCTCGCGAAGATCGCTGCCGACAAGAAGGTCAAGGGCGGCTGGCAGAAGCTGTACCAGGACAACCGTGCCGTCGTCGGTGAGGACCCGAGCCTGATCCTCCCGGGCATGAAGCTGACTCTCGGCGCCAAGGCGTCCGGCTCCGCGGAGAAGTCCTCCGGGGCCGCCCCCTCGACGGCGAAGAAGGCTGCCGCCCCGGCTGCCCAGGCCGAGAAGGCTGCCGCCCCGGCCGCCCCGGCCGAGAAGGAGACCGCGGCGGCCACCGGCACCGGTGCGTCGGAGAGCAGCAGCTCCGGCTACGCCGCTCCGGTCGAGAACGCCAATGTCACCACCCAGTACCGGGCCTCCGGCGCCAGCTGGTCCAGCGGTTACCACACCGGCTCCGACTTCCAGGCCGCCTCCGGCACCAGCGTCCGGTCCATCGGTCCGGGCACCGTGGTCTCCGCGGGCTGGAGCGGCTCGTACGGCAACGAGGTCGTCATCCAGCACAGCGACGGCATGTACTCCCAGTACGCGCACCTGTCCTCGCTCGGGGTCTCGGCCGGCCAGACCGTCACGGGCGGCCAGCAGATCGGCCTCTCCGGCTCCACCGGCAACTCCACCGGCCCGCACCTCCACTTCGAGGTCCGGACCGGCCCGAGCTACGGCTCGGACGTCGACCCGATCGCCTACCTGCGTTCGCACGGCGTCTCCATCTGAGGCACGCCACCTGAAGGTGGACGGGAGGGGCGATGCGCCAAGACGCATCGCCCCTCTCCTTATTCCGGCTTTACCAAAAACTGACCGGGTGGTCTTTCTCACCACCCGTCAACCCCTTATTACGGTCGCGTAGGTCACAATCGAGGGTGCAGGATAAGCCCTTGTGGCAGACGATTCGAGAAACAGACAACGAGGCATCATCGGGTCGTACGCAGCGATTGGCGACAGCTTCACCGAGGGAGTCGGAGACCCCGGCCCCGGCGGGACGCTCGTCGGCTGGGCGGACCGGCTCGCGGTCCTCCTCGCGGACCAGCTCCCCGGCCCGGATGCGGTAGTAGGCCCGGCGGACGACACACACGGGAACTTCCGGTACGCCAATCTCGCGGTACGCGGACGTCTCCTCGACCAGATAGTCGAGGAACAGGTCCCTCGCGCCAAGGAACTGGCACCTGATCTGGTGAGCTTCTGCGCGGGCGGCAACGACATCCTCCGCCCCGGTTCCGACCCTGACGACGTCGCGGTGCGATTCGAGCGCGCGGTCGCCGATCTGACACAGGCGGTCGGCACGGTCATGGTCACCACCGGCTTCGACACCCGTGGCATCCCCGTGCTCAAGCACCTGCGGGGCAAGATCGCCATGTACACCGCGCACGTCCGGTCCATCGCCGACCGCTACGACTGCCCGGTGCTGGACCTGTGGTCCCTGAGGTCCGTGCAGGACAGGCGGGCCTGGGACAACGACCGGCTGCACCTCTCGGCGGAGGGGCACACCCGCGTCGCGTTGCGTGCCGCCCAGGTCCTCGGCCTCGAGATACCGGCCGACCCCGACCAGGTGTGGCCCCCGCAGACCCAGCGCGGGGCACTGGACCTGCGGCGCGACGACATCCAGTGGGCGCGTGAATACCTCGTCCCGTGGATCGGCCGCCGGCTGCGCGGGGAGTCCTCCGGGGATCACGTCGCGGCCAAGCGCCCCGACCTGCTGCCGCTCTGACCCTCCGGCCGCCGCACCCCGGCCGCTCTCGCTTCGTCAGCGGCTGACCACGGGGAGCGGACGCCGGGCAGGTCCTGGGGACGCGAACCCGCCCGGGGCGGGTATCCGTATCGGTCGGGCGGGTATCCGCTCCAGCACCCCGCCCGCGAAGACGTCGTACAGCGGCAGCGTCTCCAGGTGCACGTAGCCGATGTGGCAGTCGCACACATCGAGCGGACAGCCGCGCGGACCGAGCGAACTGCGGTAACTGCCGTCGTAGAGATTGCCCAGCTCCGCACGGACGAAGTGACAGCGGCGCACCGTCCCGTCACCGTCCACCGATATGACCGACCGGCCGGTCCGGCACGGCAGTCCGGCCGAGCGGTGCGGATGCCTGCTGTACGGGAACAGCGGGTCCAGGGCCGTCCACCGGTCCGCCTGCTCGTCCGAATAGGTGTGACCCTCAGCGGCGTTGACCCAGAGATACACCTCGGGCGGCAGCGCGGCACGCAGCCGGCGCGCCTCCTCCAGATGCTCGTCGAGACCGACGATCCCGACGCTGTACCGCACCCCGAGGGCCGTCAGCTCCCGGCACCGGCCCAGGAACCGCTCGTACGGCGTCTGGCCGGGGTGGTAGGTGCACCACAGGGCTGCCTTGTCGCGCTCCGCCTCGGCCAGCCAGCCGGTACGGCAGCTGAGGTTGGTCTGTACGGCGACCCGGCCGATGTGCGGCAGTCGCGACAGCTCGACGAGCGCCCTCCGGTACCAGGACCGGACCAGGCCCTCGCCCCACGGGGTGAACAGCACCGACAGCCGGTCGCCGGTCTGCTCGGCCGCCCACCCGGTGAACCGCTCCAGGGCCGCACGGTCCGACCGCAGCTGCTCCCCGCTGTCCCGCCGCTTGGCGAACGGACAGTAAGGACAGTCGTAGTCGCACGAGGCGAGCGGGCCCCGGTAAAGGATCGTCAGGTCCGTGCTCATCGGGCGGCTCACTTCGCCTCGTAGGCGGCCATGGCGGCTCGCACCGCAGGGGAGAACAGTTCCGGGCCCAGGGCGTCCGAGTGGGCCAGGCCCTCGGGGGAGAGACGCAGCAGGGCAGGGGCCACCGAATCGTCCAGCCAGCCCCGCGCGGTGAAGAGCTCCAGCTCGGCCGGGAAGTCCTCGTACACGTCGGTGCCGAAACGCTCGCGGTACCCGGCAGTCCGCATGCCCTCGGCCTGGAGCAGTGACTGAAGGAGGTGGCGTCGGCGCGCCTCGCCGTCGTCGACGTAACGGCCGACCTCCGCACGCGAGAAGTCCGTAGCGGTGGTGAAGCCGTCGATGATGCCCCGGATCTCCCGCATCTCCACGGCGTAGTCGAAGGAGTAGTGCAGGGAAGAGGTGTACGAGCGGGCCCCGCAGCCGAGTCCGATCATGCCGTCCGTCTGGCAGGCGTAGTCGTCGGGACCCGCGTGCGGGGCGTCGGTGCGGCGGAACATCCGCATCGACACCTGCTCGTAGCCGTGGGACAGCAGATGGTCGCGGCCCTCGCGGTACAGCCGCAGCCGCTGTTCGTCCCACGCGGTGTCCGGTGCCTCCGCTCCGGCGCCGAGGCGCCCGAGACCGGTCAGCGGCCGCACGTACAGCGGGTAGAGGTAGAGCTCCTCCGGGCGCCAGGCCAGGGCGGCATCCAGCGAGGTGCGCCAGGTCGCCCCGGTCTGCCCCTCGATGCCGTAGATCAGATCGATGTTGAGGACCGGGACGCCGGCGTCGCGGATCCGGCCGAGGGCCGCCTCCACCTCGGAACGGTGCTGCGGGCGGACGGCGGCCCGGGCCTCGGCGTCCACGAAGCTCTGCACACCGATGCTGATCCGGGTGGTGCCCCGGCCGGCCAGCACGGCCAGCCGGTCCGCCGTGGCCGTCGACGGTGAGGTCTCGACCGACAGGGGAACCGCATCGAGGTCGGCGCCCATCCGTTTCTCCGCGATGTCGCAGAGGCGCTCCAGCTCGCCGGCGGTGAGGAACGTGGGAGTACCGCCACCGAACGCGGCGGCGGCGAAACGAACAGGCTCCTCGTCGCCCAGCGCGTCCCGCACGGCAGTGGCCTGCCGGTCGAGCGCGTCGAGGTAACGCGTCGTCAGTTCCTCGGGGGCGCCGATCCGGGTGAACAGGTTGCAGAACCCGCAGCGGACCTCGCAGAACGGTATGTGGAGGTAGAGCGAGAGCGAGTCCTTGCGTTCCGCCGCCCAGAGCCCGCTCAGCGACGGACGCCCGGCGGGGTGGCCGGCGAGAGGGCGGTAGGCCGTCTTGTGCGGATAGGCGTAGACGTAGCTGCGGTACGGGCGGGTGCTGGGAGTGGTGGTCATCGGGTCGCCCCTGGTTCGAGGAAGAAATGGGCATAGGGCACGGTCCAGACGGATTCATGACCGATACGGTGGCCGGTGTAGCCGTCATCGCCGTACGCCGTGCCGTGATCGGAGCAGACGATGGCGAAACATCTGCGACGACTGCTCACCGCCGCGAAGAGGCGCCCGATGTGCCGGTCCACGTACTCCAGCGCCGCGGCATGGGTGGCCCTGGAGTCACCGGAGCCGGCAGTGGCGCCGGGCAGGTGGAACCAGTTGGGCTGATGCAGCGCCGACACATTCACGAAGAGGAACAGCCGCTGTTCATCCGGGAGTTCCGCGACGACGCGTTCGGCCCGCGAGACCTGGGCCTGGAAGGACGTCGGAGAAGTGACACCGAACTCCGGCTCCCAGTGGCTCTCCTGGAACATGTCCGGCAGCACCGAGCCGAGCGGCGGGCGGCGGTTGAAGAAACCCACGCCACCGACACACACCGTGCGATAGCCCACGGCGGCGAGGCCGGAGAGGAAGTCGGGGGTCTCGTGGACGAAGGTGCCGTCCGCAGTCGACTCGCTGCCCGCGAAGCGCGCGGCGAACAGTCTCGGGTGAGGACCGGGGGCGACGGGCGTCGGCAGGAATCCGGCGAAGATCGCCTGGTGGGAGGCGTAGGTGAAGCTGCCCGGGGCGTGCCTCTTCTCCCAGACGCCGCCGGGCAGGTGCCGGACGAGGTTCGGGATGCGCCCGGCCGCGGCCAGTTCCTCGGCCACGTCGAACCGCAGGGTGTCCAGGGTGACGAGCAGGAGGTCGTGGCTGCCCACGACCGCGTTCATGTCGGGCGCGGGGGGCTGCCCGTCGCGGGACATGTGATCAGGAGACTTCGCTGACACGGTCGTTCCTTGCTCGCTCGTTGTCCGTCGGGCCGGTCCCACGGCGGACGCCGTCCGGCCGGTCGTCGTGTGAGGTCGCCGCCACTACGGCGGCGATCTGCGCGCCGTAGGTGTCCATCCCCTCCACGCCGCTGCCCGGCAGGCCGGTCAGCCCCGGCAGGAGGTCGCCGAAGGCATTCACCTCACCCACGGCGAAACGCCGCCACCCCGTCGCGGGCAGCAGATCGACGCCCACGCACAGCGTGTCCGGGAAGCAGGCCGCGGCCCGCTCGCACACGGCCAGTGCGGCGCTCCAACTGCCGCCCGCAGCCTCGACGGCGGTCCGCACCTCGTCCAGATCTCCCCGCGCGCCGCCCAGGTGCAGGTTGGTCATGGGGGACCGGCTGGTCCTCACGACGGCGTGGGTCACCCGCCCCGCGACCACCACGACCCGAAGGTCGGCGACGCGCCCCCGCTGGGACGCCTTGGGCAGCCAGCGCTCGACGTGCAGTCCGTCCGGTGCCAGGGCATCGACGAGCGCCGCCACCTCGCGCTCCGTCGTGCAGCGGCGCACCCGCAGCGAGTTGAACAGCCGGCCCTCCTCGTCCCGCTCCACGGAGGTGGACGCCTGGATCCTGCCCGGGCCCGCCGTTTCCAGGGCCATCACCCCGGAGGCGGAGGAGCCGTGCGCGGGCTTCACGAACACCCGCGGCATGCGGTGTTCCGCCATCAGCCGACGCACATCCGCCCATCCCCGCACGGGGCCCGCGCCGGGCCCCGAGGTGGGGGAGTCCGGCACCGGCACCCCGGCGGAGTCCAGTACGCCGTGACAGAGCCGCTTGTCGAACAGCACGGCGATGTCCTGCGGATCGTCCAGCAGCACGGCACCTGCCGCCCCGGCCGTCCGCGCGACCTCCTGCACCGCCGAGGTGAACCGCGCGTACCAGCGGGCCGAACCCTCGACCCTGGCCGGGTCGTCGCCCCCACGCAGCAGCCGGTCCACCTCCGCGTCCTCGCCGGGCGAATCGATGCGCACGGTCTCCCCGGGGAGGAAGACGGCTTCCTGCCGCAGCACTTCCAGCCAGGACACCGTGCGCGCGGCGGGCAGACCCGCGGCGCGCACGGCGTCCTGGAAGAGGCCGACCCTGCGGTTGGCGGGAATGCCGACGACTGCGAGGCGCGGCGGTCCGCCACGCGCTGACGGTGACATGGCGGGCCTTCTCGTCACTCCGCGACCGCGGTGTAGCGGCCCTCGGCGCCGCGGTTGTCCCACGGTTCGCATCGATCGGACAGGTCGACCGATACACCGTGCGGCTCCAGCGCCTCCGCGATGCGGCGCTCCATGGCCACGGTCAGGAAGTGGTGGTGCAGGTCGAGCGAGGTGAGATGGGTGAGCGGCTGGCCTTCGAGCAGCGCCGCCGCACCCTCGTCGCCCAGTGTGCCGTTCGACAGGTCGAGCGAGTGGAGCTGCGCGACGACCGGCGCCGAAGCCACGGCGGCGGCGATCTCGTTCTGCAGCTCACTGTTGCACAGGCCCAGGTGGCGGAGCCGGGGGAAGCGGGCACCGGTGAGCAGCGGCGCGAGATCCGGCACCACCACGTCGCCCCCGTACGCCGAGACACCGAGCCAGAGCTCCAGGCGCTCCAGGGCCGGCAGCTCGCTGCCCAGAATTCCGCGCAGCGCCTCCGCGGGCAGCCCACCGCTCTCGACGAGAATTCCTTGCAGGGACTCGTGCTTGACGGGCGGGAAGACCAGGCCGGTGCCGCCGCGTACACCGAGCTGGGTCAGGTCCGGGAAGGCGGTGAGCAGAGTGGTGACGTCCGACTGCTCGATCCATGAGATCTCCGCCTCCTCCACCACCAGGTCCCCGACGAAAACCGCCCTGAGGGAGGTCAGCCGGTGGGCCGCGGCGGTGACGAGCCCGACGGGGTAGGCGGAGGTCTCCTCGTACGTCTCGCCCCACTGCCCGATGATCAGGGCCTGGACGCCTGACGGGTCGACGGCTTCCAGGAAGGCGTCGAACTCCTTTTCCCAGCTGGCGCCCCCCTCGTCGGGGTGGTACGGGTCGACACTGATGCGCCAGGCCGCGGAACCGGCCGCTGGAAGGGCCGTCCCGTCGGTCTCGCGCCGGAAATCGACGGCCGGGAGGCCGAGCAACTCGTGCAGACGGTCCGCGTCGGACATGGCACTGAGCTCCTGATGCTGGGGACGACTGATGTCCGCAAGGTCTATCAAGTGCCACTGACAACGGCGTGACCGGCCCCGGGCTGCCGTCGATGTCAGACCTCTCTCGTAGCGTTTTCCCTGTGGCCGGCACAGGAGGTGACGGCCCGGAGGGGAGACGTCCGTGTACCGGCAGGGCGATGTGCTGATGATGGCGCTGGAGGAGTCGGAGGTGCCCGCGCATCTTCTCGACGCACCGGGCGAACCGCGCGACGGGCGGGGGAGGCTGGTCCTGGCACTGGGCGAAGTCACCGGCCACGCGCACGCCGTGCAGGGACCGGGCCGGCTGATGCGGGAGGCGGGACCCTTCGGCCCGATGCTGCTTCATCTCCCGGAAGGCGGACGCGTGGTCCACGAGGAGCACGCCGCGATAGCGCTGCCGCAGGGCTGGTTCCGCGTCGTGCGCCAGCGTGAGTACGCCCCGGGCGCGGTCCGGATCGTCGCGGACTGATCCACCGTGCCGGGTGTGCGGTGATGCGTGGCCAGGAAACAGCAACAGGGCAACAGGGAACGGGGAACACCGATGCAGTATGTGGACGTGTGGCGGGGCGTGGCGGCGGCCACGGGCAGGGCCGACCGGGACGCGGCCGAGGACGGGGTGCGGCTCGCCTACCGCAGCGCGGGGCTCGATGAGCCCGAGCGCATCATCTGGGCGGACTCGCCCAGGGCGGCGGTCGAGGCGGTGGAGAAGCTCTCCGGCGCGGGACGCTCGGTGCGCGAAGAGGTGCGTACCCGGCCCTGGGCGGAGGAACGGCGCCGGATGTACGACGAGCTGGGCCCGGCCGGCTGGTCCGCCCTGTGGTCCGCCACCGGGGCCCAGCTCTGGGAGACCACGGCCGCACTGGCCGAGCGGATACGGACGGGAGTCGTCACCGAACTCGTGTCACGTCCCGAGGACGAGTCCGACATCCGTCTCGTGCTGCTCGACGCGGTCCTCGGGCAGCACGACGCGGCCTGGCTCGCAGCCTTCGACGGCCGCGGCGACCGGCTGACCGGTCTGGCGGAGGTGGCCAGGAACGCCGGCTGGTGGTGGCCCTACGAACACGCGGTGGTGATCAGCGACCGGCCCGAGGTGCTCCACCGTGACGAGGCGGGACGGCTCGACCGGGGTGACGGGCCGGCCGTCGCCTACCCGGACGGCTTCGCCCTGTACGCCTGGCGGGGGATGCCTGTGCCGGCCGCGTTCCTGGACGGTCTGGCGAGCCTGACTGCGGACCGGATCCGCGCCGAGGAGAACGCGGAGCTGCGCCGGGTGATGCTCGAGTACTACGGCTACGACCGCTACCTCACGGAGTCGGGTGCGGAGCCGGTGCACCGGGACGGGGCCGGGATCCTCTGGCGCATCACGATGGAGGGCGACGAGGACGTCGTGATGGTCGAAGTCGTCAACTCCACCCCCGAACCGGACGGAACACACCGCACCTACTGGCTGCGCGTACCACCCAGGACCCGGACCGCGAAAGAGGGCGTCGCCTGGACCTTCGGTCTCGAAGGAGAGGACTACGCGCCGGTGCGCCAGACCTGACCGGGCGTGTGCCGCCCGTGCCGGCCGGTCCTGGCTCCCGGCACCCTCAAGCGGTCAGAACCTCATGGGAGATGCCGAGTTCGCGGGCGAGCGCCTCTTCGGTCCACTGCAGCATCGTGGCCCGGGAGAGCGGACCCGCGTACGACATCATCTGGACGGCCAGTCCGTCCAGCAGCGCAGTCAGCCGCCAGGCCACGGACATCGGGTCCTCGCAGTGGAACTCACCCGCCGCGGCACCCTCCTCGATGACCTCGGCCAGCTCCGCCTTCCACTGCTGGTCGAGATCTCCGGCCACCTCACGCAGCACAGGATCGCGCAGCGATGACGCCCAGCCCTCGATCCACAACCGCCATCCCTTGGCCCGGCCGGTCGGCGCGTACCAGCGAACGACGGCCCGGAGCCGTCGGACCGCACTGGTGCGGCGGGTCAGGAGCTTGCGCAGATGGGCGAGATCGGCCTCGGCGGCGTAGGCGTAGGCGGCGGCCACCAGCTTCTCCTTGGACGAGAAGTGGTAGAGCACCAGGGCGTTGCTCACCCCGAGGACAGCGGCCACGTCGGCGATCCGGACGGCGGACACCCCACGCACCTCGATCTGCTCGACGGCAGCGCGCAGGAGGTCCTCACGACGCTCCGCCACACTCAGCCGTACTCTCGCCACCCGGTTACCTTAGCCAACTCCCAGGCACCGGCTGCCGCCCCCCGGGGCCCGTCGGGTGCCGGTACCGGCCGAACCGACGTCGTCGTACCCGGGATGCGGAATCCTGCGGGGGGTACGGACGTTGGAACCGGCATGACGGACATCGAACCCGGACGCGAGGCGCTGCTCCGACTGGTCGGGGAGCACGACGGCGGAGTGCTGGTCACCCTCAAGGGTGATGGAAGGCCCCAGCTGTCCAATGTGAACCACGCCTACCACCCCGAAGAAGGAGTCATCCGTGTGTCCATCACGGAAGACCGGGCGAAGACCCGCAACCTCCGTCGCGACCCGCGGGCGAGTTACCACGTGACCAGCGACGACCGGTGGGCCTGGACCGTCGCCGACGCCACCGCCGAGCTGACTCCACCCGCCGCCGACCCCCACGACGCGACCGTGGAACAGCTGGTCGCCCTCTACCGGGACGTCCGGGGAGAGCATCCGGACTGGGACGACTACCGTCGGGTGATGGTCCAGGACCGCAGAGTGGTCCTGACCCTGCGGATCGGGCATGTCTACGGCCAGCCGCGTGCGTGACGCGACACCCTCTGCGACACGGCTCCGGAGGAAGCGCTCGACGCTGCTCCTCCCACCGCCGGGTTCCCGCTCCGTCGCACCTCCCGCCCACGATGAGACGACCGACTCCCTCAGGAGATGCTGTGACCGGCGCCGACCCCCAGCCCTCACTCCGTACCCGACTCCGCTCGCTGCGCCCCGACGCCTTCGGGGCGGACCCGGCCGGGGCGCGGATGGAGCGGATCCGCCGCTCGCCCCATTTCGCCGACGGAGTGTTCCAGAACCCGGAAGGGGCACGGACCCGGCCGTCCGGGTCCATGCTCGACTTCGCCAAGGTGTACTTCCGCAAGGAGGAACGGGCCCGCAGATCCCCGCTCGGCACCGTGCCCGTCCATGCCACGACCCTGGCCGATCTGGCCGTGCCGCCGGCCACGGGCCTGCGGGTGACCTGGCTGGGCCATTCCAGCGTGCTCGTCGAGATCGACGGCCGCCGAGTGCTGTTCGACCCGGTCTGGGGCGAGCGCTGCTCGCCGTTCGCGTTCGCCGGACCGAAGCGGCTGCACCCTGTCCCGCTGCCCCTCGCCCCGCTCGGGTCCCTCGACGCCGTCGTGATCTCTCATGACCATTACGACCACCTCGATCTGCCCACGATCAGGGCTCTGGCCGGGACGGACACGGTGTTCGCGGTGCCGCTCGGTGTGGGTGCCCACCTGGAGCGGTGGGGGGTGCCCCCGGACCGCGTCCGCGAGCTCGACTGGAACGAGACCGCACGGATCGCGGGCATCAGCCTGACCGCCACTCCCGCGCGGCATTTCTGCGGGCGGGGGCTGCGCAATCAGCAGCACACGCTCTGGGCGTCGTGGGCCGTCACCGGCCCGGAGCACCGGGTCTACCACAGCGGGGACACCGGCTATTTCTCCGGTTTCCAGGCCATCGGTGCCGAGCACGGCCCCTTCGACGTGACGATGATCCAGGTCGGCGCCTATTCGGAGTACTGGCCCGACATCCACATGACACCGGCGGAGGGCCTGCGGGCGCACCTGGACCTTCAGGGCGGCAGTCCGTACGGCGTGTTGCTGCCGATCCACTGGGGCACGTTCAACCTCGCCCCGCATGCGTGGGCGGAGCCGGGGGAGTGGATGAGGGACGCTGCCGGTGATGCGGAGCAGGCGGTGGCGTTCCCCCGGCCGGGCGAGCCGTTCGAGCCGTCCGGGGAGCTGCCCTCGGACGCGTGGTGGCGTGCGGTGTCGGCGCCCGTCGCACGTCCGTGGCGTCGTTCCGGGGCGGCGGGTACGACACCGGTGCACCAGGAGGAGGCCGGCCTCGCGGGGGAGCGGTGACGTAGGGCGGGGGCGAGCTCAGCGAGATGGCACGGCTGCCGGGACGTCTCCCGGCTGAAGTGCGTGATCGGTTACTGCGAGCCTCGGCCGGAGCACCCCGCGCGGAGCGGACCACCGGCCGGCGCCCGTGCACCACCAGCTGGGGCGCACCTGCGTCGTCGCGGATGACACCCCTCCGCGCAGCCCTGCCTGGCCGGCCGGGGCGGCACGCGGCGCGCCCCGACCGCCGGCGCCTGATCACATGCGCGCGGCACCGGCCCTGATGGCCTCGCGGATCCGGACGTACGTGCCGCAGCGGCAGATGTTGCGGATGCCGTCGAGGTCGGTGTCGGTGATCTCACGGCCTTCCTCCGCGGCTCTGCGTACGACGGCGACAGCCGCCATGATCTGGCCCGGCTGGCAGTAGCCGCACTGGGCCACGTCCAGGTCGAGCCACGCCTGCTGCATGGGGTGCAGTTCGGCGCCCACCGTGGCCGGCAGCCCCTCGATCGTCGTGACCTCGTCGGTCGGGTCCAGGTCACCCACCGGGATCGCGCAGGGGTTGACCGCCCTGCCGTTGAGATGACTGGTGCAGGCTTTGCAGACGTTGATGCCGCAGCCGTACTTGGGGCCGGTGACGCCCAGGATGTCACGCAGCACCCACAGCAGCCGGACGTCGTCGGCGATGTCGACGGTGACCTGCTCGCCGTTGAGGCGGAATGTGTGTTCGGGCACGTAGAGCTCCTCACATCAGAAGGCGTGGTCCAGGCCGTCGGTCGGGGACTGGGGGACAGGCGGAACGACCGGCTTGGGTTCGAAGGAGAGTGTGCCGTGGTTGATGGGGAAGGTGGTGGGCATCGTGCCGGTCGCCCGGCCGTAGGCGCAGGCGACCGCGGCCATCGACGCGGCGACACCCAGCTCTCCGGCTCCGCCGGGCTTCCCGGTGGTGTCAGGCATGATGATGACGTCCAGCTCGGGCGGCGTGTTCCACTGCCGGGTGTAGAAGTAGTTGTCCCAGCTGGCTTCCAGGAAGTAGCCGTCGCGCAGGTGCAGGCTGGAGGTCAGCGCGAGCGCGATCCCGTCCATGGCACAGCCCATCATCTGCGCCTCCAGGCCACGCGGGTTGATGGTGAGACCGGCGTCCACGGCGAGGACGACCTTGGTGACGCGTGGTCCCGCGACACCGTTGCGGATCGGCCGGCCGACGGTCTCCGGCCGGCAGTCGATCTCCACCAGGACCGCGCTGGCGGAGTGGTACTCGGAGTGGAGCGCGATGCCCTGTGCCGTGCCGGCCGGCATCGACCGGCCCCAGCGTCCGGCTTCGGCCACCTTCTCCAGAACCGCGATGGACCGGTCGTCCTTGAGGAAGTCGCGCCGGACCCGATAGGGGTCCTTCCCCATCTTCGACGCCAGACGGTCGATGAGGAGCTCACGGGCGCAGGTGACGTCGGGTGAGTAGACGTTGCGCATACTGCCCGTGTTGAAACCCTTGTCGGTCTCGTTGAGGAGCCGGCTGTTGACACCGAAGTTGTACGGCATCGACTGGGAGAGCTGGAAGAACGTCTCGGAGAATCCGAGGTCGGCCACCGGAAGTTTCGCGGCCAGGGCGGTGAAGATCTCTCCGAATCCGTGGCTGAGGTCGGTGGCCACGCTGGTGTGCCGTTGCTTGTAGCTGAGGACGGTGTTGCCGGCGTAGGCGATGCGCACGCGGGACGTGGCCATGGGATGGGTACGTCCCTGACGGGAGTCGTCGGCCCGGTGCCACATGAGTTTGACCGGTTTGCCGATCTTCTCGGAGATCTCGACCGCTTCCAGCGCGGCGTCGAAGAACAGCTTGCGCCCGAAGGACCCGCCGCTTTCGGTGACGTGCACCGTCACCGCCCCCAGCGGCAGTCCCAGCTTGGCGGCGATCGCCTCCTTCGCGACGATCGGCGCCTTGAGACCGGACCAGATCTCGGCGCGATCGGACCGCACGTCGGCGATGGCGCAGTTGGTCTCCAGGGCGCTGTTGCTGCGGAAGTGAAAGGTGAATTTTCCTTCCACGCTCGGGGTCAGCGGCGGCAGCCCCAGCGAAGGCTCCGCGGCCTTCAGTTCCTGGAGCACGGTCTCGTCGGACTTGCCCTGCGCGGTGCCGGGCCCCCAGGACACCTTCAGGGCGCGTACGGCGTCGATGCACTGACCGAAGGTCCGGGCGCGTACGGCCACACCGCTGTTGATGACGACGACGTCGGTGACGCCCGGCATCGCCCGCACCTCAGCGGCGTTGGCGACCGGTCCGACCTTCCCGTTGATCGTCGGCGGACGGCACACCATGGTCGGGAGGGCTCCCGGGACGGCGAGGTCCATCGCGAACTTCTTGCGCCCGGTGACCGCGTCGAGGGCGTCGATGCGGCGTTGCGGTGTACCGATGACGGTGAACTGCTCGGCCGGCTTGAGTTCGGCGGTGACCTGCTGCGTCCGCACGGCTGCGGCCTTCTCGGCCAGGGCGCCGATGCCGATGCTCCGGCCCGCGGGGCCGAGGACCACGCCCGCTCTGATGGTGACCTCGGTGAGGGCCGCGCCGAACACCGTCGCCGCGGCCTCGAGCAGCCGTCCGCGCGCGACAGCGGCCGCGACGCGGATGGGGGTGTAGGTCGCGATGGTCGTGTTCGATCCGCCGGTGAGCTGGTTGAACACGAGCTCCGGCCGTGCGTCGGCCAGGGTGACCCGCACCTTGTCGAGAGGTACGTCCATCTCCTCGGCGATCAGCATGGCCGTCGACGTGGTGATGCCCTGCCCCACCTCGGCACGGGGCAACGCGAAGGACACCGTGCCGTCGGTATCGACCTGGACGGTGATCAGACCCGAGGTCGGCAGAGCCGCCAGGGTCATGACATCGTTGAGGTCGACCAGTTCCGTGATGTCCGCCGACGGCACGTCGGCCCGGGCCTGCTCGGCAGGTACGAGTTCGGCGGCAGTCACCAGGGTCGGTGCCGCCAGTACGAATCCCAGGAACTTGCGCCTGTCCAAGGCACGGCTCCCGTGCGGCGGTCGGGCCGAGCGGTCCTCACCGTTCACCATCGGTCTCCTCTCCCGTACGCCTCTTCGGCGTCGTCTCTCCGGGAGTCTGGCGGAGGACTCGTCCCGGCGTCCTGCTTCGGCGCGATCTCATCGGTGGGTGCATGGGGCGGTGCGGCTCCGGCTGGGTCGTGGACGGTGCTGCCAGGGACGGTCCAGGGCGCCGTCCCTGGCAGCGGCGGGTGCTGTGCGTGGGGTGGTGGTGCAGAGGTGAGGGGGCCGCTCAGGACGGACGGTTGACATCCGGGATGTCGATCGCGATGGGCCGGCCCTCGGCGAGGAAGAGCAGGACGAACTTGCGAAGCGCTTCCTCCAGCGTCCACAGGACCGCGGGGACCGCGGGCAGCGGCACCAGCCCCTCGCGGAAGGCCACCAGCAGCGGCCACGCGGTCGCTATGAGCTTCTCCAGTACTGGCTGCTTGGACAGGCCGATCATGTCGCCGACGTCACCGCCGAGCGTGTACCTGGTGAAGGCGCTGATCAGAGGGCGCGTCAGGCCGGCGTCGAGTTCGGCCACGATCCCGAGGAGGACGTTGGTCAGTGCCTCACCCTCCTGACTGTGGGCGAGGATCGGGTCGAGGACCTGCTTGGACTGGGCGTTGGCCGCGTCCCACGAGTTGGGGATGTACTCGTCGCTGACGCCGAGCATGTGCGCGCTCACCTGCCACACATGCAGATACGCCTCCGAGTCGGCAGCGCTGACCCGGACGCCCCACTCCTTCATCCTGCGCATGACAAACGTGGCCAGGCTGTGCCAGGTGACCATGATGTCGGCCTGGCTGATGGGGATCTTCTGTCCGCCGCTGGTCTGGGACCAGCCCGGCGACTGGGGGAGCAGATGGCGTACCGCCGCGTGCACCATGCGGGTCTTCACGGCGGTCACGATCATCGAGCCCTGCGGCAGGTATGCGTCCAGGTCCCCGATGTCGTAGCCGAGCCGCGCGGTCTTCGCGATGCGGTCCTTCATGTCCGCACCGCCCTTGGAGTAGTAGACGGCGCGCGCCTCCCTGGGGATGGCGGTGCTCATCAGACCACTGCCGAGACCGTACAGAGCCCCCACGTAGATGCCCTTGGTCTTGCTGAACTGGGCGGCGCGGTCGAGTTTGGCCTTGTCCGCCCAGGCCGGCATCTGCCGGGCGTGCTCCATGAACTCCTTGAGGTCTGCCGGGAGACCGTCGGGCAGTGCCTGGTCGTTGCGGGTCCACCGCGCCAGCAGGGTGTTGACCCTGGGTACGTCGCCGCGGTCGATCACGGAGGCGAGCACCGGGTCCGCTTCCTCGTCCCACACCCATTCCGGGTCCACGCCCGCCCCCGCCCCGGCCACCGACCCGGTGGGCGACCAGGTCCACAGCGACCGGGCGCTCGCGGGGGAGGCTGCCGCCAGCGCCCCGGCGGCTCCCAGGGCCCCGCCTGTCATCAACATCTTGCGCCTGCTGAACACATCCATCTTTCCGAGCTCCTTCGTGAGTTCTGATCGGTGAACACCGCGGTGAGGCGGACCGGAGAGGCGCGGCCGGCTGCTGACCACGTGGCGCCGCCCCGCGTGCCGCGGGTGACCTCAGCGGGATGCGGGGCGGTTGGTGTCGGGGATCTCGATCCGGGTGCCGCGGCCCTTGGTGAGGTAGAAGAGGATGTACTGACGCGCCGCCTCGTCGAGCGTCCAGGCGAGCGGCGGCACGAGCGGCAGGGGGATCAGCTTCTCCCGGAAGGCGACCAGCTTCGGCCAGACGGTGGCTATCACCTTTCCCCAGAACGCTTCCTCGGGGATCCCGTCCATGTCGGCGATCCGGTCACCGACGAGGAACCGGGCCAGCGCGTCGACGAGCGGGCGGTCGATTCCGCCGGGGCTCGTCTGCTCGGCGAGCTGGCCCAGCAGGATGTCGGTCAGCTCGACACCCTCCTTGGTGGAGGCGAGGATCGGGTCGAGGACCTGCTTGGACTGGGAGTTGGCCGCCTCCCACGTGGCGGGGATGTACTCGTCGCGGACACCGAGCATGTGGGCGGTGACCTGCCACACATGCAGATAGGCCGCCGAGTCGGCCGCGGTGATCGGGACCTTCCACTCGACCAGCTTCTGCATGGCATAGGTGGCCAGGCTGTGCCAGGTGACCATGATGTCGGCCTGGCTGATCGGGATCTTCTGGCCGTCGCCCGTCCGGGTCCACCCCGGGGACTGCGGCAGCAGGTGACGGACCGCGGCGTGCACCATCCGGGTCTTGACGGCGTGGACGATGACGTCGCCGTCGGGCCGGTAGGCGTTCAGGTCGCCGATGGCGAAGCCCAGGAGACTCGTCTTGGCGACGCGGTCCTCCATGTCGGCGCCGCCCTTGGAGTAGTAGACGGACCGCGCCTCCCTGGGGATGGCGGTGCTCAGCATCCCGCCGCCCACTCCGTTGAGCAGGTTGAGGTAGAAGCCCCGGGACTTGTTGAACTCGGCTGCGGTCTCCAGCTTGTTCCGGTCGGCCCAGGAGGGCAGTTGCCGGGCCTTCTCCATGAAGTCGCGCACGTCCTGCGGGAGTCCGGCCGGGAGTGCCTGGTCGTTGCGGGTCCAGGTGCGCAACAGCTCGTTGACCTTTGGCACATCCCCGCGGTCGATCACCGAGGCCATCAGCCGGTCGACCTCGTCGTCCCACACCCATTCCGGGTCGAGACCCTCTCCCGTGCCTGCCACCGATGCGCTCGGCGTCCAGGTCCACAGGGGCCGTGCGCCGGCCGGCGATGCGGCGCCCAGCGCGCCGACGGCCCCTAGGGCCCCTCCCGCCAACAGCATCTTGCGCCTACTGAGTCCATCCATAGCCCGGAACTCCTCCTCGAGTCCTTCAGCCCTGCGATTATCCGGCGGTACAATGAAACAAAGTAAGCCTCTCTGTGTCACCAGATGAGCACAAGTCAGGTGGGAACGCCAGTGCTTTTTCAGAATCAGGGGATGGCGGTGGACCCGGTCCTGTCGGACCTCGCGGGGCCCTCCGGTCCCTCGTCCGTGCTCGCGCTCGCGTTCGGTGGCGCCGACGAAGGAACCTGTCCGGACGACGAGGTATCCGTGCGGCTGCTGGACGCGGCGTACGAGCAGTTCTGCCTGATCGGAATCAGACGGTCCACGATGACGGACGTGGCCCGGCTGGCGAAGGTCTCCCGGGTCACCGTGTACCGCCGTTTCGCCACCAAGGAGATGCTGGTCGAACAGGTCGTCCGACGGGAGTTCCGGCGGTACTTCGACCGGTTCGCCGCAGAGATCCGGGGCGCGGAGACGGTCGCCGACCGTGTCGTCGGAGGGTTCGTGAGTTCGTTGCGGGCCGTCCGCCACAGCCGCCTCATCGGCAGTCTCATGGCCGTCGAGCCGGACATCGTCGTGCCGTCCATGATCGGCGACGGGGGCCGCACCCTGCTCATGGTGCAGCAGTTCGTCGCGGACAGGCTCCGCCGGGAGCAGCAGGCGGGTCATGTCGCAGCAGGAGTGGACGTGGACGTCGCGGCCGAGATGATGGTCCGGATCTCCACATCGTTCCTGGTCGTTCCGAGCCATGTCATCGATCTCGACGATGACGAGCGGATGCGTGCGGTGGCCCGGCAGTGCCTCGTCCCGATGCTCGGACCGCCACCCTCGGCTCTCCCGTGACGTGCGTCGCGCTACGGAAGATGCCGGTCATCGAACACAGAACCGAACAGCACCTTCGCTCAGGGGCGTGACGTCGCCGTGACCGGTTCGTCGATGCCCTGAAGTCCGCGCGACGGCGAACACTTCGGGCGGATGCCTTGCCGGGGCCGCTCGTGCCGCGGAGCGGACTGCGCGGATGTCCCCGGTGACGGGGCGCCGTACCGCCGGTCTGTCCGAGGCTCTGGACTCGGGTGCTTCAGCCGTCCGTCCGCCGGGGGACGGAGATGCCCGGCAGGCCTGCCATGCCCGCCAGGCGGCGGCGCAGGCCGAGGGAGGAGGGCGCCAGACCTGCCAGGCTCTTCTTGGACCGGTCGGTCATGGCGGTGGGGAGGAACGCGTTGGAGGCCACGCTGAGCCGGGCGGCTGTTCCCGCCCGGTAGCAGGCCTTCGGCCGAGGAGCTTGCAGGGCGCGCAGGATCGCCTTGGCGGCAACGTCGGGACCGGTGTAGCGGCCGGTCTCGCGAAGGGCGGTGGCGGTGGCGCGGTAGCTGCCGGTGAACTGCTCGGTGATGGTACTGGGCTCGTCCAAGGCTTGTGCGGCATGACCGAGCAGGGCCGTGGTGTGGAAGCCGGGCTCGATCAGGACGGCGTGGACGCCCAGCGCGGCGTTCTCCATGCGCAGGGCGTCGGTGAGCGCGCGCAGGGCGAATTTACTGGCGCAGTACCAGCCGTTGAGCGGCAGGGACACCCGCCCGCCCATGGAGGTGACGTTGACGATGCGGCCCTCGCCCCGGCTGCGCATGCCCGGCAGGACCAGGCGGGCGATGCGGGCCGGGGCATGCACGTTGACCTCCATGACCAGCCGGGCGTCGGCTTCGGTGACGTCCTCGACAGCCCGGGGGGTGATGATGCCGGCGTTGTTGACCACCGCCCACGGCCCGCCGCCGGTGCGTTCGGCGATGCCGGCGAAGACGTCCCGGCAGGCGTCCGCATCGGTGAGCTCCAGGACGACGGTCTGCAGGCGCAGCCCGCGTTCTTCGGCGTGCGTGACGAGTTTTTCCGCCTTCTCGGTGGTGCGGGCGGTGGCGATGACCTCGTACCCGGCACCGGCCGCACGCAGGGCGGCCGCGAGACCGATACCGCTGGTGGCTCCGGTGACTACGACACTTCGTCCCATGGGTTCGTCCTCCGTCTGTACGGGAGCTCGGCACGGACCGGGCCCGGGTGTCTGCAAGGGGTGGTGGGGGTCAGGCGCTGGTGAAGATCAGCGCGGCGTTCTGCCCGCCGAAACCGAAGGACGTGCTCAGGGCCGTCTGCATCCGCTGCGGGCGTGCCACCTTGGTGACGACGTCCAGGTCGATGCGGTCGTCGATGCGGTCGAGGTTCGCCGTGGGCGGGATCTGCTGGTGCTGGAGCGTCAGGACGGTCAGGGCCGCCTCGATGGCACCGGCCCCGGCGATCGAATGGCCCAGCACGCTCTTGTTCGCCGTCACCGGGGGCGGGGACCCGAAGACGGTGTGCAGCGCACGGGCCTCGGACAGGTCGTTGAGTTCGGTGGCGCTGCCGTGGGTGTTGACGTGGTCGATGTCACGGGCTCCCATGCCCGCCGAGGCGAGAGCGGCGTTGATGGTGCGGGCGGCGCCGCTGCCGTCAGGGGTGGGAGCGGTGGAGTGGTGGGCGTCGCATCCCAGGGCTCCTCCGGTCAGATAGGCATGGATCGGCGCACGGCGTGCACGGGCGTGCTCGCTCCGTTCCAGTACCAGCACCGCCGCGCCCTCGGCGAGGACGAAACCGTCGCGGTCGGCGTCGAAGGGCCGGCTGGCTTCCTCCGGCGCCTGGTTGCGGCGGGAGAGGGCTCTCAGTTTGTCGAAGCTGGCGGCCGCCAGGGGGGAGCAGGCGGAGTCGCTGCCGCCGGCCACCACCACGTCGCAGGTGTGGGAGCGCAGCAGGTCGCGAGCGAGACTGATGGCGGAGGAACCGGAGGCGCACGCGGTGCTGACGCAGAACCCGGGGCCTTGGGCGCCGAGATCGAGGCTGACCTCACCGGCTGCCATGTTGGCCGAACCGCCGGGGATCGTCGTCGGTGAAATGCCCTGGGGCCGGTTCTCGAAGAGCTTTCGCCATGCGGCTCCGCTGGCGGCCGTACCGCCGCTGGCTCCGATGACCACCCCCAGGCGCACCGGGTCGACCGTTCCACGCTCCAGCCCGGCATGGGCTGCCGCTTCGCGGGCTGCCGCCAGGGCGAGTTGGATGAAGCGGTCCATACGCCAGGTGTAGTTGTTCCCCAGGACCTGCTTCGGGCTGAAGGCCTCGGCCCGGCAGGAGAAGGTGACCGGCAGACCCTGCAGCTGCGCGTCGTAGGAGGCGGTCGGTGAACCCGCGAGGACGCGTTCCCAGGTGGAGAGAGCGTCATGGCCCCCTGCGGTGACCATTCCAAGACCGGTCACCGCTACGGCATCGGCGCTCATACGGCGGTCGCCTTGACCGCTCCGGCGGCCGGGGCTGTCGCCGGCTGCACGCTCTGGAGGAAGTCGGCGACCTCGCTCAGGGTGGGGTTGTCCCGCAGTGCGGTGATGTCGTCGGGCATGTGCAGGTTGTGATCATCTTCCAGAATGGTCAGCAGTTCCAGCATGGCGATGGAGTCGACCTCCAGTTCCTCCAGACGGGTGCCGGGCCCGAAGGCTCCGGCGGTCTTCCCGAAGTGATCGGTGAGGGTGCCGACGAGCAGAGCAAGCATGGGGGACAAGGCAGCAGTCCTTTCAAGGGGCGTCGGTGTGCAGGGCGTCAGGAGTGAGGAGAAGGGCGCAGCGGACCGGTGTCGTGGACGGCCACGCAGCTGGCGGTCATGCCGGTGCCGAGGGACAGCAGCAAGGAGACGGAAGCACCGGGCGGTCCGGCGGAGGCTTCCGTGTGGAGGGTGGCGAGATCGGCCAGCAGGTCACCGGATCCGAGGTGCCCGGTGTCCTGCCCGGCGGTGCTCACCTTCGCCCGGAGAGGCGGGGGGAGGGCGGGGAGGACCGCTGCGCGCAGGAACGGCTGTCCCAGGCGGGGCAGGCGCACGTCGGCGATCGAGGGGTCGTCCGGTTCCGCGCCGATGTCCTCCAGCGCCTGCCGGATCACGGTGCTGATCAGCCGACGCATCTCCCACGCGTGCACCAGGTGCTGCTTGACCGTGTCCCCCACCGCGGGCGCCGCGTCCGCCGCGACCAGCCCGGCGGGCAGGGGTACCACGGGGGCGCCGCAGGAGGTCACCGAGCGGATGTGGAACCGGCCGGGCACGACACGGCTCAGCACCACCGCCGCCGCCCCGTCCTCCAGCGCCACCCCCTCCCCGGTGGCGCTGGTCCAGTGCTCAGCAGGAAGCTCGGCGAACGAGTCACCGGCCACGACCACGGCGTGCTCCAGGGCGATGTCGGCCGTCATCCGTGCCACCACATGCTCGATACCGGCTGCTCCGCCGCACGACATCTGCTGCACACCCAGGACGGTCGCGCGCACCGCGCCGCACGCCCGAGCGAGGTGAAAGGGAGCCAGCCGCCATTCGTCACCGTTGTCGAAACCGGACGCCAGCACCAGGAGCTGCACCTGCTCGGCCGTCAGTCCCGCCTGCTGGAGCCCGGCGACCGTCACTTGGCACGCCATCTGCGGACCGCTCGGCGCCCGTTCCGCCAGGACGGCCGGAACCGTGCCGCCGTTCGCTCCGGCATCCGACCGGGCCGGTGGTGCGTGGAGGGCCCCGGGAAGAAGCTGTGCGGCCCCTGCGACCCCGATCCCCGCGGCGGCCTTCATCCACGGACCCCCGCCCGTGCGCGCTGGTGTGGGGCAGTAACCGGGTGCATCGACACGTCCTTGGAGGGCTTCTTCGCAGCGGAACGATTCGGCGCGGGGCGACAGTGTGCTGCGGCACTGGCACCTGTGATCGCGGCATGAGCCGCGGAGGGATGTCCTCACAGGGGGCGATGTGTGCTTCCTGCGGGGCGGCGCCCCTCGTCGGTCGTCCTCGGGGCCGCGAGTGCCGACGACGCCGGCCGGGATCGCCCAAGCGGAAGGCGTGACCGTCACGGCCGGGGGCGGAATGCCCAGGGCCCGGCCGGCCGTCCCGCGCCGAGCCGTCCGCTGAGCGGTGGTGGTCATGAAGCGGGGAGGACGGGCGAGACCGCCTGCCTCGCCATCAGATGGCTGCGGCGTTCGTCGAAACGCGCACCGGCCTCACCCAGATCCCGCACGTATCGCGCGATCCGGTCCCGCGCGGCCTCCCCGGGCGCGGACAGGCCCGGCCACTGCCACACACGCAGATGACGCAGGAGCGGCTGCAGAACCTCCCCATGGTGCACCTGCTGGTCGTAGATGCCGGCCACCGCCACGTGCATCGTCAGGCGCCGGAAGCCCGCCATCTCCGCCCCCGGCATACGGCAAGACGTGACGGCCTCGGCCAACGCGCACATCGCCTGGTCCGGCCACCGTTCGAGCGCGGCGGCGAACAGGTCACGGTAGAAGAGCATGTGCAGGTTCTCGTCCACCGCGATACGGGAGAGCAACTGATCACAGGCCGGATCACCGCTGTGCCGCCCGGTGTTGCGGTGGGTGACCCGGGTACCGAGCTCCTGCACCATCAGGTACGCCGCGTTGGCCAGTAGGTCCTCGTGATGGTGCGGAGTGAATCCGCGACTCAGCTGAGCCATCCGGGAACGCTCCAGGACCAGCGGGTCCATGCACCGCGAGGCGTGAACGTAGGCACGCATCGCTGTCGCGTGCCGGTCCTCCTCCGCGGTCCACCGGTTCAGCCAGGCGCCCCAAGCGCCGTCCTGGCCCAGTTCCTGAGCAACGGCATGGTGGTAGGAAGGCAGGTTGTCCTCGGTCAGCAGGCCCACCAGCAAGGCGCTGCGCACCGGCAGGGGAAGACTCGACTGCGACTCGTCCCAGGGTTCGCCCCCGAGCGGGCCCTCGAAGTCCCGGCCGCGCCCCCAGGGCACGTACTGGTGGGGGAACCAGTCGGTCGCATGGTTCAGGTGGCGCGAGAGAAGCCGTTCGACGACAGGTTCCAGCTCACGCAGGAGGTCTTGCGGTTCGAGGGTGTCCGTGGCGGCGGGGTGCTCACTCACCGGCCTGCCTCGGTCTCGCCGGGAATCGCCCGTGCGGCCACCGGCGGCAGGACACCCGGGAAGGCGGAACGGGGCAGATCCCCCTGACGAGGGTCGATCGTGACGGCTGTCGTCTCACCGGCCACAGCGGTGAGCACGCTTCCAGGAGTGGGCATGCATGGCTAACGATCACCGCTGGGACGGTGACACGCTCCAGGGGATGAAGGGTCCGTATCGGTGACACCGGTGTGCTGACTTGACGGTGTGCGCCCGGTGGCTTCCCGGGCCCTCGGCCCGGCGGCTGCCGAAGGCGGTGCTGGAGCTGCCTGGTGGGCAGTGATCCGGCGCTGTCATGGACGGTGCCAGTGAGGGCGCCGTCCATGACGGCCCGCTGAGTACACCCTGCCGAACGGCATCGGCTCCGACGGCCACAGCGCCCACACCGCGGACAGCCGGCCGGCGGCGGACACGGACTCCGACGCGGCCGTGGGAGCGGGTGGGTCACCCGGCGTCCTCTGAAGGGCGGTTGCTGGACCCGTGGGCCGCGGAACGGTCGGCCGCCGACGGCACATCCCGGGCGGCCGGAAGCGTCCGGCCGAGGCGTGCGAGCGGGGACGAAACCATCACCACCGGGGACACCATCATGCCCGCGGCCGTCACCAGGAGGCTGGTGCGCACCCCCCATTCCATCGCGAGAAACCCACCGAGCAGGGAGCCGGGCGGAGCCATCCCCATGCCGACGAACGTGATGGTCGCGGCCGTGCGGCCCTGCAGTCCGTCCGGAGTGACGGCCTGCCGTACCGCCATGACCGTCACGTTCACCAACTGGCCGGCGGCCCCGAACACGATGTTGATCGCCAGGAGCACGGGAACCGTCACCGCCGAGGAGCCGTGCAGCGCGGGCACACACAGGAACACCCCGTCGCCGAGTGCCGCCGCCGACACGAGCACCGTGCCGTGACCGAACCGGCTCGGCAGGCGAGCGGCCAGCATCGAGCCCAGCAGCGCGCCCGGTCCCATCGCCGCGAGCACCAGTCCGACGGTGGCGCCGGACAAGTGCAGTTCCCGCGGCAGGAAGAGCAGATAGGCGGTCGTCATGGCCGCGAAGGAGAGCTGGAACGCGGCCGAGGCGAGGCACACGGTCCGCAGCGAGGTGTCGCTGACGACGAAGCGGAGACCCTCGTGGATCCGTTTCGACACCCGAGGGGGACGTCCTGAGCGTTCCGGGACCGACTCGGACCGGCGGATCCGCCGGATCGACAGGAAGGACAACGCGAAGAACACCGCGTTGGAGGCAGCAGCGGCCGGCGCCGACAGCAGTGACACCAGCGCACCGCCGAGAGCGGGACCACCGATCTGCGCCGCGGACCGGCTGCCCTCGAGCGCACTGTTGCCCTGCAACAACTGATCGCGTCCCACCAGGCGTACGAGAGACGCCTGATAGGCCACGTCGAAGAAGACGGACAGTGCCCCGACGGCGAACGCGACCACGAGCAGAGCGGGCAGGCCGAGCCAGCCCAGGACACCGGCAACGGCGGCGGCGCCCAGCACGAAGGCCCGGCCGGCGTCCGTCACCACCATCACCGTGCGGGTCCGCCACCGGTCCACCCACGCACCGACGAGGAGCGAGAGCAGCAGGATCGGCGCCTGCCCCACCGCGCGCAGGACGCCCAGCTCACCGGCCTCGGCGCCGAGCGACAGGACGGCGAAGAGCGGGAGGACGACCACAGTGGTGTGTTCGCCCAACTGGGAGGCCGTCTGACCCACCCAGAGTCTGCGGAAGTCGCGGTCCCACCACAGACTCGGCGGAACGGACCGGCGGGAGCCGGGTACAGCGGAGGAAGCGAACAGCACGGAGATCCCTCGGACGGCCGATGACGAAGCCCGTCGTCCGGCGCGCACGGGGTGCGCCTGCGAGGCGGGCAGGGGAGGGCTCGCTGTGCCGCGACATCAAGAGCAGCACGCGATGACGGGCCGATGACGGCCTACGACGTCAACGCGCGCTCGGGCGACCGGGCATGTCTGCAACTCCTCACGGGCCAACTCACTCTGCACCCGGACAGTAGCGCCCGGCGACCCAGCACGAAAGGCGATTGCCGTACGAGGCCCGGCGGACCGGGCGGGCGGTGATGACGTGACCAGCGTCCGCCGCTGCTTGCTCCGGGCCGGTGGACCCGGCACCTTCGGACAGGTTCACGGTCGCGGAGAGGATCCCCTTCAGGCGCCCGGAGCCCGGCCCGTAACCGGTCACATGCTGTTGTCCGCGCTCCGGTCGGCGTTTGTGGCCGGCCGTGGGACCGCCTTGCTCACGGATCCGCCGACGTCACCCGGCGGAGGAGGGGGACGCCTCTCCCCGGTGTGACGCCAGCCAGTCCGCGTAGCGGGTGGGAGCGATCGAGGCGTCGTCCTTGTCATGCGGGGGAGGCGGACCCGGGCGAGATCGCCGAGTCCGCCCGGCGCTTGGACAGCCACTGCGCGGAGAGCGCGGTCCGGCGCGCCGCGCTCGATACCTCGTGAGCGTGGGTGGTCCCCGGCGGCCGTGAGACGGGGCTGCGCGGGGTCGTGGGCCGGCGTCTCGACGCCGTGAGTACCGTCGGGAGGCGGGCCCGGTGCGATCGGGAGGCCGGGAAGGGCATGCGTGCGCTGCCGACTATCGGGTAGTCGGCAGCGCAAGGCGTAACCGAGCGAAAGAAGGGGTTGTTTTCCTTATGTCCTCCTCCCTCGTCGAAACGGTCGACATCAAGGCGCCGGTCAGTGTCACCTGGGCTCTGTGGAGCGACGTGACGCAGTGGCCGAAGTTTCTGAGCCATGTGCGACGGGTCGACCCGCTGGACGAGCGCCGGTTCTCCTGGCAGCTGTCCCTGCCGGGCGCCGACAAGGGCTTCGTCGCGGAGCTCACCGAGGTCGTCCCGCAGGACCGGATCGCCTGGAAGACGATCGAGGGTGTGCATCACGCAGGTGTGGTCACCTTCCACCGGCTCGACGAAACCTCCAGCCGGGTCGCCCTGCAGATCGAGTACGACCCCAACGGTTTCGTGGAGCATCTGGGTGCCCTGACCAATCTCGACTCCGCCCTCGCCAATTACGACCTGGGTGAGTTCCAGAAGCTGGCCGAGTCCACGGCGGCGGGCGAGGGCCCCAGGGGCCTGTGACCACGGACCGTCCACCGGGGCGTGGAGCCCCGCAGACGGTGACCGCCCGTGCGCACCTCCGAAGTGCGCACGGGCGGTCACGTGTGTGGTACGGCGCAGGCAGGGGATCAGTGCCGTGACGGCGTCGTGGTGCCGGGCGGGCCCGTGACCGGTTCCTCGGTGTTCGTCTCCCGTCCGTGCGGGGCCTCACCCTGCGGGCGTGCTGCCGCACGCGCCGCCGCCTTGCGCGCCGCCGCCTCGCGTGCGGTGCTCAGCGGTGACTGGGTCCATTCCGCGAACCACCAGACGCCGGCCACGACGCACGCCCACAGGAGACCGCTCAGCGCAGCGTCCGGCCAGGGGGCCTGCTCCCCCCATCGCTCCACGGCGGTCAGCGCCACCCAGCCGCTGAGCAGGACGGTCAGAACTCGTACACGCCTGTATCTGAACATTCCGGCCCGATACCCGGTCGACCAGGGATTACGCAGGGTGATCCCGAAAGATATCGATCAGCCTGCCGACGGGGGAGGCGTGAACGGCCGACGCCGGGCGCCGGTCCCCCCGTCCGCTGTCTCTTCCTGCGGACCGGGGGTTGTCGGTGAGGTCGGGAACGGGTGGGATGATCCTATGGAGAAAGCGCTTTCACCGCTCGCCGTCGACCCCCCGGCGCCCTTCGACCATCTCGATCACCGCTACCGCGGCGAGAACCCCGTCCGTACCCTCGGGCATCTTTTCCGCCCCGACCGTGGCCGGCTGGCTCTGGCGGTCGCCATCTTCGTCGTGAAGCACAGCCCCATCTGGCTGCTGCCGCTGATCACCGCCACCATCCTCGACGTGGTCGTGCAGCACGGCCCCGAGTCGGGCATCTGGAAGGCGAGCGGCGTCCTGCTGTTCATCCTCGTGATCAACTACCCGCTTCACCAGTGGTACGTACGGTGCCTGGCCGGCAGTATCCGGCGCATGGGCACGACTCTGCGGTCGGCCCTCTGCCGCCGGATGCAGCAGCTGTCCATCGGCTATCACTCACGCGTGAGTTCGAGCGTGTTGCAGGCCAAGGTGGTCCGCGATGTCGAAGCCGTGGAACAAATGGTGCAGCAGAGTTCCGACATGGGCCTCGGTGCCGTCGTCACGCTGATCGGCGGACTCGTCGTCATCGGTGTGCGCGTGCCCGAGTTCCTGCCCGTCTTCCTCGTCGTGGTGCCCGCCTCCGGTTTCCTCGTGATGAAGCTGCGAGGGCGGCTGCGCAGCCACAACGAGTCCTTTCGCCGCGAGGTCGAGCAACTTTCCTCCCGGGTAGGTGAGATGACCACTCTCATCCCCATCACTCGCGCCCATGGCCTGGAACGGACCGCACTCGGCCGGGTCGACGGGTCGCTGCGCCAGGTGTTCGCGGCCGGGATGCGCCTGGACATGCTCAACGGCCGTTTCGGGTCACTGGCCTGGGTCATCCTCAACACGCTCGGCGTCCTGTGCCTGACGGGTTCCGCTCTCGTGGCGTACCACGGGTGGATGGCCGTCACCCCCGGGGACGTGGTGATGCTCAGTTCCTTCTTCACCGTGCTGACGGGCTCCGTGACGACGCTGCTGGGCCTGGCCCCCCTCCTGACCAAGGGCCTGGAGTCGGTGCGTTCGGCGGGTGAGGTGCTGCAGGCACCGGACCTGGAGAACAACGCGGGCAAAGCGCGCGTCGAGAGTGTCGTGGGCCGCATCGACTTCGAGGACGTCGGATTCGCCTACGGGGACGGGGAGCCGGCGGTCGACGGGTTCACCCTCTCCGCGCGGCCGGGGGAGACCATCGCGCTCGTCGGGGCCTCGGGCGCGGGCAAGTCCACCGTCCTCAACCTGCTCATCGGGTTCATCAGGCCCACTGCGGGCCGTATCCTGCTCGACGGCACCGACATGGCCGGGCTCGACCTGCGGACCTACCGGCGCTTCCTTTCGGTCGTGCCCCAGGAGTCGATCCTCTTCGAGGGCAGCATCCGTGACAACGTCACGTACGGCATGGGGGACACGGATGAGGAGACGCTGATACGTGCCCTCCGCGATGCCAACGCTCTGGAGTTCGTGAACGGTTTGCCGCGCGGCCTCGACACGGTCATCGGGGAGCGCGGAGCGCAGCTGTCGGGCGGACAGAAGCAACGCCTCGCCATCGCCAGGGCGCTGATCCGTGATCCGAGGGTGCTGGTGCTCGACGAGGCCACGTCCGCGCTCGACAACCGCTCCGAGGCCCTCGTGCAGGAGGCTCTCACCCGGCTCGTGCACGGCCGGACGGTCTTCGTCGTCGCCCACCGGCTCTCCACGATCCAGGGCGCCGACCGCATCGTGGCCATGGAGGGCGGCAGGATCGCGGAGGTGGGTACGCACGAGGAACTGCTGAGCAAGGACGGTGTGTACGCGGGGCTTCAGCCGGCCCGCCCGAGGTGACGCGGAGCACCGCCCCGAGCCGACTGCTGACAGGAGCACCCTGACGGGGCAGGCGCACCGACCGATGAACGGACCGACGCCGATATCCGCTGGAACCTGGCCACGAGTCCGGGGGCGACGTCGCACTGGGACAGCGTTTCTCCGGCGAGGCGCTCAGGGTGCTGGACCATCACCTGGAAGATCTCCTGGGCCGGCCTCCGCCTCGCTTCCCGGGCCAGGGACGGGAGGCGGGGCCCTTCTTCGTGCGGCCCCCTTGTGGCAGGCTCCGCGATCGGCGCACGCGGGCGATATCCGTATCCCAGTTCGGAATTGAGGGCGAGTGGATTCGGCTGCCCGTGCGAGGTGTCATACCAGAGCGGGACGCCTGGCGGGCAACTTCGACAACTGCACGCCGCGCGCGGACGATTGACGACTACCGTGTGTTGCCGGTGATCAACGGTGGGCTCCTATCGGTCGAGCCTGCCCCAGCAGTTGACCCGGGCCTGACCGACCACCGTAGGTGTCACCACACGAATGCCGATTCCTGGTGCCCCACGTACCGAGGACGATGATGTCTCAACTTCGCGCACCCGCCGCGCGACCGGAACGCCGCGAAGGCGGACGACACGGCCGCCCGGGTGGCCGTTCGCACTCGGCCACGAGCCGGCCGCGCGCTCCGCAGCCCGCACCCCCCAGCCGTCTGCGGCCACAGCTGCTGCGCACCGCCGTCCTGCCGGCCGTGGCCGCCGTGCTCAGCGGAGCCGCAGCCGTCATCTTCACCATCCGGGCCTCCGGGGTGCGCCCGTCCGGCAGTCTCCTGGCGGCGCTCGGCGGATCCGGGGCCCTCGCTGTGGCGGCCGTGGTGGCTGCCTTCCTCGGTGCCAACCGTGTCGCGAACGGGGTGCTCGACCGCGTTCTGGTACTCCGGCGCGCCGATGCCGAGCATCGCGCCGAGCTCCAGCGCGTCGTGGAACGGCTCCGCGAAGGAGAGCCCCTGCCGGCTCGCCGGGCGACATCCACGGCCGGGCCCGGCGCTGACGCCTTCGAACTCCTCGCCCAGGAGATGGGCCGCTCCCAGGACGCCGCAGCAGCAGCCGTCGTCCAGGTCTCGCAGCTGTTCCGCAGCAACGGGAACGAACAGAGCGAACAGAAGGTCGAGGTATTCGTCAACCTCGCCAGACGACTGCAATCCCTCGTGCACCGCGAGATCCAGATCCTCGACGAGCTGGAGCACGAGGTCGAGGACCCCGACCTGCTCAAGGGCCTCTTCCACGTCGATCATCTCGCCACCCGCATCCGCAGGCACGCCGAGAACCTCGCCGTGCTCGGCGGAGCCGTCTCACGGCGGCAGTGGAGCAACCCCGTGACCGTGACCGAGGTGCTGCGCTCCGCGATCGCCGAGGTCGAGCAGTACCCACGGGTCAAGCTGGTCCCGCCGATCGACGGGACCCTGCGCGGACACGCGGTCGCCGACGTGATCCACCTCCTTGCCGAACTCGTCGAGAACGCCACGGTGTTCTCCGCCCCGCACACCCAGGTCCTGCTGCGGGCCCAGCGCGTCACCGCCGGACTCGCACTGGAGGTGGAGGACCGGGGCCTCGGCATGCCCGGACCCGAGCAGAAGCGCATGAACACCCTGCTCGCCGACCCCGACCAGGTCAATGTCGCCCATCTGCTGCAGGACGGGCGGATCGGACTGTTCGTGGTCGCCTCCCTGGCCCGCAGACACGGCATCGCCGTACGCCTGCAGAGCAACATCTACGGGGGCACACAGGCGGTACTCGTGCTCCCCGAGGTCCTCCTGGGTGTCGACATCGATGCCACGACGGCACCTGACACCGCACCGGCACCTGACACCGCACCGGCACCCGACGCCACGACGGCGCCCGACACCGCACCGGCGCCGCAGCCCGGAGCCGTCCACCGGCCGCTTGCCCACGACGCGTCCTCCATGACTTCGCCGCAGGCCGCGCAGCACCCACCACCGCTGGACGTGAAGCCCCGGCAGGACCGGTTTCGAGAGGAGGGACCGCCGCTGCCGCTGCGCGCCGAGCGGGTCGACCGGCCGAACCTCGCCGCATCCCCACCCGTCGTCGTGGCCGTGGAGACCACCGGCCCCACCCCGCCGGCCGGGACCACCGCCCCGGCCCGGCCCGCTCCGGACCCGGAGCCCGCCGTATCGGTGCGGCCCGTCGCGGACAGCGGCATTGCCGCCGAAGCGCCCGCACCCGAAGTGCCCGCACCCGGCGCGGCCGCCCCCGGCCGCCCCCGGCTCCCCAGACGCAGCAACCAGGAACACCTGGTCCCGCAGCTCAGGCAGGCACCTGCTCCACGTGCCGAGAACAAGAACACCCTGCACGATCCAGGGCTGATGGCCGCCTTCCGGCGTGGGGTCGACCTCGCCGAGGCCCGGACCGCCGAGGAGCCGGGAACGGCGGGTGCATACGACGCTCCTGCTTCCGCGCCCGCTGCCACCGGGCCCGCCACGACTGTCGGGGCGCAGCGGTCCCACGGTCTCGCCCCGCTGCCGTTCCGCGGCCCCGGTACCACCGCGGCGGCCGGTGCCGAGCGACTCCATCCGGGGCACCGGGAGCCGCAGCGGCCCGAGCCGGCTCCACGAACCGAGAACACCTCCAAGGAGTAGATGCACCATGACGAGCGAAATGCCGTCCGGCCAGGTCGCGGACCTCGACTGGCTGCTGAGCGGCCTGGTCCAGCGCGTGCCCCACACGCGCAGCGCCGTCCTCCTCTCGGCGGACGGCCTGGTGAAATCCGTCCATGGCATGGACGCCGACAGCGCCGATCACATGGCCGCCCTGGCCGCAGGCCTGTACTCGCTCGGCCGGAGCGCCGGCGCCCGCTTCGGTGACAACGGCGACGTGAGACAGGTCGTGGTCGAGCTCGACTCGACCCTCCTGTTCGTCTCCACCGCCGGCTCCGGTACCTGTCTCGCCGTCCTCGCGGGCCGCGAGGCGGATGCCGCCGTGCTGGGGTACGAGATGGCCATGCTGGTCAAGAGCGTCCGCCCCTACCTGATGACGCCGCTCCGGCAGCCGGCCGGAGCGCCGTTCACTCCGGGGCTGTGAAAATGCCGGCCACGCAGGACGGGCCGTTGCTCGACGACGCGGCAGGCCGGCTCATCCGCCCGTACACCGTGATCGACGGCCGGACGAGGCCGACCACCGTGCTCGATCTGCTCTCCCTGGTGATGGCCACCGGGAGGGAACCCCAGGACCACCTCGGCCCCGAACACACCATTGCCCTGGAGCTCTGTGACGGACCTACGTCCGTGGCGGAGGTCGCCGCCCACCTCCGGCTGCCCGCCGTCGTCACCAAGGTCCTCCTGTCCGACCTGGTCGACTGCGGGGCGGTCACCGCACACGCCCCCGCGTTCCACGACATGCCAACCGACCGATCCCTGCTGGAGGCAGTGCTCGATGGTCTACGACGACAGCTCTGACAGCCCCGAATACTTTCCCGTGGCCCTCAAGGTCCTGGTCGCGGGCGGTTTCGGCGTCGGCAAAACGACGTTCGTGGGCGCCGTCAGCGAGATCGCGCCCCTCAGCACCGAGGAACTCCTGACGCAGGCCGGCGCGGCGACCGACAGCCTCGAAGGCATCGAGTCCAAGTCGGCGACCACCGTGGCCATGGACTTCGGCCGGATCACACTGTCCGAACAGCATGTGCTCTACCTCTTCGGCACCCCGGGACAGGAGCGTTTCTGGTTCATGTGGGACGAGCTGTCCAAGGGCGCCCTCGGCGCGGTCGTGCTGACCGACACGCGCCGTCTGGCCGAGTGCTTCGGCGCCGTCGACTTCTTCGAGCGGCGCGGCATCGGATTCATCGTCGCGGTCAACGAGTTCGACGGTGCCTATCGTTACGAACCGGAGGAGGTGCGGGCGGCGCTCGATCTGGGTCCCGAAGTACCGGTCGTCCTCTGTGACGCCCGGATCGCCAGCTCGGGCACCGGGACACTGGTCACCCTCGTCCAGCACCTCATCAACGCCACGGCCCCCGCGCCGCTCCAGGCTTTCGGGACCCGCCCGTGACTCCGTACGGGACGCGCCGGCCACTGTTCACCCCCGTCGACCAGGACGACCGCGCCGGAGCGCACGGCTGCGGAGGCTCGGCCCGGGGGAGCGCGCCGACGCCTCGTTCGACAGCTTCGACGCCTTCGCCGACCGGGTGGCCGAGGTGACCGGTACGCCGTTCCTGACGGTCGGCTTCGTCACGGCGGCCCGGCCCCCGGCCCGTCGAAGCGCAGCCAGTCCAGGGTGAACAGGTCCGGCTTCTCGCTGCTCCAGGCCGAGTTGGTGAACACCATGTACAACGGCGTGCTTCCGCCAGGGTCCTTCAAGGCAGCCGTCGGGGACACCGCCTCGGCCCTGCCCTCTGCGCCGGGGACGTGCAGCGAGCCGAGGAGGAGGCCCTCAGGGGAGCCGGCCCGGAATTCGACCGTTCCGCCGGTCCCGCAGGCCGTCGCTCCGACCGTCACCGACCCGGTGTTCCCCAGGTGCACCGGATCGAGGACGACCCAGTCCCCGTCCTCGATCTCCGTCAGCGCCCTGCCGCCCGAAGCCTGCGCACGGCTGCCGGCCACGACTCCGTCGTGTGCGCCTCCGGTCGACGTGAACCGCTCCGCCTCCTGGAACGCCGTACGCAGGGTGAGCGAGGTGGAGCCCGTGAGCTGCGGGGCGTTCGGGGCGCCCCTGTCGGTGTACAGCACCGTGATCCGGTGGGTGCCGGCCGGGGCCGCGTCCCCGGCCTCTGTGACGACCGAGCCCCGGCACCGTGCGGAGCCCGCGAGGCGGCGCAGTGTGCCGCTCCGGCCGGCCTCTGAGCGTACGAGGATCCGTGAGCAGTCGACCGGAGCGCCTTTCCCGTCCTCCTCGTCCGACACCTCCACCGTGAAGGCGAGGGTGTCGCCGGGACGGAACACCTCTCCGTCCGCCGGCCGGTGGACGGAGATCCGGGGCCGGGTGTTGCCGACGGTGATCTCCTGGCCGGCCATGGCCGTCGTACCTTCGGGCCCGGTCACGGTGAGGCGCGCCGTGAACTGGCCTTCGGTGCGGTAGGTGTAGGAAGGGCTCGGCTCCGTCGAGTCGGTGCCGCCGTCACCGTCGAAGTCCCAGGCGTACGTGACCGGCTCGTCCCCGGGGAGCCCGGAACCCGTACCCGTGAACGCCACCGTGAGCGGCGCCGGGCCGTTGTCGTGATCGGCGGTGACGGCCGCGCCGGGCAGCCGGGCGTCACCGACGTGGTCGATCCGGAAGACCCCGGAGCCCTCGGTGCCGCCGTCGCGGCCCGTGCCGCTGCCGAGCCCCGAATCGACGACGTACAGGGCGCCGTCCGGTCCGAAGACGGCGGCCGACGGGCGGTTCCACTCCATGTCCTCGAACACGCCGTTGACGGACTGGAGTTCACCGGCCTCGACCGGGCCGAACCGGGGATCGGCGAACATCTGGTCCTCCCGTTGGAAGGAGAGCGCGGTGAAGCGCCGGCCGGCCGGGTCGTACGTCAGCCACTTCCCGGCGAAGTATTCGGGGAACTTGGTGCGGTAGAGGCTCTCCGGATCGTAGGTGTAGACGGGGCCGCTCATCGCCCCGCCCCCGCCCTCGCCGGGGGCGGCCGGCGCGCCGTGGACCGGCGGGGCGCAGTCCGCCGGTCCACGGGCGGTGCGGCCGGTGCAGTACGGCTGCCCGATCTGCCCCGCCCCGGTGATCCGGAAGTGCCCCACCGTGCCGTCCGTACCGGTGCCGGCGGCCAGCAGCGCGCCGCTCACCGGGTCCACGGTGACGCGGTAGGGGTTCCGCATGCCCATCGCGTAGATCTCCGGGCGGGAGCCGGGGGTGCCCGGTCCGAAGAGGTTGCCCTCCGGCACGGTGTAGGTGCCGTCGTCCTGCGGCGTGATCCGCAGGATCGCGCCCCGCAGATCGCTCGGGGCCCCCGAGGCGAGAGGGAGCGTGATGTCGCCCGAGGCCACGTACAGGTGGCCGTCCCGGTCGAACGCGAGCGACCCGGACGGCAGCGCCTCCCCGCTGCGGGCGGGCCGCCTTCCCGGAAGGGTGAGCAGGACCCTTTCCGACGCGGGATCGACCGTGTCTTTGTCGGCTGTGAAACGGGAGAGAGCCAGCCGCTTTCCCGCTGTGTCGGAACGCAGCAGATAGAGCCAGTGGTTCTCCGCGAAGCCCGGATCCAGCGCGAGGGCGGACAGCCCGTCCGAACGGGCGGCCCCCTTCGGTGTGTACGCCAGGTCCAGGACTGTGGAAACCCTCATCGTCCGCTGGTCGACGGCCTTGAGTTCGCCGCCGCGCTGGGCGACGAACACGCGGCGGTCGGGGGCGACCGCCATGTCGACCGGATCGCTGAGGCCACCGGTCGCGAGCGGGGTCCGCTGGAAGGCATCGGCCCGGGTCGCGGTGCAGTCGCCGGGTTTCGCGCCTGCGGCCCATTCGATGCCGCCCAGCAGGTGGGCGAGGAAGTCCTCCTCCTGGAAGGCCGAGGGGGCGTGGCCACCGGCGGTGAACCACGAACGCCCGCCGTCGTAGTTCTGGCACCATGACCAGGGGTGGTCCACGCCCTCGTCGAGGCCCGTGATGCCGTCGCGCACCCTGATCTGAGCGAGGGTGTGCACCGTGGAGACCGGATTGGTGCGCCAGTTGAACCACTCCTCCGTGCGCTCCCAGAGATCGGGCAGTGTCACCGTCGAGGGATGCGCGTGGTCGAGGACCTTGATCCTTCCGGCCTGTACCGGCGTGCCCCGGTCGAGGACCGCCCCGACCAGCCCTTCGTACCAGTCCCAGTCACGCATACCGGCGGAGGCGTCGTGCAGGCCGACCCAGCCGCCACCTGCCCGGATGTACCTCTGCAGGGCTGCGCGCCCTTCCTCGTCGAGGCCGCCCTTCCCGTCCTGCGCGGACGAGGCGTTGTTGAAGACGACCGCGTGGAACCGCTCCAGGTCCACGGCGTCGAACACACCCGGGTCATCCGTGGCCTCGACCGCGAACCCGTTTCGGGCTCCGAGCTTTCTCACCGCCTCGACACCCGCGCGGGCCGCATCCGGGGAGGCGGGCCCCACCCCGGAATACACCAGTACGCGGAAAGACGCCGGCGAAGCCCTCGGGAAGGAGGCCGCCACCACGGAGCCGATGATCAGCGCCAGAAGCGCGAAGATCGCCATGACGGCGATCGATGCCGGGGGAAGGACGGGGAAGGCGGGGCTGCTGGATGACGGGCGACTGCTCATGGGTGCGCTCCCGGTGCGGTGTGGGGGCCGTGCATGGGGAGAGAAAGCGCTTTCTGGTGAATGTGTGGTTCAGGGTAGATTCATGGCATGACCGGGTCAATGGGGTGACGGGGCTTGTGGGGTCCGCGATGACCCCGCACGTGCGCGGGTGGCGGGTGGCCGAGCCCCGGTCGCGCCGGCCGAGG
>Ga0196960_10000082_pt1 | contig 37802 bp, 38 predicted proteins | sample S3v_5metaG_FD_183187 | JGI IMG/M metagenome (GOLD analysis project Ga0196960, IMG submission 183187) | Soil microbial communities from Anza Borrego desert, Southern California, United States - S3+v_5 | ecosystem: Environmental > Terrestrial > Soil > Desert | place: USA: California | collected...
CCGACGCCAGAAACGCCTGGCCCGGTTGACCCCCGTCGAGTACGAGACCATCATGACCCCACCCGCAGCCCTGGCTGCATAACCCCACTGTCACCTATCCGTGCAGCAGTCCCCTGGTCGCGCTCGGCACAACACTGGACATCCTGGCGATCACCGCGCCTGCCGCGGTGAGGGCTGAACTCGGCAAGGCTGCCCTCGCTTTCGAGCGCGCCACCCGCTCCCGCATCGCCGCCGACCTGAACAGCACCCGCGTCCTGCGTCGCAGCGTCCAAGCGATCTTGCGCGAGAGGCCCGCAAGCCGCGACGGGGCCACGTTCACCATGCTTGTGGACACCGTGCTCACGGCGGTGGTGTTCGCGATGCACTGGCATCGCACGCGCCAGCACGCCCAGCAAGAGGCAGGAGCCGAGCAGGCCCTCGTCCACCTGCAGATCGCGTACGGACAGATCGCCGAGCCGGTCCTGGCGAGCCTCGCACAACGCGCCCCCAGCCCCCAGATGCAGCAGCGCTTCGCCCGCCACGTCCAGCAGGCGGCCCCCGATCACGCCGAGCGCATCCTGAACGACCCCGCCTGGGACGCGCTCACCACCGTGCTTGCCGAAGCGGAAGCCGTCGGGCACAATGCGGCCACCGTTCTTGACCAGGCACTCGGCCAACGCCCGTTGGATGACGCCCACAGCCCCGCCCGTGCCCTGACCTGGCGTGTCCGCCGCCTCGGCGAGCGTCACGCCCCAAGCCCCCGGGCCCAGGCAGCCAACGCCCGTAGCGCGGCACAAGCGCACGGCGCTCCAGTCATTCCAGCGGCCGTCGCTCCACCTCTACCGCGGTCACCGTCGCACCGGCGCTGACCAAAGAGCGAGCGGAACATGGCCGACGGTCACCGGTTTCCGATGCCGGGATCATCCGGAGTATTTGCGCCGCACCCCCTAGCTCCGGACGAAACCCATGTATGGCTCAGATCCAAGTCGGCTGGGTGTTTCGTGGTCGAGGAGACATCGTGGTCAAGCTGCGGGCTGCAGGACGGCATGGTCGGCGGCGAGCGCCCGGAGGCGGGCAGCCATGGCGTCCGGCCCGAGCGCGGCAAGGGCCCACAGGGCACTGATGCGGCGGCCGGAGGGCCAGATATTGCAGGTCGGGGGCCGGAACGGTGTCACGTCGATGCCCTGGACAGCGAAGGGGGTCTGGTCGAGATATCCCATGCCGCCGGTCCCGCACAGATACGAGCGGGCTCCGGTTGCGGCTGCGAGGTCCGCGAGCCGCTGGGACCGGCCCGGCCGGGAGGGCAGTCGGCTGCTGGTGAGGATCTTGCCCTTCCAGCCGAGCAGGTCCAGCAGTACGCGGGTGGAGGTCTCGGCGGCGGCAGCGGTCCGGCCGGTGGTGAAGGCATCCAGCACCGGGTCCAGAGCCTGGGCGAGGGCGGGCCAGTGCGGGCTGGCGCCATAGTGCTGCCGGAGCATCCCCGCGGTCCGGCGGCGGGTCCGCTCCGGCTCGGCGATCACCGCGTCCCTGATGAGGGTCGAACGTCCCTGGGGCAGGTGAGTGGGGAGAGTGAGCCACTGGTGGCGGGCCGGGTCGCCGAGGTCGGCGAGGCGGGCTCGATGCTGGTAGTCGCGGCGGGTGAACTGCGCGTCGTCCAGGACGATCCAGTAGTCCGCCGCGAACAGCTTGGCCAGCGTGGTCAGCCGGGGCAGGAAATTCGGCTGATGAACGGCACACAGCCCGCCCGGCTGGGGCAGATCACGAGGTGATGAGGCGGCTGGTGAAGCCGTCGTGGATGAGAAACTCGTACGCGGCATGCACGTCCTCCGGGACCTCCTGCTCGATGGCGAAACCGAGCTTCGGATACTCGATCACCCGCTGGAGGTCACCGACGAGCATGTCCAGGACGAGCTTCTCGTCGCCGATGGACTTCACGTAATCGTCGAACTCCAGCGGCTCCGACGCGCAGAGGATCTCAACGTCGGGCCACAGCTTGCGGGCGGTCGCGAACGACCGCCGTTCCATGTAGGGCTTGGAGACCAGCAGCACCGTCGTCGGGGTGATGCCGGCGCCGGCGAGGACCTCCCGGGAGAAGGTGATGTTCTGTCCCGTGTTACCGGCGTTCGGTTCCAGCAGGATCGCCTCGGCGGGGACGCCGAGGTCGATGGCGTGCTCGCGGAAGTGGACGGCCTCGCCGCGCGGGAAGACCTGGGCGGTGGTCGGGCTGTTGCCGCCGGTGAACACCAGGGTCGGAAAGAGCCCGGCCTGATACAGCTCGGCGGAGTGGGCAGCGACACCGAGGTCGTGGCTGCCCAGCCCGATCGCCACATTGACGGGCCGCAGCTCGTGCTGCATCTGATGGTAGTCCCAGATCAGCTTGGCCTGGCGCCACTGGTCCTCGGTGATGCTCTGCTGGTTGTCGCTCACGCGCTTCTCCCTGGTCACCGTTGCCGGGGGCCGGTCGGCCCCTCGCTCATGGCCTTGATGCCCTCGATACTGCGCAGTTGGTGCACGAGTCCGTACTGCGCGGCCACCTTGGCGGCCTGGCCGAGGACGAGGTGTCCATCATCCCGGGTCGCCGTGTCGGAGAGCAGGATGTGGCCATGAGCGGTGTCCAGTCGCACGCGTTGCATCGGTGATTCGGTGGTCCCGCAGCGGCGGGCGATGTCGATGAAATGTAGGGCCTGGGTGAGGTCGCCGGCGCCGCGGGCGGCGAGGGCAAGCTTTTGGTGGGCCACCGACCAGTCGTCGGGTTCCTGGAGGTCTTCGAAGTCGCGGGTCGCGGCCTGCATGACGCGGCTCGCATATTCGTGGTTGCCGTCCTTGCTCAGCGCGGTACCCACCCACAGCCTCGCGCGGGCCCGGTCACGCCGCGATAGCCGGTCGTCGACGGCGAGGGTTTCGTAGTTGCGGGCGGCGCTCTCCAGCTCCCCGGACATCTCGGTGACCACCGCGAGGGACAGGTCGAGCTGGGCGACCCGGCGGGGGATGTCGAGCTGGGTGAAGACGGATCGGGCGCCTGCGTAGGAGTACTGGGCCGACAGCGGGCCCAGGACGACGCCCTGGTCGCGCTTGAGGTCGCCGAGCAGAGCGGTCGAACGGGCGAACAGATACAGGCCCTTCTCGTCCAGCTCGGGGGCCTTGAACCGGCCCAGCCACCGCGCAAGGAGGCTGTCGGCGAAGGTGAAGTTCTGCCGGGACAGGGCGACCACGACCCGGTCGAGGTCGTCAGCCCACGACTCGTACTCCCAGGCCCGGGGCCCGGAGGGGGCAATACGTCGCCGAGCGGAGGTCAAGGGGCTGGTCATCTCGGACAGGAGCGTCTCGAAGCGCAAATGGACGGCGGCGTCCGAGCGGCCGAGCGCGGTGTCGAGGATGGCCTGGGTGTCGGGTCTGGGCTCGGTGCCGGCGAGTTTGGACTCCCACTTGGAGACCGTCGCGACGGCCAGGCCGAGCTGCTGGGCGAAGGCACGCACGCTCAGTCGCAGGGCGAGACGCAGGGCCTTGGCCTCCAGGCCGGTCCACTGGTGCACGGTCGCCACACGTCGCTCCCTTCCGCCAGCCATCGAAGCACGCTCCGCGCAGTCGGCGGGACGGAAGTGGAACGGAAGTAGAACGGGCGGTGATTGGCCCGGGGTTGGCGGACAGCCACGCTGAAGGGGTCATCAGTTGTCGAGCGTTCTGGACGGTCCTCAGCATGGAACCCCTCACGGAGCATCGCCAGGTCAACGGTCCGGTCGTCTACGGCCTCCTGCGGCTGGTGAAGGTGCCCGCGGCCCGGCATGCGGCGTTGGCCGCGTCGCTCGCCGAGTACTGCCGCAGCCACGAGTTGCAACTTTCCGGCGTCTTCACCGACCGCGACGTGAGTTCTGGGCCCGACTCGGCGGCGTTCACCGGGCTGCTGGACGTACTGGCCCTGCCGGACGTCTATGGCGTGATCGCCCCGGCCATGTCGCACCTGGGGCCGAAGGCCATAGCCGCCCAGCGCAGACACCGGATCGAGACGGCCGGCTCCCGATTGATGCTGGTCCGCCGCCCCCGCACCGCACACCTGCCCGTCTCCCACCACGGTTCCGTTCGCCGACGCAGCGCAGGGAACACCCGCGTTCTGGACGCCGAGTCATGAGGACGGCGATGACCGAGACGACCCGGCGGTTCTTCACGGCCCGGCCCGAATCGATTAGCCAGGCCCGGAAGTTCGTTACGGATGCCCTGGCCGGATGGGGCCTGCACGACCGCGCCGAGGACATCCGGCTCTGCGTCTCCGAGCTCGCCACGAACGCCCTGGTCCACGGCACCGTCGCCGACCACGGCTTCCTGGTCAAGCTGGATGCCGACGAGGGAGAAGTACGGCTGGAAGTGCACGACAGCCGCCGCCGGCTCCCCGAGGTCCGCCAGGCCGCCGACACGGACCTGTCCGGACGCGGCCTGACGCTGGTGAGCGTGCTCGCCGCCGACTGGGGCGTTCTGGACCGCACCCCGGTCGGGAAAGTCGTCTGGTCCTGTTTCAAAGCTGAGGGAGGGACGACGTCATGACCGTCATCCTCACCCCGTCCGGTCCGGAACTGCGGCTGTTGGTCTCGCTCGCTTCCTGGACCTGGCCGGGCACCAGTCCGGACGGCCGCGAGGTCGCGCACATCCTGATCACCCACAACCCGGCCTTCACGGGCCCAGACGCTGCCGAGGCGGTCGAGGCCCGGATGCGTCGGCTCTCCGACAGCCTCGGCGGCCTGGCCAGCTCCCGGGCGCCCGTTCGCGAGCTCGCCCGATGCCTGCAGGTTGTCGGCGGGCAAGTGCTGATGAGCTTTCCCGGCACCGCCCGCAAGCTGCGGCTGCCCACCCGCCGGCCCTGGACCGAACTGGTCGCCCGCAACAGCGAGGCCATCCTCCTGCTCGGACTGGACCCACTGCCACAGACCGCTGACGCCGCCCGCCTCGACACCTACTTGGACGACGCGCTCGCCGCCGACCGGCTGCTGTTCGGACGCGCCCGCATCCGCTGACCACCTGGACTTCCCTCACGGCCCCCGGACGAGGCAGATGAGAGGGAACTGCCATGGGAACCTTCGAACGCTCCCGCATGGTCCGATGCAGATCCAACCGCGTGGCGTCGATCGCCAAGGCCCTCCTCACGCTGGAGCGGCAGCGCTGAAGAAGCTCAGTGGCCGCTATCCAGGTGGACCTTGAGAAGGTCGATGCCGTACTCGTTGCCGTTGGGGTGCGGATGATGGTGTGGATGTGCTGCTGGGTCGGGGTTCCGCCGCCCATGCCTCCGCCACTGGACTTGTTGCCGTAGGCGAGGGGCGCCTGCGCGTCGTACTCGATGAGAACGACGGGACTGTGGACGCGGCCCGTCGCTCCAACCGATCTGCGAGCGCTGGAGGGGATCACTGTTCGGGTTGACGTCCTTTTGCTTGCCGAGAGTGATCTGAATCATCGCGCCTCCCTGCGGGGTTGCCTCGTGGCCGGAATGACCGAGGCAGCCCGGTCAGGGCTACCACTAGTCCCCGTTATAACGGGGTATCAAAGCCTGTCTCCCAGAGCGCAGTCGGCATCCTGGATGCGGAGCGGACGGGCCCCGGAATCTGCGAGCATCTGGGGGTGTCATACCGGACGAGGGAGATCAGTTGTTACGTCTTCAATCAGTGAGCAAGCGCTATGGCCGTGGCGATTGGATTCTGAGAGACGTGGACGTGGAGGCCCCGGCCGGCGAGATCGTGGCATTCGCCGGCGGGAACGGATCAGGGAAGTCGACACTGCTGCGGATCGCGGTGGGCTTGTCCCGGCCGACCCGCGGCACAGTGGCCGCCCGGCCGCCCGTCGTCGGGTACGTCCCGGACCGCTTCTCCCCCAACGAACGCATGTCGGCCGCGGCGTACCTGACGCACATGGGCCGCGTCCGCGGTCTGACCACCTCGGCCGCCTCGGCGCGGGCCGGCCAGCTGCTGGACCGACTCGCCCTGGTGGGCGGCAAGCACGCCCCCCTACGGAGCCTGTCAAAGGGCAACGCGCAGAAGGTCGCGCTGGCCCAGGCCCTCCTGGTGGAACCCGGACTGCTCGTCCTGGACGAGCCGTGGTCCGGGCTGGACGCCGACGCCCACGGCGTGCTCGCCGAGATCATGACCGAGGTCGCGTCCTCCGGCAGCACCGTCGTGTTCACCGACCACCGCGAGTCGGTCACCCGGGCCCGCGCCACCCGGACCTACACGGTCAGCAGGGGCCGCGTGTGCCTGGAGGGACCCGAGCCGCAGGCCACCGAGCAGCGGCCGGTGTCCGACGTCGTCCTGGCCGCGGGCCGCGACGGCCGCGTACCGCAGGACCTCGCCTGGAAGCAACTGGACGGCGTCACCGCGGTGCGCCGGGACGCCACTGGCGTCAGGCTGCGCGTGGGACGCGAGTCCACCGACGCCCTGCTGTTCACCGCGCTCCAGCACGGCTGGTCCGTCGAGACCGTCACCGGGACCACCACGGACCACCACCGGACGCCGAACTCCGCGACGAACGGAGACATGCGGTGATCGCGCTCATCCGCTACACCTTCGCCACCGTGCTGCACACGCAGCGCTACCTCGCCCCGCTGCTCCTGTTCATGGGCCTGATGGGCGTGCTGACCGTCAACGGCAGCGGCCCGCTGCCTCCGGCCTACGCCTCCTCCGCCGGCTCCCTGTTCATCTGCTCGACCTGGCTGACGATCGCGCTGATGAGCCTGGACGACCCGCCGCAGCGGGCGATCGTCGTCGTCACTGCGGGCGGCCGGTCGCTCACGGTGCTGCTCGCGGCGATCAGCACGGCCCTGCTGAGCTGTCTCGTCCTGATGGCCTTCGGGTTGTTCTTCCCGCTGTGGATGGGCGACTACGTGGTGACCACGACCGATCTCCTGCTGGGCCTGGAGGCGCAGCTCACCTGCGCCCTCGTCGGCATCGCCATCGGCGTGCTGTGTTCACGGCTGGTCTTCAAACGGCAGGGCTACGCGCTGATCGCCGCCCTCGCGCTGGTGATGGGAGCTCTCTTCGCCAAGGGCATGCCTCCGGTCAACCGCCTGTTCACCCTGATGGCCACCACCCCCGACGCGGCGGAACTGCTCGCCCCCACCGGCGTCATGCTGGCGATCTCCGCGATAATCCTTGCCGTGTTCACCGTCGCCACGCAGTTCGTCGCCGGGCGCAGGGAATAGACAGCCGGCCCTCATCTGCCTCAGGGCCGCCGGGCGCTTCCTGATCAACTCAGCCCGACGCGTACGACCCGAAACTCGACGTCGACTTCACCCCGCTGCGCGAGCAGGACCTCACTGCTGCTGGACTCAGCCAGCTTGCTTGACCGACCTCGCCCTCCTGAGGTGAGCACGGGCCCGTACTGTCGAAGTGGGCGACCGAAATCACCCTTTATGGCGTCGGGCTCTCATTGGTGCTGTGTCAGGCGCGGGTGGCAGCGGTAGCGCCAAGTGGCAGCCGTGGGCAGAAGCCCCGGCAAGCGCGAAACGGACATCGGTTCGCGTGCTGCCTTCCGAGACGGCGCAGAGGTTCAGTCGTCAGGCTATGCCGAGTCAGACGTTGCCGTAGACACGCCAGTGGAGGACTCTTCGCCTGGTGTCTTGGCGAGCGGCACACCACGTAGGCAGAGCAGCACCAGCGCAGCGCATCCGCAGACGAGTGCAATGTCGGCGACGTTCCCCACGAAAGGACCGTAGTCGATGAAGTCCACGACATGCCCGCGGGCGAAACCGGGCGCGCGGAAGAGCCTGTCGCCCAAGTGGGACATCGCGCCGCCGAGTAGCGTGCCCAGCACAAGCGCCCACCGACAAGAGGTCAGTCGGCGCGCGGCATAGAGGATGCCGACCACTGCGCCCGCCGTCGCCAGGGCGAACACCCATGTCGCGCCGGAGCCGATGGAGAACGCGGCGCCGGCGTTGTACAACAGCCGGAAATGGATCAGAGTCGGGATCGCGGTGACGCTCTCGCCGGTGGACAGCGCGGAAACCGCCCAGAACTTGGTGAGTTGGTCCAGGAGCAGGACCACTGCCGCCAGCGTGAGCATCACGCTGTACAACCGTCCCGATCCCCGATTCAGCCGCGTCATTCGCTGCCTCCTTCTCATGTGGTTGTTACCTGCATTCGTGGTGGTCAGCCGTCCGCCCGACGGCGACTCTCAGCCACCGAACGGCGGGGCTGCCGCCGTCACCAGGCCGCTCTCGTACGCGGCAATCACCAGCTGGGCGCGATCGCGCGCGGCGAGCTTGCCGAGCAGGTGGTTGACGTGGGTCTTGACAGTGGCAACGCCGAGAAAGAGCCGTCCGGCGATTTCGGTGTTGGACAGGCCGCGGGCGATGAGGGTGAGGACCTCGCGTTCGCGCGCGGTGACGCCGTCCAGGGTGGGGCTCAGCAGTCGCGAGGGCTCCGGGCGACGGGCGAACTCCGCGATCAGGCGCCGCGTCACCGCCGGCGCCAAAAGCGCATCGCCGGCGGCGAGGAGCCGGATCGCCGCGAGCAGCTCGCCTGGTGGCGTGTCCTTGAGCAGGAAGCCACTGGCGCCGGCTCGCAAGGCGGCGTAGACGTACTCGTCCAGGTCGAACATCGTCAGGATCAGCACCTTGACGTTCGCGGTCTCGGGGGAGTCGCAGATCAGCCGGGTCGCCTCGATGCCGTCCATCTCTGGCATGCGCACGTCCATCAGGACCACATCCGGGGGATCCCGCCGGACAAGCCGCACGGCCTCGGCCCCGGTGGCAGCCTCCGACGTGGTCGTCAAGCCGGGCTCGGTGTCGACGAGCACCCGCAGGCTGCCACGCAACAGCGCCTGGTCGTCGGCGATCAGCACGCGTATCGCGTTGTCGGGTAGATCGCCCAGCCTGGTCAAGCGTTCTCCTCGTACGGCAGTATCGCCCGGACCGCGAAGCCGCCCGTCGGACACGGTCCGGCGGTAAGGGTCCCGCCATGGACGGCGACGCGTTCACGCATGCCCACGATGCCGTGTCCGCCCGGTGTCATCGCGGGACTCGCCCGGCCAGCGCCGTCGTCGACGATATCGAGCCGGACCTCGCGGCCGTTCGCGTCGACCACCACTCGGCAACGGGTCGCGGGGGCGGTGTGCTTGGCGACGTTGGTCAGCGCCTCCTGCACGATCCGATAGACGGCCAGCGCGATGGCGTCTGGAAGGTTTTCGACACCGCGCATGGCCAACCGCGCGCCGGCCTGCCGGACCAGCTCGGCGAGAGCATCGGTTCCGGGCGCCGGGCCAAGGGCCGCGACCTGCCGTTCACCTTCGGACGCGCGGAGCACGCCGAGCATCCGGCGCATGTCGTTCAGCGCGGTGCGGCTCGTGCGCTCGATGACCTGCAGTGCGTCGTACGCCTCCTGCGGCCGGACGTGGAGCACGTGGTTGGCGACGCCGGCCTTGACCGCGATCAGGCCCATGCTGTGGGTGACGACGTCGTGCAACTCGCGGGCGATTCGCAGGCGTTCCTCGGTGACGGCGCGCTGCGCGAGCTGCTCGGCCGCCCGCACGGCGAAGGCACGTCTTTGCCGCGCGGCGCGTCCCAGCTCCCAGGCGCCGAGCAACGCGACAAAGCCGAGCAGCAGCAAACCCGGGCCGTTGTGCCACCGGGCCGTTCCGCCGGCCCGCGCGGCCGCGACCACGCCGGCGACCGACAACACGGCGATCGCCAGGCCGGGCAGCCATCGCCGCCACCAACGGCGCGGCCTCGCCATGACGGCGACGCTGTAAAGGGCGAACGCCCCCGACAGGAATGGGTCCCACGCCTGGTCCTGCGCGACCGCCACGGCCGTGACTGCCAGCACGACCACGAAGACGGGCACCGGCCAGATCCACCGTACGGCGACAGGCACCGTGGCCGCGGCGACGAGCACGAGCCGCTCCCACGGCACCGGCGTCGAGGACGGCGGTGCGGCCGACGAGCCCCCCGCCGGCCCGGTCAACAACAGCGCGGCCGCATAGCCGAGCACGAGCACGCAGTCCATGGTTGTGCGTTGGCGCCGGCTCAGCCGCCGAGCCAAGAGGGGAGGGTCGTCGTCCACAGCCGTACCTGCTTGCACCGCTCGACCATACCGAGGGGATACACCGCGGCACCTCCATCCTGCGGCCGACACCGCCGCTCCACCCACAGTGGGGTGCCGCCGGCAGCCGGCGGCCGTACTCCACCCAGGGGTGGAAGAAGGGCAGTCCACCCCGAGCCGGACGCGGCCGCACCCTGTTGTGCCCGACCATCACCTCCATGATCGACGTCACCGACCTGACCAAGCGCTACGGGAAAGCCACCGTCGTGGAGGGGCTGACCTTTCGAGTAGAGCCCGGCCGGGTAACCGGATTCCTGGGCCCCAACGGAGCCGGGAAGTCCACCACGATGCGCATGATGCTGGGCCTGGACCGCCCGACGGGCGGCGAGGTACGCATCCACGGCGCCCACTACCGGCAGCTGCGCGACCCGCTGCGCACGGTGGGCGCGCTACTCGACGCCAAGGCCGTGCACCCTGGCCGCACCGCGCTCGACCACCTGCGCTGTCTGGCCCGCAGCAACCGGATCCCGTCACGCCGCGTGCGCGAGGTGATCGAGCTGACCGGCCTGGAGAGCGCCGCGCACCGTCGGGCCGGGAGGCTTTCGCTGGGCATGAGTCAGCGACTGGGGGTCGCAGCAGCACTGCTCGGCGACCCCGCCGTCCTGATCCTGGACGAGCCGATCAACGGGCTCGACCCGGAGGGCATCCTGTGGATCCGCGGACTCATGCGAGAGCTGGCGCTCCTGGGGCGCACCGTCCTCGTGTCCAGCCACCTGATGAGCGAGGCGGCGCTCACCGTGGACCACCTCGTGGTCATCGGCCGCGGCCGGCTACTCGCCGACACCGGCATGACCGCGTTCATCGACCGGCACACGAACGCCGGAGTGCGGGTACGCACACCCGAACCGCAACGGTTGCGCGCAGTGCTGGTCGGTGCAGGGATCACGGCCACCGACCACGCGGACGGCAGCCTCGAAGTGGCCACCACGGCAGAACGGTTCGGCGAACTGGTCGCAGCACACGCAGTGACGGTGCACGAGGTGACGCGCAAGGGCGTGTCCCTGGAAGAGGCATTCATACGACTGACGGCCGACGCAGTCGAATACCGGGCTGAGCCGGCGGGAGAACACCGATGACCGGAAATTCGCCTCGCGCGGTACTGGCCGCCGAATGGATCAAGGTGTGGACCGTGCGGTCGACCCGTCTCGCACTGCTGCTGACCTTCGTGATCAGCACCGGCATCGGCACACTCGTCGCGTTCAACTGGCGTGGCGACATCGAGCACGTCGTCAACTTCAGCCCACTGGCAGCCGGCTTGTACAGCGTGACCATCGGTCAACTCGCCCTCATCGCGTTCGGCGTCCTACTCGTCGGCTCCGAGTACTCGTCCGGGTCGATGCGGGCATCGCTGACCGCCGTGCCCCGACGCGGGCTGCTCTACGGCGGCAAACTACTCGCCGGCACGCTAGCCGCCCTCGCCGGCTCAACCGTCACCGTCATCGTCGCCTTCGCCGGAGCACAGGCGATCCTGGGCCCATACGGCACCACACTCACGTCGGACGGGATTCCGACGGCACTCGCCGGCGCCATCACCTACCTGACTCTGATCTGCGCCCTGTCCATGGGGGTCACGGCCATCGTTCGCAGTTCGGCTGTCGCGTTGAGCCTCCTGCTGCCGCTGCTGTTCCTCGGTTCGCAGGGACTCGGCAACGTCCCCACCCTCAAACCCGTCCTGCAGTACCTGCCCGACCAGGCCGGCCTGCAACTGATGCGCATCGCCCGACCACCCGACGACGACCGCTTCGGCCCCGACTACACCTCCGGCACGGCGCTCGCCATCCTGTTCGCTTGGACCGCCGCCGCTGTGCTCGGCGGCTACGTAGTTTTGCGCCACCGCGACGCCTGACGCCCGGCGGACCTGTGAGTGGTCGTTGGTTGTGGGGTGGGGTGGGGTGGTGTGGCGGTGAATCGCTCCGGCACGACCGGCGGCGGCTCGCGGACGCCGTAGACACGACCCTGAAAGTCCACGGTGGTCGGGCCACGGTCGAGGCGACGCCGCTCGCCGACCGCCCGTCGACCACCCGAGTCGTCCGCATCGACGTCGATCTGGGGACGACGCGGCCGGCCCGCCGGCCTGGGTGAGCCCCGGCGATCAGAAGCCCTCGACGCCCTGTTCGACAAATGCGTGCTCAGGTACACGGGAGACCCCTTGTCTTCCATGGTGGCAGCGAGACCTGCCCGGCAAACTTGCTTCCGCAATGCCGCTCGCCGCTCGGACTCAGAGGCGAACCCTCAGCCCTGGACCGGCCGCTGGGAGAATTCTGGGAGATGATCTTCGCCCGGATTCCGCCCAAGACCCCTCGGCACCACCTCAGCCCAATCTCCTGATCTGCACGTTTACGAGATCTGCAGGTACCGATCTTGCTCGGTCCTCATTCGGGACGAAGAGGTCGTGGGTTCAAATCCCGCCACCCCGACAGCTGAAATACCAGGTCAGGGGCCTGATCCACTCAGTGGATCAGGCCCCTGAGCGATTTGTGGCCCGGTACCTGCATGCGGCAGGTTCAGGGAGGTCCCGGTAGACGATCCCAAGGGCTGCGGGCACGTGGTGCTCCTCATGGACTGAGGACGCGGCGATACGGCTGAGGCGGCTCTGTTCGTCCGACAGCTCGTCGACCGGACCGGCGCGCTGATCGTCGGACGGCAGTGTGGCGCCAACCGCGCCACGGATACGGATGGCGATCGGCAGGCCGCCCAAGCGTTCGGCCAGTCGTGCCGCAGCAGCGGATTCGGCCCGGGCAAGACCTGCTGGGTCGTCGGGCGCACTTTGGCCTGGCTCCACCCGTTCACACGGCTACGGACCCGCCACGAGACACGTACCGGCCTCCACCTCGCTTGCCGTGTCATCTGCCGACGACGGCTTCGAACGTCATCCTGAAACGACCGGTAAGCCGCGAGAGCGCCACGGTCCCACCTCTTCCGGGGATTGTGTCCAAGCCATCTCTGTGAACCACATGCGCGTGGGAGCCGTCTTACGACTGGATGCCCTCAAGAAACGACAGATGGACGCGGTGACCATGCCCGTGCTCCCACGGGCAACAACGGGAAAGGACATTCATGAAACTGGCAGTCAAAACCGCGGTAGTAGGAGCAGTTCTCGCTTCCACCGCCGTACTGGCGGCTCCGGGAGCCGCGTCAGCTGACCCCAAAGACGGGGCTGTGACCCGCTGTTCAGAAGGTAAAATCTGCCTCTTTGACGGCCACGACAACACCGGGGACGTCCTGCAGCTCGATCCGGTGGACATCCCCAACATCGGCTGGGCGTGGAACGATCGGGCCAGCTCGGTGTGGAACCGCAGCGGTGGTCAAGCCTGTATCCACACCGATGACGACTTCAGGGGCTACAAATTCAGCATACCGCCGGGTGAGAAGCAGGAACTTCTTTTCCTCTACGACAACGCGGTGACCGGCGTCGAGGTCGGTGGCTGCTCAATCTGAGCCCACTGGTTGACCGAACCCGCCATCCGCCCGCGCTTCGAGGGTGGATGGCGGGATTCGGCCGGGCAGCGTCCCGCGTGGGACATCGCCGGCGAATTCGGCGGTGACCACCGGATGACCTCGCAGGGGACTGCAACTGATCGTTTCATCAGGTCCGCGGTGGGTCTTGGCAGTTGGGCCGCACAACGGCAAGGTTCTACAGGTATCGGATCCGGCGCGGTGCGGGACAGGACACGGAACAGGACGGGTCGTCCGCGGTCGGCTCGGGCGAGCTGGAGGGTGCGGACCTGGAGAGCAATCCTGCCGATCCGCTGCGCGCCCGGAAACCGGCAACGGCTCTGGGCGTACGGGCGGCCCTGGGCGGGGAGTTCCGCGCGCCGCTCGGGGAGTCGGGGCAGCAAGCCCGGACCGGCTCGGGCAGTGAAGTACACGGCAGCGGCAGCGGAGGAACCCGGCACGGCACCGTACTCCAAGGCCGGGACCTCTCCAGTCTCACCTTCAACATGGCCCGGCACAACGGCCGGTGAGGGCCAGGAACAGGACGTTATCGGCGTGACCAGGAGAAAGACACCCTGCGGCTCCCGTCATCATGGGAGCGGCAACGGCTCTCGGTCCCGGACGCTGCGACCGCAGGAGCACCGAGAAGCCCAGCGCAGGCCCGTCACAACGGCTGCCCCCGGATGCCTTCCAGGCGTCGATGCAGTTGTTCGATACGGGTTGCCCTGACGCCGTGCTGACGCACCCGCAGACAACCGGCGGGAGCGGGCTCCGCGCAAGCAGCGTTCGGCGGCCCCGAGAAGCTCCCTTTACCGGTGCTTGAACTCACATTTCCCCATGCCCCCATGCCCCCACGCGACCGGACAGCCGGTAACTTGACAGCGCATCTTTCACCATCAGGATCGGGGGGGTCTTGTCCGAAATGGCCGTTGCAGCACGCCTTTCGAACCATCAGCAGCTCAGCCCGCCCCTTGCGAGTCCGTCTCCTCTCGCTGCTTACACACATCTCAAGCGTGACGAGTCGATATTCGTCATCGGCTGGGAGCGCAGCGGGGCGGATGAGTTCACGCTGGACATCAGGTGGCCTGCCACGCGGGGGGACCTGGCCTACGATCCGCGCGTCCTCGCCCAGACCATCCGGCAGAGCGGCCTGGTCATAGCCCATGCCGAGTACCACGTCCCGCTGGATCACCAGACGGTCCTGAAGACGCTGGACTTCACCCTCTCGCCGGGGTTCCGGGTACCTGGGGGCCAGACCTCGGACCTGCGCGTCGAGCTCGAAGTATCGAAACCGAGGCGCGGCGGCAGGGCTCCCAACGCATTGCGCATGCGTCTTCACATCCTGCACGGGGACGTCACGGTGACCCGGGTCGATTCCGAATTCGGCTGGATATCCCCGACGGCCTACCCGCGTGTACGCGGCGAGTACACCAGTGTCGACTGGGCCGGCTGGCCGGTGCCCGCCTCCGTCGCCCCGGAATTCGTGGGCCGGCCCGACACCGTCGACGTGGTTCTGTCACCCAGTGAGGAACCTGACCGCTGGCTGCTTCGGAACGACGTGGCCAACACCCTTCTCTTCGATCACCCGGTCGACCACGTTCCAGGGCTTGTACTGCTGGAGGCGGCGCAGCAAGCAGCGCAGGCGTTCGTTGCACCGGTCCCCTTCGCTCTCGATTCGGTCTCCACCCGTTATGCGCACTATGTCGAGTTCGACCAGCCCTGCTGGATCGAGGCCGAGGCTCTCGCCACGCCGGCCCCGGACAGGCTCTCCCTCCGGGTCCGCGGGGTCCAGAACGGGAGGACCATGTTCACGGTCGATCTCGGCGGCACGACGAACTGAGTGCCGTGTGCGCCAGGGCACCCCTCCGGGCTCCTTCGAATGCCGGTGCGGCCCCCTCGCCGGAAGGGATCAGCCGAGTTCGCCCGTCAGAGCGAACAGTTCCTCGTCGGCCGCGTCACCCGGGTCGGCGGCGAACCGCCGCCCACCGGTGACCGCCGCGAGCCGGTTGCGCAGCTCGACCGTCGTCGAGGAGCCGGGACCCAGTTCGGTGAACGGTGCATCGGCCGCGATCGCCGGCCCGCCGTCGCCTTCCGGCGCGGTGGCGGCCTCACGGCGGACCAGGTCGATCACCGCGCCCTGCTGTTCCCCTTGGGTGTCTGATCCTTGGGTGGCTGATCCTTGGACGCCCGATCCAGCTCGACGGGGCGGGTCCGGGCGGTGGGGGATTCCGTGATCCCTGGAGGACACCGGCCGTCAGGGGCCTCGTCGGTCCAGGGCTGCCGAGCGGTTCCGGGCATCGGGCACCGTACGCGCCCCGGTGCTGCGGACGGTCCGGCGTACAGGCGCGTCGGCGTGATCCCGTACCCGTCCGTGGACGCGGGACGGCCCGGCCCCTCTCCTGCGAGAGGGACCGGGCCGGGCCCACGAAGCCGTACCGGGTGGCACGGGGAAGCTGATCGGCCTCCTCGGCGCGCCGTCGGCGACGGATCAGGCTGCCGCCGCGGCGCCCTGGGCGACCTGGCGGAGCACCTCGGTCAGGGAGGTGACGACCTCGGCGTCGTCGGCCGGGTGGAGCTCGGCGAAGCGGGTCACGGAGCCGGGGATGGAGAGCTTGACGTCGGCCAGGACCGCTCCGCCCGCGAGACCCGCCGCCTTGCGGGCCTCGTCCTGGGCCCATACGCCACCGAACTGGCCGAAGGCGGTGCCGACCACGGCGACCGGCTTGGCGGTCAGGGCGCCGGCGCCGTACGGACGGGACAGCCAGTCGATGGCGTTCTTCAGGACGGCCGGCATGGTGCCGTTGTACTCGGGCGAGAACAGCAGGAACCCGTCGGACCGGCCGGCTGCCTCGCGCAGCTTGGCCGCGGCAGCCGGAACACCGCCCTCGACGTCGATGTCCTCGTTGTAGAAGGGAACGTCGACGAGGCCCTCGTACAGCTCGACCTCAACGCCCTCGGGCGCGTGCTTGACGGCGGCCTCGGCGAGCTGACGGTTGTGGGAGCCGGCACGGAGGCTGCCGACGAGGGCGAGGATGCGAACTGACATGGGGAAGCTCCCGGGAGACGGAGACTGAGGTAAGTGGACCACGGTCCGTTTAAAGTTGTACCACCTAAACGGACCGTGGTCCACTTACGGCCGTCCAGGGCTATTCTGGAGCCATGACCGCTCCCCTCCCCCCGCCGCCCAGGCCGCCCGACCCCGGCGAGGCTCGGACGAGTCTCACGCTCGCCGCCGTCGGCGGTCCGGAGCTGCTGCGAGCGGACGCGGCGCGCAACCGAGCGCTCCTGCTGGACGCGGCCTCCCGCCTCCTGGCCCGCTGCGGGGCGACGAACCTCACCATGGAATCGGTGGCCGCTGCTGCCGGAGTCGGCAAGGGCACGGTCTTCCGGCGCTTCAAGGACCGCACCGGCCTGCTCATCGCGCTCCTCGACCACCGCGAGGCCCTGCTGCAGGCCGCCTTCCTCTCCGGACCGCCACCCATGGGCCCGGGCGCCCCCGCAGCCGAGCGGCTGCACGCCTTCGGCCCCGCCCTGATGCACCATGAACGCGATCACCACGAGCTGATCCTGGCCTCCCGCACCGACCCGCTGCGGACCTACACCGTCCCCGCGCAGCGCCTGAGGCTCAGCCATGTCGCCCTGCTGCTCCGTCAGGCACATGCGCAGGGCGAGCCGGAACTGCTCGCACACACCCTGCTCGGATCGGTCGACGCCCCTCTGGTGCACCACCTGACATGTGAACGCGGTATGCCCGCCGGCCGGCTGGAGGAGGGCTGGCACGACCTCCTCACCCGGTACGGGGTGGCGCGCTGAGACCGGCCCCTCCGGTGCCGCGCCCGCGCCCGGACGAGGGCGGGCAGGCCACCGGCACACCGGGCCCGGCCGGAACACCCGGTCCCGCCGGTGCGCCCGCTCTGCCCGGCGGCGAGGTCGCGCACCCCACAGCGGGTGCGCGCGGCCGCCACCCGCGGGAGGCGACCGGGCGGGCAACGCCCTTGGCCGAACCGACACATGCACGGTACGGCGCCTGGTTACGATATGCAGCGGCTCAGATGACTTACCCCAGGAAAGGGAACCCGCACCCATGCCGGCCGAGACGTTCGAGTTTCAGGTAGAAGCGCGCCAGCTCCTGCAGATGATGATCCATTCGATTTACTCGAACAAGGACGTATTCCTGCGCGAGCTCATTTCCAATTCTTCGGACGCACTGGACAAACTGCGACTGGAAACTCTCCGCGACGATAAGCTCCAGGCCGACACGTCCGACCTCCACATCGCCATCGAGGCCGACCAGGAGAAGCGCACACTGACCGTGCGCGACAACGGCATCGGAATGTCGCACGACGAGGTCGTACAGCTGATCGGAACGATCGCCAATTCCGGTACGGCAAAATTCCTCCAGGAGCTGAAGGAAGCCAAGGACGCCACCGCTTCCGAAGAACTCATCGGACAGTTCGGCGTCGGATTCTATTCGAGCTTCATGGTCGCCGACGAGGTCACCCTGCTGACCCGGCGCGCGGGTGAGGACACAGGCACGCGCTGGCAGTCCAGCGGTGAGGGGACCTACACCGTCGAGTCCGTCGACGACGCGCCGCAGGGCACCTCGGTCACACTGCGCCTCAAGCCCGAGGACGCCGAGGACAAGCTCTTCGACTACACCTCACCCTGGAAGATCAGGGAAATCGTCAAGCGCTACTCGGACTTCATCACCTGGCCCATCCGCATGGCGGCTGCGGGAGGCGAGGAGGGAGCCGAGCCCGAGGTGGAAACGGTCAACTCGATGAAGGCCCTGTGGGCCCGGTCGAAGGACTCCGTGACCGATGAGGAGTACAGCGAGCTGTACAAGCACATCAGTCACGACTGGACCGACCCGCTCGAAACGATCCGCATGCAGGCGGAAGGCACCTTCGAATACCAGGCCCTGCTCTTCCTGCCGTCCCACGCCCCGCAGGACCTGTTCATGCAGGATCACAAGCGTGGAGTCCAGCTCTATGTGAAGCGCGTGTTCATCATGGATGACTGCGAAGCGCTCATGCCGACGTATCTGCGCTTCGTGAAGGGCGTGGTCGACGCACAGGATCTGTCGCTCAACGTCTCACGCGAGATCCTTCAGCAGGACCGCCAGATCGAGATGATGCGGCGTCGCCTGGTCAAGAAGGTGCTCTCGACGGTGAAGGACATGAGGTCCAGCACTCCCGAGAAGTACGACACGTTCTGGAAGGAATTCGGCCGGGTCCTCAAGGAGGGGCTCTTCCAGGACTTCGAGAACCGCGACGCGATCCTGGAGATCTCCTCGTTCGCCTCGACCCAGGACGAGGAGGGCCTGACCACCCTGCGCTCGTACGTGGAGCGGATGAAGGAGGGCCAGGAGCAGATCTACTACATGACGGGCGAGTCGCGCGCGGCCATGGAGAGCTCGCCCCACATGGAGGCCTTCCGCGCCAAGGGCTTCGAGGTCCTCCTGCTGACCGACCCCGTCGACGAGGTCTGGGTCCAGTCCGTTCCCGAGTTCGAGGGCAAGCCGCTCCAGTCCATCTCCAAGGGCGAGGTCGACCTGGACACCGACGAGGAGAAGAAGGAGGTCGAGGCCGAGCGTGAAAAGCAGCAGCAGGACTACGCCGGCCTGCTGACCTGGATGACGGAGCAGCTCGGTGACACCGTGAAGGAGGTGCGCCTCTCCTCGCGGCTCACCGTCTCGCCCGCCTGCATCGTCTCGGACACGCACGATGTCACCCCGGCCCTGGAGAACATGTACCGCGCCATGGGCCAGGAGGTGCCGCACATCAAGCGCATCCTCGAACTCAATCCCTCGCATGCGCTGATCAGCGGGCTGAAGAAGGCGTACACCGAGCAGAGTGAGGGGGAGGGAGCCGGCGCCGAACTGGCCGAGACGGCCGAGCTCGTCCACGGGCTGGCACTCCTCTCCGACGGCGGAGAGCTGAGTGACCCCTCGCGCTTCAGCAGGCTGATGGCGGACCGCTTGGAGCGCACGCTGTAGCCGCTGCCCGTCCCCGCGCACTGCGGCCGCCAGGGTCCCTGGCGGCCGCAGTCGTATGCGGAACATGAAGACGGCCGGCTGCGACCGCTGTTCGGACAGCAGGCCCTACGCCCCGAGGTGACTCGGAGGAGTCACGAGGGTTATGGGTAGGGCCCATAACTTCACCGTTTCGAAAGCCCGTTGAGGGTTTGTCCACGCGCAGAGCATCGTTTACCGAACGATCCTTCGGGCATATCAGACGACTTTTCGCGAGGCCATTACCGCCGAGTACCGGGAGCTGCTACAAACGTGCTCGCCCCACGAACTCCCCACTCGTCCCCCACATTTCGAAGGGCTGGCAGTCATGTCAGTACGAACCTTCCGGGCGTCCGTCTTCACCCTCGCGATCACCGCCGTGGCCGCGCTCGGCATCGCACAACCAGCATCCGCCGCCGGCGACAACTACGTCGCTCTCGGGGACTCCTACTCCTCCGGTGTCGGCGCCGGGAGCTACACCGCGGAGAGCGGTGACTGCAAACGCAGCACCAACGCCTACCCCTATCTCTGGAAGAACGCGAACGCGCCGTCCACGTTCGCGTTCGTCGCCTGCTCCGGTGCGACGACGGCCTCCGTGTCCAGCGGCCAGCTGGGCGCACTGAACGCGTCGACCACGCTCGTCAGCGTCACGGCCGGCGGCAACGACGTCGGGTTCGCAGACGTCATGCAGACGTGCGTCCTGCAGAGCGAGGCCAACTGTGTGAACCGGGTGAACACCGCGGTCTCCCAGGTGCAGAGCTCACTGCCCGGCCGGCTCGACTCCCTCTACACGGGCATCCGTTCGCGGGCTCCGCAGGCGCATGTCGTGGTCCTGGGGTATCCGCGCTTCTACAAGCTGTCGGGCACCTGCATCGCCGGTCTCACGGAGACCGAGCGGGGAGCCATCAACAACGCCTCGGACGTGCTGAACGGGGTACTGGCCAAGCGGGCTGCGGACGCGGGGTTCACCTATTCCAGCGTGGTGGACGAATTCACCGGGCACGAGCTCTGCTCGGGTGACGCGTGGATCCACAGCGTCTCGATCCCGATCACCAACTCGTACCACCCGAAGGCCGTCGGGCAGTCGAACGGTTATCTGCCTGCTTTCAACTCCGCTGCGTAACACGCGTGGAGCGAGCCCGTCCGGGCGCGCGTGGCACCACCACCGGCCCCTGCCGGAGGTGCTGTGCGCGGCGGGCGGGCCCCCACACGGGGACACCCGGCCTCAGTGACGCCCGGTCAGGTGCTCCCGGCCCGCCGAAGGGGCGTAGGGCTCGGGCCAGAAGCCCGTCACCCCGGTGATCCTGCCGTCCGCGTCGCATGTGAAGAAGTGGACGGCGGGTATCTCGTCCGGCCCGATGGTGACCAGGGTCCGGACAGCCGCCCGTCGCCCCTCCCCGTCAGCAACGATCCGCTCGATCCGGGCATGCCGGCCCCCTGGACCCTCCCGGTTGAACCGCACGTGACGCTCCTTGCCGAGGATGCGCTCACGACTCTGCGGCAGGTCGTACACCACGTCGTCGGCGAGGATGGCGGTGAACGCGTCCCAGTCACGGGCCTCGGCCGCGGCCCAGTACCTCTCCACAGCAGCGCACACCTCGGCCGTGCCCCACGCCGCGCCTGCACTTCCGGGCATCTCAGTCATGTCCCGAGTGTGACGCCCACCACTGACAATCGGGCGGGGAGCCGCCGAGCCAGCCGCTGACCGGTCGCGTCGCCTTGGCCGAATACATCATCGGGATGCGCGGACGGTCCGCCGGGAAGCAGTGGTGACCGACCGCACGCCGTTCGTCGCTGCGGCTGTGGACGGTGACGTCTGCATCGAAGTCGACGCGCGTCCGGCAGCCAGTCCGGCGTGCCGAATCCGGTGTGGACGACGGCGTGCACGGATCCCGGTGTGGACGACGGTGTACGCGGATCCCGGTCTGGACGACGGCGTACGCGGATCCTGGTGTGGACGACGGCATACGCGGCTCTCGGTGTGGACGACGGTGTGCGCGGAGCCCGGCCCGGCCTGGGCGGCGTCGTCCACACCGGATGCGACGGACACAGCCCGCTCCGGCGCCGGCCCCAGCGACCCGGCGGGGTCTTTGGCCGTCCCGGCGCGGGCTCGGGGCAGAGGTGAGCCCACGCGGCCTGAGCAGCTCCGTGGCGGGCCCACCGGAGGGTGCCGAGGCCGACGGGTGGCACTGCAGGCGCATCGGGGCCCGGCCCGTCACGTCACCGGCCTCCGCGAGGGTCTCGAAGTCGCGCAGGGCGTCCTCACCCCCTACCGGCCGGGAAAGTTACCCACAGGCCGGGAATGCGTGTGAGCAGTTATCCACAGGCCTGCCCGGTGCGTGGCCGCATCGGGTTGGATGGGGTCATGAGCGACACACAGAACGACGCGTCCGTACCGGAGCGGGAGCAGGAGCCGCCGCAGTGGGAGCAGCGTTTCCGCGCCGCCCGGGTGTCCCTGCCCGACTGGGCCGAGGACGCCCCCGACCGCGCGCTCTTCGTCTCGAACGCCACCGGTACGTACGAGCTGTACGCGTGGGACCGGGCGACCGGGAAACAGCGCCAGGTCACGGACCGGCCCAACGGGACGACGGACGGGGTGCTGACGCCGGACGGCCAGGCCGTCTGGTGGTTCGCCGACACCGATGGCGACGAGTTCGGCGTGTGGATGCGACAGCCCTTCGACGGCGGTGCGGACGAGCCGGCCACACCCGGTCTGGAAGCCTCCTACCCGGCCGGGCTCGCGATCGGCCGTGACGGCACGGCGGTGGTCGGCCGCTCCACGGATGAGGACGGCACGACCGTGCACCTGGTGCGCGCCGGGACGGATCCTGTCGAGATCTACCGGCACAGGGAGTCCGCCGGGGTCGGTGATCTGTCCCGTGACGGGACGCTGATCGCCCTGGAACACACGGAGCACGGCGACGCGATGCACTCCGCGCTGCGGGTGGTGCGCCCCGATGGTTCGACGGTCGCCGAGCTGGACGACACCGAGGGCGGCACCAAGGAGCTGGGTCTGTCGGTCCTGGGCTTCGCCCCGGTGGCCGGTGACACCCGGCTGCTGGTCGGGCACCAGCGGCGCGGGCGATGGGAGCCGATGATCTGGGACCCGGTGGCGGGGACGCAGACGGACCTGCATGTCGATCTGCCCGGTGACGCGGGCGCCGAGTGGTATCCGGACGGGTCCGCGTTGCTGATCGAGCACAGCTTCGAGGCGCGCAGTGAGCTGTGGCGGTACGAACCGGGAGCTGCGGAGCCGGTCCGGGTCGAGACCCCCGCCGGGACGGTTTCGGGCGCGACGGCCCGTCCGGACGGCACGGTGGAGTATCTGTGGTCGTCGGCAGCGCAGCCGCCCGCCGTGCGCTCCACGACGGGTTCTGTCGTTCTCGACCCGCCGGGTGCGAAGGCTCCGGCCTCGGTGCCGGTGCGGGACGCCTGGGTGGACGGCCCCGGAGGCCGTATCCATGCCCTGGTGCAGACTCCGGCCACCGGTGACGGCCCGTTCCCCACGGTCTTCGAGATACACGGTGGGCCCACCTGGCACGACAGCGACGCCTTCGCCTCAGGGCCGGCCGCGTGGGTGGACCACGGCTTCGCCGTCGTCCGGGTCAACTACCGCGGGTCCACGGGTTACGGCCGCGCCTGGACGGACGCGCTGAAGCACCGGGTCGGGCTGATCGAGCTGGAGGACATCGCGGCCGTCCGGGACTGGGCGGTGGAGTCAGGGCTCGCGCACCCGGAACAGCTGGTGCTGGCCGGTGGCTCATGGGGCGGGTATCTGACCCTGCTCGGACTCGGTACGCAACCGGACGCCTGGGCCCTCGGGCTGGCGGCGGTCCCGGTCGCCGACTACGTCACCGCCTACCACGACGAGATGGAAGCCCTCAAGGCGATGGACCGCACGCTGCTGGGCGGTACCCCGGAGGAGGTGCCCGAGCGTTTCGAGGCCTCGTCCCCGCTGACCTACGTGGACGCGGTGCGCGCCCCGGTCTACATCTCGGCCGGCGTCAACGATCCGCGTTGCCCGATCCGTCAGGTGGAGAACTACGTGGACCGCCTCGCGGCTCGTGGCGCGGTGCACGAGGTGTACCGCTACGACGCGGGGCACGGCTCGCTCGTCGTGGAGGAACGGATCAAGCAGGTGCGGCTTGAGCTGGACTTCACGCTGCGCCACCTCGGGCGGGCGCGGGCCGCGGACCAGCAGGAAGACCGTGGGGAGGAGGGGCCGACGGCATAAGGTCCGGATAAATGGTGCACCCCGCTCCGAGGGCCCGGAGCGGGGAACCGTACCGTGGAGGGGTGTACCGGTTCCTGCTGACCCCGCGGTGGTGGGGGATCAACCTCTTCGTCGTGCTGGCCATCCCGTTCTGCGTGTTCATGGGCACCTGGCAGCTCGGCCGTTTCGAGGACCGCGTGCAGACGCACAAGGAAGCCGACGAGCGCCCCGATCCGGGTACCCGGTCCCCGAAGCCGCTCGACGACCTGCTCCCCGTCACCACGGAGACCTCCGGCCGCCCGGCCGTGGCGACCGGGACGTACGCCGACCAGTTCCTGGTCCCCGGCCGCAAGCTGGACGACCGTGACGGCTTCTACGTGCTGGATCTGCTGCGCACCGACAGCGGCAAGGCGTTGCCCGTCGTACGGGGCTGGCTGGCGGGTGCCCCGGGCAGCACCGAGGTGCCTGCGGCGCCGGCCGGCAAGGTCACCGTGACCGGTGATCTGCAGGCCTCGGAGAACAGCGGCACCACCGGCGTCGAACTCAGCGGCGGGCTCCCCGAGGGTCAGCTCGGCATGATCAGCGCGGCATCCCTCGTGAACCTCGTCCCGTACGACGTGTACGACGCCTGGGTGACCCTGACCCGGCCGGAGGCAGGTGACGCGGGCCGAGGTCTGCAGCCCGTGCCCGCAGCGGCGGCGCAGGGCAGCGGGCTCGATCTGAAGGCCTTCCAGAACCTCGGCTACACCGGCGAGTGGTTCGTCTTCGGCGGCTTCGTGCTCTTCATGTGGTTCCGGCTGGTGCGCCGCGAGGCGGAAGCCGCGCGCGACGTGCAGCTCGGGCTCGCCGCTGACGCCGACTGACGGAGTCCCGCGCCAGGAACAGGCAGAAACGGGCGGGTGCCGGCCCGGACCCGGGGATTCCGGCGGGCCCCGTCCCTATGCGCGTCCGGGTGCCGGCCCGGACCCCAGCCCCAGGGACCGGGAGCGGGACCGGATCCGATTACGAGGCGTCGAGTACGCCTGTGCGGTAGATCGTGCCGGCGCACGCGTTGGCGATCGTGGTCTCAGCGGTCGGCGCACCCGCCTCCGGGGTGTGTGTGACCGCGATGCTGCCGTCCGCAGAGCTGTCGTCCGCGCTGCCGAACTGCGCTGCGGTGTCCGTGGCCGTCGTCCCCGCGTCCGTCTCCGCGCCCTCGCCGCCCCCTGCGTCACCTTCCGTGGGCGTCGGGGTGGGCGAGCCAGCGGTGGTCGGACAGGTGTCCGACGGTACCCACGCGAAGCGCACCTCGTACGTCATCGTTGGCTTCAGGAAGACGGCTCCCGGCTCCAGCGACGGATCGGGCAGCCCGCCCGCCGGATCGCCCGCGGTGTGCTGCACCACCGTGATCTTCAGCGGGTCGGCGGCGCCCGCCGCCTGGAAGCCGACCGTGCCGTTGCTGGTCACCGAGCAGGCATCACCGGACACATTGGCGATCCTGAAGGTCCCGTACACCGTGCCGTCCGCGTCGGCCGCGCCCGCGTCGGCGGAGGCGACCCCGAGCTGGTCGGGGTCGCAGGCCTTGATGGCAGCTGCCTCGGAGCCCGGGGGGACCTCTCGGCCCTCGGCCCCGCTGCTCTCGGCACCCGGGACCGATCCCAGAGACGGAACCGCAGTGTTTCCGGTCTCGTCCTCGGCGCCCTCGCTCCGGCTGCTCTCGGGGCCCGCCGTCTCCCCTCCCTCAGCTTCGGTGCCGGCATCCTCGCCGCTGCCGCCCTGGGCCTGCTGGCCGTGGCCGGCGATGGCGGAGCCGGCGGTGACCGAGCCGTCCGAATTCGCCACATGGACGAACGCGGGGACCGCCGTGCCGATCAGCAGTGCCGCGGCCGCGGCGCCCACCACACCCTGCCGCCGCCTGGCGCGCCGTGCGGGTACCGCGCGGTGCAGGTGATCGAGAGTGCCGTCGGCGGGTTCGATGCCCTGGACGGCACCGCGCAGCATGCGGCGCAGCGCGTCCTCGTCCATATCGGCACCGCCGAAGCCGCCGACGCCTGCGTGGCCACCGGGAGCACCACCGCCCTGGCCGCCGCGTCCGAAGAGGTCGGTCAGCGTACCGCCGTCACCGGGCCCCGCGGCGGGACCGCCCGGCGCATGACCGCCCGGGGCAGGGCTGTCCGGCCCGGAGCTGTCCGGCTCGTGGCCGTCCGAGGCCGCACCCGGGGCGGCGGGCCCTGAGGCGGCTTCCGCGCCGTCGACCGCGTCCTGATCCTGCTTCCGTTCACCGTCCCGCTCCGGATCGGTGTTCGGGGTGTCCTCCGGCCCGTGGTTCACAATTCCGTTTCCAGTCCGGTCATCGTCATGCCTGTGCTCGGGCCCGCTCATGCCTGCGCCTCCATCACGACGCGCAGTGCCGCAATGCCCCGGGAGCCGTACGCCTTCACCGAACCGAGCGATATGCCCAGTGTCTCCGCGACCTGAGCCTCCGTCATGTCCGAGAAGTAGCGCAGCACCAGCACCTCGCGCTGGCGGCGCTGCAACCCCTTCATCGCCTTGATCAGCGCGTCCCGTTCCAACTGGTCGTACGCGCCCTCCTCCGCGCTCGCCATGTCGGGCATCGGCTTGGAGAGGAGCTTCAGCCCGAGGATGCGCCGGCGCAGCGCGGAGCGGGACAGGTTGACCACGGTCTGGCGGAGGTACGCCAGCGTCTTCTCCGGATCGCGCACCCGGTTCCGGGCCGAGTGCACCCGGATGAACGCCTCCTGCACCACGTCCTCGCAGGAGGCGGTGTCGTCCAGCAGGAGCGCCGCGAGGCCCAGCAGCGAGCGGTAGTGGGCGCGGTAGGTCTCGGTGAGATGGTCGACCGTCGTTCCCGCCGCGATCGTCACCTCAGCGGCCTCGCCGCGCTGCGACGGCAACCGGGCGGGTCGCGCAGCAGGCATGGGCGCAATCACCGGCATACCGCCGGCTGCGCGGGGCCGCCGGAGCGGACGCACCGAAGCGCCTCGCAACGGGCCCACCACTGTGATGTCGAGAACCTCTGCCACGCCAGTTGGACACGCTTCCCCCCGTCAGGGTTGTACGCGTACGGCACCGCGTTCGATGCTGTGCGACATGCCCTCATTCGTACCTGCTCTTCCCCAAATGCCCCGAAAACGTATCCAGCCACGCAAGAAGTGACGGCATAGACGCGTCGCATCCGCCCAGCGGTTGCAGAGGGCCAGGAGATCATCGTCGGATATGACAACGCCCCAGCTCAAGGGCTTCGGACCAGCAAGTTACCCACAGAGTGCACACGGATTCCACAAAACAGGTTCGATCACGTACGAGAGAATTCCCCGGCCACCGACTCGGCGATCTGGGCCACATTGAGAGCCGCGCCTTTTCGGAGGTTGTCGCCGCAGACGAACATGTCGACGGCCTGGGGATCGTCCATCGACTGCCGCACCCGGCCCACCCAGGCCGGGTCCGTGCCGACGACATCGGACGGCGTGGGGAAGTCACCGGCCGCCGGGCTGTCGAACAGGACCACCCCGGGGGCGGTCGCCAGGACCTCGTGCGCCCGGGCCACGGACACCTCGTTCTCGAAACGGGCGTGCACGGACATGGAGTGCGTCGCGACGACGGGTACGTACACACAGGTCGCCGTCACCTTCAGGTCCGGCAGGCCCAGGACCTTGCGGCACTCCTCGCGGATCGCCAGCTCCTCGGACGACCAGCCGTCACCGGCGTCGGTCCCGGCCCACGGCACCACGTTCAGTGCGACCGGGGCTGCGAAGGGGCTCTTGTCCCCGTCGCCCACCGCCCGCCGTACGTCTCCCGGGCGGGTGCCCAGCTCCGTGCCCGCCACCAGGGCGAGCTGCTCACGGAGCGCGGCGACACCGTCCCGGCCCGCGCCGCTCACCGCCTGGTAGGACGAGACGATCAGCTCCCGCAGCCCGAATTCGGCGTGCAGCGCGCCGACCGCGACGATCAGCGACAGCGTCGTGCAGTTCGGGGACGCGACAATGCCGCGCGGTCTCAGCCGCGCGGCATGGGGATTGACCTCAGGAACGACCAGAGGCACGTCGTCGTCCAGCCGGAAGGCCGCCGAGTCGTCCACGACCACGGCGCCCCGGGCAGCGGCGACCGGCCCCCACTGCGCGGACACCTCGCCCGGCACCAGGAAGAGGGCGATGTCCACCCCGTCGAACACGTCCTCGGCGAGCGCGAGGACCTCGGTCTCCTCACCACGTACGACCAGCTTGGTGCCGGCCGCACGCGGAGAGGCGATCAGTCTGACCTCGCCCCAGACATCCTCGTGCTGCGAAAGGATCTGGAGCATGACGCCGCCGATCGCCCCGGTCGCGCCGACGACCGCGAGCGAAGGGCGGCGCCCTCTCATCGGCCGGTGCCCCCGTAGACGACGGCCTCGTCGGAGTCGCTGTCGAGACCGAAGGCGGTGTGCACGGCACGCACGGCCTCGTTGACGTCGTCGGCACGGGTGACCACCGAGATCCGGATCTCGGACGTGGAGATCAGCTCGATGTTCACCCCGACCTCGGACAGGGCCTCGAAGAAGCCTGCGGTGACCCCGGGGTTGGTCTTCATCCCGGCACCGACGAGGGAGATCTTCGCGATCTGGTCGTCGTAGCGCAGCGACTCGAAGCCTATGCCGGCACGGCTCCGCTCCAGGGCGTCGATGGCCTTGCGGCCCTCCGTCTTGGGCAGGGTGAACGTGATGTCCGTGAGCCCGGTCGACGCGGCGGAGACGTTCTGCACCACCATGTCCATGTTGATCTCGGCGTCCGCGATGGCACGGAAGATCGCGGCGGCCTCGCCCGGCTTGTCGGGAACGCCGACGACCGTGACCTTGGCCTCGGAGACGTCGTGGGCGACTCCGGAGATGATGGCGTGCTCCACCTGCTGGTCCCCTTGCGGTTCGTTGCTGACCCAGGTGCCGCGCAGTCCGGAGAAGGACGAGCGGACATGGATCGGGATGTTGTAACGGCGTGCGTACTCGACGCAGCGGTGCAGCAGCACCTTGGAGCCGGACGCCGCCAGCTCCAGCATGTCCTCGAAGGAGATCCAGTCGATCTTCCGTGCCTTCTTCACGACCCGGGGGTCGGCGGTGAAGACACCGTCCACATCGGTGTAGATCTCACAGACCTCCGCCTCCAGTGCGGCGGCCAGCGCGACAGCGGTCGTGTCGGAGCCACCGCGGCCGAGGGTCGTGATGTTCTTGCCCTCCTGGCTCACGCCCTGGAACCCGGCGACGATGGCGATGTTGCCCTCGTCGATCGAGGTCCGGATGCGGCCGGGCGTGACATCGATGATGCGCGCCTTGTTGTGGACCGAGTCGGTGATGACACCGGCCTGGCTGCCCGTGAACGACTGGGCCTCGTGGCCCAGGTTTTTGATCGCCATGGCCAGCAGTGCCATGGAGATCCGCTCTCCGGCGGTCAGCAGCATGTCGAACTCACGCCCGGCAGGCATCGGGGATACCTGCTCGGCGAGATCGATCAACTCGTCCGTCGTGTCGCCCATCGCGGACACCACGACAACCACCTGGTTGCCGTTCTTCTTGGCGTCGACGACTCGCTTGGCAACACGCTTGATGCCTTCGGCATCGGCTACGGAGGAGCCTCCGTACTTCTGCACGACAAGGCCCACGTGCGCTCCTCGCTCAATAATGGTGCGGTCGGCTCAGTCTAACGAGCAGCCCGGATTCGACCCGTCGGTACCGGATGGTGAGATGTCCCGCCCACCAGACGGTACGGAGCGTCGTACCGGACTGCTCGTACCGGACTGCTGCCCCTCCGCCCCCACCGCACGCCTTTTGTGTCCCAGGACACAGCGGTCACACGCGGCGCGAACGCACCCGTCCGGGGAGCTACAGGACCGGCCGCAGGCCCAGCGGTCCCGCGATCTCCTCGGCCATCACACGCCCCGCCTCCTCGGCCAGGTCCCCGTCGCCCGGGTCCTGGTCCGTGTCCAGGCCGTCGAGCTCCTGGAGCGGCTGGTTCAGCCGGATGTGGGCGATCAGCGACTGGAGTGCGCGCAGAGCCGCCGACGCGGTGGAGCCCCAGTTGGAGAAGTACGAGAACTGCCACCACCACATGGCCTCCGCCGTGCGGTCCGCCTCGTAGTGCGCGAGGCCGTGACCGAGATCCGTGACCAGGTCCGCCAGGTCGTCGGAGATGCGGTGGGGCACGGGGGGCTTGCGGGGCTCGTACGGATCGAAGACCTCGGAGTAGACGTCGATGGGCTCCAGCAGCTCCGCGAAGCGCTCACGCAGCCCGTCGGCATCCGGTTCGTCGTCCAGGTCGGGCTCGTAGCGCTCGTCCGGAAGGATGTCCTCGTACGCGCCGAGCCTCCCGCCGGCCAGCAGGAGCTGGGAGACCTGGAGGAGCAGGACCGGGACGGCCTTCTCGGGCTCGTCGGCCTTGGACACCTCGGTGACCGCGACGATGAAGGTCTTGATCTGATCCGCGATCTGGACGGCGAAGTCGTCCGGATCCTGCGTGACGGAGTTCAGCGTGGCGTCAGACATCGAGGGGACCTCCCGTGGGCAGGGTCGCGAACGGTGGGTAGAACATAGCGCCACCGCACGTGAAGCCGCAGTCGGACGCCGGGTCACACATCGAGCAGCCGCCTCCCCTCGAAGGCGCGGCCGAGGGTGACCTCGTCCGCGTACTCCAGGTCGCCGCCCACGGGGAGTCCACTGGCCAGCCGCGTGACCCGCAGGCCCATCGGCTTGACCATCCGGGCGAGGTACGTCGCGGTGGCCTCGCCCTCCAGGTTGGGGTCGGTCGCCAGGATCAGCTCCGTGATGGACCCGTCCGCGAGCCGGGCCAGCAGCTCCCTGATGCGCAGGTCGTCGGGACCGACGCCCTCGATCGGGCTGATCGCTCCGCCGAGCACGTGGTAGCGGCCCCGGAATTCGCGGGTCCGCTCGATCGCCACGACGTCCTTGGGTTCCTCGACCACGCAGATGACCGAACGGTCGCGGCGGGCGTCCCGGCAGATGCCGCACTGCTCCTGCTGGGCCACGTTGCCGCAGATCTCGCAGAAGCGGACCTTGTCCTTGACCTCGAGGAGGGCGTGGGCCAGGCGGCGTACGTCGGTGGGCTCGGCCTGCAGGATGTGGAAGGCGATCCGCTGCGCGCTCTTGGGACCGACGCCCGGCAGCCTGCCCAGCTCGTCGATCAGCTCCTGAACCACGCCTTCGTACAACGGAACGCCTTTCCTTTTTCCTGCTCGTACCGTATCCGGTACGCCTGGGTAGCTACAGGGGTCAGAACGGAAGACCCGGCATGCCGCCGCCCAGGCCCTGTGCCAGCGGGCCCAGCTTCTGCTGCTGGAGCTGCTGCGCGTTGTCGTTGGCCGCCTTCACCGCGGCGACCACGAGGTCGGCGAGCGTCTCGGTGTCCTCCGGGTCCACCGCGCCGGGATCGATCACCAGGGCGCGGAGCTCGCCGGCCCCGGTCACGGTGGCCTTCACGAGGCCACCGCCCGCCTGTCCCTCGACCTCGGTCCTGGCCAGCTCCTCCTGGGCCGCGGCGAGATCCTGCTGCATCTTCTGGGCCTGCTGGAGCAGCTGCTGCATGTCGGGCTGGCCACCACCGGGGATCACGGTCACTCCTGGCATTTCGACGACGGAATGTTTCGGTATCCCGAGCCTACGTGTTCGCCGGACGCCGCGCCCCACCCACCGGGACCAACTCTTTCGGGTGAGTTCTGGAAAGTGCCTGCCGCGCTCCTATACCTGACCAGAGGCCGGGCCTACCCGGGAATCCTGCGATTTCGACCCCGCGGCCCACCATTCGGCGGTAGGAAGAGCATGCGTATCCGAACCCGTACGCATAGTGAAGGTGACGCAGAGTTACGCGAGCGGGATCCCGGTCATATGCCGGTGCCCGCCCCCTTCCATGACCGAGAACCGTACCGATCCCGCGTCGATACGCGCCGAACGCAGAGTGCAGAGGAGTGCCCCGGTGAGTCAGCCGGAGATGCAGCCCGAAGGGCCGCCCCGCAAAGAGCCCGGCGCGGGATCCGGTGCAGGCACCGGAACCGAACGGTCCGGTTCGCGCTACGGTTCGAGCCCCCGGGACCTGACCGGCCGCGCCTTCCCTCTCGGCGACTGGGGCGAGCCCGCCGAACGGCTCGACGAGCTCTACCGCTGGGTCGAGGCCGGCGCCATGGAGACCGCCGACTGGTATCTGCGTGACCGTGTGCGCAAGCGGCTCACGGCTCGGCTGCTCCGGCTCGGCACGGCGGCAGGGGTGGTCGCGGGCGCGGCCCTCCCGCTGCTCGACCTGACCGGGGAACTGCGCGGCTCGGCCGGCTGGGGCTATCTGTCGTTGCTGCTGGGCGCCGCCTGCATGGCGTGTGACCGGTACTTCGGGCTGACGTCCGGCTGGATAAGGAATCTCGCGACGGCACAGGCCGTGCAGCGGCGCCTTCAGGCGCTGCAGTTCGAGTGGTCCTCCGAATGCGTCCGGGAGGTGCTCGGGCCTACGGAGGGCACCGCCAGTGAGGCCGCGGAGCGGTGCCTGGGGGTGCTGCGCCGCTTCTCGGAGGACATCACCGAACTCGTCCGCATGGAGACGGCGGACTGGATGGTGGAGTTCCGGGCGGGGCCCGCCCCCATGGGGATGCAGTCGCTGGTGTCGGGCGGGCCCGGCGGCCGCGCCGAACCGGGGGCCGCTCCCGGCCGGCTCACCATGCCCGCGGCGGTCCGCCCGAACATGCCGCGCCAGCGGCCGCCGGAGCCGCCCCGGTGAGCCGCGGGACGGGATCCGCCCCGGTGAACGCGCGGGCCGGCCACCACCGGCCACCACCGGCCACCGCCGGCCGGCGCGGCGGGGCACCGGATCAGCTGAAGATGATCATCGAGCCCTGCGCGAGGCTGCGGGTGGCCGCCGCGTGCAGACCCAGCCAGACGTGCCGCTCCCGGGCGAAGGGACTCTCGTCGTACGGCGCCGGGGCGGCCCGTTCCTCCAGTGTCGTCGGGCCGGCGGGCGGGAGAGGGGCGGCCGGCGGGTTCGCCGGGTCGATGCCCAGGGACGGGGCGACGAACTCCAGTTCACGCAGCAGGCCGTGGGAGGAGCCCAGTGGGCCGCCGCCCTCCAGGAGGTCGTCGTCGGAGAGCGGATGGGGGAAGTCCACCGGGACGTACGCTCCGGCGTGGTCGTAGTGCCACACCAGGTGCGACTCCTGCGCGCTCTGCTCGAACATCTCCAGCAACTGCTCGTAGTCCCCGCCCAGTTCGCCGACGGGCGTGACGGCGAGACCGCTCAGCTGGAGCAGGTAGGCGCGGCGCAGGAAGTGCAGGGCGTCGTAGTCGAAGCCCGCGACCGGGGCGACGTCCCCGGTGAGGCCCGGCATGTAGGCGTAGACGGGCACGGGCGGCAGCCCCGCCTCGGTCAACGCCTTGTCGTAGACGGCGATCTCTTCGGCGAACGGGTTGTCGGGGCTGTGGCACAGCACATCGACGAGGGGGACCAGCCACAGGTCACAGGCCACGAAGTCTCGCTCTCCAACGGTTCGTGCGATGGTCGGGCCAGCGTAATGCGGCCGGGACCGCGCGCACAGGGTGCGGGCGGTCCGCAGTCCGGTCGCACAGCGTGCGGCGGTCCGCGGACCGGAGGAGACCCGGCCACGAGCCCGGACCCGGACCCGGAGGAGACCCGGCCACGAGCCCGGACCCGGACCCGGAGGAGACCCGGCCACGAGCCCGGACCCGGAGGGCACCCGGCCGCGCGGTCCGGCTCGGGCCGGTGTGCGCTCAGCCGTGGCCCGGGTGCGGGGGGTTGCCGGCGGCCAGCCGGTCCGCCCACTTCAGCCCGTGCGCGTAGTAGGCGTCCAGCACCGCTCGTACGGCGGGCCCGTCGGCGGCCGTGATCGCCTCCACCAGTTCCTGGTGGCCGTTCCACAGCCAGTCGCACACGTCGGCGTCCCCGCGCAGATACGGCACGGCGAAGGCCCAGGCCTGCATCCGCAGCCGTTGCAGGAACTCACTGATGTAGGTGTTGTCGATGACCGCGCCGAGCTCCCGCCAGAACCGCAGGTCGTAGCCGATGAGGATGTCCAGGTCTCCGCTGCGCGCGGCCCGCGCGGCCTCCTCGGCCCGGCGGCGTACGGACACCAGGGCGGTCCGGTGGGCACCGAGCACGGCGGGCGCCGATCCGGTCCCGTCGAAGATCCTCCGGAACACCCCGTTTATCACCAGGGCGCGCGCCTCCACCATCGACCGGTAGTCGGCGACGGTGAATTCACGGACCCGGAAGCCGCGGTGCTGGTCGGATTCGAGCAGTCCCTGTGCGGAGAGATCGAAGAGCGCTTCCCGGACGGGCGTCGCGGACACCCCGTACTGCTCGGCGATCTGCTTGACGGTGAACTCCACCCGTGGCCGCAGACGCCCCGCGAGCACCTCGTCACGCAGCGCGTCGGCGATCTGCTGCCGGAGCGTACTGCGGGTCACACCTCCGCTCGCACCCACGACGCCCCCTCCCGTTCTCGGCTTGGGTCACCATAAGCCAGGGCCTGTGCCCGGTTCCGGGCACGGGGGAGGGCGCCACGTCCGGTGTCGTCTACACGGTGTGCTCGTCGGCGACCGAGAGGGCCGCGTCCAGGGCCGCCAGACCCTCCTTCGCCTCGGCCTCGGTGATGTTGCAGGCGGGGACGACATGGGTGCGGTTCATGTTGATGAAGGGCCAGATCCCGTTCCGCCTGCAGGCCGCGCCGAAGGCCGCCATCGGGGCGTTGGCCTCGCCGGTCGCGTTGTACGGGACCAGCGGTTCGCGGGTCTCCCTGTCGCGGACCAGTTCCAGCGCCCAGAAGGCGCCGAGCCCCCGCACCTCGCCGACGGACGGGTGGCGCTCGGCGAGCTCACGCAGGCCGGGTCCGAGCACGTGCTCGCCGAGGTGTGCGGCGCCCTCGACGATCCTCTCCTCCTCCATGACCTCGATCGTGGCCACGGCCGCCGCGCAGGCCAGCGGATGACCTGAGTAGGTGAGTCCGCCGGGGTAGGGGCGGGTCTCGAACGTGGCGGCGATCTCGGCGCTGATCGCGACGCCGCCGAGCGGCACGTAACCGGAGTTGACGCCCTTCGCGAACGTCATGAGGTCCGGTACGACGCCTTCGTGGTCGGCGGCGAACCACTTCCCGGTGCGCCCGAAGCCGGCCATCACCTCGTCCAGCACGAACACGATCCCGTACCGGTCGCAGATCTCGCGGACGCCCGCGAGGTAGCCGGGCGGCGGCGTCATGATGCCGGCCGTGCCGGGGATCGTCTCCAGGACGACGGCCGCGACGGTCGCCGGCCCTTCGAAGACGAGGGTGTCCTCGAGGTGCTGGAGCGCGCGGGCACACTCCTCGGCCTCGGTCCGCGCGTGGAACGGGGAGCGGTAGAGGAACGGCGCCCAGAAGCGGACGACCCCCGCCGATCCGGTGTCGGACGCCCAGCGGCGCGGGTCACCGGTGAGGTTGATGGCGGTGGCGGTGGCGCCGTGGTACGAGCGGTAGGCGGAGAGGACCTTCTGGCGCCCGGTGTGCAGCCGGGCCATCCGGACGGCGTTCTCGACGGCCTCGGCGCCGCCGTTGGTGAAGAAGATCTTGTCCAGGTCGCCCGGGGTGCGTTCGGCGATGAGGCGCGCCGCCTCCGACCGCGCCTCGACGGCGAACGCGGGGGCGAACGTGGCGAGTCTGCCTGCCTGTTCCTGGATCGCGGCCACCACCGCGGGGTGCTGGTAGCCGATGTTGGTGAAGACGAGACCGCTGGTGAAGTCCAGGTAACGGTTGCCTTCGTAGTCCCAGAAGTACGCCCCCTCGGCGCCGGCGACGGCGAGCGGGTCGATCAGGCCCTGGGCGGACCAGGAGTGGAACACGTGCGCGCGGTCGGCGGCCTTCACGGCCGCGCCCGCTGCGGGGTCGGCGTACGGGGCGCGGGGGGCATCGGGGCTCATACGGCGAGCGTATGCGGCGGCCCGGCCGTCCTCCATGGCCACTGTGTACGGCATGGGCCGCCAGGCTCGGCAGGGTGTCGGGTCCCGGCCGGTACCGGGACAAGACATTGACAGCATGCTGACACCATGACAGCTCACTGTCATCAGGTTCCGCGCCCCGCCACCGGAGCGTGCCCCGCCACCGGAGGCCGACATGACCGGCACGGCCGTCCGCCTGGCCGTCCACGACACCTTCGCCGACTGGGAACCGGGCTTCGCCACCGCCCAGCTCACCCGGCACGGCCGTACCGTGCGCACCGTCGGCCTCACCACCGCACCCGTCACCACCATGGGCGGGATGCGCGTCCAGCCCGATCTCTCGCTCGGCGAGCTCACCCCCGGCGACAGCGAGCTGCTGATCCTCACCGGTGCCTCCCTCCGGGACACGGGCGACACCCTGGCCCCCTTCGCCCGCGAGATCTTCGGACTGCTCGGGGTGTTCGAGCCGGAGAGGCCGGAGAAACCGGACGCCTGGTACCGGCTCTTCCACGACTCGGACGCCCGGGCGTACGAGGTGCTCGAACGGTGAGCACGGAGAACCAGGAGAGGTTCGGCCGCACCGCGATCGGGGTGTTCCGGCTCAACGGCAGGTTCCTGTCCGTGGCGGAGCAGCTGGCCGGGCCGGCCGGCCTCACTGCGGCTCGGTGGCAGGTCCTCGATGCGGTCCTGACCGAGCCGCTTCCCGTGTCGGGGATCGCCCGTTCGATGGGGCTCACCCGGCAGAGCGTGCAGCGGATCGCCGATCTGCTGGTGGACCAGGGCCTCGCCGAACACGTCGCGAATCCGGCACACCGGCGGGCGAAGCTGCTCCGGCCCACCGCGCAGGGCCGGGCCGCGGTGAGCCGGTTGGACCCCGCCCACGGGGAGTTCGCACAGCGGCTGGCCCAGGAGCTGGGCGAGGAGGAGTTCGCCCGGACCGTGCAGGTGCTGGAGCGGCTCTCGGCCGCCATGGACGCCCTGGCCTCCCCTTCCGGGACGCCGCCGGAGTCGTCCGCGGACTGAGGGCGGCCCCCGGGCCACGGGCCACGCGCGCCGTTATTCTCGTCCCACGGTCCGCCATGGCCGTACGGGGGAGGAAACGCACCATGGAGAAGCTGAGCTCCGGCGATCCGCAACGCATCGGCGCCTACCGCTTGCTGGGGCGCCTCGGAGCCGGCGGGATGGGCCAGGTGTTCCTCGCCCGCTCGGACCGGGGCCGCACCGTCGCCATCAAGCTGGTCCGTCCCGAGCTCGCCCAGCAGCAGCATTTCCGTGACCGTTTCCGGGCGGAGGTCCAGGCCGCCCGGCGGGTCGGCGGGTCCTGGACCGCCCCGGTGCTCGACTCCGGCGTCGACGCGGCGGTGCCGTGGGTGGCCACCGGTTACGTCGCCGGTCCCTCGCTCCACCGCATCGTCTCCGGCCGGCCGGGCGCCCCCGTGGCCGAGGCAGGGGCGTACGGCCCACTTCCCGGGCGCTCCGTCCGCGTTCTGGGCGCCGGGCTCGCGGAGGCTCTCCGGGACATCCACCGTGCCGGACTGATCCACCGCGATCTGAAGCCGTCCAACGTCCTGATGACGATCGACGGCCCCCGGGTCATCGACTTCGGTATCGCCCGTGCTCTGGAGACCGTCGCCGACGGCGGTCTCACCCGGGCCGGCGCGGTGATCGGCTCACCCGGTTTCATGGCGCCCGAACAGGTGCGGGGCGAGCGTGTGACGACCGCGTGCGATGTGTTCTGCCTCGGTTCCGTGCTGGCGTACGCGGCGACCGGCCGGCTGCCGTTCGGAGCGGCGGACAGCGGGGACCACGCGCTGATGTTCCGGATCGCGCATGAGGAGCCGGACCTCACCGGTGTGCCCGTCGCCCTGGTCGAGCTGATCCGGGACTGCCTGGCGAAGGACCCGGCCGCGCGCCCCTCCACGGACACCGTCCGGGAGCGGCTGGGCGGCACGGACACGGCGGAGCCGTGGCTGCCGGGGGTGCTGATCGCCGAGCTGGGCCGGCACGCCGTGGAGCTGCTGGATTCCGAGGACCCGGAGGAGAGCGGGCCGGAGGAGAGCCGGCCGGAGGAGAACCGGCCGACGCCGGCCGGCCCGGCGCGGAGCGGCCCGGAGACGGCCGGCCCGGCGCGGAACCCGCAGGCGGCGATG
>Ga0196960_10000083_pt1 | contig 37177 bp, 30 predicted proteins | sample S3v_5metaG_FD_183187 | JGI IMG/M metagenome (GOLD analysis project Ga0196960, IMG submission 183187) | Soil microbial communities from Anza Borrego desert, Southern California, United States - S3+v_5 | ecosystem: Environmental > Terrestrial > Soil > Desert | place: USA: California | collected...
CTGGCCGGAATGATGCTGGCCTCCTTCACGATCACCGCCCTGGCCCTGGCCCTGGCCGTGAGCCTCCGCCGGGCGGAGACGTTCCATGTGCTGCTCGGCCTGGTGATGATGCCGCTGCTTTTCCTCTCCGGCGCCTTCTTCCCCCTGGCGGCCATGCCCGGCTGGGCCCACGCACTGGCCCAGGTGAATCCGCTCGCCTACGGAGTGGACCTGCTCCGCCGCTGCATCACCCTGCGGGTACCGGACCAGGCGGCTGCCGTCAGCATCGAGTGGGCCGGCCGGCAGCCGTCCCTGGCCCTCGAAGCCACCCTCCTTCTGGGCAGTGGCGCACTGGCTCTCCTGTGGGCCGCCCGCCGCTTCGGCCGCCCCGAATGACCGGTCACAGCGGTTCCGGGGCCGGCCTGCACATTTCTCCGGCCGGTGACAGCGGTCGCCGGCCACCCCGGGGGCCGTGAGCCTTCTCGGCGCGGTCACCGGACCCCACCGGCCCGGTGGGCGGCGGTGAGCCTGCCGACGGACGCGGCGCGCACGTCCTCGCCTCCGTGGCCGCCCCGGAGGAAGGCGGCTACGAGGCCGTCCGCTGTGACAGCACTCGAAACGAGCACGAGGTCATCATCTCCACCGGCGCCGACGGCATCACCCGCGAGCCCACCGTCCGGACGGCCGCCCGCCGCATCCCCGGACGGCCGACCAACCGGATCAGCACTTTCTCGAACACGGTCCAGCCGGCCGGCCAGCAGTGTTGCCACGCCGCCCTCGGTTTCGTCATCAATGAGGCTTTCACGCTGTCTTGGCAGGTCAGGCCGACAAAAGCAACGTAAATCGGATAACCCTAAGATTGGGGCTCCCCAACCAGCACATCGTGGGCTTAACTTAGGTGTCATGACCTCCCCCCGCTCCACCTACGGCAGCGGCCACTACGCCGCGCCGTCGTTCCCCGACACCCCGATCTACGACTCCCTGGTCGCCGAGCGGGGAACCCCTCAGATCGCGCCGATCCGGGTACCCGCCGCCTACGACACCGGGAACAGCTATCTGCCGGCCCTGCCGTCGGCGCTCCCGGCACTGCCCGCTGCCCCGTCGCAGCACACCGGGTCCTACGGCTACCCGCAGCAGGCGGCGCAGCCGCAGTACCAGAACGCCGGGATGCAGCAGGCGCCGATGATGCAGCCCGCGCAGTTGCAGGCACCCGCGCCGTACATCCCGCAGCAGCCGTCAGCTCCCCGTGGATACCAGCAGCAGCCGCAACAGCAGCAGCGGACCGGTACGGGGTACGAGGCGATGCGCCCCGCGTCCCCCCGGCCCGCGCCCGCTCCGGCGCAGTCGCCGTACGAGGACCCCTACAACCGCCCGTACCAGGGCCGGGGGTACTGAAAGGCGCTGCCTCCCCCTGTCAGTGACGGCTGGCAGGATGAAGCCATGCTTTCTCCTGTACTCAGTGCCGTGCACATCTATCCGGTCAAGTCACTGGCCGCGCGCGCAGCCGACGAGGCGGCCGTCGAGCCATGGGGACTCGGCGGGGACCGCCGGTGGATGCTGATCGACCATGAGAACAGAGTCGTCACCCAGCGCCAGCGGCCCCGCATGGCACAGCTTTCCGCCGAGCTCGTGCCCGGTGGCGGAGTGGCTCTGTCTGCGCCCGGAAGCCCGTCGCTGAGGGTGGAGGTGCCTGATCCGGCCCGCACTGTCCTCACCGAGCTCCACCGGAGCAAGGTCGAGCTGGCAGTGGCTTCGGAGGCTGCGCACGCCTGGTTCAGCGCGCGCCTCGGCGCGGAGGTCCGGCTCGTCCATCTCGACGCGCCGTCGTACCGCAGGTTCGTGGATCCGGAGTTCGGCCGGCCGGGCGAGACCGTGTCGCTCGCCGACGGCTTCCCGCTGCTCCTCACCGCGCGCGCTTCGCTGGACGCGCTCAATCTGCTGGTGGCGCAGGGGGACGACGCGGGCGAGGGACCGCTGCCCATGAACCGTTTCCGGCCCAATGTGGTCGTGGACGGTATAGCGCCCTGGGCCGAGGACGGCTGGAAGCGGATCGTGATCGGGGAGGTCGCCTTCCGCGTCGTGAAACCGTGCGGGCGGTGTGTCGTCACGACCACCGACCAGCGGACGGCGGAGCGGGGCAAGGAGCCGTTGCGCACCCTGGCGCGGCACCGCAGGAACGGAAAGCAGCTCCTCTTCGGCCAGAACCTGATCCCGGAGGGTACCGGTGTGATCCGGACGGGGGACCCGGTGCGCGTCCTCGACTGACCGTCCGGACTGTCGGCGCCCCGGAAGTCAGGGGTGGATGCGAGGTGTTGGCGGCGTGAGGTTGCTCTCTCTTCGCTGCGGGCGGAGGCGGTCGCGACCCGGCCGGGTTATCACGGACAGGGAAGGGGGTGCACGACTGTGCGAGCGGTTCTCGGAATCCGGCGGTGGCGGCACAATCCCGTGTGCCGGGCCACCGACCGTCATGAGGCGTGGGCGGCGCTGGTCGCGCTGCTGCTGATGCTGCTGGCGGCACCGGCGATCGGCTGGAAGGCCGGTTCGCTCACGGACGACACGCTCCAGCGGACGGTGCGTGCCCAGCACGAGCGACTCCATCTCACCACGGCTGTCGTGGTCCGCCCGGCCTCGAGCACGTCCCGGTTCGTCCGCGACCCCGAGGCGGCTGTCACCGAGGGGCCCATACGCACGTCGGTGGTGGCCGGCTGGCGTGCCCCGGACGGCACGGCGCGTACGGGCACCGTGTCGACGGAGTCCGCGAAGACCGCTCCCGGCGCCCGTATCCGGATATGGACGGACGGGCGGGGCAACCCCGCGATGCGCCCCATGGACACCTCCACGGCCCGTACCCACGCGGTTCTCGCGGGCATGGGCGCTGCGCTGCTCGCGGGCGGTCTGACGGAAACCGCCCGCAGGCTCGCCGTATGGCGCATGATGCAGAGGCGGTACGCCCGGCTCGACCGCGCCTGGGCCGAAGTCGGCCCCGACTGGGGCAGAACGGGCACGGGCAGCTGACCCCGGAGGCGCAAGTTCCTCCCGTGTCCGGCTGATCAGGGCCGTTCGGCAGCCGGCCCGTCGGTTCGCGTCCGCCACGCGCGCTACGGTGGACCGGCCCGCCCGACTCCTCGGCAGGCGGGCCGCAGGACTGCCGGCGAACGGCTGCACTGCGGACAGGCACGAGGCGGCGCACACGGCACGAGGTGGGGGCACAGCAGCACCATGGCACAGGGCACGGTCCAGGTGACGCACACCGGCACATCGCGATGGCGGCGCCGTACGGGCGAATACGCTTCCCTCACCGCCGCTCTGGAGGCCGCAGCGGACGGTGACGTCCTCACCGTCGCCCCCGGTACCTACCGGGAGAATCTCGTCATCCACCGCGCGGTGACACTGCGAGGTCCCGAGGGCTCCGCCGGGTCCGTACGGATCGCGCCGGCCGACGGCGTCCCCCTGACCGTCCGCGCCTCCGCCGTCCTCCATGACCTCCATGTGGAGGGCCAGGACTCGGCCGCCCCCGCGCTGCTCGTCGAGGAGGGCTCTCCGGAGCTGTCGGACCTGCGCATCGTGACCAGGTCGGCCGTCGGCATGGAGGTGCGGGGCGCGGCCAGGCCCACCGTGCGCCGCTGCACGGTCGACAATCCGGCCGGCGTGGGCATCGCCGTACTCGACGGCGCCGGCGGCGTGTTCGAGGAGTGCGAGATCGTCTCGGCCGGGCAGTCCGGCATCTCGGTGCGCGACGGCGCGCGTCCCCGGCTCGAGCGCTGCCGCGTGCATCACTCGTCGGGCGCGGGACTGAGTGTGACCGGGGAGGGCAGCGGTCTGGAGGCGGTGGGCTGCGAGGTGTACGAGATCAAGGGCAGCGGGATACAGGTCACGTCGAGGGGCACCGCCCATCTCACGGACTGCACCGTGCACCGCACATCCGCCGACGGGGTCACCCTGGACACCGACGCCGTCCTCACACTCGCGGACTGCGACATCCACGACATCCCGGAGAACGCGGTCGACCTGCGGTCCCGTTCGGTACTCACCCTGACCCGCTCCACCGTCCGCAGGTTCGGCCGCAACGGCCTCTCGGTCTGGGACCCGGGCACCCGTGTCGATGCCAACCAGTGCGAGATCCACGACAGTACGGGCGACTACCCGGCGGTGTGGGTGAGTGACGGGGCGACGGTCGTACTCGACTCGTGCCGCGTCCACGACGTGCCCGACGCCCTCTTCGTCCTGGACCGGGGCTCACGCGCGGATGTCGTGGACAGCGATCTGTCCCAGATCCGCAACACCGCGGTCTCGGTGAGCGACGGAGCCACCGCCCAGCTCGACGACTGCCGGATCCGCGAGGCGTCCACCGGAGCCTGGTTCCGTGACCACGGCAGCGGCGGCACACTGAACAACTGCACCATCGACGCGGTGCAGACCGGGGTCATCGTGACCAAGGGCGCCGACCCTGTCATCGAGAGGTGCACGGTGACCTCGCCCGCGGAGGCCGGTTTCTACGTCTCCGCCGAGGGCCGGGGCACCTTCGACAGCTGCCGGGTCACGGGGAGCGAGGGTTACGGCTTCCATGTGATGGACGGCTGCCGTTCCACCCTGACCCGCTGCCGGACCGAGCGGTGCGCACGCGGCGGTTACGAGTTCGCCGACGCCTCCGGCGGTGACGGGCACACGGGCGGCCCCGTGGCACAGGACTGCACCAGTGACGAGAGCGGCCTGCGCGGCGCCACTCCCCCGCCTCCCCCGGTCCTGACGGCGACGCAGACCACGCCCGGGCTGCTCGGCGCGGTGCCCGGGCAGCGGGCCGCCGAGCCCGTCTCCGCACCTTCGTCCCCCTCCGGACCGGTACGCGATCCGGGCGCCGTACTGGGCGAGCTCGACGCGCTGGTGGGCCTGGACAGCGTCAAGCGCGAGGTCCGGGCGCTGACCGACATGATCGAGGTCGGCCGCCGGCGTCGGGCAGCCGGTCTGAAGGCGGCGTCGGTCCGCCGGCACCTGGTCTTCACCGGCTCCCCCGGCACGGGCAAGACGACGGTGGCCCGGCTGTACGGGGAGATCCTTGCCTCGCTCGGCGTCCTGGAGCACGGCCATCTCGTGGAGGTGTCCCGTGTCGACCTGGTCGGTGAGCACATCGGGTCCACGGCCATCCGCACCCAGGAGGCGTTCGACCGGGCGCGCGGCGGGGTGCTGTTCGTCGACGAGGCGTACGCCCTGTCGCCCGAGGACTCCGGCCGCGACTTCGGCCGTGAGGCCATCGACACGCTGGTGAAGCTGATGGAGGACCACCGTGACGCCGTGGTGGTGATCGTGGCCGGATACACGCACGAGATGGAGCGCTTCCTCACGGTCAACCCCGGTGTGGCGTCCCGTTTCTCACGGACCATCACCTTCAGCGACTACGAGCCCGAGGAGCTGCTGCGGATCGTCGAGCAGCAGAGCGACGAGCACGAGTACAGCCTGGCGGAGGGGACGGGGGAAGCGCTGCTCAAGTACTTCACGGCGCTTCCCAAGGGCCCCGCCTTCGGAAACGGCCGGACGGCCCGCCAGACCTTCGAGTCGATGGTGGAGCGGCATGCGGGCCGGGTCGCCCAGCTCGCCGAGCCGAGTACCGACGACCTGACCATGCTCTACCCGGAGGACCTTCCGGCTCTGCCCTGAGCGGCGCCCCGGTCCTCCTCGCCTGCGCCCGCCTGCTGGGGCACGACAGGGCCGAGCCGGTCCAGGAGAGCGGCGCGCTCGACGGCGAAGACCGGGTCGGCCTGGTATTCCGAATGTCCCAGGACCGGTTCCGGCAGAGGATGTTCAACCGTGCGGCCGTAGACCAGCGGGTCCTTCAGCGGTCCCCGGTCCACTTCGTGGCCCTGCCCCTCGTCGATCCGGACCGGACCGCCGATCGGGTCCGTCGCACGCCAGAGGTTGCGCCAGCAGTGCACGGACCGCTGCAGGTCTTCGAGGGGGACCCGGCCGAAGTAGGCGGGGAACCACCGCCCGTACAGCCGCTCGATCGGGGAGCCGTACGTGAGCAGCGCGACCCGGTGCCGCGCCGGGTCGGGGAGCTGCCACACCGCTGCCGCGGCGAGCACGCTGCCCTGGGAGTGGCCGGAGATGACGAGCCTGCCGCGGGTGCGCCCCGTCCATGCGCACATCCGGGACGAGAGGTCCGGTACGGCCCGCTCGGCGTAGCAGGGCGGTGCGAAGGGATGGGCGGCACGCGGCCAGAACGTGCCCACGTCCCAGAGGATGCCGATGGTGCGCCGGGCGGAGACGTCACGATAGGCACGACGGCCCCAGGTGACGAAGAGTATGACGCCGAATCCGGTCAGCCAGGAGCCGGTCGACTGGGCCGTCTCGGCGACCGATTCGACGAACGGGGGCGTGCCGTCCATCGCGAGGCCCGGGACCTCGCCCGTGAGCCAGGACCCGGTCACCGCTGCGGCGCCGAGCAGCAGCGCGGCGGCGGAGAGCAGCCCGATGATCCCGGGGGCGGAGTCGGTGAGCGCGGCGGTGGCCCGGGTGCGTGCGATCTGCCGGGTGCGTCCGGGTTCGGGGTGCTCCCCCTCGTACTCCGCCTCGATCACGGGCCCCAGCCGGCGGGCGCGACGCGCGGTGCGCACCGCCAGCCAGACGACGGGCGGGAGCAGGAGTAGCAACAGGACCGGGATGACGGAGGCCTGCCAGCTGAGGAGCACGGGGGGTCCCTCCATGGCGGCATCCGCGCCCATCCCGGGGGTTCCGGGGCCGTCGAGCCAGTCGGCCACGCGCTGGGCGATCCCGCCGGTCATCACACCGCCGAGGGCGCAGGCGAGCATGGCCACGGCCGGCCCGCCGAGGCCGTGGAGGGTGGTGCGCGGCTCGGAGGCGCTCCGGTACAGGCTCAGGGCCACCACGGCGAGTACGACGACGAGCAGGCCCTGGCCCACGGTGAGCGCCCGGAAGACCGTCTCCCCGGGGAGGGCGCCCGAGGAGACCCAGCCGGGGCGCGACCAGCCGGCGTACGCCGCTGCGCAGAGCAGCAGGGCGAGAGCGGTGGCCGGGAGGTAGGTGGTGACGGCCCGGTCGAGCCGGTTGTCGAGCCGTCGTTCGCTGCGCCCCCGGCGGCAGACCACCGCGACGGTGACGAGTCCGCACAGGACGAGGGCCGCCTCGAACAGGACGCCGATCACTGTCGGTACGGGGCTGTGCGCGGCCCGGTCGTGCCGGGCCGCGGTACCGCCGACCGCGGCCGCGACCGTGAGGAATCCGGCTGCGGTGTGCGCCGCGCGCAGCCGGGCCACCAGCCTGCGTCCGTACCAGAAGCCGGGCCTGCCGAGGGCCGGGCGGACGAGGGGCGCGCCCGACCGTGCCACCGCGTCCGCGTCCACGTCCGTGTCCGTTTCCGTACGGTCCGGTTCGTCCGTGAACAGAGGGCGCTGGGACTCGTAGGCGCTCCAGGTCCGGTGGGACAGGTACCAGAGCAGTCCCACCAGGGCGGCCGGCACGAGCGCGGCGACGGCGAGACGGCGCCCGGGCTGGGCGAACCACCCGTCCTGCCGGGTGGACAGGAAACCGAGCCAGGAGCGCTGCACGGAGCACTCGGGCGTCCCCGCGCACTGCCAGGCCACCAGGTCGAGGGCGACCTCGCAGGCCGCAGCGGTCAGCAGCACGGTGAGGCTGAGCGCGAGGAGCCGCACGAGCACCCCGTAGAGCCGGACCGTGTGGGTGCGTCCCCGCGCGGTGGGCCGCATCCAGTGGGCGAGGTTGACCACCATGAAGGGAAGCAGCAGCAGCCACAGGGCCCGGGCGCCGTTGCCCGAGGTGAGGTTGGACCAGCAGTAGGCCTCGGCGACCGGGCCGTCCCGGTGACGTCCGGGACGGTACTCGGCTCCGACGTCCTCGGTGCGCCGGTGGACGGCGGCCGTGGTGTCACCGGTGATCCTGGTCGTACGCGGGTCCCCGAGCATCTCCTGCGGGGTTGCTCCGCCGACACCGTGGACGAGCAGTTCCAGTGCGGCGCCGCCGCTCTGCGCGGCCGCGGCCTCGGTCTCGGCCTGGGGGACAGTGGGCAATGTCGGTGCCTCGCTCTTGGGCCCGGACGGCTCGCGGCCGGCGGGAGGGGGCGGCTGGGAGGTGAACTGATGCGCAGTCACCACCATCGCGGACGGGAGGCACTCACCGCACCGGCTCTCACCGAATCTCCCCAGTGGAGCCGCCTGCTGAGGCGCGTGGGAGGATGAGTTCGTCCCGCAGGACCGCTGCCGGACCGTGCGGACAGAGGGAAGGACCGGGTCCCGGCGTTGAGCGAGAACCAGAACCTGCTCGCCGAGCAGCGGCGCGCGCTCATTCTCGACGATGTGCGCAAGCGCGGCGGGGTCAGGGTCAACGAACTGACCCGCAAGCTGAGTGTCTCCGACATGACCATCCGCCGGGATCTGGACGCCCTGGCGCGCCAGGGCGTCATCGAGAAGGTGCACGGCGGAGCCGTCCCGGTCGTCGAGGCGAGCACGCACGAGCCCGGTTTCGAGGCCAAGTCGACGCTGGAGCTCAGCGCCAAGGAGGACATCGCGCGCGCGGCGGCCACGATGGCGGCGCCCGGCAGTGCGATCGCGCTCTCCGGCGGTACGACGACGTTCGCGCTGGCCCGTCACCTCCTGGACGTGCCGGGGCTGACCGTGGTGACGAATTCGGTGCGGGTCGCCGATGTGTTCCACGGCGCGCAGCGTCCGACGGCGGCGGGCGGGACGCGGGCCGGGGCTGCCACAGTGGTCCTGACCGGCGGGGTCCGCACGCCTTCGGATTCACTCGTCGGGCCGGTCGCGGACCGTGCGATCGGCTCGCTCCACTTCGATGTCCTGTTTCTCGGTGTGCACGGGATCTCGGTCGAGGCCGGCCTTTCCACGCCGAACCTCGCGGAGGCCGAGACGAACCGCCGCTTCGTGCGGGCGGCCAGGCGCGTCGTCGTGGTCGCGGACCACACCAAGTGGGGCACGGTGGGGCTGAGTTCGTTCGCGGGGCTCGACGAGGTCGACACCTTCGTCACGGACGCGGGCCTGTCGGACACCGAGAGGCAGGAGATCGAGGAACATCTGCCCGGCCTGGTGGTGGCGGGCGGGCAGCCGGACGAGTAGTGCACTGCCGGGGGGCGTCCGCGGCTTCCGCTCCTGAGCTCACGGGCGACGGACGTCCTAGTATCGATATGTGGCCGTATTCCGCATCGAGCGCTTCACTCCCCTTCCGGCTGCCGAGGCGTGGCGTCGGGTGACCGACTGGGAGCGGCACGGTGGGACCGTTCCGCTGACCTCGGTCACCGTCCGGGCAGGCATGCCCACCCGGGCCGGCACGCTCTTCGTGGCCCGTACCGGAGTGGGGCCGCTGGGTTTCGACGATCCGATGGAAGTGGTGCGGTGGACCCCGCCCGCCGCCGGCCGGGCGGGGCTGTGCCGGCTGGAGAAGCGGGGTTCCGTGGTGCGCGGCCGTGCGTCGATCGAGGTGTGCCCGACCGGTTCGGGGTCGCATGTGATCTGGGTCGAGGAGCTGCGCGTGAGGCTGCTGCCCCGCTGGTTCGATCCGTTGCTGGCGACCGCCGGCCGTCGGGTCTTCGCCCGCGAGCTCGGCTTCCTGCTGGAGGACTGAAACCCGTGCGGGGTCTTCGTCCCGCTCGGCGGACCGTCGCTCCCGTCCGGATCAGGACGGCCAGGCGCCGGTGGCCAGGAAGTGGTCGATCGTCTCTGTGTACGGCCGGATGTCCAGTCCCTGCTCGCTCAGCCAGCCGTCCGAGTAGTACTTGTCGAGATAGCGGTCGCCCGGGTCGCAGAACAGTGTGACGACGCTTCCGGTCTCCCCCTTCTCCACCATCTCGGCGACGAGCTTGAAGGCGCTCCACAGACCGGTGCCGGTCGAACCGCCCGCCTTGCGGCCGATGGCGCGTTCGAGCACCCGGGCCGCCGCGACGCTGGCCGCGTCGGGCACCTTCATCATCCGGTCGATGGCTCCGGGCACGAAGCTGGGCTCCATCCGGGGCCTGCCGATGCCTTCGATGCGTGAGCCGCAGTCGCTGGACGCCAGCTGATCGTGCCGGGTCCACCCGTCGAAGAAACAGGAGTTCTCCGGGTCGGGCACGCAGATCCGGGTGTCGTGCTGCATGTAGCGGACGTAGCGCCCGATGGTCGCGGAGGTGCCCCCGGTGCCGGCGGTGGCGACGATCCAGGTGGGCTCGGGATACCTCTCGAGCCTCAGCTGCTGGTAGACGGACTCGGCGATGTTGTTGTTCCCCCGCCAGTCGGTGGCTCGCTCGGCGTAGGTGAACTGGTCCATGTAATGTCCGCCGGTCCCGGCCGCGAGGGCGGCCGACTCCTCGTACAGCCGGCGGGAGTCGTCGACGAAGTGGCACCGGCCGCCGTGGAACTCGATCAGACGGCACTTCTCGGGACTGGTGGTCCGGGGCATCACCGCGACGAACGGCACACCGATCAGTTTCGCGAAGTACGCCTCCGAGACGGCTGTCGAGCCGCTGGAGGCCTCGACGACCGGTTTGCCGGGGCGGATCCAGCCGTTGCAGAGCCCGTAGAGGAAGAGCGAACGGGCCAGCCGGTGCTTGAGGCTGCCCGTCGGGTGCGTCGACTCGTCCTTGAGGTAGAGATCGATGCCCCAGTGCTCCGGCAGCGGAAAGCGCAGAAGATGTGTGTCCGCCGAGCGGTTGGCGTCCGCCTGGACCTTGCGCACCGCTTCCTTCAGCCAGGCCCGGTAGTCCGGATCGCTGCGGTCGACGTCCAGGGTCTCCGTCACGCCACCGCCAGGTGTGTGCTCACTGGTGTCCATCAGCGGTCTCCTCCGGGTGACGACGGTACGGTCCATGCCCCACGATATTCCCCCCACCAGCACAAACGTTTGCTTTGACGGCCCATAGCCCTCCCTTGGCCCAGAGGCCCCCGGCTCCCCATGCCCCGGCCGGTCCTGCCCGGAATAGGTGGTGATGGGGCCTGGTGCAGGGGACCGTTCCGCGGGCAGACTTGCAGAAGCCGGTACAAGGGGGGCGAAGTCGCCATGGCTGAGACGGAATTCAGCGCTGCGGAATTCGGCGCGGCGGAGTTCGGCGTGGTCGAGTTCCGCGCGAGCGACGTCAGGATCCAGCGGTGGGCACGGTCGCTGACCAGGGCCGGCCAGGTGATCGTCAAGGACGGCCGGATCGCGTTGCTGACGAGTGACGGACGCGAGATCGCCAGTGCCCCGGTGACGGCTGTGAGCGCCGGAAAACCGTGGTTCCTGGCCTCCGACTCGGCGATCGCCCGTATCGACGGGGTGCGGTACCGGCTGACCATGGGCCAGCGCAACCGCAGGCCGGGCGGCGCCGCGCCGGTCCGCAGATTCCTGGAAGTCCTGCGGCGGGCCGCGGGACGGCGGATCTGACGCTACGGTCCGGTACGGACACCGCGAGTTGCGGAGCCCAACCCCCTGCGTCACGCTGGTCACACGTCACTGATGGTGCACCGGTGGTGACAGCGAGAGCCACCCCGCCGGGAGCCACGCAGGGCGGACCACGCATGACCAGAAACAGCAGCCAGCCATCTGCTGGATCCGTTCCTTCGTCTTCTTCCGGACCTATTTCGGGGAGTCGCAGCCGTGATCAGCGAGCCAAGCAGGCACTGCGCGGTGGAGCTCCAGGCCCTGCCGTCGCGGATCGGTCAGGTCCGCAGAATCATTTCGGCGCAACTGCGCTACTGGCATCTCGATCCTCTGATCGACCATGCCGCGCTCGGTGTCACCGAACTGCTGACCAATGTCCACCGGCACGCGCAGCCGGACAAATCATGCACCGTCGAGATCGAGCTGCTGCTCGACCGGCTGACGGTGTCCGTCCACGACCACGACCCCCGGCTGCCGACCGTGTGCGATGCCGATGCGTCCGCCACCTCGGGACGCGGACTGGCGATGATCGCCGCGGTCAGTGAGAGCTGGGGCGTACGACCGAGCGACGACCAGGGCAAGGTCATCTGGTTCACCCTGCCCGCACCGTCCCTCACCACCGCTCTGCCCCCGCTCCCGGTGTACGGGTCGACGACCGACGGCCCGTTCGGCGCGGACGTCCCGGGCCTCATGGAACCGACGGCAGCACGGACGCGCGGCCGGTCGGCCGTCGTCGGCTGACCTCGACGAGGCCGCGCACCGCACACAGCGCACCCCGGAGCGCGTCGATCCACTCGGATCGACGCGCTCCGTCCGTTTCGCGCCCGGCCCCCACCCGCGCCTCGCGATCAGGAGGGGCCTCTCCTGGCGTACGGGCGCGGGGCTCGTCCAGGACGGAGAGCTTTCGCCCGTACTCGTCCTTACCGATCTCACCAGCCGCGCACCGCCGGCCCGGCAGGACGACCGGGGAGTACTCGCCCACGGGGCCGCCCCGGTGGAAGCCGTACGGCTGTCACGCACCCCGGCGGCCGCGTCCGGCAGTGCGGCGCAGCGGTGCGAAGACGCCGGCAGCTGCCCGGACGATCGGGAAGAAGAAGGTCCGAGCGATGGGGGGACGACGATTTCAGAGCCGGCTCCCACATGTTCGCGCCGGACAGTACGGGTTCTGTACCTACTGGTATGTACAGTACCCTCATGAGCACTGCGGACCGGTTGATCGAGGCGACCCAGGAACTCCTGTGGGAGCGCGGCTATGTGGGCACGAGCCCCAAGGCGATCCAGCAGAGGGCGGGAGCGGGCCAGGGCAGCATGTACCACCATTTCGCGGGCAAGCCCGATCTGGCACTCGCCGCCGTGCTCCGCACATCCGAGGAGATGCGGGAAACGGCCGGGCGCCTGCTGGACGGTCCCGGATCGGCGTACGAGCGGATCTCGGCCTATCTGCTGCGCGAACGCGAGGTGCTGAAGGGCTGCCCGGTGGGGCGGCTGACCATGGATCCCGATGTGGTGGCCAGCGACGCGCTGCGGGCTCCGCTGGACGGGACGATCGGCTGGCTGCGGGGGCGGCTCGCCGAGATCCTCCAGGAAGGCCTGAAGGCAGGCGAGTTCTCCCCCGGCATCACGCCCGACGAGGTCGCGGCAGCCGTCGTGGCCACGGTCCAGGGTGGCTACGTCCTGGCCCGCGCCTCCGGATCGACGGCCGCCTTCGACTCCGCCGTCCGGGGGCTGCTCTCCCTGCTCGCCCCGCACAGCACATCGGCCCCCGCGGTTTGAGGAGTTCACGATGCACGCCATGCAGTACGAGATCACCCTGCCCGCCGACTACGACATGGGGATCATCCGTGAGCGGGTCGCGACCAGGGGCCATCTCCTCGACGGCTTCCCGGGCCTGGGCCTCAAGGCCTATCTGATCCGTGAACGCGGTGACGCCTCACCGGTCAACCAGTACGCCCCGCTGTATCTGTGGTCGGCCCCCGAAGGCATGAACGCCTTTCTCCGGGGTCCCGGATTCCAGGGTGTCGTCGACGATTTCGGCCGTCCGGAGGTGCAGCACTGGGCCGGCCTCCTCTACCGCGAGGGAACAGCATCCAAGGCGCTCCCCCGCGCCGCTGTCCGCCGCCGTGAGCGGATCGCGGACAGCGTCCCGCCGGCTGTCGCGGTGGAGGCGGCGCTGGAGGAGAGCCGTCTGCTGGCCACCGCTCCCGGGACCGTGGCCACGGCGCTGGCTGTCGACCCGCGCCGCTGGGAGCTGCTCCACTTCACGCTCTGGGAACACGAGCCGCCCGGGGTGCCGGGCGACCGCTACGAGGTGCTCCACCTGTCGTCGCCCGAGCGGGACCGGCTGGACCGGGGGAACCAACGGTGACGGGCCCGCACGGCCCTCGGGAACGTCCCCGGCCCGGGGGCGGGCCCCGGCGGCAGCCATCGTGGTGTGCCCGGCGTGCGCGTCCGGGACGCCGGGCTCCTCGGACCGCGCCCCGACCGGCCGTTCCCGTCGGCCGTGACCTCGCACCCGGCCTCAGGCCAGAGCGGCCAGCGGGTCGTCGAGTACGGGCTGCCAGGCCAGCTCGGCCGCTCCCACCAGGCTGTTGTGGTCCAGTGTGCAGGCCAGGATCGGCACGCTGCCGCTGCGGCCCCACAGGCTGCGGTCGGCGACCACCGCCCGCAGACGTTCGGGGTCGGCCTCCAGGAGGTCGCGGTGCAGCCCGCCGAGGATGATCCGGTCCGGGTTGAGGATGTTGACCAGCCCGGCGAGGCCGAGGCCGAGCCGGTCGATCAGCTCCTCCGCCGCGGCCCGCACATCGGGGTCGCCGTACTCCGTGCGCAACAGGTCGCCGGACTGCTTGAGCAGCGACTCCTCGGGACCGGGCTCCCGGCGCGCCGCGGTGAGGAAGGCGAGGGGATCCGTCTCGACGTCGAGGCAGCCCCGGCCTCCGCAGTGGCAGGGGCGGCCCTCGGGGTTCACCGTGAGATGCCCCACCTCCAGGGCCAGTCCCGAACTGCCGCTGTGCAGGCGGCCGTCCAGGACGAGGGCGCCGCCCACTCCCCGGTGGCCGGTGGCGGCGCAGAGCAGGTGCTGCGCACCGCGTCCCGCGCCGTGCCGGTGCTCGGCAAGGGCGGCGAGGTTGACGTCGTTGCCGGTGAACGCGGGGCCGGTGATCCCCGTAGCGCGTACGCAGGCGGAGAAGATCTCGCGGACCGGCGCTCCGGCCGGCCAGGCGATGTGCAGCGGGTTGAGCGCCGTGCCCTCGGGCTCGGCCACGGCGGAGGGCACGGCGAGCCCCGCACCGACACAGCGCAATCCGGTCTCGCGCAGGAGTCGGGCGCCCGCTTCGACGACCTCGCCGAGGACCTGCGCGGGATCGGCCATGACGGCGACACAGCCGGGTGCGGTGGCCACGATCCTGCCTCCGAGCCCCACGAGCGCGGCGCGGAAGCCGTCGGAGTGCACCTGGGCGGCCAGGGCCACGGGGCCGCTGTCCCGGACGGACAGCCGGTGTGAGGGACGGCCCTGCGAACCGGCGGCGGAGCCGGGGCTGGAGTCCACCGTGATGAGCCCGAGCGCCTCGAGCTCCGCGGCCACCGCGCCCGCGGTGGCGCGGGTGACGCCGAGTTCGGAGGTCAGCACGGCGCGGGTGGGAGCGCGTCCCGTGTGCACGAGCTCCAGGGCGGGCCCCAGCGCGCTGCGGCCCCTCTCCAACTTCGTCCGCGTGGTGGTCGGCTTGCCGTTCATGGGGGCGAGTCTCCCATGATCCGGGGTCGTGCCGACGCTCCCGCGTCCCGCAGCGCTCACCCGGCAGCCACCGGGACAGCGGCCTTGCACACGCCTCGGCGCGCCCCTGTGCCGCACTTTGTGTCACCTGTGAACGAACTGCGGACCAGGCAGCGGGCTTCTCGTCACCGCGCTGACAGGTCCTGCGCTCCTGCTCACCCCACGCCTGCCGCACCACCTCGCGTGGAGGAGCGGCCCTTCGGCGGCCGGCTTCCTCGCCACCCGGTTCGCCGGACCGGCTGCGGCAGCTGGTTCGCGGCTCCCACCGACCGTCCGGTGCGTCCCCAGAGCGCCTGAGGCGGATCTGGCACAATCGCCGCGTGGACATGTCGGAGCACCTGACAGCGCTTGCCGAAGAAGGCCCCGCACTCGCCTCCGCAGCCCGTGAAGCGGGGCCGGAAGCCCCGGTCCCGACCTGCCCGGGATGGCGGATACGCGATCTCCTCAGGCACACCGGCATGATGCACCGCTGGGCGGCCGCCTTCGTCACCGAGGGACACCGGACGCGTCACCCGGCGCACGAGGAACCCTCCCTGGACGGGGACGCGCTCTTCGACCGCTACGCCGAGGGCCACCGCTTGCTGGTCGACGCGCTCCGGGCCGCCCCCGCCGACCTGGAGTGCTGGACCGTGTTCCCCTCGCTCTCCCCGCCGGCCTTCTGGTCCCGCCGGCAGGCGCACGAGACCAGGGTCCACCGGGTGGATGCCGAGTCGGCGCGGGGCGGGCCCCTGACACCCGTGGCAGCGGCGCACGCGACGGACGGTGTCGACGAACTCCTGGCCGGTTTCCATGCCCGTACCAAGAGCCGCGTACGCACCCGGTCCCCGCGCGTCCTCCGGGTGCGGGCCCTGGACACGGAGACGGTATGGACCGTACGGCTGTCGGACAGGCCCCCGGTCACGGTGCGCGGGACCGCCGCCCTGGACACCCCCGCCGACTGCACGCTGAGCGGCACGGCCGAGGAGCTCTTCCTGGTGCTGTGGAACCGCCTGCCGCTCTCGTCCGTCGACATGTCGGGAGACCCTGCGGTCGCCGGACTCTGGGAGGAGAACTCCGCGGTCGTCTGGTCGTGAGCGGGCGGGGCGGGCCCTTCGGGCTCCGGCCCGGTCCAGGCCCCGGGACCCTTCAGCCTTCGATCCGGTCCAGCATCCGGGAAAGCACCGCCCGCTGAAGCGGCCTGGCCTCCGTGTGGCGAGCCCGGCCGGTATCCGTCAGCTCGACACGTACACCCCGGCGGTCCTCGGCGCACATCGCACGGCGTACGAGCCCGTCCCTCTCCAGCCGGGCCACGAGCCGCGACAACGCGCTCTGGCTGAGATGGATCCGGGAAGCGATCTCCTGCACGCGGAGGCAGGCGTCGCCACGCCCCGTCACCGCTTCCACGAGGACGTCCAGGACCTCGAATTCACTGGCTCCCAGACCGTGCCCGTCCAGGGCCCGGTCGAGCTCGCCCAGAGTCCTGGCGTGCAGCGCGAGTAGCTCGCGCCACTCACCGACGAGCGCCTGCTCGGACTTCTTCGCTGCCATGGCAGCACGCTAGCAGAGGATCGATTTGTTGATGCATGCGCAATAACTGCACATGCATTCACAGTCGCGCGTGCGGCACGGGAAGCGTCCTTGCCGTCGGCCAGGGCCCCTGTGACACTGCGGGCATGATGCGACGTACCCAGGCGGAGCGGGACGCCATGACCGTCGAGATCGGCTACGCCTCGGTCAGCGGAGCGGTGGTGGCCGCGGCCACGTTCGCCGGAGTCCTCCTCCCCGCCCTGCTCCTCGAACTTCCGGACGGTGTCGAAGACATGTTGTTCCGGGCCGGGGCCGCGCTCGGTGCGCTGGTGTTCGTCGTCCGGGTGGTCCATGTCCTCCGGCGCACCCCCTTCGCGGCCGGGGCAAGGCGCCCGCCGCCCGTCCAGCCGAGCCGGCCGGGGCGCACGGGCCCCGACTCGTAGGCGCACACGACACGTCGCGCCCTGTCCCGGGCTCCCAGCTCGGCCATGGCGCGGCCGGCGTGAGCCCTGGCGGTGAGCGGGCCGGCCACAGGTCCGCGCGTGATCTCCTCGCCGGACAGCCCGATGCCCGCCAGGGCCGTCGCTTCCCGCTCCCGTTCGGCCGGTTCGTCCGAACCGCCGCCGCGGGCCCCCGCCCCGAAGCCCCGCACACCCGGCCCCTGCCCCAGGACCCGGCCGCCCGGCCCCGTGTCCCACCCGCCCCGCCTCAATCCCTCGCACCGCCGCCGGCGGCGGGCCGGCCGTCGAGCAGACCGACCGAGCGGCCCAGTTGGTGCGCGGCGTGCCGGTAGAGCTGTTCACGCGCCTCGACCACCCGGTCGAACTGGCCGAAGAGCTCGAAGGAGATCATCCCGAAGAGCTGCGCCCAGGCGGAGACCAGAGCCACCACGACAGCAGGTGGAAGATCGGCGGCCAGGTCGGCCGCCATACGTGCGGCCTCGGGACGCAGTTCGGCGGTCAGCGGGGGGACGGCGAGGCCCTCGGCGAGGTGGGCGTCCCGTACCAGGCCGATGAGGACCCGGCCCACACGGGAGGCGGGGCCGACGGTGTCCTGCGGTGCGGTGTAGCCGGGGACGGGGGAACCGTAGATCAGCGCGTACTCATGGGGGTGTGCGAGAGCCCAGTCCCGTACGGCGCAGGCGACCGCCGCCCAGCGGGCGGGATGGGCTCCCGCCGGGGCACCGGCCTTCGCGAGGGCCGCCTCGGCCACTTCGCCCACCGCGTCGTAGGCGTCGACGATGAGCGCGGTCAGCAGGTCGTCGCGGCTGGGGAAGTAGCGGTAGAGGGCGGAGGACACCATGCCGAGCTCACGGGCGACGGCGCGCAGGGAGAGCTTCGCGGCGCCCTCCGCAGCGAGCTGCTTCCTGGCTTCGTCCTTGATGGCTGCGGTGACTTCGATGCGGGCGCGTTCCCTGGCTCCCCGAATGGTGCTCATGTCATCAGTCTGCCACGCGACTGGAGCACCGACCACAAAGAAGAGCACCGCTCTTGCTTTCGAGCGATGCCCCCATGCACACTGATCTCAAGCGAGAGCGCCGCTCTCTCAATGGTGGGAGTCACCGTGCCGCAGCAGCCCTACTACCTCCAGGCCAGCACCTTCGCCCAGCGCATGAACAGTGTCGTCGGATGGCTCGCGCGCCATGGCGTCAGCCTCCTCGGCTCCGCCGAGATGTCGGTGCGCGGCCGTAAGAGCGGCCGGATGCAGCGCATCCCCGTGAACCCCCACCACTACGAGGGCGCCCAGTACCTCGTCTCCGCCCGCGGCCACTCCCAGTGGGTGCGCAACATGCGCGTGGCCGGGGGCGGAGAGCTGAAGGCTGGCCGGAAGGTCCGCACGTTCACCGCCGTGGAGATCGCGGACGACGAGCAGAAAGCACGGATCGTCCGCGCCTACCTGAAGCGCTGGGGCTGGGAGGTCGACCAGTACTTCCGGGGCGTCACCGTGAAGTCGACCGACGCCGAGCTCCTCGCCTCGTGCCCCGACCACCCGGTCTTCCGGATCACGGTCGAGAGCTGACCCGGTCCGCTCCCTGGCGGTCCATCACATGCAGCGCCCGCTGCGCCAGCGGGTGCGAACGGACCAGCTCGGCCAGCGACGTCGTCCCCCGGGTGATGCCCGCGAAGGCGTTCCAGGCAGGGCGGAAACCCGTCAGAACCGCGTGCAGGAGTCCCGGGCGCCGCTCGAACAGCCTGAGCATGCGGCGCCCGACGCTCATCTCCACGCCCAGCCCCGCCTTGATCGCGAAAGCGTAGTTGAGCGCCTGGCGCCGGGCGTCCACCGCGTCGTGCGCCTCCGCGATCCGCACCGCCCATTCACCCGCGAGCCGCCCGGACCGCAGAGCGAAGGAGATGCCCTCCCTGGTCCAGGGCTCCAGCAGCCCTGCCGCATCGCCGCAGACCACCACCCGCCCGCGGGAGAGCGGGGAGTCGTCGCTGCGGCACCGCGTCAGATGACCGGATGAGATCGTGGGCTCGAATCCGGCGAGACCCAGACGGCCGACGAAGTCCTCCAGATACCGCTTGGTCCCCGCACCGTCACCGCGCGCCGAGATCACACCGACGGTCAGCGTGTCGCCCTTGGGGAACACCCAGCCGTAACTTCCGGGCATCGGGCCCCAGTCGATGAGCACCCGTCCCGCCCAGTCCTCGGCGACCGTCTCCGGCACGGGGATCTCGGCCTCGAGTCCGAGGTCCACCTGGTCGAGCTTCACGCCGACATGAGCCCCTATGCGGCCGGCGCTCCCGTCCGCACCGACGACGGCCCGGGCCAGCACGGTCTCACCGCCCGCCGTCACCACGGCGACCGTGCGCCGGTCGGGCACAGCGGTGCCGTGCTGCTCGACCCGCGTCACCGCCACACCCGTGCGCAGCTCGGCGCCCGCCTTCTGGGCCTCCTCCACCAGACCGGCGTCGAATTCCGGCCGGTTGATCAGCCCGAAGAGCATGCGCTTGGACCTGCGGGTGCGCGACAGCTTGCCGTTGAGCGAGAAGGTGACCGCGTGGATCCGGTCCTTCAGGGGCAATTCGAATCCGGGGGGAAGAGAATCCCGCGAGAACCCGATGATGCCGCCGCCGCACGTCTTGTAGCGGGGGATCTCCGCCTTCTCCAGCAACAGCACCCGACGGCCTGCGACAGCCGCCGCGTACGCCGCGGAAGCTCCGGCCGGCCCCGCGCCGACCACGACGACGTCCCATACCGGGGAATCCTGCGGTACCGACGACGACTCATCCGGCTCACGTCCGGCGTCTGCGTTCTCGCTGCTCACGATGTGCTTCTGCTCCCGATCCGACCAGTGGCCCCGACTGCTCACGGCATCCTACGGCGCGTCGCGGCCGAACTCCGCTGTGGGAGGATCAGCCATGAATTCGTCGTACACGCGACGTCCCATCCACGGCGTCGCCCCCGGTCGCGTACACACCGCGCCACAGCCCTGACGTCGCACCCACGAGGAGCGTGCCCATGACCGCCCGTCCGATTTCCGAGACCGTCGCCTCGCTGATGCCCCGCGCGAAGGCGGAGCTCACCGAGCTGGTGGCCTTCCGGTCGGTGGCGGACCCCGCGCAGTTCCCCAGGAGCGAGTGCGAGGCCGCGGCCGGCTGGGTCGCCGACGCACTGCGCGCCGAGGACTTCCAGGACGTCGCCCTGCTCGACACCCCTGACGGGACCCAGTCGGTGTACGGCTACCTGCCCGGACCGGCCGGCGCCCCCACGGTGCTGCTCTACGCGCACTACGACGTGCAGCCGCCGCTGGACGAGTCCGCCTGGGTCTCACCGCCGTTCGAGCTGACCGAGCGCGACGGCCGCTGGTTCGGCCGGGGGGCCGCGGACTGCAAGGGCGGATTCATCATGCACCTGCTCGCGCTGCGCGCCCTCAAGGCGAACGGCGGCGTCCCGGTCTCCGTCAAGGTGATCGCGGAGGGCTCGGAGGAGCAGGGCACGGGTGGCCTCGAACAGTACGCCGAGGCGCACCCGGAGCTGCTGGCCGCCGACACGATCGTCATCGGTGACACCGGGAACTTCCGCGCCGGCCTGCCCACCGTCACCGCCACGCTGCGGGGCATGACCATGCTGCGGGTGCAGCTGGACACCCTTGAGGGGAACCTGCACTCAGGGCAGTTCGGCGGGGCGGCCCCGGACGCGCTGGCCGCGATGATCCAGCTCCTGGCATCCCTGCGGGCCGAGGACGGTACGACGACGGTCGACGGGCTCACGGCCGACGCGGAGTGGGACGGGCTGCAGTACCCGGAGGGTGAGTTCCGCAAGGACGCCAAGGTGCTCGACGGTGTGGGGCTCATCGGCACGGGCACGGTCGCCGACCGCATCTGGGCGCGGCCCGCGGTCACCGTCATCGGTATTGACTGCCCGCCGGTGGTCGGCGCCACCCCGTCAGTTCAGGCGAGTGCCCGGGCGCAGATCAGCCTGCGGGTCCCGCCGGGTCAGGACGCGGCCGAGGCGACGAAGCTGCTGACCGCCCACCTGGAGTCGCACGCTCCCTGGGGCGCGCGGGTGACCGTCGAGCAGGTGGGCCAGGGGCAGCCGTTCCGCGCCGACATCACCAGCCCCGCGTACACGTCCATGGCCGAGGCCATGCGGCTCGCCTACCCGGGTGAGGAGATGCAGTCCTCCGGCATGGGCGGTTCCATCCCGCTCTGCAACACCCTGGCCGCGCTGTACCCGCAGGCGGAGATCCTGCTCATCGGGCTGAGCGAGCCCGAGGCCCGGATCCACGCGGTGAACGAGAGCGTGTCTCCCCAGGAGCTCGAGCGGCTCTCGGTCGCCGAGGCACTGTTCCTGCGGAACTACGCGGAGTCCAGGAAGGGCTGAGGGGCCCCACGGGCCGGTGCGGTTGCCTGTGTGCCGGCGTACGCCGCCCGGCGCCCGGGCAGCCATGCCGGCCGCCTCAGCCGAGGTGCTGCTGGAAGAAGGCGGCGGCGCCCCTGCCGGCCCGGCCGGGCGCAGCCGGGTCGGCAGGCCCCGGCTCGTTGCCGTCGGCGAAGTCGCTGCCGCGGTGGTCAAGAGCCACGACCCGGAAACCTGCTTCGGGCAGCGGCCGTACCAGCCGTCCCGTGCCGCTGCCCGAACCTCCGGTGCCGTGCGAGAGAACGATCAGCGGCGCGGGTACGGCGGGCGGACCGGACGGCTCCCGGGGACAAAGACGGACGGGACGCGGACGAGCCGGATCGCGCGGGTCACCTCGGGACTCGTCGTACAGGACTCGTATCAGCGGCCGGCCTGCCCGGAGATCGTCATGGCGACATCGCAGGAAGACTTCCCGGCCCGCGCCGCCTTTCCCCGGGACCCGTGCGCGGTCTGCCGCCGCATGACCCGCACGGGGCCCCGGGTACGCGCTGAGCGAAGTCGCCCGGAGCAGATTTCCGGGCAGCGGGCGGCCTGCTCTCCGTACGTTTCACCGTATGGATTGCGTCGAGGTACTCCCGCAGCTGCTCATGTTCCGTTTCCCGATCGGCCAGGCCTATCTCTGGCATGACGGTGCGGACCTGACCCTGATCGACGCCGGCGACCGGCACGCGGGCGGCGCCATCGAGGAAGGCATGCGCCGGTTCGGTCACGACCCGGCCGGGATCCGGCGGATCGTCCTCACCCACGGCCACCGCGACCACTACGGCGCCGCGCAGGAACTCGCGGACAGACACGGCGCCGAGATCCTGGCGCACCGGCTGGACGCACCGGCCGTCCGGGGCGAGGAGCCCGTGCCCGACCCCGTCCTGCACGACTGGGAACGTCCGTTGTACACCAACGGGCTGACGGTCCCCGAGGCACCGCCCACCAGGGTCGACCGCGAGCTGACGGGCGGTGAGGAACTCCCGTTCGGGGGCGGCGCCCTGGTGGTGCACGCCCCCGGGCACACCCCTGGTTCCCTCGGCATCCATCTGCCCCGCCACAAGGTGCTCTTCACCGGGGACGCCGCGGCCAGGGTGGACCGGGTGATCCTGGGGGTGCTGAACACCGACCACGCGCAGGCCATGGCGTCCTTCCGCCGGCTCGCCGCCCTCGGGCCCGATGTCGCCTGTTTCGGCCATGGTGATCCCCTCACCACCGGCGCGGCGGCTGCTCTGCGGGCCGCCTCGCAGTGACCGGCGGCCCGCGGGAGGTCATCGGACGCCCACGGGCACCCCGGCCTCCAGATTCAGCACGGTGGAGCGCTCGCGGGCACGCAGTGCCCAGCGGAGCCGTTCGAAGCGGGTCGGCGGGAGCATACCGGCCGCCTCCTCCTCGGTGACGAACCGCCAGCCGCGCAGTTCCGAACCCGGCAGGAACAGTCGTGCGGCCTCCTCGCCGCGCAGCCGGCCGCCGTCGAACAGGAAGCGCAGGCCTCCGTACGCGGGTGGCTCGGGCGCCTCCCAGTCGACCACCAGGAGCCCCGGCTCCGTGTCCAGGCGAAGCCCGAGCTCCTCGGCCACCTCTCGGATCCCTGCCTGTGCCGGGGCCTCTCCGGGCTCCACCACACCGCCGGGGAACTCCCACCCGGGCTTGTAGGTGGGGTCCACGAGCAGTACCCGGTCCTGCTCGTCGAAGAGCAGCACCCCCGACGCCACGGTCTCCCCACGCGGCTCGGGGGTCTGGACTATGCCGCACTCCCCCGCCGCGCCGGTGCGCAGTGCTTCGGCGATCCGCTCGGCCGTCTCGTACGGGGTGAGGGCGCTGGTGTCGATCGTGTGGGCGTCCGCGGTGATCCACCCGAGCGCCGCCCGGTAGGGCTCGATGTGGTCGTAGGCCCACTGCCGGATCCGCTCGTCGTGCTCGGGGTCGTCGGGGAACTCCTCCCGTTCTGCGATCCGTTTACGCAGGATCGTTTCCTCAGGTGAGAGCAGTACATGGCACACGGGTATACGCCGGGAGGCGAGCCCTCCGAAGATCTCGTCGCGGTAGTCCTGCCTCAGCAGTGTCATTGGCACCACCAGCACCCCGGAGAGTTCCGCGAGAAGAGCGGCGGCCGTATCGACCACCAGGCGCCGCCATATCGGCAGGTCCTGGAAGTCGGTCACTTCGGCGAGCTTCTTCTGGGGCAGCAGCCGGCGCAGCTCCCCGCCGGTGAGCTCGGGGTCGTAGAAGGTGCTGTTCGGGATCAGATCGATCAGTTCGCACGCGGCGCTGGTCTTGCCCGCACTGAACGCACCGTTGATCCAGACGACAATCACTAATACTCCAGGGTGGGAAGGCCACTGAACAGCAGCGGAGCAGGTTTCGCGGGATCGTCCGGGAGACGGACGGGAAACGGCGGTGTCCACAGCCCGGCCCCCGCCACCTCCTTCTCCCACACGCCCTGGAGATACCCAACGATCCGCGCTTCCATCGCGAGTGCTCCCTCGCTGTACGTACCCTCCACACCGGGCAGCTCATGCCGACCGGTGACCGCACAGACGGTGGCGACGGTGACCTTGCCTGTCTTGTGGTCGGCGCGGCGGTGCTTCATCTGGAGCGCCTGACAGGCGCCGGGGAAGAGCAGGTCACTGACCGGTGACGACCTTGATCCGGCGGATCCCGGAGCGGCCGTGGCCGTCGCCCCGGGTGTAATCACGTCTGTGCTCGACCACTGCCGCCCTTTCGGGCGATCTTCTTCAGCGCGCGGTCCAGGCGTGGGGCACGGGCGGCCGGCAGGCCGACGACTTCGCGCACCCAGCGTCCGCCACCTGGGGCCGATCTTTCATGACCAGCCACACGCCCGCGTCGACGGCCGCCTCGAACGGAGCGGGGTACACCTCCCTGAGTACCCGCTCGGAGACCCGTACGTCGACATGCATGCGCTCGGTCTCGGAGTCGTTGGCGACGTGGTGCTTGGCCGTGGCCACCGCCCCGGCCGCCTGGATGCCCCGGATCAGCGCGGCACCGGTACGGCCCGTCAGCTCCGGATCCTCCGAGCAGTGCTCGAAGTGCCGTCCGCCCAGCGGAGTGCGGTGCAGGTCGAGCGTGGGGGCGAGGACGATGTCCCCATCCTTGCGGGCCGCTTCCGAGGCGAGCGGACCACCCAGCCCCTCGTCCCACAGCCCGCCGATCGCGGACGCCGACGGCAGCAGCGCGGAGGTGCGCCGTTCGTCCCACTCCTCTCCTCGCACACCGGCGGGGCCGTCGGACATGACCGTCTGACGCGGCTCGACGGCCGGCATGTCGGCGGTCCGCCAGGTAGTGGTACCGCTCAGCAGCCGTACCTTCTGGGTCAGATCGAGCTTCTCCAGCATCAGGTCGATCACGTCGCCGGTCATTCCCACCCCGGTCACGTCAGCCACCCCCCGGCCGGGAAAGCGCTCCCCAAGCTTTCGTCCGCGCGGGGGCTCACGTCAAGCCCCTTGCTGATGAACCGTCACCTGGGCACGCGGAAGGCCCGGCCGCCCCGAGTACGGGAGAGGGCGACCGGGCCGGTGCGCATCGCCGACCGGCTCAGGGCAGTCGGTGGTCTGCGTTCAGCACGGTCCCGCGTTCGGGGCGGTACAGGTCGAAGCCCCGTGTGTCGCACTGCAGGCCGCCGACGATGCAGTGGTCGACCAAAGCCTTGAGGGTGCGCTCCTCCCACGCGTTGAAGAAGTCGTAGTGGAAGGAGTAGCCGCGGCCGCTGGCGAGGCGGACCTGGCTCATGTCGCCGTTGACCGGCCATGCCATCTTGAACTCGATCATCGGCAGGGCGACGGGGTGGGAGGCCGGGCACATGTTGTCGTTGGTGCCGGGTCTGACGACCGGGTAGGCCATGTGGCTCTGGTGGTCCGGGGTGTCGAGGTACTTTCCGTCCCAGCAGCTGGGGGCCTGCATGCGCAGGTTGAGCTGCACGTCGGGCCGGCTGGGACAGCTCGCCGGGATGTCGGTGTTGAAGAAGCTGTCACCACATTCCCAGCCCTCGACGAAGCCCTTGTGCGCGCGGAACTCCTGGGCGTTCTGCATCGGGTTACCCACTACGAACCGCAGACCCTTGGGGAAGGGCCGCACGCTCCGGTAGTCGGTGACGCCCGCCTTGTAGTAGATGACCTGCGGACCGACGGGCAGGATCTTCTGATCGCCCTTGTACAGCGAGGGCATCCAGTACGCGGAGGCGTCCGCGGGCGCCTTGCAGGTGGTGTTCCCTCCGTGGAGCGAGCCGGTGGTGCTGGCGGCGTCGGTGGAGGTGTTGCCCATGAACGTGTGGTCGTGGGACTTGCCGAACTGGCCCGGGTAGACGATCGGGTCGTCCGGCGCGGTGTGGGTGACGGCGCAGCCGGCCTGGAACTCGTGGTGGTAGGCCGGCGGCGGGGTGGCTGTGGACGGAGTGACACCGGTGACCTGGGGTACGGCCGGGATGTAGCCGTCTCCGTCGGCGTCGTCGCCCGAGGCCTGGGTGGACACGGCCATGACGTGTCCGCTGTGAGTGTCGGCCGCGACGGCGGAGGGCGGGGCGCTGTTGTCCGTGTCCGCGGCGGAGGCCATGGTGCCGATGCCGAGGACACTGGCGATGAGGGCCGTACCGAGGAGGAGTGCGGGGAGCCGTTTCGGACTCGATCTCATGGGGATCTCCTGCCCATGGGGGGTTTCGCGTGGACGCGAACACGCCACGCGACTGGTGTGATGGGTTCCCGTGCGGTGGTGCCGGGGCGGCGGGGCCGAGCGGCGGGCCCCGCCACCCGTCATGGGGTCCGGCTTGTCAGCTGTAGACGCCGAACTCGTGGAGCGAGTAGCCCCAGCCGGTGCCGCGGGCCGTCAGCTGGAGCTTGACGTACCGGGCGGTGGTGGCGGCCTCGATGGTGTCGATGTCCCCGTTGCCGGTGGTGGTGGTGTGGACGGTCCGCCAGGTCGTGCCGTTGTCGGAGACCTGGACCTCGTAGGACTTGGCGTAGGCGGGGTCCCAGACGAGCTGGAGTGTGCGGATGGGTCTGGCCGAGCCGAGGTCGGCCTGGATCCACTGCGGGTCGCTCCAGTCGCTGGCCCAGCGCGTGGCGGTGTTGCCGTCGAAGGCGTTGGAGGCGGGGCAGGGGCAGTCGCCGTAGGAGGCCTGGGCGGAGGAGGCGGTGGCGGGCCTGTTCAGGGCGATGTTCGTGCCGGTGACGGGCGGGGCGACGACCTTGACGGACTTCGTCTCGATGCCCGCGTTGCCGCGGCCGTCCTCGGCCTGGATGTAGACCTTCCACACGCCGAGCTTCTCGGGCACGGTGACGGCAAAGGTGTTGTTGCCCAGGGAGCGGTACTGCGCGTCGACGAGACGCTTGTCGCCGTTGGCGTAGTTTCCGCTCAGGTAGATCTTGGGTGTGATCGGGTCGCCGTCGGGGTCGCGGATGTCGGCGCGCACCGTGAACTCACGTCCCGCCGGGGCCGCGGTGGCCGGGGTGACGGTCATGTCGGTGATGACGGGAGGGGTGTTGTCGCCCGTGGTGGAGCCGGCGTACGCCTTCTTCACCGCGTAGTACGACAAGCGCTTGAGGCCATCCGGGAGGAGGTTGAACCAGACGCCGCCGAAGTCGTGCTCGAGGCCGTAGTGGAACATCGTCGCGCCCAGCGCGACGCCCCGGTGCCCTGTGATGCAGTTCCAGGCCTTGGTGTAGCCCTCGGCCTTCTGGACGTCGGTCGGCTCGTCGGGGATGCCGTTGACGTCGTCAGGCACCTCCCACTCACCGGCGTTCCCCGTCTCGGTGATGATGTACGGCTTGTTGTACCCGCCGTCGATCCAGTCCTGGCGCACACCGCAGATGTCGCCGTAGGCGTTCATCGAGTACAGGTCGAGGTCCGGGGCGTTGCGCTTGTAGTACGGCCAGGCTCCGGTCCACGCGTCCGTCGAGGTCACGGGGTGGTCGGGGTCGATGGAGTGGATCTTCTTGGCGACGTCGTTGACGAAGGTCGTGTAGGCGTTGCGCTGGGCCTCCAGCTCGGTACCGCCGTAACAGTTCTGCAGGCCGAGGACGGACTCGTTGCCGACGTTCCACATCAGCGTCGCCGGGTGGGACTTGTAGGTGTCGACCCACTTGGCGAACTCGGTGAGCATGGTGCTCTTGTACGTCGTGTCGGTGACGTAGTTGACGCAGCCACCGGAGCCGGGGCCGCCGCCGGGCTGGAGCCAGAAGCCGTTGACGACCTTCAGCCCTTGGGCGGCCGCGGCGTCGAGCAGGGGCTTGGTGCCACCGTCCGTGCCCCAGGTGCGGATGGTGTTGACGCCCATGGACCTCAGGTCCGGCATGTACTTCGGGGCGTCCGCGATGGCCGGGCCCCAGGTGAGGCCCTTGACGGTGTACGGCTGGCCGCCGACGGTCAGCTGCCAGTTCCCCGGCGAGCCGGTCACCTTGACCGCGCCGCCCGGAGGAGGCTCGGTCACGCCGTCGGCGCCGTATACCTGGAACTCCCACAGGGAGTAGCCGTAGCCACCGGAGCGGACGAGGCCGTTCATGCGCACGTACCGGCCGGAACCGGAGATCGCGAGGTCGTCGGTGCCGCCGTCGCTGCCGGTGACGGTCTTCGCCGTACGCCAGTCGGTGCCGTTGTCCGAGACCTGGATCTCGTAGTTCTTGCCGTACGCGCCCTCCCAGGTCAGGACGACGCGGCTCAGGTTCTTGCTCGCGCCGAGGTCGACCTGGAACCACTGGGCGTCGCTCCACCGGCTCGCCCACCGGGTACCGGTCAGGTTGCCGTCGACCGCGGCGGCGGCGGAGAAGGCCTCGCCTTCCTGCGAGGAGGCCGTGGCCGGCTTGCCCTGGGACAGCAGGGACTCGGCAGCGCTCGCGGCGGGGGCGGTGGCGAGGGTGGTGAGGGAGGAGGCGAGAAGCGCTCCGAGGGTGAGGGCAGCCGCCGCGCCGCGCTTGCGGCGGGCTGGTGCGGTCATGGAGGGGGGATGGAACATTGCGGCTCCTGAGGTGAGGGGCGGTGACGTGCGACCAGCTTCCGGAAGGGCTCACCCGCCGATGCAGCGCTCTCCCGGATCCGACGGGTGTGGCATGGCCCTGTCACTTTTAGTGACGGGCCTGGGCCAGGACGTCCTGGCCGGCTGGGTGGTGCGGTAAGTGCCCCGGGCCGGGGTGCGGGGACTGTTCACCCGGCCCGGGGAGTTGCGGTCGGCTCCGTCGCGTTACCGGAGGCCGGTGGAGAGGCGATGGTCCGTCAGGGGAAGGAGACGACGGTGGAGGGCACGGTCGAGGTGCCGGCGGGGATGGTGGACGCCCCGGTGTTATTGATGACGTGGTTGTAGTGGCCCATTCCGCCGAGGGACACCACCAGGAGGCTGTGGAACTTCACCCCCGGCTTGACGGGCGCCTTGAAGCCGTGGTCCTGAACGATGGTCGGGTCCACGTTGTAGTTGCAGTAGCTGCCGAGGCCCCATGCCTCGTGGGTGTTCACCGAGTCGTCGACGCGGTAGGCGGCGTAGCCCTTGGTGGTGCCGTTCTGGATGGCGGCCTGGTTGGGGGCGTCGTACGCCTTCTCGTTCTGGTAGAAGATCGTGCGGCCGCGCTCGCCGTACCACTCGACGTCGTACTTGTTGAAGTGCTCGACGAACAGGCCGGTGGCGAGCACGTCGTCGCCGTTGACGCGGACGCCGTAGTCGGCGCGGTTGGTCTCCCAGCCCCAGCCCTCGCCGTGGTCGGCGCGCCACACCCAGGTGTGGTCGATGATCGCGTCGTCGCTGTTCACGACCATGCTGGTGGTGGCCTTGCCGACGTGGGCGCCGCCGATGCGGATGTAGACGTCCTGCACGGTGGTGGGGTTGGCGGCGTGGTCCGCGCCGGCGCCCTGCGGTCCGATCTCCAGCAGGGTCGGGGAATTGACCGGCCCGGCGTCGATCAGGAAGCCGGCGAGCCGGACGCCGTCGACGTCGGCGACCTTCATCGCGGTGACGCCGTTGTCCGGGATGATCGTGGCGAGGCCGAGGCCGAGCACGATGGTGTTCGCCCGGTTCACGTTGATGGTCTGGTCGACGTGGTAGACACCGGGTGTGAACAGCAGGTGCAGGCCCTGGGCGAGTGCCTGGTTGATGGTGGCGGCGGTGGCGCCGGGCTTGACCACGTAGAACTGGCTCAGGGGGATGGACTCACCCTGAGGAGTGCCGTTCGCCCAGCTGGTGCCGCGGGCGTTGACGCGCTTGGCGGGCGCGAACACCTTGTACTCGTTGCCGTCGAGGTAGAGGTAGGGCTTCTCGCGGGAGATCGGCGTGGTGTCGAGCGTCGTGTAGCGGGGCTCGGGGAACGAGGTGGCCGGAGCACCCTCGACGCCGGAGAAGGTCTGGTTCCAGACGCTGTTGGACCAGCTGCCGATGGAGCTGTCCCGGGTGTACCACTGCTGCTGCGAGTAGTTCCCGATCTGCCCGTCGACCTTGGAGTCGGCGATGTAGCCGCCGCTGGCCCAGCCGTAGCCGTTCGGCGCCAGGTTGAGACCGCCCTTGACGTGCATGCGGCGGAACGAGGACGCCTGCGAGACCGCCCACCGGTTGGTGCCGCTGACCGGGTTGAGGGTCAGCCCCTCCACACCGCGCCAGAAGTTCTGGGTGGCGTTGCCGTTGAACCAGCCCGCGTCGACGGTCACGTCACCGTTGATGGTGGTGTCACCGGGACGCAGACCGAGGCCGGCGATCTGGGTGTAGAAGCCGATCTGCGCGTTGAGGTTGTTGTACGTGCCCGGCTTGAAGAGGAAGGCGTGCCGGCCGGAGCCGAACTGGGCCGACTCCTGCTCCTTGAAGACCTGGTCCAGCTTGGTCTGGATGCCGGGTGTGGACGGGTCGAAGACGTGCACGTTGGGACCGAGGTCACCGCCGCCCGGCAGGGTCGGGCCGGTGCCGTCGTTGGAGCCGTAGACCTGGAACTCCCAGAGGGAGAAGCCGTATCCGGTGGCCCTGGTGAGGCCGTTCATACGGATGTAGCGGCCGGTCCCGGAGAGGGTGATGTCGTCGGTGCCTCCGTCGCCCGCGGAGACGGTGGTGACGGTCCGCCAGTCGGTGCCGTTCTCCGAGGCCTGGATCTGGTAGCTCTTGCCGTAGGCGCCTTCCCAGGTCAGGACGGCGTGACTGAGCGTGGCGCTTTTGCCGAGGTCGACCTGCAGCCACTGGGCGTCCTGCCACAAGCTGGCCCAGCGGGTGCCGGTGAGGTTGCCGTCGACCGCGGCGCTCGCGGCGAAGGCGGGGCCCTCGGTGGAGGAAGCGGTGGCCGTCTTCCCCTGCGAAAGGATGGTGGGAGCGGCGTGTGCCGTCGTGGCCGGGACCAGGGAGAGCAGACTGCTGGTCAGGGCCGCGACCATCGCCCCGACGATGCCCTTACGGGCCGGAAGGGGACGAAATCTGCGGGATGGGGCTGCAAAAGGTATGCCAACAGGCATGAAGGGCTCCTTAACAAACCTGAAACGAGAGAGCGCTCTCCAGACTTTGGCCTGTTCCTGTGAGTGCGGTCAAGGACTCGAACCAACTTTTCTTTAGCCTTCCATTAAGCTGAAGACTGCGCGTGGACGAGCGACGCGGCGGTGGTCAACAGCTGCTCCGCAGCACGCGGTTGGCGCCGGCGCGCCGGGGCGGGCTGTGCCGGGCGGCGGCACATGGCGGTGGTCCGTCGCGCGCGAGGGCCGGATCTCCCCGTGCTCGCGTCGGCTCGGCGGCTTCGTGAGCGGAACAGCACGCTAGGGTTCCGGGTATGAGCAGAAAGGGCCCGACGCTGGAGGATGTCGCACGACAGGCCGGAGTGTCGCGGGCGACGGTGTCCCGGGTCGTCAACGGCATCCGCAATGTGGACCCCGGCATCCAGGAGCTCGTACGCCATGTGATCGAGCAGACGGGATACAGGCCCAACCGTGCCGCCAGGTCGCTGGTCACCCAGCGGACGGAGACGGTCGCGCTGATCATCTCCGGAGCGGGCGACACCTTCGCCTCACGCGTTTTCACCGACCCGTTCTTCGGCCGGGTGGTCAGCGGCGTGGTCGGGTACCTGCGGACGCACTCGATGCATCCGGTACTCCTGGTCGCCGAGTCCGACGCCGCAAGGGAACAGGTTGTCGACTATCTGAGCCAGGGCACCGCGGACGGTGCACTGGTGGTATCCATCCAGGTCGCTGACCCCTTGCCGGAGATGCTGACCGCGGCCCGGATCCCCGTGGTGCTCTTCGCCCGCCCCGAACATCCGCACCTCGCCAGCCATGTCGACCTCGCACATGCCGAAGGAGCCCGCCTGGCCGCCGAGCACCTTCTGGTCAGAGGATGCCGACGGATCGCGACGATCTCGGCCCCGCAGTCGATCCCCGCGGCCCGTGACCGTCTCGACGGCTTCCGCGCAACGCTGGCCTCCGCCGGGATGCCCGATGTTCCTGTTGCCGAAGGCAACTTCACGGTCGACAGCGGTGCCGCGGCCATGGTGGAGCTCTTGAGGGACCACCCGGACGTGGACGGCGTATTCGCCGCGAACGATCTGATGGCCCAGGGAGCCTGCCAGGTTCTGCGTGAGCAAGGCAAGCGGATCCCTCAGGATGTGGCTGTCATCGGCTTCGACGACTCGAGCGTGGCTGTGACGTGCCGCCCTCCTCTGACCACGGTGCGCCAGCCGGTGGAGAAGATGGCCGGAGCGATGGCTCGACTTCTCTCGGAGCACATCCAAGGGATGCACACCGAGCCTGTATCAGTGCTTTTCGACGCCGAGCTCGTGGTGCGCGACTCGGCTTGAGCCGCCGCCGGACGGCATACGCCGGACACGGCGGCCGCGCCGTGCGCCCGGGTACGGCTGCGGCCCGTCGGCCTGGTGGCGGACGGGCCGCAGCCGGAGCGCCCGGAAGGACGTCTGCTTCCTGCCACTGCGCACGAGCGGCCCCGGCCACCGGGGTCGCTAGGCTACGAGGCCCCGTTGCACGCGGATCTGGCGGTGGCTGCGGATGATCTCCGCGTAGCGCCGGCCGCTCGTCTTCACGGTCCGCTTCTGGGTGGCGTAGATGACCTGCACCAGCCCGCCGGCGGAGCCGAACGAGGCCCGCCGCCAGTGGAATCAACGGCCGGGGGCGGCGTCCGAAGCGAGGGCCGGGGATGTGCACTCCGGCCCTCGCCCCCTGGGGTCACGTCTCACCGGTGATACGTTGGCCGGCTGTGCTACGGCAGGGCCCACTTCTGGTTGGGGCCGGTGTGGCAGGCCCACAGATGGACCGGTGTGCCATCGTTCCAGGTCCCCCCGGACGCGTCGAGGCACTTGCCGGACTGCGGGTTGCGTACAGTGCCGTCGGCCTGAGGCTGCCATGCCTGGGCCGCACTGCCGTTGCAGCCGTAGAGCTGCACCTTCGTGCCGTCGGCAGTGCCGGCGTTGTCGATGTCCAGGCACTTGCCCAGGGCGCGCACGGTTCCGTCACCGGAGACCGTCCACTTCTGTGCCGCGGTGCTGTTGCAGTTCCACAGCTGGATCTTCGTGCCATCGGCGGTGCCGCTGTTGTCCACGTCCAGGCACTTGCCGTTGACCCCCTTCACCTCGCCGGTCCGGGAAGTCGCTCCGGGCAGCTGGTTCATCGTGTACCAGGCCTCGGTGCTCCAGAGCTGTTTGCCGTCCGTCGCACTGAAAGGACGGGCCGAGCGCACATGGACGACTCGGTCGGCCTTGAGCCCGGGGATCGTCAGCGTGACCGTCTTGCGGTCGGCGGACAGGGTGGCCGACTGGGCGGTGAGGCTCTCCTCGTCGACCTTGGGGCCGCCGTATGCCGCGGTCGGCACGTAGCGCCACTGCTTGATCTTGTAGCGCCCGGCCAGGTCGGCCGCGGTCTCCGTCGACACCGGCTGGGTGTACTCCAGCTCGAAACCGCCCGGGACGGCGCGCATCGCGCGGATGTCGAAGGCGTTGGTGCCGTTCGGCGTCAGCTTCTGCAGACCGTGGCTGAGCTTGCCCTCCTGGCCCCAGTTGCCGCCCGCACCCAGCCCGCCTGCGTAGAGGGCGCCGTCCGGGCCGACGCTGATCCGGGTGACACCGGCTTCCAGCCCTTGCGTGAGGCGGAAGACCGCCCCCTGGTACTCACCGCCGACCTTCTCCAGGAACGCACGCTGGATGCCACCGTACGTCACGTCGCCGAACAGCATCTGACCGGCGAACGGGCCGTCTTCCAACTGGAGAGGCGTGCTGGGCGAGTTGGCTATCTCGTTCTGCGGGAGCCACAGCACCGGTTTGGTCACCGGCTGGGAGTCGAAGGGCCCGTCCGGGTTCATGTAGTGGTTGAAGAAGCGGTCTTGCCTGATGTGCACCAACTTCGACGAGGGCAGCCAGCCGCCCTGGTTGTCGGTGACGAACATGTCGCCGTCCGGGCCCCAGCCGATGCCGTTGGGGGTGCGCAGACCACCGGCGACGTAACTGACCGCTCCGTTCTCCTTGTTCACCTTGATCGTGGTCCCGCGGTTCGGTGCCGGCTGTGGGTCCGTGGTGGCGCCGCCATAGTTGATCGACACCGACAGGTTCAGGTAGAAGAACCCGTCCTTGTACAGCAGGCCGAAAGCGAACTCGTGGAAGTTGTTGCCGAACGGCCAGGTGGCAATCCGCTTGTACTGATCGGTGACGTCGTCGCCGTTGGTGTCGTTCAGTTCGGTCAGCTCGTGCTTCTGGGAGACATAGAGCTTGCCGTCCACGTACTTGACGCCCATCGGCTCCTTCAGGCCGCTCGCGATCTTCTTGTACGTCACCTTGTCGGGTCCGGTTGCCCCGGTGACGTTGCTCAGCAGGTACACCTCGCCCGTGCTGTTGTCCGTGCCGCCCCAGGTGGTCACCGCGAGGCGGCCGTCGGGCAGCCAGTCCATGGCGGAGACCTGCGGTTCGAAGCCGCCTGGCCGCAGGTTCGTCAGGGTGTAGTTCGGGTGGACCTCGGTCAGGGGCAGTCCGTCACCGGGCGTGTCGAGGGCGCCTTCGCACTCTTTCCGGCCGGGCGAGGTGACGCGTACGACGCCGGCGTCGGTGCTCAGCACCGAGTTCGGTACGAGGCTGAAGCCGGTGGCGTCCGGGGGCTTCCAGGAGAGCGTGATCTGCTGGCCTCCGCCCGCCTCGAAGTGCTCGATGCGCAGAGAGTGGTAGCCGGCCGTCAGCGAGACCGTGCCGTCCTTGGGCAGATCGGAGCCGTGCAGTCCGTCGTGGTCGATGACCAGCTTGTCATCGACGTAGAGGCGGGAGCCGTCATCGCTGGCCAGGCGGAAGGTATGGCTGCCGGCCGCGGCGACGTCGAGGTTCCCGGTGACCTGGCTGACGAAGTTGGACGCCAGCCCGAAGTCTGCGTCGGAGGTCCAGTTGATCACCGACATCTTCTTGTCGATGTTCGGGGTCTGTCCGGGCTTGAGGGTGCAGATCTCCTTCAGCGACGTCTGCACGTCGAAGACGCGGAGCGTGACACCGGGTTCCTGCGGGGGAAGAGGTGCGGCCTCGGGGGGAGCCGCGATCGCGGGAACCGACAGGCCGAGAGCCAGTAACGGGACGGTGAGTGACACGGCCAGACGTCTGCCGAGTCGGTGGGAGAACAGCCGTGGATACACGTGACCTCCTGTAGGTCCCCCGAGGCCGGGGAACGTGAATGGGGCAATGTGCAGAATCCACCGCCGCCGGAGCGCGCCGTCGTTCCGGATACGGAGAGTGCGGAGATGCGGAAGGTGACGCTCGGGGCACGTACCGTCGCCTCACCGCCACGTCGCACACAGTAAGGACTTCCCCCGAGCGCGTCCATGCTTTGTCACGAGCGTGCACAAAGCTCTCGGTAGATTTCATGAAGTCCTCGTCTGCGAAGCCGACTTGGGCTCGAAGAGGCAGACCGAGGATCATCACCCCGGGGTTCCTTCCAGTCGCTTCGTCCCTCTGCTGGAAAAATTACGGCCATGTGCGAAAACGAATAGCTTCCTGCCTTGTACCGAACGACAAGGGCGGAACGCTCTCCCTCCGGGATACCCGAGCCCCTCGGCGCGACGGCGTGCGTCCGTGCTCCGTATCCCCGCCCCGTCAGCACACGGAGGATGCGCGTGCTCAGGAGACTCACTCGACCTCTCACGGCGCCGGCCCGCGCCTTGCTCTCCGCCGCGGGCGTTCTCACCGCCGAGCGGAGAACCCGCCGACGCGACACCCGCACTCGTGGCGGCCTCCGCAGCCGACGCGTTGCAACAAGCCACCCTCGCCCAGGGAGTGGCGGAGACCGGTGAGCCCGTGACGCTCGCCGTTCTGCTCAGCAGGTCAGTGCTGCACACCTCACGGGACGGTACCCGCTGCCTCACTGATGCCGCAGGCATTACCAAGCCGGCGGGGAACTGCTCGGTTGACGTGGTGGTCGCGTCCGGCGACGTAGGAGGGGCAGGGCCGGTAGCCGGTGCGTAGGCAGAAGGTCAGGGCACGTGCTGTGCGAGGTCTTCCAGGAGGTGCCGTCCGATTCCGTGGCCTAGGTGTATTGCCCTGGGAGGTTGGCGACGTACATCCCCGTACGATCTCTGCGGTGTGCTCGCCAAGGAGGCGTACTCCGCCGCACTCGATTGCCTCTTTGCCGACGTGAGCGATGAGGAAGGGACCGTCTCGCTCGACCTGGCCCTCAAGGTCGCCGAACGCCTCCGCGTCAGTGAAGTCCGCCCCCTTCGGGCATGTCTCACCGATCCCAGCACAGCAACACCTGACTGCCCGGCCGCTGCATGCAGCGGCCGGGCAGTCAGGTGGGGCAATCAGAGTGTCTTGAGCGCGTTTGCGATGGTTTCGGTGATGGGGGTGGTGGGGCGGCCGATGAGGCGGTTGAGGTCACCGGGGGTGCCGGCGAGCAGACCGCGGGCGAGGGCGTCGTCGATGTCGATCAGCAGGCCGGCGATCGCTTCGGGCAGTCCCGCCTGAAGGAGAGCGGTCCGGCGTTCGGCGGGGGCGAGGTTGTGGTAGGTGACCTCGGTGTCGGCCCGGCGGCTGATCTCGGCGGCGAGGCCGGTGAAGGTCCAGGCCGTGTCGCCGCTCAGTTCGTGGATGCGGCCCTGGTGACCGTCTTCGGTGAGGACGGTGGCGGCGGCCGCCGCGAAGTCGGCGCGGGTGGCGGAGGCCGCCTTGCCGGTGCCTGCGTTGCCGTCGATCCGGCCACGCTTGAGGGTGTCGGCGAGGCCGTTGAGGTAGTCGTCGCTGTAGAAGCCGTTGCGCAGCAGGACGTGCGGCAGGCCGGAGTTGCGGATGATCTCCTCGGTGGCCTGGTGGTCTTGGCCGAGGGTGAAGTCGGCCTCGGGGCCGCCGAGGATGCCGGTGCAGGCGAGCAGGGCGACGCCTGCTGCGGGGGCGGCGTCCACGACCGTCCGGTGCTGGGGGACCCGCCGGCCCAGTTCGCTGCCGGAGATGAGCAGGACCTTGTCGCCGGAGTGGGAGGCGGTGGCCAGGGTGCCGGGCTGGTCGTAGTCGGCGATCCAGATCTGGACGCCGCGGGCGGTTCCCGCGGGAGGGCCACGGGGCAGCCGGCCCGCGGAGGAATTCGCGGCGGCCCGCCGCGGCGAGGGATTGGCCGTCGAGGTCGTGATGGACCTGGAGCAGGACGCCTGTCCGGTGGTCACGCCCCAGCAGCCGGCGGACCGGGGCCGCTGAACCGGAGGCCCGGGGGCGCTTACGGAGCGGCCACGGCCCGCACGCCGTCCGAGGCGTCGGCGCGGGCCGCCGAGGCCGCGGCCGCCGC
>Ga0196960_10000084_pt1 | contig 36951 bp, 31 predicted proteins | sample S3v_5metaG_FD_183187 | JGI IMG/M metagenome (GOLD analysis project Ga0196960, IMG submission 183187) | Soil microbial communities from Anza Borrego desert, Southern California, United States - S3+v_5 | ecosystem: Environmental > Terrestrial > Soil > Desert | place: USA: California | collected...
TGGTCGCTCTGATGCGGCCGGCCGACGGCTTCTGGCTCACGCTGCCGCTGGCTCTCGCCGTCGTCCTCGTACCCGGCCGGCGCCTGCCGGGCCTGTGCGCCGCACTCGTCGGCGGGCTCGTCGCGGGCTGCGCGCCCTGGACCGCCGAGGCGTACGCCCGCTACGGAGGCCTCGGTACCCGGCTTCACCGGGCGGGTGAGATCCAGGGCGGGCTCGGATGGAACTTCGCCGTGGACGACCACCTGCGCTCCCTCGCCGGCCGGACCCTGTGCCGCCCCTGCGACATCGCCTGGGAAAGCCCCGCCACCGCGGTGTGGTGGGTGGCACTGCCCTTCCTCACCGCCGGAGGGATCGCGGCCGCCCGCCGGGCGGGCCGGGGCACCGCGGCGGTGCTGGCGACGGCGACCGGGGTCTCGACGGCGGTCCCGTATCTGTTCCTGGTCGAGTACGCCGCACCTCGCTTCCTGCTCCCCGCCTACGCGATGCTGGCCGTGCCCGTGGCCGAGTACGTGGTGCACCTCTTCGCCCGGCCGCGCCTCACCCGCCGCCCGGCCGGCTGCGCCGCGCTGACGCTGGCGCTGGCGGCTCATCTCGCCGTCCAGCTCTCCGTGCTCAGCCAAGTGGTCCGCACCAGCCACGCCACCAGCACGCGCTTCACCGCCGTCGCCGGTGAGCTGAACCGGCTGGGGGTGCGCCCGCCGTGCGTGGTCAGCGGGGACGACGCCGTGCCGGTCGCCTACTACGCGGGCTGCGCTTCACGCCAGACCGGCGGACACGACGCCAGCATCACTCCTGAAGCGCTGCGTGCCCTCGCGCGCCGCGTACCGACAGCGGTCCTGGCGGCCGAGGACGGCCGGCCGGCCCCGGCCGCCGACGGTGCGCGGGAGGAACACCGGCCGCCCGGACGCGGCTCCGGGCCGTACCGGACGTATCTGCTGCCGGGAGCGGCCGCGCCCCGTACCGAGCCCGCCGGGCCGACCCGCTGAGGGAATCCGGCCCTCCGCCCCCGGGCCCGGAGGGCCGGATCACGGACGCCCCAGGTTGCCGGGCGCCTCCGGATGGGCTGACCGCCACGCAGCCATCGAGCGGTCCCACTCCTCCCCGGAGAGCGCCGTGAGAGAGGCCGGGAACAGGCCGTCCTCCTCCTTCGCGATGTGCCGGTGCAACTCGTCGACGGCTTCCCGCAGCTGTACGACGTCCTCGGCGCGGCCCAGGTCGACACGGCCGAGGAAGACGGCGAGCTCGCGGTGCTCCCGCACCAGGGCGCCGATGTGATCGGCGTACTCCGCATCGCCGCCCATCACCGCGAAGAGCCCGTCCTCCTCGCCCTGCCAATGGGCGTGGAGCTCCAGCCCCATCCTGGCGACCAGTTCCCCGGCGAGTTCCCTGTCGCCGTGGTCGAGGGCGCGCAGGGCATTCCCGGCGGTGTCGGTGACGGACTCGTGCTCTGCGATGAACTCCCTGATCAACGGAATCTCACGGCAGCCGCAGTAGTGGCACATGCGGACACCGTAGCCGGGAATGCGGCTTATGGGTGACAACCGGCGTTTGCTGCGCCGGTGTGCGTCCTGTCCGGTCCGTGCCTCGTCCACCGGCCTCCGGCGGGGACGCGGGTGAAGTGCGCCGCTATGTCTTGCGGGCCACCGCACACCACATGGGCACGCTGTCGTCCGGGGTGTCGGGCGGGCCGGGACGCCAGCGGGTCAGGGCGACCACACCCGGTTCCAGGATCTCCAGGCCCTCGCAGAAGCGTTCCACTTCCTTCTCGGCGCGCGGGTGGCGGAGGCGTGGCAGGCGGCGCGCTCGTTGTGGATCCGCATCGATCCGGCGGCCTCGGGGGCAGTGACGTCGGCGGCCGGGTGGGACAGGAGGAGGTGACTGCCCGGGGCGAGGCGGCCCAGCAGACGGCGGGTGATGTCCCACGGGTCCTCGGCGTCCTTGAGGTACTGCAGGACCGCCACCAGCATCAGGCCGACCGGCCTGTCCAGATCGAGGGCGCGGGAGGCCGCGTCGGGCATCGTGTCCACGTCCCGGGCATCGGCCCGCACATGGCCGGTCCGGCCCTCGGGACCGCTGACCCAGCAGCGCCCGCGCGTGGGTGAGCACGACCGGGTCGTTGTCGACGTGGACGACACGTGGTTCGGGAGTGGCCCGCCGCGCCACTTCGTGCGTGTTCTCCGCGGCGGGGATGTCCGTCCCGATGTCCAGGAACCGGCGGATTCCGGCGGCCGCGAGGTGACGTGTCCGGTCACGGTACCCCTCTGCTCGTGGAGGGCGGCGGCCGGTCGCACCGGTACGCCGGCGGCATGGACGTGTGCCGGCTGGCCGGCACCCTGCGTGCCGTAGTCTGGACCGCTCTTGATCTGGGGGTCTGCGTGCGCACGATATCCACTGCCATGACGGCGGTACTGGCCGGGCTGTTCCTGGGAACGGCCGTCACCGGCTGTACGGGCGAGGGACAGGAGAAGGCGCTCTCCGCCGATGAGTTGCTCGACGAGGCGCACGAGACGATGAGCGCGCTCGGCACGGTCACCGTCACCTCGTCGACCACCGCGGCCGCCGGCAACAGCTACTCCAGCCGGCTCACCACCGACCTCGAGGGACGGTGCGCGAACAGGATCACCTGGGACGACGGCGGCAGGTTCGAGCAGGTCCGGATCGATGACACCGACTACGTGCGGCCGAACCGTGTGTACCTGGAGAAGTGGTCGGGGCGTAAGACAGCCGGAGCCGGAGCCAAGGACCAGAGCCGCTGGATCAAGACCCCGGCCGGCAACGCGAAACCGGGGGACGGGCTGGTCGACTGCACCTGGCCGTTCAGCGCCTTCGGAACGCCGGCCAAGGGCGAGCCGACCGAGGTCGGCGGACGCCGGGCTGTTCCCCTGAAGGTGACCGACCCGGCCGACAAGGGCGAAGGGAAAGGCACTTACACCTTCTACGTCGCCACCGAGGGCAAGCCGTACCTCCTGGAGGTCGTGTACAAGGGCACGGACTTTCGCAGCACCACCTCGTTCAGCGCCTTCGACGAGCCGTTGGACGTGCGAGCCCCGGCCGAGGACGAGGTGCTGGACGCCGGTTGACCGCTCCGGCCGTCACGGCCCGCGGGTGAGGCCGCCGTGCTCACCGATGGGTCGAGGCATGGGCGCGGTGGGGAGACCGGGCGGGCCCGAGGCAGCACTTCCACGCGGCACTGGGGGTGTCGCCACGCGCCTGTCGCTGCATGTTCACATGTTCAGGGGGCCGGGGCCGGCCCGCCCGGCTGATGAGGGTCAGCCGGCTGACGGGGTACGGATGGCGGCGATGTCGAACTGCAGGCGGAGCCTCTCACTCACCATGGCGCCGCCCTCGGCCAGCCGGGCGTTGTAGGTCAGGCCCCAGTCGGAACGGTTGATGGTGGTGGTCCCGTCGAACCCGACGCGCTCGTAGCCGAACGGGTCGGTGACGTAACCGATGTACGTGAGGTCCAGGACGACGGGGTGGGTGATGCCCCGGATGGTGAGGTCGCCGGTCATGCGGTAGACGTCCTTGCCGATGAGCTGCACGGCGGTGCTCACGAAGCTGATGCGCGGGTACTTCGCTGCGTTCAGGAAGTCGCGGCCGACCAGGTGCGCGTCACGCTGCTCCACGCCGGTGTCGACGCTCGCGGTCGCCAGCGAGATCTCGGCCCGGGAGCGGGCCGGGTCACGCCCGTCGAAGTAGAGGCGGCTCTCGTACTCCAGGAACGCACCGCGCACCGTCGTCACCATGGCGTGCCGCACGGAGAAGCCGATCCTGCTGTGCGCGGGGTCGATCATCCACTCCCCGGAGAGAGCCGCCAGGCGGGGATCATGCAGATCTGCAGCATCTGCGGCCGCCAGGACGGCAGTTGGCTCCTCGGTGCGGGACTCCGGGCGACGGAGCAAGGAGCTGCGGCTGAAGAGGTTCATGAAACAGTTAGTTACGCCGAGGTGAGCGATGCCCGCAAGAGCTGATCAAGGAACCCGAACATTCATGGTCAGACCTTCACAAGGTGTCGTGTCTGCGAAGCGGAGCCGGTAGCCGAGCGTGGGGGCTCACGGTCGGTGGCGGCCCAGGATACCGGTGTGATCCAGGATCGCGGTGGTCAGCGGGGCGAGGACTTCCCGGGGGAGCGCGTGTCCCATGCCGGGGATCTCCACCGTGCGCGCCCCACGGATCACCTGGGCGAGATGCTGCGGGTGCGGGGGAGGGAAGACCGGTTCGGCCGGGGCCGAGATCACGAGGGTGGGCACGCGGGTCCTCGCCAGTTCCTCGGTGCGCAGCATGCCGGAGGGGTCGGCGCGGCCGTGCGCGGTGCTGGAGGCGTGGTGGCCGGTGTGCTCGATGATCTTCCGCTCCAGTGCGCGGGCGCCCTCCGCGTCGAAGGGGAGCTGTTCGCCCGCCAGCGCGCGCCAGTGTGCGACGCGGGCGTCGAGCTCGCCCTCCGGACCGCGCTCCTCGGCCGGCCGGGCCCAGATCTCCAGCACATGGGGGGCGACACCGGGAAGTTCCCCGGGCGGAACGCGCGTGCCGTCCGGCCGCACGTACGGGGCGGTGCTGAGCGCGGACGTCCCGATGAGGGTCGCGCTCAGCAAGCGGTCCGGGTGGTCGGCGATGAGCAGCTGGGTGAGCATTCCGCCGAGGGACATGCCCACGACGTGCGCGCGGTCGACACCCAGGCCGTCCAGGACCGTGATCGCGTCCTCGGCGAGGTCGGTGACGGCGTAGGGCTGCTGGTCGAACGCCCAGGTGGACCGGCCGGTGTCGCGGTGGTCGTAACGGATCACCCGGTGGTGCGGGGCGAGCGCGTCCACCAGTTCGTCCGGCCAGCCCAGGCCGGAGGTCTGCGCGCCCATGACGAGCAGGAGGGGAGGAGCGTCTGCGGGGCCCCGTTCCTCCACCCACAGGCGCACGCCGGGGGCCGCGTCGATGAAGTGCTCCATGGTGCTCCTCCTGTGAGGGACGGCTTCAAGTAAGCCGAGACGTTTCGTCTCGCTTTTACTGTAGCGCAGGACCCGCCCGTAGTGGGTGGAGCCCTCGCAGCCGTAATCGCACCGGACACCCGCGATCAGGGCTTGGAGGGTGCTGACCGGGCACTCCGGAGCGGCCGCGAACCCGTCACATCCCGGCCTCCACGAGGAACTCACCCGGCGACACGGCGAACTCGCGCCGGGCCACCCGCAGTCGTTCCTGCTCGGCCTCGACCGGCGACGCTGCGGCGGGCATGGACTCCGGCGGCCCCGGCGGGTCCACCAGGTCCGCCGGCCGTGACCGCCTCCGCTGCTCCGGTATTCCATCCCCGCCCGTGGTCATGCGCAGGCTCATCACGCGCACGAATTTCCGCGTGCAACGTGACATCGCCTACTGACCGGACACCTGTTGCTCCGGGCGCGGGAGGACACCCAGGACCGCCCACACCGTCTTGCCCGGCCCGTCCGCGCAGGGATACCAGCCCCAGCGATCGGCGAGGGCGGTGACCAGGAGCAGGCCGCGGCCGCCGTCATGGTCGGTCGGCACCGTTTCGGCAGGGTGGGGGAGGCGGTCGCCCCGGGTGTCGGTGACCTCGATGCGGATGGCTGTGCCTTCGGCGCAGAGGCGGAGACGGAAGTCGCGGCCGGATGAGTGGCCGTGGCGCACGGCGTTGCTGCTGAGCTCGGCGACGGCCAGCGTCAGCGCATCGTGCGCATCGCTCCCGTACGGGATGCCCCAGGCGTCGAGGCGTTCGCCGGCCAGGCGGTGGGCGAGTCGGGCGCCACGTGGAGTGGAACTGAAACGCATCGTGAAGTCGTGCCAGGGGAAACGGGTGAGGGCGGTGCGTGCGGGGCGCGCGGGCAGGGGAGGCTGCTTGCTGGTCATACCTCGACGCTGGCGCATCGTGGCTGTACGTGACCAGCGGTGACGCGCTGTCGCGATGTGGATGTACGTGGTGTGCTCCGGCCTGTACGCAGGAGGAACAGGCCGGCGGCGCCCCGTCCGGGCGCCCCCGTCCCGCCCCTGCCCCCGGTTCTCAGCCCTTCGGCTGGGTGAAGCGGAGGTGGTTGCCGAAGGGGTCGCGCAGGCCGCAGTCGATGCCGTACGGGCGCTCCGTCGGTTCGTCCGTGAACTCCACACCCTGTGCCAGCAGCGTCTCGTACGTCTTGCGGCAGTCGTCCGTGGTGAGGATGAGCGCGCTGCCCAGTGCGCCCTTGGTCAGCAGGTCGCGGAGCTGGTCGGCCGTTTCCTCGGACATCGCCGGAGGACCCGGCTTCTCCAGCAGGACCTGGCGGTCGGGCTGCCCGGGGACATTGACGGTGAGCCATCGCATGAAGCCCATGTCGACGTCGGCGCTGACCTCCAGGCCGAGCTTGCCGACGTAGAAGTCGAGGGCTTCGTCCTGGTCGAGGACGTAGATCTGTGAGTGTGTGATCGCGTTGAACATGTGCGTCACGCCAGTGCCGGCACGTCCAGCGGCTGCGCGTACGCGCGGTCCATCGCGTCCCGTGCCCGGAGCATGCGGCGGTTGGTCTCTTCCACGGTGCGGCTCACGGCACCATCCCACCACAGGCGGTCCCATGCCGGCAGGCTCTGTCACACCCCCTCGGTAGGCTCGGGCCATGAGCGTCTCCCTCTACTACTGTGCGAGCCGGGCCACGCCGCTGACGGATGCCGAGACGGCCGCTGTCGAGCGCATCGTCGCCGCCCACATGGCGGCCTTCCCGTACGAGGACCAGGAAAGCCTGTACCTCTACGACAGTGAGGCCGGCCGACCGGACGAGGTGGTGGCCGGGTCCACCAAGATGCCGCTCGATCCCGGCCGGATGCTGCCGGTGCTCGACCACGTGCTGGGCTCGGTGACCGAGCTGCGCCGTGCTCTGCCCGGAGCGGAGTGGCACGTGCACATGGACGGCCTCGACGTCCCGTGGGACGGGACCGAGGGCTACGCCTTCCCCGGCATGCGCGATCCGGACCTCGCAGCCGAACTGGGCGGCCTCTGAGCCCATGACCTCTCGGTCGCCCTGGCGGGGGCGCGGTAGGCGCGTCGGCTCAGTACCACTCCTCCACCGTCCGCTCGTCGGCGCTGACGAGGTAGTCGTCCAGATCGAGATCCATCGCTTTGCGGGCGGGTGAGGCCCAGTACATCGCGTTGCGCTCCTCGAACGTCTCCGGGCCTTCGTAGGAGATCAACCAGACGAACTGGTTGTGCTCCCGATCGATCCAGGCCCCGCCGACCGCGAACCCCGACTCGAGCCGAAGCGGCAGGATGTCGGCCTTCCACCGCTGCACCCACTCGTCCAGCAGGCCGTCGCGGACGGTGTAGGTGCGGAGCTGGGTGGTCTTGGCCATGAGGGGCGTCCTTTCGCAAGTCGACTCGGTGCGCCATGGCAGAGACTGTGAGAACCACGGCCGACGGGGACGGTTGAGCATCGGCTCACTGGTACCCACTCCTTGGAGGGAACCACCTGCGAACGCCGTACGGGCAGATGAGCGGGTGAGTACGGTGCCCGAGCGGAACAGGACGAGGCGGGCGCCGCGGCCCGGGGAGCTGCGGACGCGGGTGATGCCGTCCTGACGGACGTGGGGCGTGTACGTACGGGGACGGGCGGTGGCGAATGACGCAGAACGAGAGGGACGCGGGTGCGGTCGCGGGGGAGGGCATGGAGCCCTCCTCGGGCACGCAGCCGGAGAGCAAGCCGGAGAACGGTGTCGCGGTCGCGTTCGGCAAGCAGTTGAAGCTGCTGCGGGTGCGGGCGGGCCTGGACCGGGTGGACTTCGGCAGGCGGGTGGGGTACGCGGCGCAGTCGGTGGCCTCGTTCGAGCAGGGACGGCGGATCCCGCAACCGCAGTTCATCGACAAGGCGGACCGGGTGCTGGAGGCCGGTGGGCTGTTGGTGGCGTTGAAGGAGGAGCTGGCGAGGTCGCAGTATCCTGCGTTTTTCCGGGATATGGCGCGCTTGGAGGCCGAGGCGATCGAGCTGTGTGCGTACGACACGCACATGGTCAAAGGATTGTTGCAGACCGAGGAGTACATGCGGGCTGTTCTCGCCATGCGACGCCCGCTGCTTGATGAGGACACCATCGAACAACGGGTGACTGCACGCTTGGTGCGACAAGAGATCTTTAGCCGCTGGCCCGCACCACTCATGAGTTTCGTGGTGGAGGAGCCCGTTCTGCGTCGCCCACTGGGCGGTCGGGATGTTCTGTACGGGCAGCTTGAGCAGCTGCTGAAGTTCGGCAGGTTCCGGAACGTGGAAATCCAAGTGATGCCACTCGATCGTGACGACAACGCTGGGGTGGACGGCGCTTTTACGGTAGTCACGCGCAAGGGCGGAGAACAGCTCGTCTACACGGAGGCTCAGGGGCGCAGCAACTGGCTGACCGATCGGGACGAGACACGGCTCGCGGCAGCCCGCTATGGAATCATCCGGAGCCAGGCTCTCACTCCGCGAGAGTCCTTGGGGTTTATCGAGAAGTTGCTGGGAGAGCTATGAACACCACTGAGATTTCTGCTCCGCAGGAGCTTGCTTGGTACAAGAGCAGCTACAGCGGAGCTGAAGGTGGCGACTGTGTCGAGGTCGCCGCAGTCACCCACGTGTACATCCGCGACTCGAAGCAGTCCGGTGGCCCCGTGCTGACCGTAGGGCCCGGGGCGTGGGCCGGTTTGCTCGGGCTCGTTGCCGGCTGAGCAACGTACGGGGGAGGGGGTGACGCTGGTCCGACGTTGCGGCGAACCCCTTCCGCCCGTACGGGGGCTGCTCGTCCACCTTCTCCTCACGGGGGACCATCCGCCACGCGGCCCAGCGGGTGCACAGCTCTTGGCAGGGCCGAAGTACTGGCGCCCTGTGCCCCTCAGGATCTCCCGTGGTCCTGATGAGCGCCTTGACGCGGCCTCCGTCGCGGAGTGACGGCCGGACCGCCCCGGCAATCTCCCACCACGGCTGCGCTCTCCTCCGTGCCGCTGGGTCCGACGCGCCCAGGGGCACTGCGCTGAGGCCACCCGCAGTTCCACGTCGGCGCGGACTGCCGGACACGACTCGGTCCCCGGGCCCCGCCCGCCTGCCGTCCACGCCGAGCGCCCGCAGGCCCGCAGGCAGCGCACGGTCGAGGACGTCGAGCAGGCAGCAGCCGGCGGCCGGCCGGGCAGGGCGGATGTCAGGCCAGTGGGGTGAGCTTCTTCGCCGTACTGCAGTGCTTGGTCCGCCCGTGCCGCCACAGCTGCACCGCCGTCAGCGTGAGCAGCGCGGCGAACACCACGAGGAAGACACCTGCGATCATCGTCTGCCTGCCTCCCGCCGCCGAATCGTCGTAGGAGAGCAGGATCAGGGCGGACAGCAGCATCCCCGCCACGTACACCGAGCGGACGCGCCTCAGCTGGCGCACCGCACGAGGAGCAAGAGCAACACGCTTCACGAGAGCCATGTTCAACTCAGTACCCCGTGTTCGGTCGTTGAGACGTCGAATCGACGGACAACCTCGTTGTGGGCAACGGCCCGTACGGGTGGCCCCTGCACCTTCCTGCGGGTGGGTTCACGGCGCGTGGCGAACCCCGTTTTCCGGGCACCTGATGTCTGACCCGTCACTCGACCGCAGTGAGGAGCCGACCGTGGCCCTGGTACAGCTCGACCTTCCCGACCCGATGGTATGGCGAGGGCGATGGGCGGCCCTCGCCGCTGTGCAGGCCGCCTCCGGGCACGGCGAGCAGTGCCGGGCGCTCTGGCCGCTCTGGCATTACGACGACGGGCACGGCAGCTGGGCCGATCTGCATCACCTCGACGAGGGACGCGCGGTACTGCTCGGGCAGGACCGGAACGACTCCGAGACGTTCTACGCCGAGGCGTCCGACTTCTTCGAGGAGAAGGAGACCGACCTGCTGGCCGGTGCGCCCGAGTGGTGGGAGCCGCCCGTCCGCCGGGTCCGGGACGCGGAGCTCTTCCTCGGCTTCGTGTACGGCTTCGACGGCAGCACGTGGCACCGCGCCGAATACGACCTCGATGACGGGTTCGCGAGCGTGGAGCTGCCCGTGCTCAGCGCCGACCGGACCCGGACGGCCATCGTCGCCGCCGTCCAGCAGGCACCGGGCCCGGCCGGGGGCGAGCCCTCCCACGAGTCGGTCGACGCGCTGATCGCCGCAGGCGCCGACGCCGATGCCGCACTGGTGGCCGCCGTCGTTTCCTCCGCCGGCTGGGACGCAGAGGTCGGGGCGGCGGCGGCGCGCGCGTTCCACGCAGGAGGCCATCACCTGCCCTCGGCCTGATGCGCTGCCGGCCGATCCCACCGCCCCGCGCCCTGAAAGTCTGCCGCATCAAGTATCTTGATCATTGAAATACCTTGGGCGGTGCGAGGGGAGTTCCGAGTGATCTCGTTGGTGTTCGCCGTGCTCGCGGCCGCGCAGTTGTGCCTGGCGGTGACCGCGGGGCGCCACTGGCGGGCGACGCCGGGTCTGTTGGCCGCCGTGCCGGCCCTCGTGTGCTCCGCGCTGGTCTGGGACAACGGTGTGATCGCTGTGGGGAGCCTGACGGGAGCCGGGCCCCTGCTGGAGACGATGAGCGTTCCCCGCTTCGTGACGCACGCCCTGCTGACGCCCCTTCTGGTGCTCTGGTCGCTGTCGGCGGCGGACCACGCGGGGCTCCTTCGGGCGCGGCGGAAGTGGGTGCGAGGGGCTGCCGTCGGCGTGACGGTCCTCCTGGTCGCAGCGGGGGTGCTCCACGACGTCCTCGGCCTGTCACTGCGTACGGAGCGATGGGCGGACACCCTGCGCTACGTGAACGACGCGGCGTCACCGACGGGCCCGCTGCCGGCGATCGTCACCGGACTGGTGGTTCTCCTCACCGGAATCGTGTTGTGGCGGTGTACCGGGTTCCCCTGGCTGGCGCTCACCGCAGCCGTGATGGTGATGGTCTCCGGAGCGGCCGCACACGTGCCTGTACTCGGCAATGCCGGGGAAGCGGTCCTCGGCGCCGGGCTGTTGCTGACCGTCCGCAGGCTGTCTTCCGGGCTCGCGCGGGGGCACCGTGCTGAGACCGGCCCGGCTGCCGAGTGCCCGTAGCCGGAGGCTTCGGGTCCGGCCGGAAGAACCGCCCGGCCGGACCGTCTCATCAGGTCATCAGGCCATATGCCCCTCGGGTCACCAGGCCCGGAAGGTGGCGTCCGGCCGGTCCGCCGGGGCGACGCGCTCGACGTACAGCAGCGCGTCGCGGTGCCGCAGATAGCTGCCGGGTGTGCTGTAGGACTCGAACGATGCCAGGGACCGGTCCGAGAGTCCGGGTACGCGCCGCCATGTCGACTCCGCGCGGAACGCCGCGTCGTCGGTGCGCGTGTCGATCCACACCTCACCGTCCCGTTGCCGCAGGAAGTTTCCGGGGAAGTTGACCGACTCCAGTGACACCGCCGACGGGTCCGCCAGGCCGGGGACGACCTTCCACCGCATGTCGGCGTGGGGCGTGACGTCGGGGTCGACCCGGCCTCGGCTCCACGCGTGCCGGATGAACCGGTTCGGGGCACCGGCCGCCTCGAAGCTGAACACGTTGGAGCGGATGGAGAGGTTGTCGAAGTGCGCGAGGGTCTTGCCCGGCGCTGCCGTGCCTGCCTTGTGCGTCGGGCCGGTGGCGTGCACTCCGTTGGAGCCGGATGCGAAGGCCGGGTCCGTCACGCTGATCTTCGGCTCGGCCATGTCGTCGACGTAGACCTTGAGCGATGATCCGATCGCCTCGACCTTCACCCGGTGGGTCCTGCCGACCGCCCCCGCCAGCCGGGCCGTCGCCAGTGGTGTCCGCTCGTCGCCGGTCGCCCTGCCGAGGACCAGGCCCTTCGCGGTGAGATCGGCGTAGTAGCCGTGGAAGCCCCCGGTACCGGTGTCCGGCTGCGTGACGCGGAAGGCGAGGCCCGATGCGCTGCGGCCGTGCCGCAGGGTCACGTCGGCCTCGTAGACCAGGTCCGAGAAGTCGGTGTCCTGGAGGGCCAGGCCGCCGGAGGACGACGGGGCGGTCGCGGTGTAGGCACCGTGCCCCGGGGTCCAGTCGGCGCCTCCGTACGCGCGCCACCCGACGGCGTTCCTGTCGTCGAAGTTGTCCTTGACCTTCATGGTGACCGGCCGGATCGTGCCGTCGCTGTTGAAGTGGATGCGGTCGTAGGCCAGAGCCCGGTGGTTGCCGTCGGTCTCGCTCAGCGGGCGGCGGTGATAGACGATGTACCAGATGTCGGTGCCCGGCACGTTGATCACCGAGTTGTGCCCGGAGCCGCGGGCGACGGACGGGTCCTGGGCGAGCACCCTGTCGATCTTCTTGAACGGGCCGGTCGGTGAGTCGGACATCGCGTACGACACCGAGTAGTCCGGGCCGGTCCAGCCGCCTTCGGACCACATCATGTAGTACGTACCGCCGCGCTTGAACATGAAGGAGCCCTCGACGTAGTTCTCCGGGGTGATCTCCTTGTAGGTCGATCCGTCGGGGAAGGTGCCGAGGCTGGTCATGTCCGGATTGAGCTTGACGACGTTCGCGTGGCCCCATCCGCCGTAGTACATGTACGCCTGGCCGTCGTCGTCGATGAAGACGTCCTGGTCGATCGGCTGGGCGCCGTTGTGGAACTGGGAGATCAGCGGGCCGCCGATGGCGTCCTTGTACGGCCCCTCGGGGCGGTCGGCGACGGCGACGCCGATCCCGCCGTGCTCGGAGTTGTCCTGGATGTCGTTGGCTGCGAAGTAGAGGTAGTACTTGCCGTTCCGGAAGACCGGTGCGGGCGCCCAGAGCGCGTACTTCGCCCACGGGACGTCGGCGATGTCGAGCACCTTGGAGTGCTTGGTCCAGGTCACCATGTCCGTCGAGGAGAACGCGTCCATGAAGGTCTGTTCGCTGTAACGGCGGGACGTGGTCGGGAAGATCCAGAAGCGGTCGTCGTAGACCACGACATCCGGGTCGGCGTACCACCCCTCGACCAGCGGGTTCCCCGCCTCGGCCGTGCTCGGGGCGGTTACGTCGACCGCCTGGGCGGCGGCCGGCTGCTCGGCTCCTGCGGGGGAGGGGGCGAAACTCGCCAACAGGGTGGCGGCCAGGACGAGGGGGGAGAGCCGGTGGATGGTGCGCACCATGGATACGGGGCCTTTCTCGTGGGCGACAACGTTGTCGGGCGAGGTGTGCGGCAAGGCGGCGGTGCGGATGTGCCGGAGACAGCGGTGCGGATGTGCCGGAGGGGGCGGGCCGGCGTCGGAGCGTTACGGGTGGCACGCGCGCGTTCAGCGCGGCCACAAGGGCGGACGGACCGTTGTACTACGTTGGAAATTCTGGCGACGTGCAGCATGAGAACACGGGCGTCGCCCCCTGTCCACCCTGCTTCCGCGTCATTTCACATCCGGTGGAGGGTGCGGACCGGGTGGGCGCGCGGGACCTTCCGTTCGTATCAGGTTCGTTCGAAATCCCGTACGACGTACGGACTTTCGGTGAAAATGTGCGGCGCGTGGCAACCGATGCGGTGACGGTGGCGACTGCGGGATGCACCCCCCATCCCCGACCTTCATGGAGGACCCTCGTGAGCCGCACTCTGAGGAGAAGCCTCGCCGTACTCCCCGCCGCGTTCCTGCTGGCCCTCCTGCCGGGCAGCGCGTCCGCCTATCCCAACCCGGGCGTCGTCAACGGCGACATCGTCGTGCACGACCCCAGCATGGTCCGCAGCCCGTCCGGACAGTACCTGCTCTACTCGACCGGTGAAGGCCTCCAGCTCCGCACCTCCACCGACCGCACCGCCTTCGGCCGCTCCGGGAACGCCTTCACCACAAAGCCGAGCTGGTGGAAGAACTACTCCTCGGCGTCCGACCCCTGGGCCCCGGACATCTCGTACCGCAACGGCAAGTACCTGATGTACTACGCCGTTTCGTCCTTCGGCTCGAACACGTCGGCCATCGGCCTGGCGGGCTCCACCACCGGCCAGGCCGGCAGCTGGAGCGACTACGGGATCGTCTACACCTCCAGCTCGTCGAGCGACTACAACGCCATCGACCCCAACCTGTTCGTGGACGACGACGGCAAGTGGTGGCTGTCCTTCGGCTCCTGGTGGACCGGGATCAAGATGATCCGGATCGACCCCTCGACCGGCAAGCAGTACGCCGGTGACACCACCCGCCGCTCGCTCGCCTCCCGTCCCACCGGGACCAAGGCGGTCGAGGCGCCTTCCATCGTGAAGCGCAACGGCTACTACTACCTCTTCGCCTCGTACGACACCTGCTGCGCCGGCACCAGCTCGACGTACAAGATCAAGGTGGGCAGGGCCACCAGCGTCACCGGGCCGTACAAGGACCGCAACGGCGTCAGCATGCTGAGCAACGGCGGTACGCCCGTCATGGAGTCGCACGGCCGCTACATCGGCCCCGGCGGCCAGTCCATCCTGGCGGACTCCGACGGCGACCTGCTCGTCTACCACTACTACGACGGCCAGGCCGACGGAACCCCGAAGCTCGGCGTCAACCTCCTGAACTGGAGCAGCGGATGGCCCGTCGCCTACTGACCCTGCTGAGCGCCCTCCTGCTGGCGCTCGCCCTGGGGCAGCCGACGTCCGCGTCGGCAGCCGAGGGCCGTCCGTACACCAATCCGGTCAAGGCCCAGAAGGGCGCCGACCCCTGGATCTCCTACCACGACGGCAACTACCACCTGGTGTCCACGAGCTGGACCGACGTCATCACCATGCGGAAGTCGCCGACGCTGGCCGGTCTCGCCACCGCGCCCAGCGTGCAGGTGTGGCAGGGCGACGCCGCCTCGCGCTGCTGCAACATCTGGGCGCCCGAACTGCACTACTCGGGCGGCCGCTGGTACCTGTACTACGTGGCCGGGCAGAACATCACCGACTACAACCCCACGCAGCGGGTGCACGTGCTCCAGAGCGCGGGTTCGGATCCGATGGGCCCCTACACGTACAGGAACCAGCTGGGCAGTACCTGGATGCTGGACCCGAGCGTGCTCACGGTCGGCGGATCCATGTATCTGCTGGGCAGCGCGAGCAGCGGCGGTACGCAGAATCTCGTCATCGCGCCGATGTCGAACCCGTACACGCTCAGCGGCCCGTTCTCGACGATCTCGAAACCCACCTACGACTGGGAGAAGTCGGGAGGTACGGTCAACGAGGGCGCCGAGGTGCTCCAGCGGGGCGGGAAGACGTTCATCGTCTACTCCGCCAGCGGCTGCTGGACCCCCGACTACAAGCTGGGACAGCTCACGCTCACCGGATCCAACCCCCTGTCCGCGTCCTCCTGGACGAAGAAATCCACCCCCGTCTTCCAGCGGAACAACGCCGCCGGGGTCTACGGGCCGGGGCACAACGGCTTCTTCACCTCGCCCGACGGCACGGAGAGCTGGATCGTCTACCACGCCAACGACTCGGCGTCCGACGGCTGCGACAACGGGCGTACCGCACGTGCGCAGAAGTTCGGCTGGAACTCCGACGGCTCCCCGGATCTGGGCGCCCCCGTCGCTCTCGGCACGACACTGGCGGGACCCTCCGGTGAGACCGCGGCGACCCCGACGGCGTACACCGTGGTCAGCCGGGCCACCGGGAAGTGCTTGGACGTCAGTGGTGCGTCGACCGCCGACGGAGCGAACGTCCAGCAGTGGACGTGCGACGGCAGCGCCAAGCAGCGGTGGCGTGTCGAGGACCAGGGGGACGACACGAGCAGACTGGTGAACGCCGCGTCGGGCAAGGTGCTCGACACGGCGGACTGTTCGGCGGCCGACGGCGCCGACCTGCGTCAGTGGTCGTGGCTGAACAACGCCTGCCAGCGCTTCCGCTTCGTCACCACCGAGGCCGGGGGCTGGGTGCGCGTGGTCAACCGGGCCACCGGGAAGGTCGCCGACGTGGCGGACTGCTCGACGGCCGACGGAGCGGACGTACGGCAGTGGACCTGGCTGGACAACCACTGCCAGCAGTTCAAGCTGGTGCCGGTTTCCTGACCGTTCTGACCGTCCTGGCTCCCGGAGGCCGTCCGGGCGTCCGGGTCTCCTTCGTCCTCCCGGGCTCAGGAGCCCCGGACCCCGGAGTCCGGCAACCTTCGGAGTCCGGCAACCTTCGGGGCCGGTGCGGCGACTACAGCACGGAACCGCACCACTTCCCGACGAACGGATCAGGCCATGGAAGCCAGCCGACGACGGCACCTCCCCCTCCATCCGGGAACGCGCAGAGCGACGACAGCGGGGGCGGCCACGCTCCTGGCCGCCGCCTCGGTCTGGGCGTCCGGGCCGCCGGCGTCCGGCGCCGGGACGGCGACCACCCTGACCGTCGCCAAGGACGGCAGCGGGCAGTACGCCACCGTGCAGGCGGCGGTCGACGCGATCCCCGCGGGCAACACCGCCCGGGTGGTCGTGTCCATCAGGCCCGGCACCTACCGCGAACTGGTGAAGATCCCCTCCACCAAGCAGAACGTCACTCTCCAGGGCAGCGGCTCCAGCCGCAAGGACACCGTCATCGTCTACGACAACGCCTCCGGCACGCAGAAGCCCGACGGCTCCGGCACCTACGGCACCAGCGGCAGCGCGACCGTCGCAGCAGAGGCCAACGGCTTCCAGGCCCGCAACCTCACGATCTCCAACGACTTCGACGAGGCCGCCCACCAGAACATGAGCGGACTCCAGGCCGTGGCGCTGCGCACCGCCGCGGACAAGGTCCTCCTCGACTCCGTGATCGTCACCGGCGACCAGGACACCCTGCTGCTCGACACCGCCTCCAAGGCGACGCTCGGCCGCGTCCACATGACCAACTCCTACGTCATCGGCAACGTCGACTTCATCTTCGGACGCGCCACCGCGGTGATCGACAAGTCGGTCATCACGCTGAAGAAGCGGTGGGACGGCAGCTCCGCCGGTTACATCACCGCACCCAGCACCGCCGCCGACCGCAAGGGGTTCCTGATCACCGGGTCGACCGTCAACGGTGATGTCTCGGCGTCGTCCTTCCACCTCGGCCGGCCCTGGCACGCGGGCGGTGACGCCTCGCTCGACCCCATGGCCACCTTCCGCAACACCACACTCAGCTCAGCGGTCAGGTCCGCACCCTGGACGGACATGAGCGGCTTCTCCTGGAAGGACGACCGCTTCGCGGAGTACAAGAACACCGGGCCCGGATCCGGCCCGGCGAGCAGCAACCGGCCCCAGCTCACGGACTCCCAGGCCGCGGAGCAGGAGACCGCCGACTGGCTGGCAGGCTGGACACCTTCGCCGTCCTGAGTCACGGTGTGCGGCAGCGAACCGTTGCGACGGGCCGGTCGAAGCGCTTCGACTCCACTCTGGACAGTGCCTGTGAGCGAGTCTAGGCTCCACGGTGTCTGCGCATGTCAAAGTGCGAAGGGGAGCACAGCAAGGCGCTGTCGAAGCGCTTCACCCGCTCTCCCCTACGGTCGCCACCTGTGAGGGAGAAGCCGAATGGTCACGCTTGCCGAGGTCGCCCAGCACGCCGGAGTCTCCGCGAGCACGGTGAGCTATGTCCTCAGTGGCAAGCGGTCGATCTCGGCCTCCACCCGGGAACGGGTGGAACACAGCATCCAGCAGCTGGGCTACCACCCCAACGCCGGGGCCCGCGCGCTCGCCAGCAGCAGGTCCAACATCATCGCGCTGATGGTGCCGCTGCGCACGGACATGTACGTGCCGGTCATGATGGAGGTCGCGATCGCCGTCGCCACGAAGGCCCGTACGCACGGTTACGACGTCCTGCTGCTCACCGGCGAGGAGGGCCCGGCGGCTGTCCGGCGGATCGCGGGGAGTTCCCTCGCGGACGCGATGATCCTGATGGACGTCGAACTGCACGACGAACGGCTGCCGTTGCTCCGCGGCTCGGGCCGGACCGCCGTCTTCATCGGCCTGCCCGCCGACACCTCGGGGCTGACCTGTGTGGACCTCGACTTCGAGGCCACCGGGGCGCTCTGTGTGGACCACCTCGCGGGCCTCGGACACCGTGAGGTGGCGGTCATCGGTGAAGCGGCCGCCGTCTACGAGCGGCACACGGGTTTCGCCGAACGCACCGTGGACGGCATACGGGCCAAGGCGCAGGAGGCCGGGGTGCGGGTCCTGCACCGGCCCTGCGAGGGCGGGTACGCCGCCGTGGCCGGCACCCTGGGCCGGATCTTCGACGAGCGGCCGGGAACGACCGGGTTCATCGTCCAGAACGAGGCCGCCGTCGAGCCGCTGCTCAACCTGCTCCAGCAGCAGGGGCGAGCCGTGCCGGAGGACGTGTCCGTCGTCGCCGTCTGTCCCGAACAGGTGGCCACACAGGCCTCGGTCCGGCTCACCTCCGTGGCCATCCCGGCGCAGGAGATGGGGCGCCGGGCGGTCGAACAGGTGGTGGCGAAGCTCGCCGGCCGGGGTACGGAGGAAGTGGACCTGCTGGAACCCGTCCTGACGGTGCGTGCGAGCACGGGGCCGGCGCCGGCCTGACCGGCGGGGGACGCCTTCACCCGTCCGGGTGAAGTGTGTTTCGGTGCGACGCCGCGCGGCGGGAACGTGCGGGTCGCAGGAGGTCAACAGGGCCCGGAACGAGCCTGGTTGATGGAGGTTGCACGTGATAACTTCGCGATCTGTCATGAAGGTGGGTACCGGCTCTACGGGGGTGGTCGGTGGTGGTGGACGGGCTGCTCGGACCGGGGGAGCCGGACGGGGCCAGAGCGAAGCTGATCGGAGTGCTGGTCGACTTCCTGTGCGTACAGGATTTCGTGACCGACCGTGACCAGTGCGCCGTCTTCGTGTCGTTCGCCGCAGAGCAACTGGGCGCGGAGATCGTCTACCGGCGGCAGAACCCACGGGTCGACATGCTGTCCTTCGTGAGGGACGTCCTGAAGTACGAGGCGGGTCTCCCGGCCCTGATCTTCGCGGCCGGCGTGATCGCGGGCCCCGAGTGCACGGCCCGGTTGAAGCTGCTCGCGGAGGACGCACGGGCCGACGTGTCGATGGCCGGCGCGGCCCCGGAGTTCACCGACGACGCGGTGCGGGAGATCCATCGGCTGTTCGCGGACGTGCGGCGCGTCGACGACGGGCGGCTGCACGCCCTGCTGAACCACGAGCTGGGCCTGGACATCCCGTACGGCCAGACGCCGGCCCAGCGTTTCGACCACCTGTGCAGGGCGAACACCCAGGCGGACGGTCTGCCCCCGGCGCTCGTCATGGTCGAGATCACCGCGTTCCTGGAACAGCCGGCGCTGCGCGAAGGGCTCAGGGAGTGGTCGGACGCCTGGGCCCGGCAGGCCGGCCCCGAGGCCGTGCAGGCGCTGGAGGAGCGCAGGCGTGCGATAGCGGCCCTCCCGACGGCCGACCCGGACGTGGCACGTTGCCTCGTCGTGATGGTGGAGCCCGCAGACGACAGTTCGGCCGATATCCACGTACGTCACTGGGTCAACGCCGCGCCGGGTTACTGGGAGCCGGTGGCCGGGGAGGTGCGTCTCACCACTCCGGACGGGCTGGCGGGTGAGGTCGAACGAGCCATCGGGCGCGGGCAGGAACGCTGGGCGGGAATGCCGGTGATGGAGAACGAACCGCCGCCGCAGGTGGAGTTCGTGCTGCCGTTCTCCCTGATGAACCACGACATGGCCCGGTTGGAGATGGGCACGTGGAGCGGTGACCCGCTGCCGATCAGCCTCCGCTACCACGTCCATCTGAGGTCGCTCGAACGCATGAGGGCGGCGCAGAAGGACGGATATCTGCCCCTGTGGCGGGAACGCTGGACACAGCTCAAGAACGCCGGCGTGGCCGAGTCGTACCGTTGGCACGGAGAAGAGGGCGAGCGGCTCGACCGCTGGCGTGCCAAGCTGATAGCGAACCCTGGCCTGACCGCGGTCATACTCGACGTCCCCGCACTGCCCGGTCTCGGCCTGGAAGCACTCGTCACCGCGATCGCTCAGGGGGTGGGCCTTGCAGCCTGGGACCGCAGAACGGACAGTCCCGACCTGTCGGGCGAGGTGCTGACACTGCTGCTCGCCCACCCTCCGTCACAGATTCCGTCGAAGGTGAGCGCGTTGCGCAAGAGAGCCGAGGGGATGAACCGCGACAGCTGGTCCCTCGGGAAGCACCTGGCTCTGATGTGGGATGATCCCAACCGCCTGATCGACTGCGAGGAGTTGACAGCATGACCGAGCAGGTCTCGGCAGCGCGGTCCGTCACGCCCCCTTCCTGGAGGGTGTTCCACGCGACGGGGCAGCCGCCCGCCGGGGGCCCGCCGGAGCTGCCGCAGCCCCCGCCCTGGCGGGTGTTCTCCGGAAGCCCGTTGCAGCAGGATCCCCCCGAGGACGCGCACTCGGCGCTGCGCCGGCTCGGGACGGTGCAGGAGGGACCGCAGTTACGCGAGGAGGAGATCGACGCGGTGAACGCCGCACTCCTGCTGCGTCGCCCTCTTCTGATCACCGGGCCGCCGGGGGTCGGCAAGTCCACCCTCGCCTACCTGATCGCGAGGGAACTGGGACTCGGCCGGGTGCTGCCGTGGAGCATCGTCAGCCGCACCACGCTGCGCGGCGGGCTGTACGAGTACGACGCCATCGGGCGGGCGCAGGCCATCGCGGCCTGGCGCGCCGGAAGCGCGTCGGAACCGGAAGGCGGGACGGGACGCGCCCCCGACCTGGGGGATTTCGTGACACTCGGTCCGCTGGGGACGGCTCTGCTCGCGTACGAGCGCCCCAGGGTCCTGCTCGTCGACGAGCTGGACAAGAGCGACATCGACCTGCCGAACGACCTGCTCCACGTCCTGGAGAACGGCAGTTACGAGATTCCCGAGCTGGTGCGCGCCGACGTGGCGGAAGTATCGGTCTTCACCGACGACCCGCAGGGCCGGGCAGTGATCGAGGCGGGCCGGGTCGAGTGCGCGGAGTTCCCCGTCGTCGTGATCACGAGCAACGGCGAGCGCGAGTTCCCGGCCGCCTTCCGACGCCGCTGTCTGCCGCTGGAGATGCGTCCGCCGAGCCGCGAACAGCTCGTCTCCATCGTCGTCAGCCACCTGGGCAGGCGCCCCGAAGGCATCGAGGACCTCGTGGACGACTTCGTCAGGCGCCTGGACGGCGGGGGCACCCAGTCCGTCGATCAGCTGCTGAACGCCGTGCAGCTCACCACCGCGCATGGATTCCGGGCCGACAGCGACGGGCGTAAGCTCATCGAGATGCTCCTCCGCGACCTCTCGAAGGGCCGCTGATGAACGGCTCGCCACGAGAACGTGCTCCGGACACCCCGTCCTTTCCGAGCGGTGACGGTCTCCAGGAAAGGGGCGGCGAGGCGAGCTGGCAGGACCTCGCCGACGGCGTCTGGCTCGCGGCGGCGTGGCTCCGGGCGGGCCGCGGGGCGGGCGGGGCCCCGGAACCGGACCGGATGCCGTCCCCCGACGACGGGACGGAACTCCTCACCGACGCCACGGCCCCGCCCTTCGACCCGGGGGCCCCGGAGACCGTGCCCGCCACGAGCGGCGGCGTGAACCTCCACGACGCGGAGATCCGAAGCGTCCACGAGACCCTGCGCGGCCGGCCCGAAGAGGTCCTGCCGCACGCGCCGCGCCCCGCCCGCCACGTGGTCCCGCTGCGCCTGGCCAAGGCCCTGCGCGGGCTCGGACGGCTGGTGCCGTCGCGCCACGGGAGCCGGCTCGACGAGGCGCGTACCGCTGAGAACGGGGTCATCGACGGGCTGTGGATCCCCTACCTCGATCCGGTCCAGGAACGCGCCTTCGACCTGATGCTGCTCGTCGACACAGCGCCCACCATGCCCGTGTGGGACAGCTCCTTACGCCAGCTGTCCGACGAGGCCGTGCGCAGCGGAGCCTTCCGGGACGTCCGTACGGTCGACGTCTCGCTGCCCGGCGGGGAGGCACCCGTGCTGCGCTGGCCCGGCAACCGGCGCGCCGACCCCGCGGAACTGCTGGACGGCCGGGGCTCCCGGCTGTTCCTCGTCGTGACCGACGGGCTGGCGTCCGGCTGGGCCGAAGGCGGCGCCGACGAACTGCTGGGGCGGCTGGCCTCCGCCGGACCCACGGCGCTCGTCCACCTCCTGCCGCCCTATCTGCGCCACCGGTCCTCGGTCTACCCCTTCCGGGCCCGGCTGGACGCGGCCGGGTTCGGAGCCCTCAACCGCCACATCCTCTGCCGCCCGCCGCACGGTGTGCCCGAACACGCGCACATCCTGCCCGACACGGGTGACGGATCCGTCGCCGTACCGGTCCTCAGCCTGCGCCCCGGTTCGTTCCGGGCCTGGGCGGACCTGGTCACCGGCGAACGCGGTGTACGACGGGCACTGCCGGTGGTCCTGGCCGGGGCGATGGCCAAGGGGGTCTCCGCTCCCGGGCTGCGCGCACCCAGGCTCGACGGGCCCCGTGCGGCGGCGGACGCCGTACGCAGGTTCTTCTCGCTGGCCAGCCCGCTCGCACGGCAGCTCGCCGTCCTGCTGGCCGTGGCGCCGCTGCGTTTCGACGTCATCGAGGAACTGCGGAACCGGGCCTTTCCCGAGTCGCAGCCCGAGCATCTGGCCGAGGTGATGATGGGCGGCCTCATCGACTGGGAACGGGACGGAGAGGGCGGCCCCGACTTCGCCGAGGGCATACGCGAAGCCTTGCTGGCCACCGGCAACCGCACCCAACTCGCCCGAGCCGTAAGCCTCCTGGCGGAGACCCGGGCCGGCGGGGCACAGGGCACACGGCTGCGCGCGGCACTGCGTGACCCGGCGGGGGCGGCGCTGCCGGACCGCGAGGGAGGGCCGGCGTGGCTGCGCATCGAGCTGGCCGTGCTGCGCGCGCTCGGAGGACTGCCGTACCGGCGCCGGGCGACGCACCTGAAGGGCGTGCTGTCGGACGGCGCGGGAGCGTCGGCGGAGGTGCCGAAAGATGATAAAGAGGCACCTGATGTGAATGAGAACGGCCCCGCTTCCCCGTCGCATTCGACGGTTCCACCAGGAGGATCTGTGTCGCCCACGACACCACCCGTAGACACCGAGCAGGAGCGGGCCGACGAGCGCACGCCCACCACAGCCCCGGAGCTACGGTTCGTCCGCACGGGCCAGCCGAAGATCATGGGCAACGTGCCGCCGAAGAATCCGAACTTCACCGGGCGGGAGAGTCTTCTGGCGGCCGTGGAAAGGCAGTTGCGGGAGGACGAGACCACAGCCGTCCTCCCGCACGCGCTGCACGGCATGGGCGGTGTCGGGAAGTCGCAGATCGCCGTGGAGTACGTGTACCGCCACAGCGGCGAGTTCAACGTCATCTGGTGGATCCCCGCGGAGCAGGAGAACCTGATCCTGGGCGCTCTCGCCGACCTGGCCCGCAGCCTCGGCCTGGAGGTGGGGCCGCAGGCCAACGCCGCGGTGCCCGCCGTGCGTGAGGCACTGCGTACGGGCAAGCCGTTCGACAACTGGCTGCTGGTCTTCGACAACGCCGAGGACATCGAGGCCGTCCGGTCCTACTTCCCCAACGGCGGGCCCGGGAAGATCATCGTCACCTCGCGCAACCGCGAGTGGGAACGCGTCGCCACGCCCCTCAGCGTCGACGTCTTCGACCGGGAGGAGAGCATCGCGCTGCTGCAGCGCCGCGCCCGCGGCCTCGGCTCCGGGGACGCGGACCGGCTCGCCGCGGCGCTCGGAGACCTCCCGCTCGCGGTCGAACAGGCCGGCGCCTGGCACGCCGCCACCGGGATGCCGGTCGACGAGTACCTCGGCCTGCTGGAGGAGCGCAGGCCGGAGATCCTCGAACTCGATCCTTCTCCCGACTACCCCCTGCCGGTCGCGGCGGTCTGGGACATCTCTCTCGGGCGCCTCTCGCAGGACAACCCGGCGGCACGCCAACTCCTGGAGATCTGCGCCTGCATGGCGCCGGAGCCCATCCCGCTCAACCTCTTCAGGGGCGGACGCAACGTCGAGGTCACACCCGAACTCGACCCGGTCCTGCGTGACCCGCTGCTGCTCGCCCGCGCCACCCGGGACCTGAGCAAGCTGTCGCTGGTGAGACTGGACCACAAGACCGCCACCCTCCAGATGCACCGGCTGATGCAGAACGTGATCGTGGCCAGGATGGATCCCGAGGAGCGGGCCAGGATGACGCGGGCGGCCCATCTGCTGCTCACGACGGCCAAGCCGGGCGCGCCCGCCTCACCGGACCAGTGGCCCGCCTACCAGGCGATCCTCCCGCACGTGATCGCGTCCGGAGCGGTGGAGAGCTCCGACGCCTGGGTCCGGGACCTCGTCTACGACATGGTCTTCTTCCTCTACTACTGGGGCGCGCACGAATCGGGTGCCGCCCAGGCCCGGCTGGCGTGGTCGGCGTGGCGCGCCCAGTCCGGTGACGAGGACCTGCACGTCATCAGGATCACCAAGCTCCTCGGCTTCTATCTGCGGCTGCTCGGGCGTGCCGACGAGGCGGTCGTGCACAACGAGCGGGCTCTGACGATCTCGCGCGGCGCACAGATCCCCGATGAGGAACTCATCGACTCCATGTGGCAGATGGCGGGGGCGCTGCGGCACCGGGGCGAGTTCGTGCAGGCGCGCGAGCTGGCCGAGGAGGCGTTCACCCGGGCGAGCGACCTGTTCGGGCCGGAGGACCCCACGACGCTGAGTGCGGCGCACGACTACGGTGTGACACTGCGGCTGAACGGCAGTTTCGCAGCCGCGCGGGAGATCGACGAGGAGACCGCACGGCAGAGGGAACTCCTTTACGGGCCGGTGAACGGACTCACGCTCAACACGTTGAACGGCCTGGCCATCGACATGCGAGAGGCGGGCGACTACCTGGGGGCCCGTGCACTGCAGGAGTCCAACTACCTTCCTTATGTCACCCACTTCGGCGAGACCAACGCGGCGACCATCCGCGCGGCCCTGAACCTCGCGGTGTGCCGGCGCAGGGCCGGTGTGGTCGAAGGAGGGGCCGCCCTCGCCGAGCAGATCCTCGAACGCTTCACCACCCGCTACGGACTGAACAACACCGACGCGCTCGGTGCCGCGATCCACGCCACGGTCGAGCGCCGGCTGAACGGGGACCTCGTCGGCTCCCGGGAACTGGGCGAGCAGACGCTGGCCGCGTATCGAAAGGTGCTCGGCGATCACCACCCGTACACCCAGTTCGCCAGGGTGAACCTTGCCGCGACGCTGCGGGCGCAGGGCGACACGGACCGGGCGGAGGCCTTGGACGCACAGGCGCTGGACGGTCTGGAAGCCACCCTCGGGACGGAGCACATCAATACGCTGACTGCGGCGATGTGCCGGGCCAACGACCATTACGCACGGCTCGACTTCGCGCTCGCCATGGCTGCCGACGCGGACCTGCTCCCCAAGCTCACGGAGACGGCGGGGCCCGAGCATCCCCTGACTCTCGCGTGCACAGCGAACCTGGCGCTCGACCGACGCGGGCTCGGCGAGTCGGAGGAGGCCGACCGGCTCAACCGCGTCGCGGTGGAAGGGCTTCACCGTGTGCTCGGGGGCAACCACCCCTGGCACACGGCCGCCAGGCTCCACCAGCGCATCGAATGTGACATCACGCCCCTGCCGATGTGACGCCGGGGACAACCGGGTAGCCGTAGGCCCGGACCCGCCGCCCGCGTGGGCGGCGGGCCCGGGTGCAGTGAGAGACAACGGGGGCGCAGACATGACCACGGTGGTCTTCACACACGGCACGGGCGTGCGCGAGCCGCATCTTGCCGCGTTGCTCGCGCAGGTCGCTTCGGGCCTCGCGGCGACGGCCCCCGGTGCGCGCCTGACCGCGTACGACTGGGGCGGGGAACACGGAGCGAGGCTCGCCGCGGACGGCGCCAGCATTCCGGCCGCCCCCGGCGCCGGGACCGGCCGGAGCACCGGAGGTCCCGAAGACCCCGACGAGACGGAGGAGTGGGCCCGGCTGTACGAGGACCCCTGTGCCGAGCTCGCCGCAGCGGCCGCCGGAGGGGGTCCGCGCGTAACGCCGCCCGGCGCGGCCTTTCCCGAAGAGCGCCCGAAGACCCTCCTCCGTGAGCTGGCCGCACACGGCGAGCCCCGGGCAGGCGCGATCGGCCCCGGTCTTCCGGAGGCGGCGGCCGGGCTCGCGCGCAGTCCCCTCCTCAAAGCCGCCGCCGAGGCACTGGACCAGGAGACGCTGGCGTGGGTGCTCGCCCGGGCCCTGACCGCCACGGTCATCGCCTCGGAACTCGCGGCCGACAACCCGGTGCAGAGCGGCGGTGACGCCAGGGACACCGCCGTCGCCGCACTTGCCGAGCGCCTCGGCGCCGCGCCGGCAGGCACCAGCCGCGGTCCGCTGCTCCGGATGGCGGGGAAACCGCTCGTACGCCTCGGGTCCCGCTACGCCCTGCGCCGCCGCCGCGCGCTCACCGACGCCGCACACCCGGCCGCCGGCGACATCCTCAAGTACCTCGCCCGGGGCGAGGACATGCGCCAGGGCCTGAGGGACCTCGTGGCCGCTCTGGAGCCGCCCGTCGTCCTGCTCGGCCACAGCCTCGGCGGCGTCATCTCGCTCGACACCCTGATATCAGGCCCGCTGCCAGGGGTCGAACTCCTGGTGACCGTCGGCTCGCAGGGCCCCTTCCTGTACGAGACGGGCGCGCTGCCCTCGCTCGCCCACCCGGATCCGCTGCCCGCCCATGTCCCGCCGTGGCTGAACCTCTACGACCGCCGTGACCTGCTCGGGTACGCCGCCGAACCGCTCTTCCCCGGCCGGGCCCATGACATCGCCACCGACAGCCGGCAGCCCTTCCCCGTGGCGCACAGCGCCTACTGGACCGACCCGGCCGTCCACCGGGCGATCGGGGAGCGGCTGCCATGACACACCGGCCGGTCCGGCCGGACCGCGTCTTCGCCCTGGTCGTCGGCATCGAGCAGTACGCGGCCGGCTCCGGCTGGGACCTGCCGGGGCCCGTCAGGGACGCCCTGCGCTTCCGCGACTGGCTGCTGGCCCGCGGAGTCCCCGACGGCAACATCCAGCTCCATCTCGCGCCGCTGACCACAAGCGCCCCGGACGTCCCGTTCCACCCGGCCGATCACGCTTCGCTGAGGCGCGCCTTCATCGAGGACATCCCCGAGCGCCGGGACGACGCGCTGTGGGTGTGGTGGGGCGGGCACGGCGTGCTGGACACGGACGAGGACATGGCGCTCTACACCGCCGACGCCACGCTCACCGACCGCCGTGCCATCGACGTCGAATCCGCGCTCACCCGGCTGAGGAGCGACGCGACGCAGGGACACGGAGCGCAGATGTGGGTGATCGACGCCTGCCGCACCTTCGACGAACAGCACCACTTCCCGCAGTCGCTGTCCAAGGAACGCTTTCCCACCGGAGCGAGGGCCGCCGCACACGAGCAGTCCCTGATGTTCGCGGCCGGTCGCGGGCAGCGGGCGGGCAACGATCCCGGGCGTCGCCTCGGCCTGTTCTCGGACATCGTTCTGCGCGAGCTGAGGGACGACCCCCTGCCGCAGCCCCTGCCCCTCTTCGAGGCGGTGAAGGCGCGGATGAGCGCCCTCAGGGCGGCGGGCCGCACCGACCAGGTCCCCGGCCTCCGGCTGGAGGCGCCGGGGTACTCCGAGCGCATCCCCGGGGGCGCCCCACCCGGCGGGCGGGGGCCCGGCGGACCGACGGAGCCCCCGACCGCCAGGCTCATCACGGCCCTGATGGCGTATCCGCTCATGAACGACCGTGACGAACGGCAGACCCTGGTCAACGAGCTGCCTTCCGCCGTCGTCGCCCGGATGCCCAGACACCCCATGCCGCGTACGGACGTGATCGGGATCTTCCGTGCCCTCAGGGCCCGGCCGGACGGGCTGTGGGAGCTGTACGACGCAGTGACACTGATCGACGACGATCCTGCCCGTGCGTCCGAACTCCGAGCGGCCGTGCAGGACTTCCTCACGGACCCGGGACCCACGATGTGATCAGCTGGCGTGATCACACGGGTTTCGGGAAGGGGTCGGAGTCGTCATGATGGAGTAAACGGTGGCATCCTGTGCCACCGCTCGCGAAGGGGGAGCGCGCCTTGTACCAGCCGGTGCCCGCCGACGGCACATCCGATCACCTCGAGTCCGACCTCATGGACCTGGCCTCCGTGGGCGTCGCTGAGCTGAGGCACCTGCCCGCTCCGGAGGGGGCAGCACGGCTGCTCGCCGAACTCCGGCGCGTGCGCACCAACGCGATGGGAGGCGGTGAACCAGGGCGGGCCGAGTGATGAGTGCCGATCAGGCAGCCGCCGATGAGAGCGTCCACGACTGGGAGCGATGTGTACGAGCCGATCCGTATGCCCGGCCCGTTGTTCGACGAGATCGCCGCCGGCGGCGGTTCGCCCGAGGCCGTCGCCTTCCTGGCACGGGGTGAACGCACGCGCCGCCTTCTGCTGCTGCGCGAGCTGCTGGACCTCCTCGACGCGGACCCCGGCATCCTCGGCCCTCTGGACGCGCCGGCGGTCTGGCCCGCGCTGGAGACCGCCGCCGCCCTGGCCCCCGAGGCGGTCGACGAACTGCTGCTGAGCCCTCAGGTCGGCAGCTGGCTCGCCCACACACTCCGCAGGCTGCACGGAACAGCCTCCGGGCCGCCCCTGTGGGCCGACGCCGGACAGCTCGCCGGTGTCGCCGCGACAGCCGCGGTCCACGCCGGTACGGACGCCGAACTCCTCCTGCCCGCCCGGGGCAGGGCCGTCAGCCTGCCCACCCTCGGCATGATCCTGCTGCCCGGCCCCGATGACGACGCATTCCGTGCGGTACAGGCGTCGGTGTCCGGCGGGGCCCTCACCGTGTGCACCGGGCACGGGCCGGACACCACCGTACGCCCGCTCACCGAACCGGAATCCGCGCACTGGCTGCCGGTGCACACGCTCGACACCGGTCCTGGTACGCGCCCCGTGCAGCTCGACGACCTCGATCCCTACCGCGACCTGGACGAGCCGATAGCTCCCGGCCGGCTCGATCCCGGGGAACTGCGGTGCTGGCGCGAGCTGTTCGGGGAAGCGGTCGCCATCCTGCGCCGAGGGGGCACCGGCCCCGGCAGCCTGCGGCCCGAGGAGATCGGCCGCATCGTGCCCTGGCACGCCGAGGACAGTGCCCCAGGGCTCCCCGTACCGGCCGAAGGGCTCAGCGCCTCCACCGGTGACGCCTTCGCCTCCATGGTGATCGCCCGGCCCCCGGACGGCCTCGCTCTCGCGGAAACCCTCGTCCACGAATTCCAGCACAGCAAACTCGGCGCCCTGCTGCACCTCTTCCCGCTCCTCGACGACGACCGGTCCGAGCGCCACTACGCGCCCTGGCGCGCCGACCCCCGTCATCTGCCGGGCCTCCTCCACGGTGCGTACGCCTTCGTCGGGGTCACCGGCTTCTGGCGGGAGCGGATGAGGGACCCCGGAGCGGACCCGGCGGGACGGGCGCCGTTCCTCTTCGCGCTGCGCCGGCTCCAGACCCGCATGGTCCTGCGCACCCTGGCGACCCGCGCCGGACTCACCGGACCCGGCCTGCGGCTCGTCACCCGGCTGTCCGGGACCGTCGACGGCTGGCTGAGGGAGCCGCTCGAACCCGGGACCGTGGCGAGGGCACGGGCGGCGGCGGCCGGCCACCGGGTGGAGTGGCGGCTGCGCAACCTGCGCTGCGCCGAGGAGGACAGGGACAGCCTCGTCAAGGCGCTGCGCTCCGGCGCCGCACCCGTACCGGGTGGTGCTCCGCTGGTCGCCCCGGAGCCGGGCGGTGCGTACTGGCAGGACGAGCGAGTGCGGCTCCACCAGCTGCGGGGCTCCACGGCGGGCCGGCCGCGGACGGCCGACGAGCTGCTGGTCTCGGGGGACCCGGAAGCGGCACGCGCGGCGTACACCGCGCAGCTGAGCGGTCCCGGCCCCCTCGACCCGCACGCGCTGGCGGGCTGGCTGCTGGCGCATGCCGCGCTCCACCCGCGTGACCGCCGGCTGCTGGCCCGCCCGGAGCGGTTCGCGGCGCTGCTGGAGGCGATTACGCCCGAGACCTGGACGCGGGCCGCCCACTGGCTGGCCGAAGGCCCCGCCGAGCGCTGAGGAGGGGCGCGGCCTCCGGCAGGCGGGCCGGGGGTGCCCCCGGCCCGTCGTCCGTTCCCGTCAGCTCGACGAGACGTTGAACCCGTTGGTCACGAAGTTCAGCCCGCCCGAGGACGAGGTGATCTCGTAGCCGAACTGGACGTCACCGATGGTCTCGTCGCCCCACCAGCCCTTGTCCTTGATCCACTTCAGGACCGGCAGGATGTTCACCGTCCCGGCGGACGAGTCGGAGGTCCGCAGGAACGAGAACACCTCGTTGGCACCGTTGTCGCCCTTGTAGACGGCCCAGGTGTGCCCGCCGAGGGTGACGGTCCCCTGGGAGGTGCCGAGGGGGCCGACCGCACCGTTGTGGTTGACCCAGAGCATGACCTCGTAGTCGTAGTCCGTGTCCCAGATGTCGTACGACGTGTTGTACGCACCCGACGACGGGACGGTCACGTTGTAGCCGCTGGTCAGCGAGGAAAGCGACGTGATCGGCTTGTTGACGATCTTCTTGGCGTTCGGGTACGACTTGATGCCACCGGTGTTCGGGTGGTTCGCCGTCACGCCCCAGTTGCTCGACGAGTTGGCCCAGATGGTCTGGGTGCCCGCACCGGAGCCCCAGATGTTGTTGTAGAGGATGTAGTTGTCGGACGTGGTGTAGTTGCCCCACTGCTCCGACGAGGTCCAGATCGCGGCGTGGGCGGGAGCCGCCGCGAAGCCGATCAGTGCGGCCACGGCTGCCGCCGGGGCCAGGAGCAGCCTGGTCAGGGTGGATCGTGCCATGAGGTGTTCCTTCCATGTGGGGATGGAGGAGTGCTACCGCGTCCCCAGGGTGAGGACGCGGTCCACGCCGGCCGTCAGCTCCAGCGGAGCCGGGGGGTTTCCGGCGGAGGTCTCGGTGAGGGTGAGCCCGTCACCCGTACGCAGATCGACGCGGGCGTCGCGGGTGGGGCGCAGCACGGCGGTGGCGCCTTCCTCCGACCACCGGAGGTCCAGGTGCGCGCCGAAACGCGTGCGTATGCCCCGCAGTTCACCGGCCGGGTACGCCGCCGGGACTGCGGGCAGCAGCACCAGGCGGCCGGGCGACGACTGGACCAGCGACTCGATCACGGCAGCGGGCAGGGTGTGGGCCGCGTCCGCGTTGTAGACGTTCCGTGACGGGTAGTGCGCGCTCATCAGCGAGTCGTGGAAGAAGTCGCCGCCCAGCACGGCGTCCAGCGCCGCCGAGACCCTGGCGGGGTCCCGCAGCCGGGCGGCGATCAGGGCGTGGTGCAGATGGCCGTGGGCGGAGTCGTTCTCCGAGCCGCGCAGCTCCAGTGCGCGGTGCGCGGCCGCGGCCGGCTCCGGGGTGTCGTACGGATTGATCGCGTCCAGCGGCCACACCGGGTAGAGGTGGCTCAGGTGGCGGTGGTCGTACGTCTCCCGCAGGCCCGGCCAGGCCCACTCGGCGAGCGCTCCGTCCTCGTTCACCAGGTAGGCGGGGAGCCGGTCCGCGAGTGACCGCCAGCGGCCGGCGGACGGGTGCCCGGGGGCGTGCTCGGCGGCCGTCGTCAGGGCGTGACGGGCCGCGGCGATGTCCATGGTGGCGTTCACCGTGACCCAGCCGGCGTTGGCCGGCCGGTTCTCCGGAGAGTAGGAGGGCACGACCGCCAGGTTCCCGTCCGGGTCCTCGCGGCTGAGGAAGTCCTCGTAGAACAGCGCCACTTCGACGAGGGCGCCCGTCAGGGCGGCGTCCGGGGCGCCCGTCGTGACCTCGGCGTGTTCCAGGAGCGGCTGCAGCAGCCAGTCCGCCCCCGCCGTCCACAGGTGCAGCGGGTAGGCGCGCTGGAAGTGCCGGGTGTGGCCCGACGCGCCGTCCGTGTGGGACGGCGCGACGATGCCACGGGCCCCGAAGATCGCCCGGGCGTTGTCCTGCCAGTCCGGCAGCTGCCCGTGCACCAGGGCCGCATGGGCCTCGGTGACTTCGGGAAGGGCTGCCGCGGCGGCAGAGGCGATCTGGAGGTTGAGGTTCGCGTTCGTGGTGAAGGCCCCGGACCAGGCCGTGTCCCAGTCGCCGGTCCACAGGCCCGTCAGCCGGGGCGGCAGCAGCCCCGAGGAGGACAGCAGGTGGTAGCGGCCCGCGGCGAAGAGCCGTTCCAGGAGGGCGGGGGACTTCGGGGTGCGCAGCAGCTCGCTGCCGGACAGGGCCCGCTCCGGCGCCGCGTCCCGCAGGGTGAAGGAGGCGCGCCCGTAAGCGGTCCGGTGCAGCAGCCGGTGGCGGTCCAGCAGCGTCGCGTAGTCCTCGTCCGGGAGAGCCGCCCACAGCTCCGCGAGGTCCGGCCGGCCGGGCCCGCGGACGACCCGGGTCGTCAGGGTGAGGCCCCGCGCCCCCTCGATGCGGACGCCCTCACCGGCCACGGACACCGTGCCGTCGTCCACCCGCACCGCGGTGACGCCCGTGTATCCCGTCCGGCTGTCCGGATAGCCCACCCGCAGTGCCAGGTGCGCGCCGTCCGGGGTCAGCACCGTGGAGCGTCCGACCGCCAGCCGCGCGGGAGCGCCGGGCAGCAGATGGTCCAGGACGAGGTCGGCGCTCAGCCCGGGATCCGTGACGTGCTGCACGATCACGTCGTCGGCCCGCGACACGAAGACACTGCTGCGCCACGCCTCGTACGACGCGGTCACCTCGCCCGTCGTGAAGTCGACCTCGCGCCTGTATCCGGCGACCGCCTCGTGCAGCCCCCGGGTGCGGCGCACGCGCGACCGGAACGCCGGGTGGAAGGGCTGCACCCATGCCAGGGAACGCCCCGAGCCGAAGTCCTCGGCCGCCGTCGTGTCACCGGACAGGAGCGCGTCCTGGAGGCGGTCGAGCCGGTCGGCGAGCTCCGGCGCGCGGAGGTCCTCGCTGCCGTTCGGCCGCACCAGGGTGTGGTGGTTGACGATCACCTGGTCGTCCGCGGGGTCTCCGAACACCATCGCCCCGTGGTGGCCGTTGCCGCTGAGGAACGCGTCCTCCCAGCGGGCGGCGGGGCAGGGCTCCCACGTGCCGTCGATCATGCGGAGACGTCTCTGAGCACGGCGACGCCGTAGCGGTCCAGCTCCACACCGCCGTCGGCCTCGGCCCCCGTGAGCAGGTCGAGGTGCCGGCCCGGCAGCTTCACCACGGCCGGGGACCGGCCGTGGTTCAGCAGGAAGAGCAGCTCACCGCGCCGTACCGCCTCGACCCCGGCGGGCAGGCCCTCCAGCACCGGGCGTACGCCGGCCCCTGCCGCCGCCCGGCCGAGCAGGCCGCGCAGCGCCTCGGGCCCGGGCAGCGTCGAGACGTACCACGCGCTGCCCTTGCGGAGCACCGCGGGAAGCCCGTCCAGTTCGCCCCCGCGGTACGCGGCCACCGTCTCCGCACTGCCGTCGGGCTCCAGCTCCTCCGACCACAGGGTGCCGCGGAAGCCGTCGCACTCCACCGTGGCGCCCGCGTCCAGGGGCCACCACTCGTGCACCGTACGGATGCCGAACAGCTCACGCAGCCTGCCGTCCATGCCACCCGGCCTGATCCGGTCGTCCACGTCCGCGACACCGGTGAAGAACCCGCACACGAGGGTGCCGCCGCCCCGCACATAGGCGACGAGGTTGTCGGCCGCCGCGTCACCGAGGAGCTGGAGCTGGGGCACGAGCACCATCCGGTACGCGCTCAGGTCGGCGTCCGGGCGGGCGAATTCCGTGGCGATGCCGCTGTCCCACAGCCCCCGGTGCCACGCCTGGAGCAGCTCCGTGTAGGAGACCAAGGAGGAGGGACGGCCCTCCTGGGTGCTCGACCACCAGGCGTCCCAGTCGTGCAGCACGGCGACCTCGGCCGGCACCACGGTGCCGCTCACCTCGGGGCCGAGCAGGGCGAGTTCGGCGCCGATGCGCTTGACCTCCCGGAACGTACGGCCGTGTTCACCGGCGTGGCTCAGCATCCCGGAGTGGAACTTCTCCGCGCCCTGCCGGGACTGCCGCCACTGGAAGTAGCAGACGGCGTCCGCTCCCCGGGCCACCGCCTGGAGCGACCACAGCCGGTTCAGGCCGGCCGGCCTGGGGTGGTTGACGTCCCGCCAGTTGACCGCCCCGGCCGCCTGCTCCATCACCATCCACGGCCCGCGGGCCTGCGAGCGGGTCATGTCGGCGAGCATCGCGTTGTACTGGCCGCCCCGCGGGTCCGCCGGATCCGGGTAGACGTCGACGGAGACGATGTCCTCCTGCTCCGCCCAGGCCCAGGCGTCCTGGCCCGACCACAGCGGCATGAAGTTGGTCGTCACCGGGATGTGCGGGGTGTGCCGGGCGACGATGTCCCGTTCGGCGACGTAGCACTCCATCAGGGCGTCGGAGGTGAACCGCTTGAAGTCCAGCTCCTGCGCCGGGTTGCGCAGGTACTGCGCCCGGCGGGGCGGCAGGATCTCGGCCCAGGTGCCGTAGCGCTGACTCCAGAACGCCGTGCCCCAGGCCTCGTTGAGCGCTTCCAGGGTGCTGTGACGGGAGGCCAGCCAGCGGCGGAAGTGGGCGGCGGTCCCGTCGCACCAGCAGTGCGTGCAGTACTCGTTGCCGATGTGCCACACGGTCAGCGCCGGATGGTCCGCGTACCGTGCGGCGAGGTCCTCGGTGAGGGAGGCGGCATAGCGCCGGTACACCGGTGAACTCGGGCAGAAGTGCTGACGCGAACCGTAGTTGACGAGCGCGCCGTCCTCGGTGCGCGGCAGCGTCTCCGGGTGCAGGGCGCCCATCCACGGCGGGGGCGAGGACGTCGGCGTGGCGAGGACGACACCGATGCCGCCCGCGTGCACGAGGTCCAGCAGCCGGTCCAGCCAGCCGAACTCCCGTGCACCCGGGCGCGGTTCGATCATCGCCCAGGAGAAGACACCGATGGTGACGGAGTTGACCCCGGCCTCCTTCATCAGCCGGATGTCGTCGGCCCACACCTCCTCGGGCCACTGCTCGGGGTTGTAGTCGCCTCCGAAGAGGATGCGGCCACGGGTGGCGTCGTGCAGGGACGGCATGGACGTCTCGTTCCTCTACTGGGGGTCTGCGTACTGGATGCCGCGGCCGTTGGTGCCCAGGTAGACACGGCCGTGGACGCGGGGGTCGCCGGTGATGACCTCACCGGTCCACCCCCACCGGTGGGCGTCGTCGTTGATGCGGACCCAGGTACGGCCCGCGTCGTCGGAGCGCAGCACGGCCACACCGTCGTACGTCGCGGAGACCCGCCCGGTCTGGAAGACCGCCGGGTAACCGGCCCGGCCCCTCCGCGGGGCGGCCTTCCCGAAGCCGAGGGCGTGCGAGGCCTGACAGCCGGCCACCGGGGCGAACGTGCGTCCGCCGTCCGTCGAGCGCAGCAGCCCGTTGTCCTTGGCGGACAGCCACAGGTCGCCGGAGCGCCCCGGAGCCGCAGCGACGCGGAACTGCACGTCTCCCGAAGGGAGCCCTGTCGCACCCTCGGTGAAGGTCGCCCCCCTGTCGCCGGAGAAGAAGACGGCGCCCGTGTCCGTGTCGTACACGTAGAAGCGTGCCGGGTCGAGCGGGTCGGCGACCGGAGTGCCGCCCTTGGGGAAGGTCGCCACCTCGGCCCACGTCGCGCCGCCGTCCGTGGAACGGTGTGCCGCGTACTTCGTGCCGTCCCAGTGGACGAACGACCACAGCAGCGTCGCCCCGTCGGCGGAGACCGCCACCGGGCCGGGGGCCGAGGGGGCGATCGCCGGCTGGGAGACGAACGGCTCCCAGCTCGCCCCGCCGTCGTGGGAGCAGGCGCCCGCCGAGCCGGAGCCCGAAGGCCAGCCCGTCCGCACCACGTACGACGGTTTCAGGGTGGCCAGGGCGAGTCCGGTGGCCGTGCCGAAGACCGGGTTCGAGGCCATGCCGCGCGAGGGTGACGCCGTCAGGGAGTCATGGCGCATGACCCCGATGTCCCCCAGGCCGCTGAGCAGCCGGGCCCCCGAGGGCGGTGCGAGCAGCTGGCGTACCGAGGACTCCTCCAGGCCCCGGATCTCCGGTGCCCAGTGCACCAGGTCGCGCGTGCCGTAGATCGTCGCGCCGGTGCCGTACACGAGGTGCTGCGAGTCGTACGGGTCGAGGGCCACGGCCTGGATCCACCAGCCGAACTTGGGTTCGCCGCCCCACTTCAGGAACGGAGTCTCCGACACGTCCAGCACCGCGGTGTCCTTCAGCGAGGTCCAGCTCGCCCCGCCGTCGGTGGAGCGGAACAGGGTGTCCACCGGGCCCCAGCGGTTGTTCGTGGAGACGACGACCGTGCCCGGGCGGCGCGCGTCCACGGCCACCCCGCCGTACCCGAAGGCGTCACCGCCGCCCGGCGCCACCGGAGTCACCTCGGTCCAGGTGCCCGTGACCGTGTCCAGGCGGTGGACCGAGCCGTCGGCCTGGTTGTTCGGGCCCGGCCGGTCCGCGTAACTCACGTACAGCGCGCGGGTGCCCGCGTCGTACGCCGCGCGGACCGGTACCCTCGCCGCTGCTCCGGACGGCTGCCCCGGAACGGCTTCCCAGCCGCCGGAGCCGTCCGTACGGTAGAGGGCGGTGCCGCCGTCACCCCAGCCCGCGTACACCGTCCGTCCGGCCGCCACCAGCAGGGTGACGCCCTGGCCGCCCGCCGACGCGGCGGCCGGGAACGAGGTGTCCGCGGACCATGAGGCACCACGGTCCGTGGAGCGCAGCAGCCCGTCGTGGCGCGTCCCGAGCCAGAGCGTCCCGCTGTCGCGCGGATCGACCAGGAGCCGCTCCCCGCAGCCCCGGCCGTCCTCGTTGGCCCCGAGACGTACGGTGAGATCGGTACGCGCCCAGGTCGCGCCCCGGTCCTCGGACCGGAGCACCGCCCCCGGGGACGCGTACGCCTGTGTGTACGTCCCCAGCGCCAGGTAGAGCCGGTCCGGGTGCGCCGGGTCGACGGCCATCGCCTCGACGCCCATCAGATTCCAGTCGTCCCAGCCGATGTGATCGGTGAGAGCCGTCCACCGGGACCCGCGGGCGTCCCAGCGGTAGGCGCCACCGATGTCGGTGCGGGCGTAGGCCAGCCCCCGCACGGCCGGATGGAACAGGATGCCCGT
>Ga0196960_10000085_pt1 | contig 36853 bp, 37 predicted proteins | sample S3v_5metaG_FD_183187 | JGI IMG/M metagenome (GOLD analysis project Ga0196960, IMG submission 183187) | Soil microbial communities from Anza Borrego desert, Southern California, United States - S3+v_5 | ecosystem: Environmental > Terrestrial > Soil > Desert | place: USA: California | collected...
CGGGGGCTGCCATGGCCGCCTCGTCGCCACCGACCGCTGCACATGCCCCGCCCGCACGGTGACCGCAGGTCTCCCCGCATGCCGGAAGCGCCGCACCCCGGTGCGGTGACGCGCGGGGTGCGGCGCTTCGTGGTGGGCGGGCGGCCCGGGCGGGCGGTCAGCCCAGCTGCTCGTACGCCGGCAGTGTCAGGAAGTCCGCGTAGTCCTGGTCCAGGGAGACCTGGAGCAGGAGGTCGTGGGCCTGCTGCCACTTGCCGGAATCGAAGGCCTCGTCGCCGATCTCCGCGCGGATGGCGGCCAGTTCCTCGGCGGCGACCTTGCGGGCCAGGTCCGCCGTCGCGTGCTCGCCGTTCTCGAAGACCACGTCCGCGCTGATCCACTGCCAGATCTGCGAGCGCGAGATCTCGGCGGTGGCGGCGTCCTCCATCAGGTTGAAGATGGCGACGGCGCCCATGCCGCGCAGCCACGCCTCGATGTAGCGGATGCCGACCGCGACCGCGTTGCGCAGGCCGTCGTACGACGGCTTCGCGTCCAGCGTGTCGATGGCGATCAGGTCGCCCGCCGCGACCGAGACGTCCTCGCGCAGGCGGTCCTTCTGGTTCGGCCTGGCGCCGAGGACGGCGTCGAAGGAGGCCATCGCGATCGGGACCAGGTCGGGGTGGGCGACCCAGGAACCGTCGAAGCCGTCGCCCGCCTCACGGTCCTTGTCGGCCTTGACCTTCTCGAAGGCGACCTTGTTGACCTCGGCGTCGCGCCGCGAGGGGATGAAGGCCGCCATGCCGCCGATGGCGTGCGCGCCGCGCTTGTGGCAGGTGCGGACCAGGAGTTCGGTGTACGCCCGCATGAACGGGGCCGTCATCGTGACCAGGTTGCGGTCCGGCAGGACGAACTTCGAGCCGCCGTCGCGGAAGTTCTTGACGATGGAGAAGAGGTAGTCCCAGCGGCCCGCGTTCAGCCCGGAGGCGTGGTCGCGGAGCTCGTAGAGGATCTCCTCCATCTCGTACGCGGCGGTGATCGTCTCGATCAGGACGGTCGCGCGGACCGTTCCCCGCGGGATGCCGACGTAGTCCTGGGCGAAGACGAAGATGTCGTTCCAGAGGCGCGCCTCCAGGTGCGACTCCGTCTTCGGCAGGTAGAAGTACGGGCCCTTGCCGAGGTCGATCAGGCGCTGCGCGTTGTGGAAGAAGTACAGGCCGAAGTCGACCAGCGCACCGGGCACCGGGGTGCCGTCGAGCTGGAGGTGACGTTCGTTCAGGTGCCAGCCGCGCGGACGCGTGACGACGGTCGCGAGCTCCTCGGCGGGCTTCAGCGCGTACGACTTGCCCGACTTCGGGTCGGTGAAGTCGATGTTCCGGGTGTAGGCGTCGATCAGATTGAGCTGGCCGGTGATCACGTTCTCCCACGTGGGGGCGGACGCGTCCTCGAAGTCGGCGAGCCAGACCTTGGCGCCCGAGTTCAGGGCGTTGATGGTCATCTTGCGGTCGGTCGGACCGGTGATCTCCACCCGCCGGTCGTCCAGCGCGGCCGGAGCCGGGGCGACCTTCCAGGTGTCGTCCACGCGGACGGCTTCCGTCTCCGGCAGGAAGTCCAGCGTGGAGGTGCGGGCGATCTCGGCGCGGCGCTCGCCGCGGCGGGCGAGCAGCTCGTCACGCCGGGGCGTGAACCGCCGGTGCAGCTCGGCCACGAACGCGAGGGCCGCATCGGTCAGGACCTCGTCCTGCCTCGGCAGGGGCTCGGCATCGACGATGGCCAGCGGGGACGGCGCTGGTGCGGACATGAGCTGTCACTCCTTCAGCGGGTGGTGCGGCGGTGTCCCACGGCCGCCGGGTCGCCCGCGGCGGCACGGGGTGCCAGGGCTCCGGGATACGGCCATGGGTGCCGCCGAGGACCGGAAGCGGAACCATGGGCTTCTGAGCAGTGGATATTAGTTTCCTTATGGTGGAATTTCAATGGTTTGTTGATGTCGAGATTCTCCGGGTCGACAGACGCGCCGCCGCGGTGGCTCGGCGTGCCAGGTCCGATACGGTGCGTTCACTCCAGGCGCGTCAGGTCCTCTGCCGTGTCGATGTCGTACGCCTGAGCCACATCGGAACACTCGATGAGGGTGATCGCATCGCGGTGCGCGCGCAGGTACGCCCGTGCCCCCTGGTCGCCCACCGCACCCGCCGAGACGTCCGGCCACCTGTCGGCCCCGAACAGCACGGGGTGGCCGCGCTCCCCGTCGTAGGCGCCGGCCGCCAGCGTCGTCCGCGACCGGTACGCCGAGCGGACCCGGGCGACCGCCTCCGCCCCGATGCCCGGCTGGTCGACCAGGAGGACGAGGGCCGCGTCGGCGCCCGAACCGGCAAGGGCGCCCAGGCCCGCCCGGAGTGAGGAGCCCATGCCCTCCTCCCAGGACGGGTTCACCGTCACCGTGCACGCGGAGAGGTCCGCCCGGGCCCGCACCTCCTCGGCGGCGGCGCCCAGGACGACACGGACGGGGCCGCACCCGCCGTTGCGCAGTGCCCGCACCGCGTGCTCGACCAGGGGGCGGCCGCGGTGTTCCAGCAGTGCCTTCGGCCGGCCACCGAGGCGGCGGCCGCCACCGGCTGCGAGCAGTACCCCGGCGATCACGGGAATTCGTCGTGTGTGAGTCACGTGCCCTGGATACCACTGCGCCATGCGAACGGGTGAAAGGGGAATCACCCCTCCGGGGTACCCCGATTCCCGGTTCGCGCAGTGGCGCAGGCCGCCTTCGATGCCTTTAACTTGACGGCAGGCCCGGGCATTTGGACGTCGCCCGGGGTCAGGCCGACGGGCCGGCACAACGGCGTGCGAGGGGGAGTGCTTTGTTGCGAAGCGTGGGGCAGGAGCGGTTGGCCGGGAGCGGCGAGGACCCGAGAGTGACGGAGCTGCGCACGGCGGTCTCCCGGCTCCGCCGTGAACTGGCCGGACATCCCGCCGAGTTCCCGGACCGGGGTATCGCCGAGGAGGAACTGGCCGCGCTGAACGCCATGGCGGTCGGCGGCAGGCCCGAGATCCCCCGGCTGCGCCGTTCGCTGCTGCTGGTCGCGGGGGCGATCGGCTCGGTCAGCGCGCTCGCACCCGGTCTGCGCGAGGTGCGGATGGCGGTCGATCTGTTCGGTGAGCCGCCGGGCCGCTAGCGCCGCGTCGGCCGGGGCCCGCCCCGCCGAGCCGCCCGGCACACCCTCTCGCCTCACCGGCCGGAAGCCCGGGTGCGTTCCGTACGAGGACTTCCGGCCGGCGCCCGGGGGGTACGTGCCGGATGCCGCTCCTCGGCGGGCGAACCCCGGCTGCCGCGGCACCGGCGCGGCAGCCGGCCTCAGGGGGCCGGTGTGCTGCTCGCCAGTGCCTCGGAGAGTTCCTTCGCGATCTGCTGCAGGATCGGCACGATCCGTTCGGTCGCCGTCTCGGTCACCCGGCCCGCGGGCCCGGAGATGGAGATGGCGGCCGAGGTGGGGGAGTCCGGCACCGGGACGGCGAGGCAGCGGACCCCGATCTCCTGCTCGTTGTCGTCCACCGCGTAGCCGGCCCTCCGCACCTGTTCGAGCGCGTCGAGGAAGCCGTCCGGCGTGGTGATCGTCTTCTCGGTGGCCGCCGGCATGCCGGTACGGGCCAGCAGGGCCCGCACCTCGTCCGCCGGGGTCTGCGCGAGGAGCGCCTTGCCGACCCCGGTGGAGTGGGGCAGCACCCGCCGGCCGACCTCGGTGAACATCCGCATCGAGTGCTTCGACGGCACCTGGGCGACGTACACGATCTCGTCCCCGTCGAGCAGTGCCATGTTCGCCGTCTCGCCCGTCTCCTCGACCAGACGCTGGAGATACGGCCGCGCCCAGGTGCCCAGCAGCCGGGCCGCGGACTCGCCGAGGCGGATCAGGCGCGGGCCCAGCGCGTAACGCCGGTTGGGCTGCTGGCGTACGTAGCCGCACACGACCAGGGTGCGCATCAGCCGGTGGATGGTCGGGAGCGGGAGCCCGCTGCTCGCGGAGAGCTCGCTGAGGCCGACCTCGCCCCCGGCGTCCGCCATGCGCTCCAGCAGATCGAAGGCGCGCTCGAGGGACTGCACGCCGCCGCTGGAACCGGCGGGTTTGGAGTCGGATGTGCTGGCGTGGGACGGCGGCACGTCAACGGTCCTTTCGAAGCGGAGGCAAGGCAGCAGCCTACCGGGCTGTTCCCGATCGGCCCACTGCTCCCGGTGCGGCGTCCTTGCCGGTCAGGAGCTGTTTTGTCCTGGTGTCGGCGGTCCGGCCCGCCTTCGGCCCGAAGCACGGTGATGCCGCTCCTGGTCCATTCTACGTTCCGCCTGCCGAAAATGAACTTCTACTTCGTGGAAATCTCCAAGCGGGACCGTCTGTGGTCCGCCGGCGCCCGCGCAGGGAAGTGGGGGCTTGACGGGCCGCATTCCCGAGTGAAGACTCCTTCAACAAAACGTTGAATCTGCGTGAGGAGCACAGGTGTCCGGTGTGGACGTGAAGCTGGTACTCCGCTCGACGCGCGTCGTCACCCCCGAGGGCACCCGCGCCGCAGCGGTCCTCGTCACCGGCGGCGAGATCGAGGCGGTCCTGCCGTACGACACGGAGGTGCCCGGCGGCGCCCGCGTCGAGGACTTCGGCGACGACGTCCTGCTGCCGGGGCTCGTCGACACCCATGTCCACGTGAATGACCCCGGGCGCACCGAGTGGGAGGGCTTCTGGACCGCCACCCGCGCCGCGGCGGCGGGCGGCATCACGACCCTGCTCGACATGCCGCTCAACTCCCTCCCGCCGACCACCACGGTCGAGCACCTGCGCGTCAAGCAGCAGGTGGCCGCACCCAAGGCGCATGTCGACACCGGTTTCTGGGGCGGCGCGATCCCCTCCAACACCAAGGACCTGCGCCCGCTGTACGAGGCCGGGGTGTTCGGCTTCAAGTGCTTCCTCTCGCCCTCCGGCGTCGAGGAGTTCCCCGAACTGGACCAGGAGCAGCTCGCCCGCTCCATGGCCGAGATCGCGGGGTTCGGCGGCCTGCTGATCGTGCACGCCGAGGACCCCCACCACCTGGCCGCGGCCCCGCAGCGGAGCGGGGAGAAGTACGCCGACTTCCTGGCCTCCCGCCCCCGCGACGCGGAGAACACCGCGATCGAAGGGCTCATCGCGCACGCCAAGCGGCTGAACGCCCGCATCCACGTCCTGCACCTCTCCTCCAGCGACGCCCTGCCGCTGATCGCCGAGGCCAAGCGCGAGGGCGTACGCGTCACCGTCGAGTCGTGCCCGCACTTCCTGACCCTGACCGCCGAGGAGGTCCCGGACGGCGCGACGGAGTTCAAGTGCTGCCCGCCCATCCGGGAGGCCGCCAACCAGGACACGCTCTGGGCCGGGCTCGCCGACGGCACGATCGACTGCATCGTCTCCGACCACTCGCCCTGCACCACGGACCTCAAGACCCCCGACTTCGCCTCCGCGTGGGGCGGGATCTCCTCGCTGCAGCTGGGCCTGCCCGCCGTCTGGACCGAGGCGCGCCGGCGCGGTCACACCCTCGACGACGTCGCGCGCTGGATGTCCGCGGCCCCCGCCTCCCTCGCGGGCCTCACGCGCAAGGGCGCCATCGAGGCCGGACGGGACGCGGACTTCGCGGTCCTCGCCCCCGACGAGACCTTCACCGTCGACCCGGCAGGACTCTTCCACCGCAACCAGGTCACCGCTTACGCGGGGAAGACCCTGCACGGCGTCGTCAGGTCCACCTGGCTGCGCGGCGCCCGGATCGCGGCCGACGGCGTGCTCGCCGAGCCCACCGGCCGTCTTCTCGAAAGGGACCGGTGACCATGACGACGACACCGCGCTTCACCGGCGACGCGAGCCCGTACGGAGGAGGTGACCCGTACGCCGACTACCGCACCGCCGACTTCCCCTTCACCCATCTCGTGGACCTCGCCGACCGTCGCCTCGGCGCCGGCGTCATCGCCGCCAACGACGAGTTCTTCGCCGAGCGCGAGAACCTGCTGAAGCCGGAGCCCGCGGAATTCGACCCCGAGCGCTTCGGGCACAAGGGCAAGATCATGGACGGCTGGGAGCCCCGCCGCCGGCGCGGTACGAGCGCCGCCGAGCCGCACCCCGCCGACGAGGACCACGACTGGGCCCTCGTGCGCCTCGGCGCTCCCGGCGTGGTGCGCGGGCTGGTCGTCGACACCGCGCACTTCCGCGGCAACTACCCGCAGTCGGTCTCCGTCGAGGCGGCCTCACTGCCCGGCTCCCCGTCGCCCGAGGACCTCCTCGCGCCCGACGTGGAGTGGACGACCCTCGTGCCCCGCACGGCCGTCGGCGGTCACGCGGCCAACGGCTTCGCGGTCGACGCGGAGCAGCGCTTCACGCACCTGCGGGTCAACCAGCACCCCGACGGCGGCATAGCGCGCCTGCGGGTCCACGGCGAGGTCGCCCCCGACCCGGCATGGCTGGCAGCACTCGGTACGTTCGACCTGGTGGCCCTGGAGAACGGCGGCGAGGTCGAGGACGCCTCCGACCGCTTCTACTCCCCGGCCACCCACACCATCGCCCCGGGCCGCTCCCGCAAGATGGACGACGGCTGGGAGACCCGCCGCCGCCGCGACAAGGGCAACGACTGGATCCGCTACCGGCTGGCCGGACAGTCGGAGATCCGGGCGGTCGAGATCGACACCGCTTACCTCAAGGGCAACGCGGCGGGCTGGGCGGCGGTCTCGGTCAGTGACGGCGAGGGAGGCGCGAGGACGGAGATCCTGCCCCGCACCCGGCTCCAGCCCGACACGAACCATCGCTTCGTGCTGCCGGAACCGGTGCGCGGCACGCACGTCCGGATCGACATCTTCCCGGACGGCGGGATCTCCCGGCTGCGGCTCTTCGGCTCACTGACCGCGGAAGGGGCGGCGCGGCTGGCGGCCCGCCACGAGGAGCTCGGCGGATAGCCTCCGCGCGCACTGCGCACTGCGCACTGCGCACTGCGCACGGTCCACGGGCGGGTGTGCCGGTTCATGCCCGGCCTGTGTGGATATGGGACCCTGGTCGGGACGCCGCCGCCCCGACCAGGAGTCGCCATGATCTTCATCGCCGTCAAGTTCACCGTGCGTACCGCCGAGCGTGACAACTGGCTCCCGGCCGTGGAGGACTTCACCCTCGCCACCCGCCAGGAGCCGGGCAACCTCTTCTTCGACTGGTCCTACAGCGTCGAGAACCCGGACCAGTTCATCCTGCTGGAGGCGTTCGCCTCGCAGGAGGCGGGTGTCGCCCATGTGAACTCCGAGCACTTCAAGGCGGCGATCGACACCATGTCGGAGCTCGTCAGCGAGATCCCGGAGATCATCAACGTCGAGGTGCCCGGGGACGACTGGTCCCGCATGTCGGAGATCACCCCGCGCAACCGGTGACCGCCGCCCCCCACCGGGCGGCGGCCGGTGCCCTCAGAACTCCTCGTGCGTCTCGGGGTCCCCGCCGAAGCGGTGCGGCGGCCGCGCCCCGATGCGGTCCAGCTCCTGCTGTGTCAGCTCGAAGCCGAACAGGTCGAGATTCTCCCGCTGCCGCCCGGGATCGGCGGACTTCGGGATGGGCACCGCCCCCAGCTGGGTGTGCCACCGCAGCACGACCTGGCCCGGGGTCACCCCGTGGGCCTCGGCGGCGGCGATCACTTCCGGAGCCTCCAGCACCTGACGGCCCCGGGCCAGCGGACTCCAGCTCTCCGTGACGATGCCCTTGGCGGTGTGCAGCGCCCGCAGGTCCTCCTGGGGGAGCAGGGGGTGCATCTCGATCTGGTTGACCACGGGCAGTACCCCCGTCTCCTCTTCCAGCCGCCCGAGATGCTCCGCCGTGAAGTTGGAGACGCCGATGGAGCGTACGAGACCGTCCTCGCGGAGCCTGATCATCGCCTTCCAGGTGTCGACGTACTTGTCCACCCGGGGCAGTGGCCAGTGGATGAGATACAGGTCGACGTACTCCAGCCCCAGCTTGCTCCGGGACTCCTCGAACGAGGCCAGCGTCTCCTCGTACCCGTGGTGGCGGCCGGGCACCTTGGTCGTGACGAAGATTTCCCGCCGCGGCACACCGGAGCGGGCGATGCCGCGGCCGGTGCCGGTCTCGTTCCCGTAGTTCAGCGCGGTGTCCACGAGCCGGTAGCCGAGCCGCAGCGCGCCGGCGACGGCTTCCTCGGCCGCCTCGTCGTCGAGCGGCCAGGTGCCGAGGCCCACCGCGGGGACGGTGCTGCCGTCGTGGAGGTTGCGGACCGGGGGCGGTGTCTGGCTCATGGTCTCCCTTTTCGTTCGCGTACCGTCCCCGCCAGCGTAGGACGGGCCGCCGGGCGGGTCGCGTGAGGTGGCCGCCGCACGGTGGAGGGCGCCGCCGGGCGCACCGGTGGACCCCGCCCGGCAGCGGGGCCGGAACAGGCGGGGGAAGCGAGGCCGCCCGTACGGGCCGCGGGGCGGCAACTCGTCCATCCAGAGGCACGAAGCGGTTGTAAGGTCGCGTGACGGGCACACCTGGGGTTGTCTGCTGTCCATGGCGCACGAACAGCAGAACCAGGACGGCACGGGCCCGCGTGAAGGGCGGGCGGGTGCCGGTCCGGATCCGCAGGTGGAGCACGACGCACCCGACACGCCCACCGAGGTCGGCAGGGCGTCATGGGCGGCGGTGCTGAGGCGCACGCTGAAGGAGTTCAAGGGGGACGAGCTCACCGACCGGGCGGCGGCCCTGACCTATTACGGAATCCTGGCCCTGTTCCCCGCCTTGCTGGTACTCGTCTCACTGCTCGGCATCGCGGGCAGGTCGACGACGCGGACCGTGCTGGAGAACATCCAGAAACTGGCCCCGGGCGCCGCGCGTGACGTCTTCGCGAACGCGGTGGACCAGCTGCAGACCAGCAGCGGGACCGGCTGGGTGATGGCGGTCGTGGGCCTGGTGGCCGCCCTGTGGTCGGCGTCCGGCTACGTGGCCGCGTTCATCCGGACCTCCAACGCCGTGTACGACCTGCCCGAGGGCCGCCCGGTCTGGAAGGTGCTCCCGGTCCGTGTCGGCCTGACCCTGGCGCTGCTGGTCCTGGCCTGCGCCAGTGCGCTGATCGTCGTGCTCTCCGGCGGAATCGCCCGCCGGCTCGGGACCGCCCTGGGCATCGGCGACACGGCCATGACCGTCTGGTCGATCGCGAAATGGCCCGTCCTGGTCCTCCTGGTGGCCGTCATGCTGGCGATCCTGTACTGGGCGGCGCCGAACACCAAGGGGCGAGGCTTCACGTTCGTTTCGCTGGGGAGCCTGCTGGCACTGCTGATCTGGATGGCCGTGTCGGCCGCCTTCGCCTTCTACGTCGCCAACTTCAGCTCGTACAACAAGACCTACGGCGCTCTGGCGGGAGTGATCATCTTTCTGGTCTGGCTGTGGCTCACGAACCTCGCGGTGCTGCTCGGCCTCGAATTCGATGCGGAGATGGACCGGGAACGAGCTGTCATCGGCGGTCATCCACCCCTGGAGGAGCCCTACGTCGCCCCCCGGGACACCCGAAAGTGGACCGACCAGGACCGCAGGGCCATGGGTGACACCGGCCCCTCGGACCCGCGATCCGGCTGAGGGCCGGTCAGGTCGTCAGGGGGCGGCCGGCAGCGCGGAAGGGTCGGTGGCGACGGCGTGCAGCCGCCCCAGGATGGCCCGCGCCGCCTTCGTGTAACCGGGGTTGTTGTTGTGCAGCACGGACTCCGCGTTGGCCAGTTCCATGAACGCGATGAGCTCGAACGCCAGCTGTGAGACGTCCGTGTCCGCAGCGAGTTCGCCCCGCACCCTGGCCTCCTCGACGGTCTCCTCCACGAAGGTGACCCAGCCCGTCTGCGTGGAGGCCAGGGCGTCGTGCACCTTGCCCTCCCTGGAGTCGAACTCGGCGATGGTCGCGTAGAAGAAACAGCCACCGCTGAACACCCGGCGCTGCGAGTAGGAGAGCCAGCTCTCGCACATCCGCCAGACGCGGCCCAGACCGGGGGGGACCGCCCTCGTCGGTGTCAGCACGTGATCGACGAAGACGGCCACGGCGGCGCGCACGGTGGCGAGCTGCAGCTCCTCCTTGGAGCCGAAGAGGGCGAACACACCGCTCTTGCTCAGCTTCAGCTCCGTGGCCAGCCGGCCGAGCGACAGACCCTCCAGCCCCTCGGTCGAGGCGACGTGGACCGCGCGCCCCAGCACCAGCTGCCTGGTCTGGTTCCCCCGCTCGACCCGTCCGTCCAGCCGCGCTCCACCCATGTGCCAACTCCGTGTGTCCGAGCGTCCCAGGACCGACATTCTAGGAGGAGCCGATACCGGTGGGAGACCGCTTCGACCGGTGACGAACCCTGCGAACAGGTGGCCGAGTCACCCTGCGGAAAGAGGTTCCCGAGGGGACGGCGGTTCGGTACGGTGATCGCTCCCGTGGGAGCCGGTGAAGTCTCCACACCTTTCCCTCTGTGGAGATCCAGGAGAGCACGTGTCCTCTGCCGCCCTGCCCGCCCTCGCTCCGCCCCGCCGCGCGTGGGTCACCGACCTGCCGCTCCTGCTCGTCGCCGCCGTCTGGGGAGCCAGCTACCTCGCGGCCAAGGGCATCACCACGACGCACACCGTGATCGCGGTCCTCGTGCTGCGCTTCGCGGTCGTGCTGCCCGTCCTGGCCGTCGCCGGGTGGCGCGGGCTGCGGGCACTGAGCGGCCCGCAGTGGCGGGGCGCCGGCCTGCTGGGGCTCGTGCTCAGCGGGATCTTCCTGCTCGAGACGTACGGCGTCGTACACACGTCGGCGACCAACGCGGGGCTCATCATCAGCCTCACGATGATCTTCACCCCGCTGGCCGAGGCGGCCGTGACCCGGGTCCGGCCGCCGGCGGGCTTCCTCGCGGCGGCGGGCCTCTCGGTGACCGGTGTGGTGCTGCTGACGCAGGGCGGCGGTTTCACCACCCCCTCGGCAGGTGATCTGCTGATGCTGCTCGCGGCTCTCGCCCGTACGGTCCACGTCCTGGCGATGGCGCGCATCAAGGCGGTCCAGGACGCCGATTCGCTCTCCCTGACCACGGTCCAGCTCGGCAGCGCGGTCGCCGTCTTCGCCGTACTGGCCGCTCTTCCCGGGACCGGGCCGGCGCCCTGGACCGTGGCGGCGGACTTCGGCGCCACCGAGTGGGCCGGGCTGCTCTTCCTGTCCGTCCTCTGCACGCTGTTCGCGTTCTTCGTGCAGATGTGGTCGGTACGCCGCACCTCGCCGTCCCGGGTCAGCCTGCTGCTCGGTACGGAGCCGCTGTGGGCCGCCGCCACCGGCATCGCCATCGGGGGAGAACGCCTCGGCGTGCTGGGGGTACTGGGCGCGGTGCTCGTGCTGACGGGCACGGCGTGGGGACGCCGGCGCGCCGACGCCACATCCTGACGGGGCCCCCGTCACGTACATCCGGATGCCGGGCATGGACGGGCTGACCGCGACCGAGGAGCTCCGGCGCCGGCCCGGCGCGCCCGAGGTCATCGTCCTGACCACCTTCCACGCCGACGAGCAGGTGCTGCGCGCGATCCGCGCGGGGGCGGCGGGCTTCGTCCTGAAGGACACCCCGCCCGCGCAGATCGTCGAGGCGGTCCTGCGGGTCGCAGCCGGTGAACCCGTCCTCTCGCCCGCCGTCACCCGCAGGCGCATGGCCCGCGCGGCGGGAGACCCGGCGGACGACCGCCGGGCCCGCCGGACACACGCCAGGCAGCGGTTCGCCGAGCCGGGGGAGCGTGAACAGGACGTGGCCGCGGCGGTCGGCCGGGGCGGCTCCAACGCGGAGATCGCTGCGGCACTCCATCTGGGCGTGGCCACCGTGAAGACGCACGTGTCCCGGATACTGGCCCGGCTCGGACTCAACAACCGTGTACAGATCGCCCTGTTGGTCCACGGCGCGGGTCTCCTCCACGAGGACGAGGACGACGCGCGGGGCGGCCGCCTAGGCTGAACGGGCCGGACCGGAAAAAAAGGGGGCGGGACGATGTCGGTGATCGATCTGCGCGGGGTGGCCGACTTCAGCGCGAATCCGTATCCGTACTACGCGAAGATGCGTGCCGAGGGACCGGCGCACCTCGTCCGTACCGACGATTTCGAGCGGGTCTGGCTGATCGTCGGTTACGAGGAGGCCCGTGCGGTCCTCTCGGACCAGCGGTTCAGCAAGGACTGGCGCACGATCGAGCGCTTCACGGCATCCAGCAACCCGATCAACGCCAACATGCTGGAGACGGACGCCCCGCACCACACGCGGCTGCGCAAGCTCGTCGCACGCGAATTCACCGCCCGGCGGATCGAGTCGATGCGCCCGCGCGTCGAGCAGATCACCTCGGACCTCCTCGACGCGATGGTGCCCGCCGGGAGCGCCGACCTCATCGACGCGTTGGCCTTCCCGCTGCCGATGACCGTGATCTGCGAGCTCCTCGGTGTGCCCGACATCGACCGGGACGCCTTCCGCCTGCTGTCCAACGCGATCGTCACGCCCCTCTCGCCGGAGAAGGAGAGCGAGGCGGTCCACGCCATGGGCGCCTACCTGGACGAGCTGATCGAGGACAAGCGGTGCGCTCCGGGCGACGACCTGATGAGCGCCCTGATCCAGGCGCGTGACGACGAGGGCGACCGTCTTTCTCCGGACGAACTCATCGGCATGGCGTTCCTGCTCCTGGTGGCCGGGCACGAGACCACCGTGAACCTGATCTCCAACGGCGTACGGGCCCTGCTCGACCACCCGGAGCAGCTGGCCCTGCTCCGTACCGAGCCGGAGCTGATCGACGGCGCCGTGGAGGAGATGCTCCGCTACGACGGCCCCGTCGGGACGGCGACCTTCCGCTTCACCCGGGAACCCGTCCAGGTGGGCCCGGTCGTCATACCGCGGGGCGAGGCGGTGCTGGTCGCCCTGGGCTCCGGCGACCGGGACCCCGGCCGCTATCCGGACCCGGACACCTTCGACATACGGCGCGCGGCGCAGGGGCATCTGGCCTTCGGGCACGGCATCCACTTCTGCCTGGGCGCCCCGCTGGCCCGGATGGAGGGCCGCGTCGCGATCCGCGCGCTGCTGGAGCGCTGCCCCGCACTCGTGCGCGACCCGGACGGCGGGGAACCCGACTGGCTGCCCGGACTGCTGCTCCGGGGGGTACGCCGCCTTCCGGTGCGGTGGTGAGGTGGAATGACGTCCATGACCGCACTCCCCGTCGGCACGGCACGACACGTCCTCCCAGTACGTACGTCCGGCGAGCGGCCGCGCCCTGAGCGCCCACGCCGGGGCCGTCCGCACCGGCCGCAGGCAGGCCGTTGTGCGCTGCGATCCGTACACCGTGGGCGACGAGAGGGCGGAAACCCTGTGCGCGGTGGCGCAGGGGACCGTGCTCCCGGCCCGTCCGACCTGAAAGGAACCACGTTGACCACGAAAACCCTGCTCGACCTCGGCGCGCTCGGCGACGACTTCATCCGCGACCCGTATCCGGTCTACGCGCGCTTACGCGCCCGTGGGCCGGTGCACCGGGTCCGCATCCCGGAGGGTGCGGAAGCCTGGCTCGTCGTCGGGTACGAGGCGGGGAGGGCCCTCCTCGCCGACCAGCGGCTCTCCAAGGAGTGGAGCAGGGCCACGCCCGCGCTGGGCGTCGGGAAGGTGTCCGTGGGGACATCCATGCTGGGCTCGGACGCCCCGGACCACACCCGGCTGCGCAGGCTCGTGGCAAGGGAGTTCACCGCGCGCCGGATGGAGCAGCTCGCCCCTCGCGTACAGGAGATGACCGACGGTCTGCTGGACTCGATGCTCGACGGGCCGGACCGGAGCGCGGACCTGGTCGAGGCGCTGTCGTTCCCGCTGCCGATGGCCGTCATCTGTGAACTCCTGGGTGTGCCGTCCCTGGACCGGCAGGCGTTCAGGGAGTGGTCCAACACGGCGGTGTCGTCCCTCGACGCCGAGGCGCGTGGCCGGGCCAAGGCCGCCATGACGACGTATCTGGGCGACCTGATCGCCGAGAGGCGCGCGGCACCCGGGGACGACCTGATGAGCGCGCTGATCCACACGGCCGACGACGACGGCGACCGCCTCTTCGCCGAGGAACTCCTCGGCATGGCCTGGCTGCTGCTCGTCGCCGGGCACGAGACCACGGTCAACCTCATCTCCAACGGTGTCCTGTCACTGCTGAGGCACCCGGACCAGCTGGCTGCCCTGCGCGCGGACTTCGGCCTCATCGACAACGCGGTCGAGGAGACGCTCCGCTACGAGGGGCCCGTCGAGACCCCTACGTACCGCTTCACCACCGAACCGCTCGACGTCTCGGGCACGGTGATCCCCGGCGGCGGTGAGCTCGTCCTGGTCGCGATGGCCGACTGCGACCGCGACCCCGCCCGCTTCCCGGACGCCGGCCGCTTCGACATCACGCGGGACGCGCGCGGACACGTCGCCTTCGGCCACGGCATCCACTACTGCCTGGGTGCGCCGCTCGCCCGCATCGAGGCCCGCATCGCCATCCGGTCGCTCCTCGAACGCTGCCCGGGACTGCGGCTCGACACGGACCCGGCCCGCCTGTCCTGGCGTACGGGCATGCTGATCCGCGGCCCGCTGAGCCTGCCGGTGTCCTGGTAGCGGGGCTTCAGATCTCAGGGACCTCCGTCATCCGTACGGGGCGGCGCTGACCGCGTGACAGCTCGCACGCCTCGGCGATGCGCAGTGCGTGCAGCGCCTCCCGCCCGTCGCACGGGTTGGCCCGTTCACCGCGTACGACGCCCAGGAACGCGTCCAGTTCGGCTTCGTACGCCGGGGCGAACCGCTCCAGGAAGCCCGGCCAGGGCTCGGCCGGGGCCGGCGGTCCCTGCGGCTCGGCGGAGGTCAGCGGCGTACGGCTGTCGAGGCCGACGGCGATCTGGTCCCGCTCGCCGGCCAGCTCCATGCGTACGTCGTAGCCGGCCCCGTTGCACCGGGTGGCCGTCGCGGTGGCGAGCGTGCCGTCGTCCAGGGTCAGCAGGGCTGCCGCCGTGTCCACGTCGCCCGCCTCCCGGAACATCGCCGGGCCCGCGTCCGACCCCGTGGCGTACACCTCCGCCACCTCACGGCCCGTCACCCAGCGCAGGATGTCGAAGTCGTGCACCAGGCAGTCCCTGAACAGGCCGCCGGACAGCGGCAGATACGCGACGGGCGGGGGAGCGGGGTCGGACGTCGTCGCCCGCACGGTGTGCAGCCGGCCCAGGGCCCCACCGCGCACGGCAGCGCGTGCCGCCGCGTAACCCGCGTCGAACCGGCGCATGAAACCGAGCTGGAGCACACTGCCCGCCCGCTCGACCTCGCGCAGCGCACCCAGGGTCCCCGCCAGGTCCAGTGCGATCGGCTTCTCGCAGAAGGCGGGCAGACCGGCCCGTGCCGCCCGGCCGATGAGAGCGGCGTGCGCCGAGGTGGCCGAGGTGATCACGACCGCGTCCACCCCCGCCCGGAGGACCTCCTCGGCGGACGCGACGGCCGTCGAACCCGTCCGTGCGGCGACCCGCGCGGCACGGGCGGCGTCCGCATCCGCCACCACCAGGGAGGCGACCGCGGGGTGGCGTGCCAGGACGCCCGCGTGGAAGGAACCGATCCGGCCCGTGCCGATGAGTCCGATGCGCATGGACCCAACGTGCCGCCACCCAGGCGCACTGTCAACTATATGTCCTGACAAAGTGGAGGGTGCGGTGCGGCCGTACGGGGTACGCTCCGTGCCGTGCCCAAACCCGCCGCCGACTCCGCCGCCCTGGGGCTGGGCGTGGACCGCACCAGCCCCGTCCCGCTCTACCACCAGCTGGCCCGGCAGCTGGAGGCGGCCGTCGAGCAGGGGCGGCTCGCGCCCGGCAGTCTCCTCGGCAACGAGCTGGAGCTCGCCGCCCGGCTCGGCCTGTCCCGGCCGACCGTCCGCCAGGCCATCCAGTCGCTCGTCGACAAGGGGCTGATGGTGCGCCGGCGCGGCGTCGGCACCCAGGTCGTGCACAGCCGCATCAAGCGCCCCCTCGAACTGAGCAGCCTCTACGACGACCTGGAGACGGCGGGCCGGAGCCCGGCCACCCGGGTCCTGCGCAACACGGTCGGGCCGGCGACGCCCGAGGCCGCCGCCGCGCTCGGCGTCGAGGAGGGCAGTGACATCCATCTCGTCGAACGGGTGCGCTACGCGCACGACGAGCCGGTGGCGCTCCTGCGCAACCACCTGCCTCTGCACCTGCTCGACCTCGGCACCGAGCGGCTGGAGTCGACCGGCCTGTACCGGATGATGCGGGCCTCCGGCATCACCCTGCACAGCGCCCGGCAGTCGGTCGGTGCTCGCGCCGCGGCCCCCGAGGAGGGCGGACTGCTCGCCGAGCCCGCCGGGGCGCCGCTGCTGACGATGGAACGCACCACCTTCGACGACGGCGGCCGGGCGGTCGAATTCGGCTCACACCTCTACCGGGCGTCGCGGTACGCCTTCGAGTTCCAGCTGCTGGCCCGGCCCTGAGACCCGGTCGGCGGCCTCCGGTCGGAATGTTCGGACACAGACATTGACGTGATCATGCTGGGTCACTAGAACGGCGGGAGGGCGCGGTCCGTGCCCCTGCCGGGCCATACCGGACCGGACTCGGGGATACTTGGCCCGCCGGGCGGCGAGTCCGCTCTCCCCGGCTTCACCAGGCAGCACAGCGAGCAGCACTAGAAGGGCACGGCGTCGTGGCAAGGGTTCGGACAGGGGTACGCGCGACAGGCGCCGTGCTGGCAGCGGTACTGGCGGCCTCCCTCGCGGGATGCAGCAGCACCGGCGGCAAGCGGGCGGAGGAGCGCGCCGCCCAGCAGGCCGCCGAGGGCCGGGCCGCGGTGAACACGCCCCGCTGGACGTTCGCCATGGTCACCCACTCGGGTGATGGCGACACTTTCTGGGACATCGTCCAGAAGGGTGCGGAGCAGGCGGCCGTCAAGGACAACATCAACTTCCTCTACTCGCACGACGCCGAGGGGCAGCAGCAGGCCGAGCTCGTCCAGACCGCGATCGACAAGAAGGTCGACGGCCTGATCGTCTCGCTCGCCAAGCCGGACTCGATGAAGGCGGTCGTGGCCAAGGCCGTGAAGGCCGGCATCCCCGTGATCACGGTGAACTCCGGCTCCGCCGAGTCCAAGGCCTTCGGCGCGCTCACCCACATCGGCCAGGACGAGTCCATCGCGGGCGAGGCGGTCGGCGACGAGCTCGACGAGCGCGGCCGCAAGAAGGCGCTGTGCGTCCTGCACGAGCAGGGCAACGTCGGCCACGAGCAGCGCTGCGCCGGGGCGAAGAAGACCTTCGGCGGGACGATGCAGAACCTCTACGTCGACGGCACCAACATGCCCGACGTCCAGGCGTCCATCGAGGCCAAGCTCGACTCCGACCGGAGCATCGACGCGGTCGTCACCCTCGGCGCCCCGTTCGCCGCCGCGGCCGTCAAGGCCAAGCAGACCGCGGGCAGCAAGGCCGAGATCGACACCTTCGACCTCAACGCGAGCGTCGCCACCGGGCTGCAGGACGAGTCGCTCGGCTTCGCCGTCGACCAGCAGCCCTACCTCCAGGGCTACCAGGCCGTCGACCTGCTCTGGCTCTACCGCTACAACCGGAACGTGCTCGGCGGCGGCCTGCCCGTCCTGACCGGCCCCCAGGTCATCACCCGCGACGACGCCGACGCGCTGGCGGAGTACACGAACCGGGGGACCCGATGACCGCGGCCGGACAGCCGGCGGCGCCGCACACCGACGAACGCCTGCTGCGCACCTCCCCGCTGCGCAAGCTGCTCGGCCGGCCCGAGCTCGGCTCGGTCGTCGGGGCCGTGGCCGTCCTCCTCTTCTTCGCGATCGTCGCCGACAGCTTCCTCCAGGCCTCCAGCCTCGGCACCGTGCTGTACGCGGCCTCCACCATCGGGATCATGGCGGCGCCCGTGGCGCTCCTGATGATCGGCGGCGAGTTCGACCTCTCCGCCGGTGTGATGGTGACCAGCTCCGCGCTGATCTCCTCGATGTTCAGCTACCAGATGACCGCGAACGTCTGGGTGGGCGTCTTCGTGTCGCTGCTGGTCACCCTGGGCTTCGGCGCGTTCAACGGCTTCATGCTGACCCGCACCAAGCTCCCGAGCTTCATCATCACGCTCGGCACGTTCCTGATGCTGACCGGCCTGAATCTGGGCTTCACCAAGCTGATCAGCGGCACGGTCTCGACCAAGGCCATCGGGAACATGGAGGGCTTCGAATCCGCCCGCAAGGTCTTCGCGTCCCACCTCACCCTCGGCGACGTCGAGCTGAAGGTCACCATCCTGTGGTGGGCGGCGCTCGTCGCGATCGCCACCTGGATCCTGATCCGCACCCGCTTCGGCAACTGGATCTTCGCCGTCGGCGGCGAGGCCGACGCCGCCCGCGCGGTCGGCGTACCCGTGATCCGCACGCGCATCGGGCTCTACCTCGGTGTCGCCTTCGCCGCCTGGGTCTCCGGGCAGCACCTGCTGTTCTCCTACGATGTGGTGCAGTCCGGCGAGGGCGTCGGCAACGAGCTGATCTACATCATCGCGGCCGTCATCGGCGGCTGTCTGATCACCGGCGGCTACGGCTCCGCGATCGGGTCCGCGGTCGGCGCGGTCATCTTCGGCATGACCAGCAAGGGCATCGTGTACGCGGAGTGGAACCCCGACTGGTTCAAGTTCTTCCTGGGAGCGATGCTGCTCCTGGCCACCCTGCTCAACGCATGGGTACGCAAGCGCGCGGAGGCGACGAAATGACGGCCATCCAGGCCCCGGCCCCCCGGGACGCGGCCGGCCCGGCGCTCGTCGAGCTCGACGGCGTCAGCAAGTACTACGGCAACATCAAGGCCCTGGAGGACGTCTCCCTGGAGGTCCACGCGGGGGAGATCTCCTGCGTCCTCGGCGACAACGGCGCGGGGAAGTCCACCCTCATCAAGATCATCGCGGGGCTGCACCGGCACGACGCCGGGACGTTCCTGATCGAGGGTGAGGAGACCACGCTCGCCAACCCGCGCGACGCCCTGGACCGGGGCATCGCCACCGTCTACCAGGACCTGGCCGTCGTCCCGCTGATGCCGGTCTGGCGCAACTTCTTCCTCGGCTCGGAGCCGACGAAGGGCTCCGGCCCGTTCAAGCGTCTCGACGTGCGGCGGATGCGCGGGACGACCCGTGCGGAGCTGCTGCGCATGGGCATCGACCTGCGCGACGTCGACCAGCCCATCGGCACCCTGTCGGGTGGCGAACGCCAGTGCGTGGCCATCGCCCGCGCGGTGTACTTCGGCGCCAAGGTCCTCGTCCTCGACGAGCCGACCGCGGCACTCGGGGTCAAGCAGTCGGGGGTCGTGCTCAAATACGTCGCGGCCGCCAGGGACGCCGGACTCGGCGTGGTCCTCATCACGCACAATCCGCACCACGCCTACCTCGTGGGGGACCGTTTCGTGCTGCTCAAGCGCGGCGCCATGGCCGGCAGCCACACCAAGGACGGCGTCACACTGGACGAACTGACCCGTCAGATGGCCGGGGGGAGCGAGCTCGACCAGCTCAGCCACGAGCTGGAGCGAGCCCCGTCACCCGGCCGCCCCGGGGACCGCCCGGCCGGCGGCGACACCCCGTAGACCCCGCTCCGCACCCCCCGCCCCCGGGCCGGAGTCCGGTTCCGGGGGCGGGGGAATGGCAGAATCGTGTACGGCGGGCGCCGCCCGCCGCCGGACTGATCACCGCCCGGCCCCCCGACCTGCGCAGGGACGATGAGCACGTACCGCGACTTCACACACCGCGGCTCCGCCCGCGCGACCGTCCTGCGGACCGTCGGCACCAGGGAGCGGCGCTCGCACCTGACGGCGCCCAGGGTCCCCACCGTCGGCATCGACATCGGCGGGACGAAGGTGATGGCCGGCGTCGTCGACGCCGACGGCAACATCCTGGAGACCCTGCGCACCGAGACGCCGGACAAGTCCAAGAGCCCCAGGGTCGTCGAGGACACCATCGTCGAACTGGTGCTGGACCTCTCCGACCGGCACGACGTGCACGCGGTCGGGATCGGCGCGGCGGGCTGGGTCGACGCGGACCGCTCCAAGGTGCTGTTCGCGCCGCACCTCGCGTGGCGTGACGAACCGCTCCGCGACGCCCTGGCCTCCCGGCTGGTGGTCCCGGTGATGGTCGACAACGACGCCAACACGGCGGCCTGGGCGGAATGGCGTTTCGGCGCCGGCCGCGGTGAGGACCATCTGGTCATGATCACGCTGGGCACCGGCATCGGCGGCGCCATCCTGGAGGACGGGCACGTCAAGCGCGGCAAGTACGGCGTCGCGGGTGAGTTCGGCCATATGCAGGTGGTGCCCGGCGGGCACCGCTGCCCCTGCGGCAACCGCGGCTGCTGGGAGCAGTACAGCTCGGGCAACGCCCTCGTGCGCGAGGCCAGGGAGCTCGCCGCGGCGGACTCCCCGGTGGCCCACGGCATCATCGAGCGGGTCAAGGGCAACATCCCGGACATCACCGGGCCGCTCATCACCGAGCTGGCCCGGGAGGGCGACGCGATGTGCGTCGAGCTCCTCCAGGACATCGGTCAGTGGCTCGGCGTCGGCATCGCCAATCTCGCGGCCGCCCTGGACCCGTCCTGCTTCGTCATCGGCGGCGGTGTCAGCGCTGCCGACGACCTGCTGATCGGCCCGGCCAGGGACGCGTTCAAGCGCCACCTCACCGGCCGCGGCTACCGCCCCGAGGCCCGGATCGCCAAGGCGCAGCTCGGCCCCGAGGCGGGCATGGTCGGCGCCGCCGATCTCGCCCGTCTGGTCGCCCGGAGGTTCCGGCGGACCAACCGCCGCAGGGTCGAGCGCTACGAGCGGTACGCGCAGTTCTACGACCAGGCCGCGAGCACCATCCGGAACACGCGCGGCACCCGTACCGACGACTGATCCGCGGGCCGTGCGCCGCGGCACCCGGCCTCCCGCACTCCGTTTTCGTACCGCAGCTTCGAGGGATCACTGACCATGACCGCAGCCGAGCACCACATCGTGCCGCGCCAGCCCCCTTCGTCCGGCTCCTCGGGGCCCCCCGGGCCGTCCGGCTCCCCGGGCGCCTCGGACTCCTCGGAACCCTCCGGCTCCTCCGGGGACGGGACGCCTCCGCAGGACCGGCGGAAAGTGATCCGGCGGCGCCTGATCACGCTGACCATCATCGTCCTGCTCATCGGTATCCCGGCCGGCTATCTGGTGATCTCCGCAGGTCAGAGCCGCCGCTCCGGCAAGGACAAGGAGGCCGAGGCCGCTGCCCGGGGGCTGCGCGAGGACTGGCCTTCCGGCATGCAGCGCCGGATCTTCGAACTGCCCATCCCGGGCAATGCGGTCGGGGTGCAGTACTACGAGACGAACAACTGGAAAGCCAGCCGGATGTACGTGAAGTTCCGTACGACCTCCGCCGGGCTGGACCGCTTCCTGAGTGGTGTCGGCACCGGCAGGGCCGCGCTGGAGACCGGAAAGGTCACCATCGGCGAGCGGGACATCAAGATCACCGGATGGTACTTCGGACCGGGCGTCCACTGGGCGGGAACAGTCCACAAGAACAAGGACCCGCGTCCCACCCAGAACATCACCGTCAACATGACCGATCCGGCGGCTCCGGTCGTCTACGCGGTCTCCGCGGCGACCCCCTGACGAAGAGCGGACGGGCCGCTCATCACTCCGGAGCGAGGGGGCGAAAGGCCTCCGAACCGCAGTACGCCGCTGGTGAGGTGACTGCACAGGCTCGCCGGGTGGGTGGTCGTGGCGGCCGGACGTGCGACGACGTCCGATCCGGCCGCTGGGGCGTGACGGCAGTGCCTGTCCGTGTGCGCGGGCTGACCTGCCGGGAGGGACGGGGCCGCAGCGGACCGTGTGCCGGGGCGGTTCTCCGGTCCGGTGCGCCACCGGTGTGCGAGGGTTCCGCCGGCTTCGGCCGGCGGAACCGGGTGCCGGTGACCGCCCGGCCGGCGCAGGCCGACGAGGACACCGTCCGGGACGTGATCCACCGGTTCGACGGGATCGACCTGGACTGCCCGGACCCTCGGCGGGCGGGAGGCCGTCCCCGCCTGCTCAGCCCTGACGACGAGGACTTCGTCGTGGCGGCGGCCGCCACCCGCCCGGCCCGGCGGATCCACACGGTCACAGCACCGGCCGTCGGCAGTTCTTCCGCCCGGCGCCCGACAGCAGCCCGAGCAGATGAGCGCGTGCTGCGGCCCAGGGCTCGACCCGCCTGAATCGTCCCGCGGTCCGGGCCCTCGACGCGGTGGCGAAGCCGTGCTCTGCCGCGGGCTTGGAACTCGGCATCTTCGGCTGAGCGGGCCGATGGAGGTCATCGTCCCCGGATGTGCGGCTTCCGTCGCTCGTGGGTCAGGCCGCCGTGCGGCGGGCGAACACGCGGGCGTGCTTCCGGCGCCCGGCGTCGAACGCGTCGATCGCTCCGGCACCCTCACCGCCCGCGCCGGTGTTCCACCCGGCGATCTTACGGGCGACACCCTTCACCTTGGGATGGCCCGGTTTCAGGGCTATCTCGAAGTGGGACTCCTTGGGTACAGGGAGGTCACCACCCCAGGCCACCACACCGTCCAGCTCGGCCAGGATGTCGCGGATCACGACCAGCTCCGGCGCGTAGAAGCCGTCCCGCGCACCGAGCGGGTAGGCGTACTCCCTGATCTCGATGGCCGTTCCGGAAAGGTAGTTCGACTCGTAGGGCTGCGCGACGGTACGGGCGGTCCGGTGCCCCTGGACGTCATCGGCCCGCAACTGGTCGATCTCGTAGTGGAAGCGGCGGGCGACGTGCAGCAGGATTGTCGCAGCGTCCCCGTCGGCGAGGCGGACGGACCGGCCACTGCCTTCGATGCCGTACGAGGTGGCCTCGGCCAGCAGCTCCCAGCCGTTGGCGGAACGGCTCCTGGTCCAGGCGGCCGTCGCTGCCCCCGACGTGCTCGTCCGGTCGGCCGCCGCCGCAGGAGCGCTGCCCAGCGCGCCGAGCGCGGTCGCGCCGGCCAGCGCGACGCTGGTCCCGAGCACGTGGCGTCTACTCAACTCGTTCACGGTGTCCCCTTTTTGGTACGTCGATGGATCACGGCCAGCCGTACGGCCCAGGCGAGGCAGGCGACGGCCAGGACGGGCAGGGCGACCAGGGTGGGGTTCACCCACCCCGGCACCAGGTCGTAGCCCGCGTGGCACTTGTCATGGAGCGGGAACCACTGCGTATATTCGCCGAAGTTGGCCCTGCGGTACTCCCGGTCGTAGCGCTGACCGTCGGCGTGGCACGCCTCCTCCGGGTCCAGCCCCGCGACCAGGGAGCCGACGAGGTAGGTGACTCCTGTTCCGACCAGCAGCAGGAGGGCTGTTCCGGCGAACCAGCTGGTGCTGTGCCGCCAGCGCCCGCCGGCCAGTGCCCGGCCCCAGAACCACAGTCCGGGGCCGGCCAGTATGAGGAGGAGCAGCAGGAGGAGAAGAAGTCCCATGGGCTAATTCTGCATGTTCCTATCGCGCCGAGGCCCGCAGCGCCGCCTGCTCGCGGTAGGTCTGGAGATTCTTGCGGTACTGGGCGGCCCTGCTGTTCTCCAGGCCGATCAGGCTGAGTTGGCGGTCGGTGAAACCCTGGCAGAAGTCGTCGAACTTGGCCCCGTTCCCGGGGATCAGGATGTAGTCACCGGGCAGTACGGCGCCGGCCCCCGTGATGAGGGCGAAGCGAGCCGGGCTGATCTTGGAGTCGACGGCGCCGTACAGGAGCTTGCTGCACGACGACTTGGCGTTGCTCGCGGTCTGCCAGCGACGGTCGAAGTGGGAGCGGAAACGGGTCAGCGCGCCGCCGCCGTTGTAGTGGGAGGTCATCCAGTCGACGATGTTGCCGCCCCCGGCGACATGCTTGGCCAGCAGGTATCCGTCGACGTCCTCGATCATGTCGGTGAAGCCGAAGCTGGAGACCGTACCGGGGATGGCGAGCTTGGCCTGGCAGAAGGTGAGCGGTGAGGCGTACTGCTCCTCGGAGTTCCGCCAGTCCGCCCAGAAGGTCATGATGTCGCCGCCCCAGCCGGCCACGTCACCACCGGTCGCGTCCCCCTTGTTGTCCGGGTCGGAGTTGACCAGGAAGCCGTTCGCGGTCGCCATGAGGTGCGTCGCGTCGAGGCTGTAACCGGTGACGGTGTCGGTGAAGGTGTCCTCCACCTGCTCGTTCGCGTCGTTGCAGTACTGCACGAAGCCGGAGTCGTAGCTGCCGGCCAGCCACCACCAGGACAGACCCTCGTACTTCTCGTGCCGGATGTACTCCATCACCAGCCGGCTGGCGTTGGTGTCGACGTTCTTCGCGGCCTTGTAGGCGACGGCGAGGTTGTAGAGCCGGCGTACATAGGCGATGTAGGCGTCGGCCGGGCCCGACTGTTTGTTCACGGAATTGCTGCCCGGCTCGCTGTTGCGGCGCCAGACGTCCCTGTCCAGATCGAAGACGTCCGATCCGTTGGTGACCTTGAACTCCTTGATCTGGTTGATCGCCCAGTTCGACGGCAGGGGAAAGCCGAGGTTGCCGGAGAATCCCCAGGACATGCCGGAGACGAAGGAGTACCGGGCCCCGGTTCTCTTCGTGACGTTGATACAGACGTTGCGGGAGCCGTACACGCCGTGGAAGTACTTCTTGCCCCGGCTGGCCAGGCCCGCCACCACCCCGTTGAAGTAGGCGATGATCCCCTGGGGTGTACTGTCGATCTCCCCCTGCTGGGCGTCGTAGTCCACGGCGAAGTAAATGGTGGTGCCCCGGTTGAAGCCGTAGTCGCTCGCCAGGTCGTGGGCGTTGAGCGCGTGCTGGTAGCCGTGGCTGTAGGTGAAGTCGGACAACTGCCGCGCGTTGTCCTGGTAGATGGGGAAGACCCTCAGCCCCGCAGCGAAGATCGTCTGGAGCTCGCCCGGCTTGATCTCCTTGTCGAGCGTCGACCCCGGAGGGTCGTACAGGTACCGGCCGACGAGACGGTAGTCGTTGTCGTACAGCCAGCGGGCACGGGACGCGGTGATCTCGAAGCGGGTGTCGGAGCCGGTCGCCTCACGGGCGGTGTTGCCCGTCGAGACCAGCAGTTGTGACCAGGTGTCGAAGTCACCCACACCGTAATTGGAGTCTTCGCTCCGGTACAGCTGGGAGAACTCCTGGAAGATCTGGACGAACTCCTTGGTCTTGCTGTCGAAGGAGCTCTTGAACGTCGTGCGCACCTCCGTGTCGTCCAGGCCGCGCATGATCACGGGCTCGTTGAAGACACAGGCGGCCGTGAAGAGTTCGACGAAGATGCCGGAGTCACCCTCGCGGACGGGGTGCGAGCGCAGGCCGGCCTGGGTGCCGGGGCCGTAGTTGCCGTTGGGCTCCAAACCCAGCTCGTACTGGAGAGCGATCATCAAGGACTTCTGTACGTCCCGGGAGTAGATCCCCTCGGCAGGCCCGATGCTGTAGGCACTGCGCTGCCAGTAACGGCCGTTGAGCCACCGCTGGATGTTCCGGATCTTGTCCGTGCCTCCGGCCACGATGACGTACGCGTCCATGTTGAGGATGCACTTGAAGATCTTCGGCGTGACGGTGCCGCCTTCTATGCCCACACCGCCGTCGGGCAGGCCCATGTCGACGCGCATCGCCTTGACCGCCTCGGTGGTGACCGCCCCGAACTCGCCATACCCGTTGGCGCCCCAGTAGCCCTTGCAGAACAGGCCGTGCTGGATGATGCGGACGATGTTCGCGTTCTTGTTCCAGCCGAACCCGATGTCACCGAGCGCTGCCAGCCGGGCCTCCGTGGTCGGCCCGAAGCTGGCGACGACGGGGGAGATGCCGAGCTCGTGCTGGAGGCCCATCACCAGGGAGTACATGGTGGACCAGCCCGTCCGGCCGTCCTCCGGGCAGCGGGAGTAACCGCTCACCCCGCCGTAGGTGGAGTTGACCCACTTCTGGGCCTCCAGAACCTTGTCGTCGGCCATGTCAGGGCCTTCCTCTCCTGCGCCGGCTGCTGCGGACGAGCTCCTTGTCCGACCTGCACCGATATGTAGGGCGGGCCGGGGCCCTCGGGCAGGAACTTAAAGGCCCTTGCTCTCCGGCCTCTCTTCGTCCGGAGAGAAGCCGGCCGTCGAGGCCGAGTCCGGCTCCACCGATGAGGGACTCCTGCCGGCTCGCTCAATCAGGAGCTTTGTCGCGTACTGACCTTCACCGTGTGAGGTTCCCAGAGGTGAGCGGAACCGTTCAGCGGCCGGGGGCCCGGGGGTGAGACTGCCCCGGGCCGCCCGGCCACTGGGTTCGTCACTGTGCGAGGGGCCGAGCACGCGTGGCCCGTTCCTGCCGCGGCGACTGCAAAGAGCTCGAACAACGACTGGCCGCCGCACATGGCGAGATCCTGCGCTTGCAACGGGTGATCCAGTCACACAGGCCGACATCGTGACAGCACTCGCTGGCGGCGACGGCACCAAGGACATCGCCTTCGACGCCATCGCGTTCGTGCCCGGGGGCGGCCTCGGGCGGTTCACCTCCGAGATCCGCCTGCTCGACAATGACGCGTACTTCGTCCAGACCGGGTTCGAGTACTGCGACATCAAGTCGGTCTGCAACATCACCTGACATCTGGACCACAAGCGAAGCGTCCTGCCGGATCATGGATCCGGCAGGACGCTTCGCTTCGTGGGTCAGCCCGTGACCCACTCCAGCATGCGTCCTTCATGGACCGACGGGCGACGCCGCGCGGTCGGCAGCCGCAGCGATGCCTCCACCGCGTCGCACAGGCCGGTCAGCATCAGAGTCATGGACGGCCAGAGCGGCAGGTACTCGGGATCGCCGAACGAGATCTCGCCGACTTCTCCGTAGTGGCCCGTACGGTGGTCGACGAACAGCAGATCACCGGTGAGGGACTGGGCGAAGGGAACCCACTGGGTGTGTGCGGTGCGCCCGACCACTTCTTCCTCGTCACCCCCCTCGACCGCTTCGTGCGCCATGGCGGAAAGGTTCTGATGCCATTCCAGGATTCCTTCGGTATCCAGAAGGCCGTACCCGAGGAGAAAGGCACCGGGCGCCGTGCTGGACCTGCGCGGTGTGACACCGTTGTGTTCCGAGAGAAGCGACTTCAGTTCACCGTGGAGCGGGAAACCGACTCCGCTCTCCAGCCTGGACATATCAATGGCTGAGGCCCCTGGGCGGAGCGTGGAGTGGTCGCCCGGCGCGTTCTGTCGAAGCCACTCCTCAAATCGGCGCCACAGTTCCTGCATGGTGTGCATCCCGTCCATCGTGGTTCCCCGCGCGGGACAGCCGAGCTGTCAGTTCCTCCTGTCACCGTAGCAATCCGGCCGACGGTGGCTCGGGGGTGCCCCGATGCCGCGTAGCGCAAGTTGATCAGTCAGGCCCGGCGGGCAGGATCCGTTCCTGCCGCACCGGTACCGAGGCCGACCTGCCGGACCCCGAATGCGAGGTCGAGGTCGTCTCGACGTCGTGGCCGCCGATCAGACGGCTGAGCTTGTCCGCGAAGTCAGGGCCGTCGTCACCGGAGCCGATGACCTTGACGGTGGAGGCACTCCCCATGGCGTCCATGCCCGTTTCCCCCGGACTTTCTGGCCCTGGCGGTAGCTCCGGAGGTGAGATATGAGAGGGTCGCACGGGTGACCGAGACACCACCGAACACCCTGCAATACCGCTTTGACGGGCCAGAAGACGCTCCGGTCCTGGTGATCGGGCCGTCCCTGGGTACCACATGGCACATGTGGGACCGCCAGGTACCCGAGCTGTCCAAGCACTGGAGAATCTTCCGCTACGACCTCCCGGGGCACGGCGGAGCGCCCGCCTACCCCGCCGCCGCGGTCTCCGACCTCGCCGACCGGCTCCTCGCCACCCTGGACAGCGTCGGCGTCCAGCGCTTCGGGTATACGGGCTGCTCCATCGGTGGCGCGGTCGGCGCCGACCTCGCGCTGCGCCACCCGCACCGGGTCGCCGCCCTGGCGCTCGTCGCCGCGTCGCCCCGCTTCGGCACCGCCGACGAGTTCCGGCAGCGCGGGGTGATCGTCCGCAGCAACGGCCTGGAGCCCATCGCCCGTACCTCCCCGGACCGCTGGTTCACCCCCGGCTTCGCCGCCGCCCAGCCCGCCATCGTCGAGTGGGCCGTCCAGATGGTCCGTACGACCGACCCCGGCTGCTACATCGCCTCCTGCGAGGCCCTGGCGGCCTTCGACATCCGTACGGAACTGCCCCGCATCGGTGTGCCGACCCTCGTCCTGGTCGGAGCCGAGGACAAGGTCACCGGCCCCGCCGAGGCGCGGACCCTGGTCGCGGGCATTCCGGACGCCCGGCTCGCTCTCGTCCCCGGCGCCTCCCACCTGGCCCCGGTCGAGCAGCCGGCCGCCGTCACCGATCTGCTCCTCATGCACTTCTCGACGGCCTGGCAGGACACCCTGGCGTCGATCCCCGCACCGCCGCCCCCGGGCTTCGCCGCCCCGTTCGCCCCGGTCGTCCCCGTCGCGGAGATCACCGCCGGGACCGGCCTGCCCGACGCCTCCCCGGCAGGACGCGACAACCGGTACGAGCGAGGGATGAAGGTGCGGCGCGAGGTGCTGGGCGACGCCCACGTGGACGCCGCGACAGCCGCGTCCGACGGCTTCACCGACGACTTCCAGGAGCTCCTCACCCGTTACGCCTGGGGTGAGATCTGGAGCAGGGAGGGCCTCGACCGCAGGGCCCGCAGCTGTGTCTCCCTCACCGCGGTCGTCGCGTCCGGTCACCTGGGAGGTCTCGCCCAGCACGTCAGAGCGGCCCTGCGCAACGGGCTCACCCCGGTCGAGATCAAGGAAGTGCTGCTCCAGACCGCCGTCTACTGCGGCATCCCGGCGGCGGGCGCGGCGTTCGAGATCGCGCAGTCCGTGATCCAGGAGGAGACGACCCCGCCCGCGTCCGCGTAGCAGGATGGGAGCATGAACGCTTCGTCTCTCACACTGACCAAGAAGGCCCACTCCTGCGTCCGGCTGGAGCGGAACGGGCAGTCGCTCGTCATCGACCCCGGCGGGTTCACCGAGGACGACGCCGCGCTCGGTGCCGACGCGATCCTGGTGACGCACGAACACCCCGACCACTTCGACGAGTCACGGCTGCGTGCGGCGCTGGAGTCCAACCCCGCCGCGCGGGTGTGGACGCTGCGCAGTGTGGCCGAGCAGGTGTCCGCCGCGTTCCCGGGGCGTGTGCACACGGTCGGCCACGGTGACACGTTCACCGCCGCGGGACTGGAGGTGCAGGTGCACGGCGAACTGCACGCGGTGATCCACCCGGACATCCCGAGGGTCACCAACATCGGCTTCCTGGTGGACGGTTCGGTCTTCCACCCGGGCGACGCCCTCACGGTGCCCGACCACCCGGTGGACACCCTGATGCTGCCGGTCATGGCTCCCTGGAACAAGATCTCGGAGGTCATCGACTACGTACGCGAGGTGAAGCCCCGCCGTGCGATCGACATCCACGACGCCCTGCTCACGGACCTGGCCCGCCCGATCTACGACAGGCAGATCGGCGCCCTGGGCGGTGCGGACCACGGCCGGCTGACCCCGGGCGACGCGACCCGCCTCTGACCCGTTTGTCGGTGGGAGCGGTTAGGTTTGCTGCATGCGCATCGCCACCTGGAACGTCAATTCGATCACCGCCCGGCTGCCGAGGCTGCTGGCCTGGCTGGAGAGCAGCGGCACCGATGTGCTGTGCCTCCAGGAGGCCAAATGCACGCTGGAGCAGTTCCCCGTCGAAGCGCTGCGCGAGGCGGGCTACGAGTCGGCGGTCAACGCCACGGGCCGGTGGAACGGCGTCGCGCTGCTCTCCCGTGCGGGTCTCGCGGACGTCGTGACGGGGCTGCCCGGCGGCCCGGACTACGAGGGCGTGCAGGAGCCGAGGGCGGTCTCGGCCACCTGTGGGCCCGTCCGTGTCTGGTCCGTCTACGTGCCCAACGGCCGCGAGGTCACCCACGACCACTACGCCTACAAGCTGCGCTGGCTGGCGGCACTGCAGAAGGCCGTCGCGGGAGACGCGGCGGGCGCGCTGCCGTTCGCGGTCCTCGGCGACTTCAACATCGCTCCGACGGACGAGGACGTCTGGGACCCGGCCCTGTTCGAGGGCGCCACACACGTCACTCCCGCCGAGCGGGAGGCGCTCGCCGCGCTGCGCGAGGAAGGGCTCTTCGACGTGATGCCGCGCCCCCTGAAGTACGACCACCCGTATTCCTACTGGGACTACCGTCAGCTCGGCTTCCCGAAGAACAAGGGCATGCGGATCGACCTCGTCTACGGCAACGCCTCCTTCACGGCGGCGGTCAAGGACAGCTATGTCGACCGCGAGGAGCGCAAGGGCAAGGGCGCTTCCGACCACGCCCCGGTGGTCGTGGACCTCGACTTCTGACGCCGCCGGTGCCCGGGCGGCACCGACGTCCCCGCGTCCGCCGCTCTCGCGGACGGCGGACGCGGAACTCGCCCGGACTCGAAATGTCAACCTGAGGTTGACGCCACTTGGGTGTCAACCTAAGGTTGCCTCATGACGAAGCCGTTGCGTGCCGATCCGCCCGTCCGCCTCGACGACCTGATCGAAGCGATCAAGAAGACCCACACCGACGCCCTGGAGCAGCTCACAGGAGCGGTGGTCGCGGCAGATCACCTGGGTGAGATCGCCGACCACCTCATCGGCCACTTCGTGGACCAGGCGCGGCGCTCAGGCGCCTCGTGGACGGACATCGGCCGGAGCATGGGGGTGACCCGGCAGGCCGCCCAGAAGAGGTTCGTGCCCAGGAATCCCGGCGAAGCGCCGGCCCTGGACCCGGGCCAGGGCTTCGGCCGGTTCGACGAGCGGGCCAGGAACGTCGTCATGGCCGCCCACAACGAGGCCCACGCGGCCCGCAACGACGAGGTGGGTGTGGGACACCTGGTCCTGGGCCTCCTGGCCGAGCCGGACTCCCTCGGTGTCCAGGTGATCGCCGGGCAGGGCGTCCCGCCGGAGGCGGTCCGGGAGGCGGCGGCGCTCACCCTGCCCGCCGCGGCCGACGAGGTCCCCGAGCTGATCCCGTACGACGCGGAGGCACGCAAGGTCCTGGAGCTCACCTTCCGCGAGGCGCTGCGCCTCGGCCACGGCTTCATCGGGGCCGGGCACATCGTGCTGGCCCTGCTGGAGTTCGAAGGGGGCGCGGGCGTGCTCACCGGGCTGGGCGTCGACAAGGAGGTGGCGTCGTCCGACGTCGCCGCGGCGGTGGCCGCCGAGACGGGCGATCCCGCTCCGGGCGAGCAGAGCTGAAGCGGCTGTCCACCTCCCGGCGCACAGGTGGCGAAGAGTCCCTTCCGTGAAAAGGAGGGTCCCGTCATGCGCTGCGGATGCCGCCCCTGGCCGGGGCGGCATCGTGCGTGCGAGGTCGGCTCAGTGCACCGAGAATCCACCGTCGACGAACAGCGACTGCCCGGTGACGTAGGCGGAGGCCGCGCTCGCCAGGAACACCGCGGCTCCCGCGAAGTCCTCGGCCAGCCCGTTGCGTCCCACCATGGTGCGAGCGGCCAGCGCCGCCACCCGCTCCGGGTCGGACGACAGCCGCTGGTTGAGCGGCGTCATCACGAACCCGGGCACCAGCGTGTTGCAGGTGACTCCGTGCGGCGACCAGGCCTCGGCCTGCGAGCGGGCCAGTGACTCCAGCGCACCCTTGGAGACGCCGTACGCGCCGCTCTGCACGAACGCGCGGTGCGCCTGCTGGGAGGTGATGTGGATGATCCGGCCGAAGCCGCGCTCGGCCATGCCCGGGCCGAACCGCAGACCCAGCAGATGGGGAGCCTTGAGGTTCACCGCCATCGTGGTGTCCCAGACGTCCTCGCCGAGCTCGCTCATCGGCGGCCGCAGGTTGACGCCTGCGCAGTTGACGAGGATGTCGGGCTCGCCGAACACGGCCGCGGCACCGTCTCCGGCCGCGCGCACGCCCTCGGGAGTCCCGAGGTCGGCGCTCACCCAGGCCGCCCGGCAGCCGGCGTCGGTGAGTTCACCGACGGTGCGCACCAGTTCCGCCTCCCTGCGTGCCACGACCACCACGCTCGCGCCGGCGCGTGCGAGCGCGTCGGTGATGCCCCGGCCGATGCCGGAGCTGCCGCCGGTCACCACGGCGACCCGGCCTTCCAGCGAGAAGAGTTCGGACAGATACCTCTGCGACGTCATCCCCGTACCTTAGACAGAAGGCCAGGTCATGGACGGGGCGGGGCCCGGGACCGGTACAGTTGCGCGTCCTGCGGAGCGGAAGGCGTCAGGGGTGGGATCCTGGTGGCATGATCCCTTTCCTGGACAACTGGCGTAAGCGCCAGGGCGGTGCGCGGGGGGCGGCTCTCGCGGCCGCTGTCGAGACCGATCCGGAGGGCGTCGCCGAGCTGTTCGCGGAATGCGAGTTGCTGCGGGCCCGAGCAGGGCAGTGCGGCCTCGAACTCGACGACAGCCCGGCCTCGTTGTCCGCGCTCGACCAGATGCCGCCCCTCTGGCGCGACGATCCGGAGGAGCTGCCCTGGGTGGGCAACGACGCCGGTCTCTACCTCGGCACCGTACTGGTGCGTACTGTTCCCGGTGCGGTCTGGGACATCCTGGCGGGCGGAAAGCCGGTGGTGCGTCTGGCTTCGGGGCGCGAGATCGACGTGGTCGCCGCCGGTCTGGACTGGGCGATGTCGGGCAGCCCCGAACTTTCGGAGATGTACGCGGAGACGGCGGAGAGCGGCCCCGAGGCCAAAACGCGATAAACAGCCTTATGTGCCGCTGGTGCGTGTCGGCGCCCAAGCGCGTGATCACCCCGGATAGTTTGCGCTGACCTTGACACGAGCGACAAGTGGGTAGGGCAGCGTATGGCCGTCGATCCGTTGATCGAGCTGCGGGACGTCAACAAGCACTTCGGAAAGCTGCACGTACTGCAGGACATCAATCTCACCGTCGGCCGCGGGGAGGTGGTGGTGGTCATCGGCCCCTCCGGATCGGGCAAATCAACGCTCTGCCGGACCATCAACCGACTTGAGACGATCGAGTCCGGTCATATTGCCATCGATGGGAAGCCGCTCCCGGAGGAGGGAAAGGGACTCGCGGAGCTCCGGGCCGAAGTGGGCATGGTCTTCCAGTCGTTCAACCTGTTCGCCCACAAGACCGTGCTGGCGAACGTCTCGCTCGCCCAGCTCAAGGTCCGCAAGCGCAAGAAGGACGAGGCCGACCGGCGCTCCCGGGAACTGCTGGAGCGGGTCGGGCTCGCGTCGCAGGCGGAGAAGCTTCCCGCCCAGCTCTCCGGGGGGCAGCAGCAGCGCGTGGCCATCGCCCGTGCCCTCGCCATGGACCCCAAGGCGCTCCTCTTCGACGAGCCCACGTCGGCGCTCGACCCGGAGATGATCAACGAGGTCCTGGAGGTCATGCAGCAGCTCGCCCGTGAGGGCATGACCATGGTGGTCGTCACGCACGAGATGGGCTTCGCCCGGTCCGCCGCGAACCGCGTGGTGTTCATGTCCGACGGACGCATCGTGGAGGACCGCACCCCGGAGGACTTCTTCACCGCCCCGGAGAGCGACCGCGCCAAGGACTTCCTGTCCAAGATCCTCAAGCACTGACAGGGGGAACCGTGTTGCGTACGAGGAACATCGCGGCCGTGCTGGCCTGCCTCCTGCTCACCGCGCTCGCCGCCGGCTGCGGCAGGGAGGGCAGCCCGCCGGTCAAGGGACCGAAGGCGGGGGAGCTGCCCCGGTACACGGTCGACACCGGATTCCGGCTGCCGGAGTCGAAGACCTGGACGAAGGCCAGGAAGCGTGGCCACCTGGTCGTCGGCGCCAAGGAGGATCAGCCCTACCTCGGCGAGAAGGACCCCGCCGGCGGAGGCTACTCCGGCTTCGACATCGAGATCGCCCGCATGATGGCGGCCTCCCTCGGCTTCGAGCCGGACGCGATCCGCTTCCGGACCATCGCCTCGGCCAACCGTGAGACGGCGCTCCAGAACGGGCAGATCGACTATTACGTCGGCACCTACACGATCAACGACATGCGCAAGAAACTCGTCGGCTTCGCCGGGCCGTACTACATGGCCGGGCAGGGGCTGCTCGTGCGTACGGACGAGAACGACATCCACGGGCCGCAGGACCTGGCGGGCAGGACCGTCTGCTCGGCCGCCGGGTCGACCCCCTACCAGCGCATCGCCGCCGACTTCCCCGAGGCGGACCTCGTCGCGTACGACACCTACTCGATCTGCGTCGACAACCTGCTGACCTTCCAGGTCGACGCCGTCACCACGGACGACGCGATCCTCCTGGGCTTCGCGGCCAAGGCACCGGACGAGATGAAGGTGGTCGGCAGACCCTTCTCGGAAGAGCCGTACGGCATCGGTGTGCCGCGCAGTGACAACGCGCTGCGCGCCGCGCTCAACGACGCGCTGGAGGCCGACGAGAAGAACGGCAACTGGAAGAAGGCGTTCGAGGCGACTCTCGGCCTGTCCGGAGTGCCCGCGCCGAAACCCCCGCCCATCGACCGTTACCCGGCGAACTGAGGGGCCGGCCACCACCATGGATGTACTGACAGAGAATTTCTCGCTCTACGGCAAGGGCTTCCTCGGCACCGTCGAACTCACCGTCTACGCCTCGGCCCTGGCGCTGGTGCTCGGCTTCGTCATGGCGTCCTTCCGGGTCGCGCCGGTCGGCTCGCTCCGGGTGATCGGCACCGTCTGGGTCGCGGTGCTCCGCAACACCCCGCTGACACTTCTGTTCTTCGCCGTCCTGCTCGGCCTCCCGCGCTTCGGCCTGGTCCTGCCCTTCCAGGTCTTCGCGGTCCTCGCCCTAGGCTGCTACACCTCGGCCTTCATCTGCGAGGCCCTGCGCTCCGGCATCAACACCGTGCCCACAGGACAGGGCGAAGCGGCGCGCAGCCTCGGGATGTCCTTCGGGCAGACACTCAACAACGTGGTGCTGCCGCAGGCCTTCCGGTCGGTGATCCCGCCGGTGGGATCGACGCTCATCGCGCTCGCCAAGAACTCCGCGATCGCGGGGGCCTTCAGCGTCACCGAGCTGCTGGGCACCTACAAGACCCTCAACGAACTCGGCTACAGCATCATCTGGTCCTTCATCTGGATCGCCGTCGGATACCTGATCATCACCCTCGCCATCAGCGCGCTCTTCAACGTGTTGGAGAAGCGCCGGGGAGTCGCCCGATGACCCGCTCCACCGCCTCCGCCACCGCTCTCTACGACCTCCCCGGCCCCCTCACCCGCAAGCGGCACTTCCTCTACGGGGTCCTCTCGACGGCTGTGATCCTCGCGCTGCTCGGCTGGATCATCCATCTGCTCCTCGACACGGGCCAGTTCACCGGCTCGAAGTGGACTCCCTTCCTCTACACCGGCATTCAGGAACTGCTGCTGCGCGGGCTCGGCAACACCCTCAAGGCCTTCGCCTGCGCGGCGGTCCTCTCGCTCGCACTCGGAGCCGTGCTGGCCGTCGGCCGGCTCTCCGACCACAGGCCGGTGCGCTGGATCTCGACGCTGCTCGTCGAGTTCTTCCGGGCCATGCCCGTGCTGGTGATGATCTTCTTCATCTTCGTCGCGCTCAAGGTCCAGCCGCTTCCGGCACTGGTGGCCGGGCTGACCCTCTACAACGGGTCCGTGCTCGCGGAGGTATTCCGGACCGGGATCAACTCCGTGGAGCGGGGCCAGCGGGAGGCGGCGTACGCGCTGGGCATGCGCAAGACACAGGTCACCACCCACGTCCTGGCCCCCCAGGCCGTCCGTGCGATGCTGCCCACCATCATCAGCCAGCTGGTGGTGGCGCTCAAGGACACCTCGCTGGGCTATCTGATCACCTACGAGGAGTTCCTCCACGCGGGCAAACTGGTCGCGTCGAACCTCGACTACGATCTGCCGTTCATCCCGGTGGTCATGGTGATCTCGCCCATCTACATCGGGATGTGCATGCTGCTCTCCTGGTTCGCCACCTGGGTGGCCGGACGGGAGCGGCGCAACCCGAAGACGGAGGGCACGGGAGTCGCCGCCGCCGAACCAGGAACGGTGCTGCCGGGCCGCCACCCGAAGTAACCGTCGGTGAGCCCGTCCGGCAGCAGCCGGTGATCACTCCTCCACCGTGGAGCGGGACGCGATCCGTATCCGTGCCCGGCGGGGGAGAAGGTCAGCTGCGTGCCGGCCGGTTCGCGGCCGGTGTGGCGAGGAATGCGGCCGGCCCGGGCGCCGTGGGCGTGGAGCGCGGCTCCACGCCCACGGGGCGGCTCGGGGAGGGGGAGGGACGGAGGCGGCCGCCGGCCGGGAAAGCGGCCTGCGGCCGACGCCGGTGCGTCGGCCGCAGGCCGCTCGTACGAGGAGTGAGTACCGCTCAGGCGTCGATGCTCATGCCGGCACGGAGCTTGCTGATGATGCGGGCCAGCAGCCGGGAGACGTGCATCTGGGAGATGCCCAGCTCGGCCCCGATCTGGGCCTGGGTCATCTCGGCGCCGAAGCGCATCCGGACGATGCGGCGCTCACGGTCGTCGAGCTGTTCCAGCAGCGGGGCGAGGGTGTGCAGGTTCTCGATGGCCTCCATGGCGGGATCGCGCTCGCCGAGGACTTCGGCGTAGGCCCGCTGGTCCTGGCTGTCGTCGCCCTCGGAGGAGGGGGTGTCCAGGGAGCCGGCCGAGTAGCCGTTGGCCGCGATCAGACCCTCGATGATCTCTTCCTCGCTCAGATCGAGGTGGGCGGCCAGCTCCTTGACGGTCGGGTCGCGGTCGAGCTTGGAGGAGAGGAGTTCCTTGGCCTTCGCCAGTTCGACCCGCAGCTCCTGGAGGCGGCGCGGCACGTGCACGGACCAGGTGGTGTCACGGAAGAACCGCTTGATCTCGCCCACGATGTAGGGCACCGCGAACGTGGCGAACTCCACCTCGCGCGACAGGTCGAAGCGGTCGATCGCCTTGATCAGGCCGATCGTGCCGACCTGGATGA
>Ga0196960_10000086_pt1 | contig 36517 bp, 43 predicted proteins | sample S3v_5metaG_FD_183187 | JGI IMG/M metagenome (GOLD analysis project Ga0196960, IMG submission 183187) | Soil microbial communities from Anza Borrego desert, Southern California, United States - S3+v_5 | ecosystem: Environmental > Terrestrial > Soil > Desert | place: USA: California | collected...
GGGCGGGCGGGGACCGTTCGCGGCGGGCGCCGGTGCGGCCGGTCCGGCGGCCAGGGCCGGGGGAAGGGCCAGGTCGCAGGGGCCGGCGGCCCTCGGGGCGGTGGCGGGGTTCACGGTGCCCTCCTCGTCAGGAGCCGTCGCCGGCGCGCAGGGCGTCCAGGTCGGCCTTGACGGTGTTGACCGGGATGGCGAAGCCGAGACCCACGCTGCCCGCTGCCGAGCTGCCCGAGGCGCTTGCCGAACTGGGGGAGTACATCGCTGAGTTGATGCCGATGATCTCACCGTTCATGTTGATCAGGGCGCCGCCGGAGTTGCCGGGGTTGAGCGAGGCGTCGGTCTGGATGGCCTTGTACGTCGTCCTGGACGAGCCGGTGTCGCCGTTGAACTGCTGGCCGCCGAACTCGAACGGCCAGTTCTGCCCGCCCTGTTGCTGCTGCTGTTCCTGCTCCTCGTCCTTGGCGACCGTGACGTCGCGGTCCAGGGCCGAGACGATGCCGCTGGTGACCGTGCCGGTGAGGCCCTCGGGCGAACCGATCGCCACGACCTGGTCGCCGACCTTCACGGAGGAGGAGTCGCCCAGCGAGGCGGTCTTCAGCCCGCTCGCACCCTGGAGCTTGATGAGCGCCAGATCCTTCTCCGCGTCCGTGCCGACGACATCGGCGGTGTACGACTTGCCGGTGCTGAGGGCCACCTTGATCTCGGAGGCACCGGAGATGACGTGGTTGTTGGTGACGATCTCGCCGTCCGCCGTGATGACGACACCGGAACCGGTGGCCTCGCCCGCCGAGGACGTCGCGCTGATCTCGACGATGGCCGGAGACACGGCCGCCGCCACACCGGAGACCGTGCCGGCGCTGCTCTGCGAGACGGTGGTGCCGCTGACGACGCCGCCGGTGCCGGAACCGCCGGAGCCACCGCCCGCGAGCTCGCCGATGAGGGTGGAGGTGCCGCCGCCGATCGCCGCGGCGGCGATCGCCACGGCCGCGAGCAGGGCGAGCGGCCGCTTGACCCGGCGCCCGGGCTTCGGGGCGTCGTCAGCCGGGAGGGGCTGGGGCGCCGGGGCGGGCCAGGCGTAGGCGGTGACGGGGACTTCGGCGGTCCGCGGCCCGGGCCCGTAGGCAGGCGGCGGCGGGTAGGCCGCCTCGCCACCGCCGTACGCGGCGCCGTCGGCGTACGAACCCGTGCCGTACGCACCGTACGAGGCACTGTCGTGCGAACCGTTGTCGTGCGAGGGGGGCATCGGGGTCTCGCCGCTCGGGCGGTGGCTGTCGGTCATGTCCACGAGAGTGGCCAGCGAACATGAGAGCAGCCTGAGTACGTCCTGAGAAGCCCGGCAGAACCTCGTATGTCCTGAATGAGGAGGCGCTCTGCTACGGCGCGGTCACCGTCGGTTCGCCGCAGCCGCACGATTGCCGCACCACCAGCGCGGACGGGAACTGCTTCAGCCGCTCGCGCCGCGATCCCGAGACCCGCAGCGAGTCGTCGAGCACCAGGTCCACGGCCGCCCGCGCCATCGCCGGGCGGTCCGAGGAGACCGTCGTGAGCGGCGGATCGGTCAGCCCCGCCTCCTTCACGTCGTCGAAACCCGCGACCGCGAGCTCCCCCGGTACGTCGATCCGCAGCTCGCGCGCGGCCCGGAGCACGCCGATGGCCTGGTCGTCCGTCGAACAGAAGATCGCCGGGGGCCTGTCGGGGCCGGAGAGCAGCTTCAGGGCCACCTGGTAGGCGTCGTAGCGGTTGTACGGGGCGTGGAAGAGGCGGCCCTCCGTCGGCCGGCCGGCTTCCTGCATCGCCCGGCGCCAGCCCTCGATGTGGTCGGCGACCGGGTCGCCGACCACCGGGGTCGACTCCATGCCGCCGAGGCACGCCACGTAGGCGTTGCCGTGCTCCAGGAGGTGGCGGGTGGCGAGCTGGGCACCGCCGACGTCGTCGGTGACGACCGCGACGTCGTCGATCGCCTCGGGGCGTTCGTGCAGCAGGACGACACGGGCGTCCCAAGCCTCTATCTCCGCCGCCGCGCGCTCGCTCGGGCCCTGGCTGACCAGGATCAGCCCGGAGACCCGCATGCCGAGGAAGGCCCGCAGATAGTGGACCTCGCGCTCGTCGCGGTAGTCGGAGTTGCCGACGAGCACCATCTTCCCGCGCTCGGCCGCCGCCTGTTCGACCGCGTGCGCCATCTCGGCGAAGAACGGCTGCCGGGCGTCCGGAACGATCATCCCTATGAGGTCGGTGCGCCGTGAGGCCATGGCCTGGGCGACCCGGTCGGGCCGGTAGCCCAGCTCCTTGATGGCGGCGAGCACCCGTTCGCGCGTGGCCGGGGCGACCGGCCTGGGTCCGTTGTTGATGACGTAGCTGACGACCGCTGTCGAGGTCCCCGCCAGTCTCGCCACATCGTCCCGCGTCACCTTGGCCACGCGCGGCAGTCTACGCGGATCGACCTACCGCTTGGCAGGCCGGACCGGGGCTTCTTCCGGGATCTCGGCATCGGTGGACTGCTCCGAACGGGGGAGGTCACTCCGCACGGTCTTCGACGCCGCCTTGACCTTGGCCTCCTCCGAGGACCGGTCCGTCTTCTCGGGGGTGACGAAGCGGTAGCCGACGTTGCGTACGGTGCCGATCAGCGACTCGTGCTCGGGGCCGAGCTTGGCCCGCAGCCGCCGCACGTGGACGTCGACCGTGCGGGTGCCGCCGAAGTAGTCGTAGCCCCAGACCTCCTGGAGCAGCTGGGCGCGGGTGAAGACCCGGCCCGGGTGCTGCGCGAGGTACTTGAGCAGTTCGAATTCCTTGAAGGTCAGGTCGAGGACCCGGCCCTTGAGCTTGGCGCTGTACGTCGCCTCGTCGACCGACAGGTCGCCGTTGCGGATCTCCATGGGGGAGTCGTCGGCGGTGATCTGCTGGCGGCCGGTGGCCAGCCGCAGCCGGGCCTCGACCTCGGCGGGCCCGGCGGTGTCCAGCAGGACGTCGTCGATGCCCCAGTCGGCGGTGACGGCCGCGAGGCCGCCCTCCGTGACGACGAGGACCAGCGGGCAGCCGGGTCCGGTGGACCGCAGCAGTTGGCAGAGCGAGCGCACCTGGGGCAGGTCGCGTCGGCCGTCGATGAGGATGACGTCGGCACCAGGGGTGTCGACGAGCGCGGGACCCTCGGCGGGAGCGACCCGCACGCTGTGCAGCAGAAGACCGAGGGCGGGAAGCACCTCCGTCGACGGTTGAAGGGCATTTGTCAAAAGCAGCAGTGAACTCATCGCCGCCCACCTGTCCGGGTCGTCGGTCGATCGTGCACGGTCAGCTCGCCCATTACGTCGGTCCTCCTCGTTCCCTGCGAGAGGGGCACTCCCGGGTCGGACCCGGGGGAGATGCGGCACTGCTTCGTACTACCCGTACGGCCGTCACCCGCGACGGCCGTCATACGGTTCTCACTGCGCGGTCCCGCGCCCGGGGACCGCTGAGCTTGTGGAAACGTCGCTGTAACAACGCTCGGAAAGCACAAAAGGACCCGGGGGCTGCTTTGCCCGGATCCTCTTCGCAGCACAATAGCCCACATGAGTTCTGTGTCCGAGGGGCGTTTCCTGAGTTCTTCTGTTCCCTCGATCACGCCCGTACCCCGTCGCGCCACGTTGCTGACCGGTGACGGGGTCCGTATCGAGGCGGTGTACACCCCGTGTACGGCGGGTGCCGGGGCCGGCGCGTCCGGGGAGACGGCCGTGGTCCTCGCGCACGGGTTCACCGGCGCGGCCGACCGGCCGGCGCTGCTGCGGGCCGCTGCGGTGTTCGCCCGGCGTACGGCCGTGATCACGTTCTCCTTCCGGGGGCACGGAAGGTCCGGCGGACGCTCCACCGTGGGCGACCGCGAGGTGCTGGACCTGGCGGCCGCGGTCGCCTGGGCGCGGTCGCTGGGACACCGTCGGGTCGTCACGGTCGGCTTCTCGATGGGCGGTTCCGTGGTGCTCCGGCACGCCGCTCTGTATACGGCGCCGGGAGCCGGGGAATCCCCGGCCGGAAAATCCGGGGCGGTGGAGGCCGAACGGGCGGTACAGCGCATTGAGGCGCGTAGGGCGCACGAGGGGCGCGCGGGGGCGCATTCAGGGGGGCGCGTGAAGGCGTCGATGGAGGCCCATACGGACGCGGTCGTCTCCGTGAGCGCACCGGCCCGCTGGTACTACCGGGGCACGGCCCCGATGCGCCGCCTCCACTGGGTCGTCACCCGCCCCACGGGCCGGCTCGTCGGCCGCTACGGCTTCCGCACCCGGATCCACCGCGAGGACTGGAATCCCGTGCCGCTCCCGCCGGTGGAGGCCGTCCCGCTGATCACCGTGCCCCTGCTGATCGTGCACGGCGACCGTGACCCGTACTTCCCCGTCGACCACCCGCGGATGCTGGCAGGGGCCGCGCCGGACGGAGCGGAGCTCTGGCTGGAACGCGGCATGGGCCACGCGGAGAACGCGGCGGACGAGGGGCTGCTGGCCCGCATCGCCGACTGGACGGAGCCGGTGTGCTCCATGATGGACAGCTGACGTACGACGAAAGGGGTGCCGCCATGGCAGCGGGGACGATCCGCTACTGGGCCGCGGCCAAGGCCGCAGCGGGGACCGCGGAGGAGCCGTACACGGCGGAGACGCTCGCCGAGGCGCTCGACGGGGCGCGCGAGCGGCACCCCGGTGAGCTGGCGCGGGTACTGCTCCGATGTTCGTTCCTGATCGACGGGAATCCCGTGGGGACCCGCGGTCATGAGACCGTACGGCTTGCTGAGGGCGGCACGGTCGAGGTGCTCCCGCCGTTCGCAGGAGGGTGAACCGCAGACCATGAGCAACACCGATCAGCAGTATCCGTACGACCCGGCGCACGGGCAGCAGCCCTACGACCCGGCGCACGGTCAGCAGCCCTACGGCCCGGAACACGGTCAGCAGCCTTACGGCCCGGTGTACGGGCAGCAGCACGAGCAGCCGGCGTACGGGCAGCAGCGGGATCAGCAGCAGCCGCCGTACGGGCCGCAGCAGCCCTACGACCCGGCGGTCGGGCCGCAGGACCAGCAGCCGGCGTACGGGCAGCGGCCCGCGCAGCCCGTATACGGACAGCAGCCGTACGCGCAGCAGCCACCCGCCGTGCACCCGGAGCCTGTCGCGTACCCGGAACCCGCCGGATACCCGGAACCCGCCGCGTACCCGGAGCAGGGCGGGCCCGGGGCTCCCGGCGGTCAGGGCGAGGCCCAGACCTGGCAGGGACAGACCTGGGACACCCGGTACCAGCCCGCGATCCAGCCGCAGCACCGCGCCGCGCCCGCCACCGGGCAGGGCGGGGCCCCGGGCGCCCACCCGCTGCCGCCCGAGGCCCCGGCCGCAGTACCGCCCGCTCCGCCGGCTCCGTCCGTACCGTCGGCTCCGTCGGCGGCCTTCGCCGGCTCCGACTACAGCGCGCCCACCACCCTGGGCAACAGCCGGATCACCGACGCCCAGCGGGCCCGCGCCGAGGGGCGTTCGCCGATCATCGCGCCGGGGATGCAGCCCGCCGCGATCACCGCGGGACTCGGGCTGCTCCTCGCCCTCGGTGCGGCGGTCGGGCCCTACGCCCTGCTCGTGCCTCTGGTGCTGCTCCAGGCGGTGACGGCCGCCGGGTGGTTCCGGCTCAACGGCATGTGGCCGGCCAGGCAGGGCATCGCACTCGCGTTCGCCGGCGGTGTCGTCGCCGACGCCGTGCTGCTCGTGGCGGGCCGGAGCAACGCCCCGGCGGCCATCCTCGGCACGCTCGGCGTCTGGGTGCTGCTCACCCTCGTCCTCCAGCTGCGCAGCCACGCCGGAGCCGATGAACGGATGTACGGCCTGACGGCCACTGTCGCCTCGGCCGCGCTCGCAGTGCTGGCCGCCGGACACCTGGCGGCCGTCCCGGACGCGGTGACGGTGGGCGGCATCGCGGTCGCCGTGGCCACGCTCGTCAGGGCCCTGCCGCTGCCCGGACCGGTGTCGGTCGTCGTGGCGCTGCTCGCGTCGGCGGGTGCGGGCCTGGCTGCCGGAGGTCTCACGGACTTCGGCGCGCAGGCCGCGTTCCTCGGGTTCGCGGCCGGCGGCTGCGCGCTGATCGGACTGCGTGTCGCGAGCTACGACTACCCGTCCCGCTTCGTGCACATGACGGCAGGGGTGGCGCTGCCGCTCACGGCCGCGGCTCCCGCCGTCTATCTGATCGGCCGTGCGCTCGCCTGACACCACGGACGTTCCTGACGTCCTTTCACCCGGTTCCCCTGTTCCGGGGAACCGGCCGGGCCTCCCACTCGTCGGTCACTCCGAGCGCGCCGCACAGCGGCAGTAGGCTCACGCGTCAGGGTCCGGCCGGTCCGAGTGGGAGAACAACAGGCATGCGAGCACTGCGAACACTGCTGATCATCGCCGTGGTGCTGGGCGGCGTCTTCGTCGCCGTGGACCGCGCCGCCGTGTATTTCGCGGAGTCGGAGGCCGAGCAGCGGGTGACTTTCGGCGGCGCCGAAGCCGGGTCGACCGAGGTCTCGATCAAGGGCTTCCCCTTCCTGACGCAGGTCGCCGGGTCGGAGTTCGACCGGGTCGACGTCACGGTCGAGGACATCCGCGCCAGCGCGGCCGGGCGGGAGATACGCATCAGCGAGATCCGGGCCCAGCTCCGGCAGGTGACGCTGGGCGCCGGTTACACCAGTGCGACGGCCTCCCGGGCCACCGGGACGGCCGTCATCCCGTACGCGGCTCTCACCGAGGCCGCCGACGAGGGTGTCACCGTCGCCTACGGCGGCGACGGGAAGGTCAAGGTCACCGGTTCCGTCCGGATCCCGCTGCTGGAGCAGACCGTCACGCGCAGCGTGCTCTCCACCGTCACCCTGGTGGACGGGGACACCGTCAAGGTGCACGCCGACGAGGTCCCGGGCGAAGGCATCCCCGGCCTGGAGGACCTGGTCAGGAAGAAGACCGACTTCGAGCGCGTGATCGGCGGGCTGCCCGACGGCCTGAAGCTCCAGAAGATCGAGGTGGCGCCGGGCGGCCTGGAGATATCGATGACGGGCGCCGGCATCCGGCTGGCGGGATGACGACGCGGCTGTGCGGCCACGGATGACCCCCGGGCAGCCGGGGTAGGGCCTTCCGGGGGCGGACCGGACGGGCGATCCAGATGCTGAGACGGGTGTGTCCGCTCCGCAGATGAACCTCGGGCGAAGCCCTGCGCGTCCCGGGCGGCCGAGGGTTCCGGCCGCTCACTCGTCTCGCATCACGGACGATCGTGTCTCATCATCCGATACGACGGTGACATCTCCGCCCGTACCTCCCTACGATCGGACGCATGAAGCGACAGGCGGACCTCACGAAGCGGCGGGCAGTAGACCTGTGCCGCGTCGCCGCCATGCTCTGTCGCACCTTCTGAGCGGGACCCTCTCCCGTTTCCCCCGGCCCTTCGATGACATCAGGGCCGAACCCGTGCCTTCCGTACGCGTTCCGCGCCGAGCACCTGCGCGTACATCCCGCACACCGCACCGCGCACCACCCCGCCGCAGACTGCCCCGGAGGAGAAACACATGAGCCGCGCAGACGTTCTGGTCGACGCCGACTGGGTCGAGGCCCACATCGACGACCCCCAGGTCGCCATCGTCGAGGTCGACGAGGACACCTCGGCGTACGAGAAGAACCACATCAGGAACGCGATCCGGATCGACTGGACCAAGGACCTCCAGGACCCGGTCCGCCGTGACTTCGTCGACCAGGCCGGCTTCGAGAAGCTCCTGTCCGAGAAGGGCATCGGCAACGACACGCTGGTCGTCCTCTACGGCGGCAACAACAACTGGTTCGCCTCGTACGCCTACTGGTACTTCAAGCTGTACGGCCACGAGAACGTGAAGCTGCTCGACGGCGGCCGCAAGAAGTGGGAGCTCGACTCCCGCGACCTGACCGACGCCGTCCCGACGCGCCCGGCCACCCAGTACAAGGCCAAGGCCCAGGACGAGTCGATCCGCGCCTACCGCGACGACGTCGTGGCCGCCATCGGCAGCCAGAACCTCGTCGACGTGCGGTCGCCCGACGAGTTCAGCGGCAAGCTGCTCGCCCCGGCGCACCTCCCGCAGGAGCAGTCGCAGCGCCCCGGCCACGTGCCGAGCGCCCGCAACATCCCGTGGTCGAAGAACGCCAACGACGACGGCACGTTCAAGTCGGACGACGAACTCAAGGCGCTCTACGAGAACGAGCAGGTGGACCTGTCCAAGGACACCATCGCGTACTGCCGCATCGGTGAGCGCTCCGCGCTCACCTGGTTCGTGCTGCATGAGCTGCTCGGCCAGGAGAACGTCAAGAACTACGACGGTTCGTGGACCGAGTACGGCTCCCTCGTGGGCGTGCCGATCGAGCTCGGCGCCAACAAGTAACCACTCGGCTCCGACACGCCATTTCGCAGGACCCGATCAGCAGGACCCCGACCCGAAGGACAGAACACCATGTGTGGAGCACAGGCCGGCGGCCCCGACGCTTCGACGATCAAGCCGGGCGAGACGACCATCCAGGGCAGCGTGACCCGCGACGGCGAGCCCGTCACCGGCTACGTCCGTCTCCTGGACTCGACCGGTGAGTTCACCGCAGAGGTCCCGACCTCGGCGACCGGACAGTTCCGCTTCTACGCGGCCGAGGGCACCTGGACGCTCCGCGCCCTGGTTCCGGGCGGCACCGCCGACCGTACGGTCGTGGCGCAGACCGGCGGTCTCGCCGAGGTCGCCATCGCCGTGTAGTTCACGCACACGGACCGGCCGGAGGGCCGCACCCCAGGGGGTTGGACGCCACCTGGACAGGGGTGCGGCCCTTCGTGCCGTCCGCGTGCGCTTCCGCGCCGACGGGTCCTACGCTGGAGACATGTACGCCCGGCGCAGGCGCGCCTATTTCCTGATGATGGGCGGATGCCTCTTCCTCTTCGTCTCCGCCTGGGCCTTCGTGCGCCTGTGGTCCGTCCCGGCGGCGGTGGCGATGTGTGTTCTCGCCATGGTCATACCGCCCGTCGCGGCGGTCGTCGCCAACCGCCGGGGTCCCGAGGACCGTTGGTGGGACGAGGCCTCTCCGGGCGCCGGGCCCGGGGAGCCCCGGCAGCCCCAGGACTCCCGGTACCCACAGGACTCCCGGTACCAACAGGGCGCCCGGCAGCAGCGGAGTCCCCGGCACCGGCAGGACCCCCCGCCCCGCTCACCCCGGGAGAAACCCACGGGCGACCCGACGTCGGACGCGTGGTGGGACGAGCTCGACGGCAGGAACCGCCGCCGGTAGCCGGCCGGGTCCCCGGATCAGTAGACGAGGGCCTGGGTGCCGTCCGTCATGGCCTCCTGCACGAACACCTGGGCGCCGGCGATCCGCACGCCCTCCAGGACGTCCTTCTCCGTGATGTCGCGACGCGCCGCGCACTGGGTGCAGAGCGTGATCCCACCGCCCGCCAGGATCGAGTCGATCAGATCGGGCAACGGCGCGGCGTGCGGCAGGTCGAATTCGGCGGCGCGTCCCGGCAGGGCGAACCAGGAGGACTCGCCGGTCAGCCACAGGGAGACCTCGACCCCGCTGGCGACGGCCACGGCCGCCACGGTGAAGGCCTGCGAGCAGCGCTCGGGGGCGTCGGCTCCGGCGGTCACCTTGATCACGAGCTTCTTCGGCATGTACCGAACTGTAATCCCCGGCCGGACAGCCTCCCCTGTGCCCCACCGGGCCGTGGCCCCGCAGAACCAGCTCCTGGGCTGAACCTGCCGCGCCCCAGGGAAAGCCCCGGGCCGCCGTGCCGGGCCCCCACCCATTAGGCTGGGGGCCCGGCCGTCCGCTGCCGTCACGTCGTTCGTCCCGAGGAGCTCTTGTGCTTGAGGTTTTCTTCTCCGCCCTGCTGGTCCTGGTCTGCGTCGGCGTGCTCGCCTTCGCCGCAGTGACCGTGAAGAAGCTGTACCAGGGCCAGCGCTGACCCTCGCCGAACACCTCCCGTACACCCTCACAGATCGTCTGAGCCGCTCATGATCGAGATTCCGTCCGACCTCCACCCGGACCTCGTGCCGCTGGCCTTCCTCCTCGGCAACTGGGCGGGTGCGGGCGTCTCCGACTTCCCCGGCGCCGAGAAGTGCAACTTCGGCCAGGAAGTGACCTTCAGCCACGACGGCCGCGACTTCCTCGAGTACGTCTCGCACTCCTGGGTGCTGGACGCCGAGGGCAAGCAGGTCAAGCCGCTGGAGTCCGAGTCCGGCTACTGGCGCATCGACAAGGACCGCAAGGTCGAGATCGTCATGGTCCGCGACCAGGGCATCGTCGAGGTCTGGTACGGCGAGCTGGCGAAGCAGAAGCCGCAGATCGACATCGTCACCGACGCGGTGGCCCGCACCGCCGCCTCCGGCCCGTACAGCGGTGGCAAGCGCCTCTACGGCTATGTGAACAGCGACCTGATGTGGGTCGGCGAGAAGGCCACCCCCGATGTGGAGCTGCGGCCGTACATGTCGGCGCACCTCAAGAAGGTCGTCACCCCGGAGGAGGTCGCCGCGATGGCGAAGAGCCTCGGGGACATGCCGGACGACGGCATCGCGTTCTTCAAGTAGACCCGCGCAGCCCCGGCACCACCCCGGTGCCGGGCTTTCGCATGCTCCGGACGTACGGCTCGGACGATGCCCACCCGGAGCGAGGGGGTTAACAGATCGCCGTGCACTGCAATGCGCTTACGTGTGGTGTGTGGGCTCGCTACGGTAAGAGCCGCAGCGGAGGCCATCGCGTGGTCCGGCCGGTTCGGGACACGCGAAACCCCCAGTCGCATTGCGCGCGACTGGGGGTTCCGTAAGCCGTGCTTCGGGCGGCATGCGTGCAGAGGCGGACCCGAAGCGTTCGTATCCCACGCTACCACGGTGGGTGCCGACGCCGTCCAGAGGTGCGCCGTCATCATCACGGCAGGGGCCGGGAACAGGGGGGAATCATGGCGGACGCGTGGCCGGACTGGATGGAGCGGACGTTCTCGCAGCCCAGAATGGAGCCGTATCTGGACGCGTGCGACGGCGACGTCTCGCAGGCAGGCCGGCTGTACTGGTGGAACGTCGAGGTCTGCGCGGCCCTCTACGGGCCGCTGCACTGTCTGGAACTCGCTCTCCGCAACGCCTTGCACGGGACGCTGACCGATCACTACGGGAGGGCGGACTGGTGGGAGGCGGCACCCCTCAACGCGCAGGGCCTGCGGCTCGTGGCGAAGGCCCGTTCCAAGTGCGCGGGCCGGCAGGGATCCGGACGGCGCTCGGTGGAGGCGGATGACGTGGTGGCGGAACTGTCCTTCGGCTTCTGGGCCGCCCTGCTCAGCGGCGGTTCCGGCTACGACCGTAAGTTCTGGGTGCCCGTGACCCACAAGGCGTTCCCCCACTACGCGGGGCGCCGTGACGCCCTGTACGACGCGCTGTGGTCCTTGGTGCTCCTGCGCAACCGGGTGATGCACCATGAGCCGGTGCACAAGCGGCACCTCGCGGCGGACCATGCCAAGATCTACCGTCTTCTCGGTTACCTGAGCCACGATCTCGTCCGGGAGGTGCGGACGATGGACCGGTTTGCCGCTGTGCTGCGTCACCGCGGGGCAACCTGTGACGGAAGCCGCCCGCCCCGGTTCTGAGCCCCGGACCGACGGCATCCGGCCGCTCCCGGATCATCCTCGACCCCTCTGGAGGACCTCATGGTGCCCACCCCCGGACGTGTGGTCACGCGTGCGGACATCGCCCGCCGCACGGCGGTCCGACGGCCGGTCGTCAGCAACTGGCAGCGCCGTCACGCCGACTTCCCCGGTGTCGTGTCACGGAGCGACGAGGGCGTGGAGTTGTTCTCGGAAGCCGAGGTGCAGACCTGGCTGGACGGCAGGGTGATCCCCGCGAACGCGCGCCTGGCGGGGGAGGGGGCCGGGGCGACCTATGGTGATCGTTTCCGGCCGGAGGACACCGCAACGGAGTTCCTCGCGGCGGTCCGCGCTCTGGTGGGGGACCCGCAGCACTTCGGTGACCACGTCCCGCTCGACCACTACCTGCTGCTCCTGATGGCCCTCATCCATCTGCGGCAACTGCGTCCGGAGACATGGCGCGCCTGCGTGGGCCGGCCGGACCGCGCGGCCTTGGCTGTGCGGGAGTTCCTTCGGGAGAACGGGCGTCACCAGCTGTCGGATCTGGTCTCCCGGCTGCTGGAGAGGTGCCCGCCGCACATGCTCGCCGGAGTCGTCGGGGCTCTGGACACCGGAGAGCCGGAGAAACCCACCACGTCCGGGTTCGAGGCCGGGGCGAGCGCCTTCGACCTGCTGCTGGCCGCTTACGGAGAGGTGGCTGGCGGGACCGCTGGGGAGCTGCCGACCCCGCCGGCGGTGGCCCGCGCGGTGGCCGGGATGCTGATGGGCGAACCGCCCTCCGGCGAGGGCACGCTCATGCGGCTGCACGACCCCTACTGCCGGGGCGGGGAGATGCTGGCCGCCTCCGTCGACGCTGTGCGAGCCACCGTCTCCACGCCGCTGCGGCTGTCCGTGAGCGGGGCCGGGGCAGGAGCCCTGCAGAGCGAACTGGCAGGGATGAACTTGGCGCAGCGGGGCCAGCCGGCGGACCTGCGCCCGGAGCCGGAGCCGGGGCCGGGGCCGGGGCCGGAGGATCGTGGCAGCGGCCCGGGGGCGCGGTTCGACCGTGTCCTGGTGAACCCGCCGTTCAATGCCAGACTCAGCAGCGGCTCCGGGGGGTCCGTCCCGCACTGGAGATACGGTGATCCGCCACTCCACAACGCCAACTACGACTGGCTCCAGTACGTGGTCCACACCCTCTCCGAGCGGGGTAGGGCCTGCGTGGTGATGCCGACCAACGCGGCGTCCTCCGCACACCCCGGCGAGCGGAGGATCCGGCGGGCGATGATCGAGGACGGTGCGGTGGAGGGACTGGTAGCTCTGCCGCCGCAGTTGTTCGCCGCCACCGCGGTCGCCGTGACCGTATGGCTCCTGAAGCACCCGACAGGCTCCTGCCAGGATGTCTTCTTCGCCGACGCGACAGGTCTGGGATCGATGACTTCCCGCACCCGTCGTGTACTGGCGGCCGAGGACACGGATCTGCTGGTCCGGACCGCCCGGTCCAGGGAGGAACGGGAGGGCTTCAGCCGCATCGCCGGCATCGAGGAGATCCGGGCGAACGGATACTCGCTGAGTGCGACCGCTTATCTGGCCACCCGGGCGACGGCACCCGTACAGACCGCGACCGGCGGCCGGGTGCGGGCGCTGAACAGACGGCTGGCGGAGCTCGGTGACCAGGCACGCGACATCGACCGTCACATCCAGGACCTGTTCGAGGAGTACGGACTATGACCACGGACGGTCAGGAGGACGTGCCTCAGGGCTGGCTGGTCGCCCCGCTCTCGCAACTGTGCGAGCTGCGGTCGGCCGGGGCCCCGATGACCGTGCTGAAAGAGGCGGAACCGGGAGCGGTGCCGCTGGTGCGGCCCGGCGATCTTCGGGAACGCAGGATTGTCCACTCGGCGTCCGCCTTCGTCAGCGGCGGGCAGGCCGAGGGGCTGGACCGTGGACGCGTCCGAGCGGGAGACATCCTTGTCACCCGCACCGGCACCGTGGGACGCGTCGCTCTGGTCACGGACGCGGAGACGGGGTGGTTCCACAACCCGCATGTGCTCTGCGTGCGGCCGTCCGACCCGGCGATCGCGTCATATCTGACCGGCTTTCTCTCCGGCCCCGGCGCAGTGGCCTGGATGAGAAGCCACTCCGCCGGAAGCGCCATCCGGTCGATCACCGTCGGCGCGTTGGCCGGCCTGCCGGTCGTGCTGCCTCCGCCCGCCCAGCAGCACCGGATCGGCGCCGTGCTCGGCGCACTGGACGAGAAGATCCGGGTGCACGAGGAGATCGCGCGCACGACCGGGCTGCTGCGGGAGTCCGTTGCCGGCCTGTTGATGAGCGGACAACTGCCGGTGATCCCGGAGTGAGCGCGGCCCCGCCCTACACTGGGGCTGTGGTGAGCACCGACTGGAAGACCGATCTTCGGCAGCGTGGCTACCGGCTGACGCCTCAGCGCCAGCTCGTCCTGGAGGCCGTGGACACACTGGAGCACGCGACGCCCGACGACATCCTCTGCGAGGTGCGGAAGACGGCGTCGGGTGTGAACATCTCCACCGTCTACCGGACCCTGGAGCTCCTGGAGGAGCTCGGGCTGGTCAGTCATGCCCACCTCGGGCACGGCGCACCGACGTACCACCTGGCGGACCGTCACCACCACATCCACCTCGTCTGCCGGGACTGCACGGACGTCATCGAGGCCGATGTCGACGTCGTCGCCGACTTCACGGCGAAGCTGCGGGGCACCTTCGGCTTCGAGACCGACATGAAGCACTTCGCGATCTTCGGCCGCTGCGCCGACTGCACGGCGAAGGCGGCGGAGGCCGGACCGCCGGAGGGGTCGGGCAGCGCCCGCTAGGCCGGGCCACGCGGGTCGTCGGGGCCGGGCCACGCGGGTCGTCGGGCCGGGTCGCGCGGGTCGTACGCTGGTCGCATGAAGAGCCCCTTGCTGTCCCTGCCCGGCGCCGTCCCCGCCGAGGGGCGCGACGAAGGCGTCGCCGCGCACTACGGCGACCTGTTCCGTGAGCAACGCGCCCTCGCCGACGGCAGCGGCCTCGTCGACCTCTCGCACCACGGGGTCGTCACGGTCACCGGCGACGACCGGCTGTCCTGGCTGCATCTGCTGCTCACCCAGCACGTCAGCGATCTCGCGCCGAACCGGGCGACCGAGGCGCTGATCCTCTCCGCCAACGGACACATCGAGCACGCCCTCTATCTGGTCGACGACGGCACGACGGTGTGGATGCACGCCGAGCCGGGGACCCGGGGCGAGCTGGTCGCGTACCTGGAGTCGATGAAGTTCTTCTACCGGGTCGAGGTCGCCGACCGCACCGAGGACTTCGCCGTCGTACACCTGCCGGCCGGTTCCATCGCCCCGGTCCCGGACGGCGTCGCCGTCCGGGAGACGGCGCACGGCCGTGACCTCTTCCTGCCCCGGGCCGACCTGGAGACGTACGCCGCCGCGCACGGCCCGGTGGCCGGGATCCTGGCGTACGAGGCGCTGCGCGTGGAGGCGCACCGCCCGCGCCTGGGATTCGAGACCGACCACCGCACCATCCCGCACGAGCTGGGCTGGATCGGCAGCGCCGTGCACCTGCAGAAGGGCTGCTACCGGGGCCAGGAGACGGTCGCCCGGGTCCACAACCTGGGGAAGCCGCCGCGCCGGCTCGTCTTCCTCCACCTGGACGGCAGCGAGGTCCACCTGCCCGGCCACGGGACGCCGGTCCGGCTCGCCGCCGACGGGGCGGAGGGCCGGCAGCTCGGTTTCATCACCACCTCGGCCCGCCACCACGAGCTGGGCCCCATCGCCCTGGCGCTGGTGAAGCGGAACGTCGCCGTGGACGCGGAGCTGATCGCGGGTGATACCGCGGCGGCCCAGGAGACGGTCGTCGAGCCGTAGGCCGGCTACGCGCGGCCGGCCGCACCGCTACACCTCGACCAGGACGGTGAACGGGCCGTGATTCGTGAGCGAGACCCGCATGTCCGCCCCGAACCGGCCCGTCTCCACCTGCGCGCCGAGCGCGCGCAGGTGTGCCACCACCTCGTCGACCAGCGGCTCGGCGACCTCGCCCGGCGCGGCGGCGTTCCACGTGGGCCTGCGGCCCTTCCTGGCGTCCCCGTACAGAGTAAATTGCGAGATGACCAGCAGCGGCGCGTTCACGTCCGAGCAGGACTTCTCGCCATCGAGGACGCGCAGGGTCCACAGCTTGCGGGCGAGCTGCGCCGCCTTCTCCGCGGTGTCGCCGTGAGTGACCCCCACCAGCACACACAGCCCCTCGCCGATGATCTCGCCGACCGTACCGGTCTCCGGCGCATCGTCCGCGGCGCCCGCCACGGTGACGCTGGCGCCGTCCACTCTCTGTATCACTGCACGCATACAGACCAACCTATCTTGGGCCGAACGGGTACGAAGCACCTGCATCAACACCGTGCGTAGTGGCACCATGCACGATGTCGGTGTGCCGACGCACCGGTCGAGGGGACGGAACATCATGACGACACAGGGAACCGGGCCATCACCCAGGGCCGTACCAGGGACGCGCACAGCCGCCGGCTTGCGGCCCCCGGTCCAGCGGAGCGTTGCTGCGCCCGGCCAGCTGCCCGCCCCGCCCGTGCAGCTGCCCGGAGCGGTGTCCGTGCCCGGACAGGCCGGGGGCGGTGCGGTCGAAGGGCCGGCATCCGTACGCCCCCTGCCCGAATTCGGCGGACTGCGGCTGCCGGAGCTGCGCACCGTGCGCCGTGACGCCCAGCGCGACGAGGCGGACCTCAGTTACGTACGCCGTCTGGTCCAGGGCCGGATCGACATCCTGCGGGCCGAACTCGCGCGCCGGGTGGACCCCGAGTCGCCCGTGGTGGACCGGCTCTCGGAGATCCTCGCCGACACCCCGTCCGTCCACCGTTCCTCGGCGCGGCACGTCACCCTCACCACGCCGCGCAGCGCCGAGTACCGGCAGCTCGCGGCCGACACGCTCGCGGAGGTCGAGCTCTCGGACCTCGACGCCCGGACGGACCAGGAGCTCCTGACCGCCATGGGGCGGCTCGTCCGCTACGAGCAGCAGGTGTCGAGGCGCCGTCACCGGCTCCAGCGGACCGTGGACGATTGCAGTGCGGAGATCGCCCGCAGGTACCGTGACGGGGAAGCACAAGTAGAGGACCTGCTCGTCTGAAGCGACCCTTCCGGGGGCGGGTCACGCCCGTCCCCGGAAGGCCACCCGCCAGCATGACGTCCTCCACAGTCCCGTCCCCGTCCTCCCCGTCCGTGCTCCCGGTCCTGGCCGAGGTCGTACGGTCCGGTTTCACCGAGGGACGTCACAGGGGGTCGCTGGTGATCCTGGCCGCCGACGGGAGCGTGGAGCTGGCGCTCGGGGATCCGGCGGGCCCGGTCTTCCCGCGCTCGTCCAACAAGCCGATGCAGGCCGCCGCGATCCTGCGGGCCGGGCTGGACCTCTCGGGGGAGCGGCTGGCACTGGCCGCGGCGAGCCACTCGGGGGAGGACTTCCACCTCGGCCTGGTGCGCACGATGCTCGCCGAGCACGGGCTGAAGGCCGCCGATCTGCAGACGCCGCCCGACCTTCCGCTGGACCCGGTCGAGGCGGAGGCGTATCTCGCAGCCGGGGGTGTGCGGGAGCCGCTCACCATGAACTGCTCCGGCAAGCACGCGGCGATGCTCGCCGTCTGCGTACGCAACGGGTGGGACACGGCGACCTATCTGGACCCGGCGCACCCGCTCCAGCGGCTGGTGGGCGAGGTCGTCGCACGGGCGGCGGGCGAGCCCGTCGCGGCGATCGGCACGGACGGCTGCGGGGCCCCGCTGATGGCCATCGGGCTGGTGGGCCTGGCCCGCGCGTTCCGTGCGTTCGTGCTGGCGGAGCCGGGCACGGCGGAACGCCGGGTCGCGGACGCGATGCGGGCGCACCCTGAGTACGTCGCGGGCACGCGCCGGCCGGACACCTGGCTGATGCGGGAGGTGCCGGGGGCGCTCTCCAAGATGGGCGCGGAGGCGGTCCAGGCGCTGGCGCTCCCGGACGGCAGGGCCCTGGCCTTCAAGATCGACGACGGTTCCACCCGCGCCCTGGGCCCGGTGCTGGCCCGCTCCCTCGAACTGCTGGGCGTCGACTCCCCGGTGGTGTCCCGCATCGGGCGGGCGCCGCTGACGGGTGGCGACGCGGTGGTGGGGGAGGTCCGGGCGGCGTTCTGAGCGACGGCGGGAGCCGCGTGCCCCGCGCCCGTGCGGGGCCGCCGGACCTCGTGCCGCGCCGGTGCGGGGCCGCCGGACCTCGTGCCGTGCCGGTGCGGGGCCGTCGTGCCCGCGCCGTGCGGCCGGAAATACGGGCGACAGTCGAACCCCCGGTGCATAGCGTGGCGGCATGAGTCTTGATCCGCGTACCGTCTCCGCAGCCGAATACCCCGACTGGATGCGCGCCGTGGGCACGGGGTTCCTGCTCTCCACGCCGGCACCGCCGGAGGAGGAGATCGCGGTGCGCCTGGCTCATACCGATCTCGCCCGTGTCCAGGGGGTCTTCGACGCCGGGCGCTGTGTGGCCACCTTCCGGTCGTTCGCGCAGGAACTGACCGTCCCCGGTGGTGCCACGGTGCCGGCCGACGCGGTCACCGCCGTGACGGTGACGCCCACGCACCGCCGCCGCGGGCTCCTCAGCAGGATGATGGCCACGGACCTGGCGGCGGCGAAGGAGCGCGGCGACGTGGTCGCCTCCCTGATCGCCGCGGAGTACCCGATCTACGGGCGGTACGGATTCGGGCCGGCGACCTGGACCGCGGAGTGGGAGATCGACGTCCCCCGGGCCGGTCTGGACCCGCGCGCCCAGGTCCCCTCCGAGGCGGACGGCGGCCGGATCGAGCTGGTGGACGGCGCGGACGTGCGCAAGCTGGGTCCCGAGCTGCACGGCCGTCTCGCGGCCTGGCAGCACGGCGTGGTCTCCCGGGACGAGCGCTGGTGGCAGCGCAGCACCGGGGTGGACGTCCCGGCGGCCGACGCGTGGACGGAGCCCTTCTACGCGGTGTACCGGTCGCCGGACGGGGAGACGGACGGGCTGATCGTCTACCGCGCCGACGACCACTGGGGCGACGGGAAGCAGCCGCTCAACAAGGCGACGGTGTCCAGCATGATCGCCGTGACCCCGGTGGCGGAACGCGCGCTGTGGCAGTTCGTCTGCTCCATCGACTGGATCACCACCGTCCGCACGGGCTACCGCGCGCCCGACGACGTGCTCCCCCTCCTCCTCCCGGACCCCCGGGCCGCCCGGATCGTGACCCAGGCGGACTGGCTGTGGCTGCGCCTCCTGGACGTCCCCGGAGTCCTGGAGGCACGTACGTACGCGACCGAGGGCGCCCTGGTCCTGGACGTCCGGGACGGCGCGGGCCTGGCAGGCGGCCGTTTCCTGCTGGAGGTCTCACCGTCCGGCGCCTCCTGCGTCCCCACGGCCCGGGGCGCCGACCTCACGCTGGACGTGGCGGAGCTGAGCACGCTCTGCCTCGGCGACGAGTCGCCGGTGCGGCTGGCCGCGCTGGGCAGGCTCGACGAACACCGCGCGGGCGCGGCGGCGACGGCGGACGTGATGTTCCGGACGTCACGGCGGGCGTGGTGCCCGGACGTGTTCTGAGGCGTCACCGCGTCCGGGTCCTGAAGAGCACACCCGTCAGGGCCATGGACACCAGCAGGATCCCGGCCGCCCAGGCGAGCGCGGTCCACGGGGCGTTGCCCACCGGCTGGTCCAGGAGGAGACCGCGCAGGGACTCGATGGCCGGGGTGACCGGCTGGTGGTCGGCGAAGCCCTGGAGCCAGCCGGGCATGCTGTCGACCGGGACGAACGCGCTGCTCGGGTAGGGCAGGAACGACATGAAGAAGGAGAATCCCCCGGCTGCCTCCGGTGTCCGGGCGAGCAGGCCCATCGCCGCGGAGACCCAGGACAGGGCCACGATGTAGGCGAGCAGCACGGCGGCGACGGCGAGCCAGCCGGCGGGGGTGGCGGCGGGGCGGAAGCCGATGAGCAGGGCGACGGCGAACACCAGCGTGGTGGAGACCAGGTTGCGCACCGTGCTCGCCGCGACATGGCCGGCCAGGATCGGCATCGCGCCGATGTCCAGGGAGCGGAAGCGGTCGATGATGCCGCCCTTCATGTCCTCGCTCACCGCGACCGCGGTGGTGGCCGATCCGAAGCCGGCGCACAGGAACAGGACGCCGGGGACCACGTACATGACGTAGGAGTCGTAGGCGGTGCCCGTGTCGATCGCGCCGCCGAAGAAGTAGACGAAGATCAGCATCAGCATGATCGGCAGCATCATCGCCGTGATGACGGCGTCGATGTTGCGGCGGCTGATGAGCAGGCTGCGGCCGGTCATGACCGTGGCGTGGGTCAGGGTTCCGGGGGTGTCAGACACGGGCCGGTGCCTCCGTCTTCTCGGCGGTGAGGGCGAGGAACACGTCGTCGAGGGTCGCGCTGTGCACGGAGAAGCGTTCGACGTCGGTGCGGTGCGGGTCGATCTCGTCGAGCAGGGCGCGGGTGTGGACGGCGGTACCGTCCGTGGGGATGCCCACGGTGAGGGTCTCGGGGGAGTGGTGGACGGCCCGGGTGGCGAGCCGGAGGTATGCCTCGCGGCTGCTGAGGACGAGGTCCAGGCGGTGGCCGGCGACGCGTGATTTCAGGTCCTGAGGGGTGCCTTCGGCGACGATGCGGCCCTTGGCGAGGACGCTGATGCGGTCGGCGAGCTGATCGGCCTCCTCCAGGTACTGCGTGGTGAGCAGGACGGCGGCGCCCCGGCCGGCGAGGTCACGGACCACCTGCCAGAGCTCGCGGCGGCTGCGCGGGTCGAGGCCCGTGGTGGGTTCGTCGAGGAAGAGGACGCCCGGTTCGGGCGAGCCGACCAGTCCCGCCGCCAGGTCCAGGCGGCGGCGCATCCCCCCGGAGTACGTACGGACCTGGCGGCGGGCCGCGTCGGTGAGGCCGAAGCGGTCGAGGAGTTCCCCGGCGCGGTGCCGGGCCCGGCTGCGGGCCAGTCCGGACAGCCGCGCCATCATCCGCAGGTTCTCCTCGCCGGTCAGGGTCTCGTCGACAGCGGCGAACTGCCCGGTCAGGCTGATGGTGCGGCGGACCTGGCGCCGGGCGGTGACGACGTCGTGCCCGGCGACGCGCGCCGTGCCGGAGTCGGCGGTGGTGAGAGTGGCGAGGATCCGCACGGTCGTGGTCTTGCCCGCGCCGTTGGGGCCGAGCAGCGCGTGGATCCCGGCGCGTGCGACCCGGAGGCCGACACCGTCCAGGACCCTGACGCCCGGTTTCCCGTAGGACTTGGTGAGGCCGTGTGCCTCGATCATGACGTCGTCCATGCCTGTGGTCATGGCGATCCCCCTTCTGCGTATGACATACGCGTTACTGCGTAAGCATTACGCAAACCTAGGATGGTGGCAAGCCAGTGATGGGGAAGGCGGCTTCGGGTGACGGAGAACAGCAGTGCGTCGGGCGGCACGGGCCTGCCCGCCAGCGTCGAGGCGGCGTGGGGGCTTCGCGACCGTCCGGCCAAGGGCCCGAAACCCGGTCTGACGCTGGACCGCATCGTGGCCGCGGCCGTGTCGGTGGCCGCGGGTGAGGGGCTTTCGGCGGTCTCGATGGGACGGGTCGCCAAGGAACTCGGCGTCTCGACGATGTCGCTCTACCGTTACGTCTCCGCCAAGGAGGAGCTGTACGTCCTCATGCAGGAGGCGGCCATGGGTGCCCCTCCGCCGCTGCCCGCGCTGGAGGAGGGGGCGGGCTGGCGCGAGGCGCTCCGCCAGTGGGCGTGGGCCCAGCGCCGGATGTTCCAGCGCAACCTGTGGTCCCTGCGCATCCCGATCGCGGGCCCGCCGGCCAGCCCCCACATGGTGCTGTGGTGGGAACAGGGGCTCCAGGCACTGTCGGACAGCGGCCTGTCCCCGGGCGACAAGATCTCGGTCATCCTCCTCGTCACGGGATTCGTGCGGAACGAGGCCACGACGATGAGCGACGTCGCCGCCGCCGTCGAGAAGAAGGGGGTCTCCGCCGAGGAGTTCATGGCGGGGTGGGAGCGGACGGTGCGACGCCTCGTCGACCCCGTCCGTCATCCCGCGCTGTCCGGGCTGCTGGCCACCGAGGCCATGAGCGAGCCGGACGAAGCCGACTACGACTTCGTGTTCGGTCTCGAACGGATCCTTGACGGGATCGACGTGCTCATCCGGCGGGACGCACCGGCATGAGCACCGAGAAGCCCGGCCTGCGCGAACGCAAGAAGCGGCTGACCTACCAGGCCGTCTCCGACGCCGCCATCACGATGTTCCTCGAACGGGGCTTCGGCAAGGTCTCGGTAACCGAGGTGGCCGAGGTGGCCGTGGCGGCCGACATCTCGAAGCCGGCGCTGTTCCGGTACTTCCCGGCCAAGGAGGACCTGGTCCTGCACCGGTTCGCCGACCACGAGAACGAGGCGGCCCGTGTCGTCTCCGGCAGGCCTGACGGAGCCACCCCCTCGACGCACTGCGCCACCACTTCCTGGACGGCCTGGAGCGCCGCGACCCGGTGACCGGCCTCTGCGACGACCCGCAGGTGCTGGCCTTCCACCGGCTGCTCTACGGGACCCTGTCCCTCGTCGCCCGCCTGTACGCCTACCAGGGCCGCTCCGAGGCCGCGCTCGCCCGCGCCCTGGACCCCGGCACCCCGGTCCCCGGCCGGTCCGGGGCGTCCGCGGGGTCGTTCTCGGGCCGGTCCGGGGCGTCCGCAGGCGTGCCGGCGTCATGCATCCCGGCCGGCCTCGCGGGCGACGCGCTCCAGCCGGTTCCGGTGGTTCTCCCACCACGCCGTGTCACCCGGCGGAACGCTGTCGTTGCCCTTGTTCATCCCCACGGCGCCGTCCATGAGTTCCCGGAGGATGTCGGCGTGCCCGGCGTGCCGGTGCGTATCGGCGATGACGCGTACCACGGCGTGGTGCAGCGTCACCTCCGCCCGGTGGCTCGGCCACCACGGGACGGTGCCGACCGTGTCCAGCGGCAGCGCGTCGAGCGTCGCGTCCGCGTGGGCCCAGGCCCGGTGGTAGAGCCCCACGATCTGCTCGCGGGACTCGTCGGCGGTGGCCCACATGTCGGCATTGGCCTCGGCCCCGTCCTCGATCCACGGCAGCGGTTCGCCGGACGGCCGCCCGAAGGTGTCGCCGAGGTAGCCCAGTTCCACACCGGCCACGTGCTTGACCAGGCCCAGGAGATTCGTCCCGGTCGGTGTCAGCGGGCGTCGGGCGTCGTACTCCGAGAGCCCTTCGAGCTTCCACAGCAGGGCGTCGCGGGCCGACTGCAGGTAGGAGTGGAGGTCGGCCTTGGCGTCAGATGCGGTCATGGCGCCCAGCCTGTCCCTCCAGGGCCGTTCCGGGGAAGCCCGTCGGCCGGACTCGGAGATCACAGGTGCGGCTCACGGCCAGGAGGGCGGATTCGACCGGTTCAGCGGGTGGCGGACTTCGCGATGTGCCGGGCGGCCTGGGCGGGGGTGAGACGGGTGGTGTCGACGACCTCGGCCTCGCTGTGCAGCCATGTGCGGGCCGCCTCGGCGTAGGGATCGAGGTGTTCGAGGCGGAATGCGGAGGGACCGAGGACGGTGTCCCCCTCGATGCGCCTGCGGAGGGTGTCCTGGTCGGCGTGGAGCACGAAGTGCCGTACCGGGATCCCGTGGTGGGCGAGGCCCGTGCTGATCTCACGCCAGTACTGCTCGACCAGGACGGTCATGGGCATCACCAGGGTGCCGCCGGTGTAGTCGAGCACGTGGCGGGCGGTCTCGACCACGAGGGGCCGCCACGGCGGCCAGTGCTGGAAGTTGCCCGTCCAGGGCAGCCCCGGCGTGATGTCCATGAGCGTCTCGCCGACCTTTTCGGCGTCGAACACCCGTGAGTCCGGGATCAGCTGCTGCACGAGCGCACTGGTCGTCGTCTTGCCCGCGCCGTGGGTGCCGTTGAGCCATACGATCATGGGAGCCCACGCTAGCGCTGTGCGGGCCGCAGGGCGGGCGCACCGGGAATCCGGCGGCGCTCCGGGCAGCTCCCTCGCGCCCAGGGGCCTGAGGCGTTGCCCCCCGGGGGCCGCTGTCGCCCCGGTGTGCCAGGTGGCCCGGTACGGGTGGCACGGAACACTTTTGCAAGCATGCGCTTGCAAAAGTTAGCAAGGGTGGTGCACCATCGGGGCATGGCATCACTCAACGTCGGCAATCTCGGCGAGTACCTGCGTGAGCAGCGGCGTACCGCGCAGCTCTCCCTGCGGCAGCTCGCCGATGCCGCCGGGGTGTCCAATCCGTATCTCAGCCAGATCGAACGCGGTCTGCGCAAGCCGAGCGCCGAGGTGCTGCAGCAGGTCGCCAAGGCCCTGCGGATCTCGGCCGAGACGCTCTACGTGCGGGCCGGGATCCTCGACGAGCGGGAACGGGAGGAGCTGGAGACGCGGGCGGTCATACTGGCCGATCCGTCGATCAACGAGCGGCAGAAGAACGTGCTGCTGCAGATCTACGACTCCTTCCGCCGGGAGAACGGATTCGATGTCGCTCCCGACACCGGCGCCGAGGTCCACGGTGCCGCCGGTGCGGAGAGCAGAATCGATGCCGGTGCGGAAAGCGGCACCGGTGACGCGAACGGTGCCCGTCCGGACGCCCGCGGCCCCCGCACGGCCGGCGGCAGTGATGCAGACCCACCAGTGAACTGACTTCTGATGATCCGGGAGGACCACAGTCATGGCCATCACCGATGACCTGCGCAAGACCCTCACCGACCCCACCCCCCTCTACTTCGCCGCAGGCACGGCCGACCTCGCCGTGGAGCAGGCGCGCAAGGTCCCGGCTCTGATCGAGCAGTTGCGGGCCGGGACGCCCGAGCGGATCGAGGCGGTGCGCAACACCGACCCGAAGGCCGTGCAGGAGCGGGTCGCCACGCAGGCCAGGGAAGCCCAGGCCACCGTGCAGGCGAAGGTGACCGAGGTCTTCGGGGCACTGGACACCGACCTGAAGAAGTGGGGCGAGACCGCCCAGGACCTGGCGCTGCGGAGCGTGGGTGTGGCCGCCGAGTACGCCGTCCGGGCCCGGGAGACGTACGAGAAGGTCGCCGAGCGCGGCGAGCAGACCGTGCGGACCTGGCGCGGCGAGACGGCCGACGAGATCGTCGAGATCGCCGCCGTCATCGAGGCGGAGCCGAAGTCCGTCCCGAAGCAGAAGTCCGAGGCGGCGCCGGGAGCTTCCGCCAAGCCGGTGACCCCCGCCAAGCCGGTGACCTCCGCGAAGCCGGTGGCTCCCGCCGCGAAGAAGCCCGCGCCGAAGGCCGCCGAGTCCAAGGCCGCACCCGCTGCGGCGCCGAAGAGGACGGCGCCCGTGCGCAAGCCCGCGGCGAAGAAGACCCCCCCGCCCTCCGCGAAGTAGGCGGAAGCGGTTCCGGGAGTACCGGAAGAACGGGCCGGGCACCTTTGAAGGTGCCCGGGTCGTTGTCCCGGTACCTTGGCCGCGAGGCGCTCATCCACTGACTAGGCGGTGCTCACCGTGTTGCTCGAAGCATTCGGCTCGTTCCTCCAGCTGCTGTACCTGGCCATGCTCGTCCTGGCCGTGGTCGCGCTGATCTTCGCCGTGACGGCGCGCGAGGACGCCTACCGGGCCGCGGACAAGCAGAAGAAGTCCTTCTGGCTGATCATCCTCGGCGTCGCCGTCTTCGTGAACCTCGTCATCCCGATCCTGTTCCTGCAGATCGCGGGCGTCATCGCGTCCATCGTCTTCATGGTGGACGTCCGGCCGGCGATCAAGGCCGTGTCGGGCGGCGGCGGCCGTCGCGGAGGCTCCAGCAGCGACGGACCGTACGGCCCCTACAACGGCGGACGCTGAGCGCCCGCCGACGGGACGGCCCCGGGGCGGGAGCGCGTCGCGCTCCCGCCCCTTCGGCGTATCCGGGCCTCGTCGCGCTCCAGCAGCAGGACCGCCACGTCATCGGTCAGTTCGCCGCCGTTCAGCTCCTGCACCTGGGTGACCGCGGCCTCCAGCAGGGCCTCGCCGCCGAGCCCCTGGTCCAGTCGGCCATTAACCATCGCGACCATGCCGTCCTGTCCCAGCCGCTGGTTCCCCGTCTGCCCGACGCGTCCTTCGATCAGCCCGTCGGTGTACATCATCAGGCTCCAGGAGCCGCCCAGCTCGACCTGCCGCCGCGGCCAGCGGGCATGCGGCAGCAGGCCGAGGGCCGGGCCGCCGTCCTCGTACGGGAGCAGGTGCGCGGCCCGCCCCTGGCGGGCGATCAGCGGCGCGGGGTGGCCCGCGATGCACAGGCCCGCGCGGCGGCCGTCGGGGGCGATGTCGACGGTGCAGAGCGTCGCGAAGATCTCCTCGCTCTGCCGTTCGTGCTCCAGGACCTGCTGCAGCGTGGAGAGCAGGGCGTCACCGCAGAGCCCGGCGAACGTGAGCGCCCGCCAGGCGATACGCAGCTCGACACCGAGCGCCGCCTCGTCCGGGCCGTGCCCGCAGACGTCGCCGATCATCGCGTGGACCGTGCCGTCGGGCGTGCGGACCGTGTCGTAGAAGTCCCCGCCGAGCAGGGCGCGGCTGCGGCCCGGCCGGTAGTGGGCGGCGAAGGCGAGGCCGGAACCGTCGAGGAGCGGCGTGGGCAGCAGCCCGCGCTCCAGCCGGGCGTTCTCCTGGGCGCGCAGCCGGGACTCGGTGAGCTGGTGCTGGGCGATGTCCGCGCGCTTGCGCTCCACGGCGTACCGGATGGCGCGGCTGAGGAGGCGCCCGTCGAGCTCGTCGCGGAAGAGGTAGTCCTGGGCCCCCACCCGTACGGCTTCGGCAGCCCGCTCGGCGCCGTCCCCCGCGGTGAGCGCGAGGACGGCGTGGCGCGGCGCGATGCGCAGGATGTGCTTGAGGGCGGCGAGCTCGTCCGGCCGGCCGGTCCCGTCCTCGCGGCCGTCGGCGCGTGCCGCGGTGGGCAGGGCGGCCGCCTCCAGGTCGAGATCGAGCAGGATGCAGTCGACGTCGTCGGTGAGCAGCCGGCCGGCCTCGGTGAGGTTGCGGGCGGTACGGACGCGGACCCGCGCCCCCGGGAGGGACGACAGCTCGGGGACGGCGAAGGTGCCCGCAGGGTCGTCCTCGATCACCAGGAGTGTGAGGTCGGCGCCATGAGTGGTCTCCGCAGCGGGAACGGCACGTTGCTGCGGTACGGGTACGGGCATCGGTTCGGGTTTCCTTCCCTCCCCCCGAGGGCGCGGCGGAGCGACGATCGACGACCCGCCGACGGGGACGATAGCGGCCTGCGGCAGGGGAACGGAATGGCGCCCGGCGATCATCCTCCGTCATATGCGCGGCCATAAGCCGCGTCCCACCACGGATCCGGCGTCATGGGCGCACACGAAACGGACAAGCCGTCATGACGAACATCACGCGTCCGCCACGCATCGCACACATGGGCCGGGGCGTCCCCCGGGCGCGGGGAGCGGCGTGCGTCACGTGCCGGCCCTCACACGACGGCGGCCGCGCTTCCGGCGCCTACCTGTCGGGCCGGACCACACCCAGGATCTGCATGGAGCCCGCGCCCGCCAGCGTGACGTCCCGGCCGGGCCGGGGGGCGTGCACGATCAAGCCGTCCCCGACGTACATCCCCACATGGCTGGCGTCGCCGTGGTAGATGACCAGGTCACCGGGGCGCATGTCCTGGACGGGGATGCGGGGCAGCTGCCGCCACTGTTCCTGCGAGGTCCGGGGGATCGGCCGTTCCGCCGCCGCCCAGGCCTGTGAGGTCAGCCCCGAGCAGTCGTACGAGCCGGGGCCCTCGGCTCCCCATACGTACGGCTTGCCGATCTGGGCGGTCGCGAAGGCCAGTGCCTGCTTGCCCGCCGGGCTCGCCTCGCGGTTGATGTCCTTGAGCGCACCGGAGGAGAGCCAGGCGGCCTGCGCCGTGGACGCGGCGTTCCGTTCCAGTTCCAGGAGGCCGGCCCGCTCCTCCTTCGCCAGCTGCGATTCCAGCTTCTCGGCCGCCGCGATCTGGGCGTTGATGCTCTTCCTGGCCTTGGCCTGCTTGACCCGGTTGGCCTCGATCTTCTCCTGGTTGAGACTCGCGTCCTTGGCGTACGTCTCCAAGTCCTCCTGGGCCTGCTTGAGTTCGGTCAGCATGCCCTTGGCGGCCTGCTGGCTCGTCCTGGCCTGGTTGATGCCGGTCAGGAAGAGGTCGGGATCGCCGCTCAGCACCAGCTGCGCACCCGGGGGGAGCCCGCCGTTGCGGTACTGCTCACGGGCCTGGGCGCCCGCCCTGTCCTTCAGTTCGGCGATTTTCGCCCGTCCGTCGGCGATCGCCTCGGCCAGCCGGGTGATCTCGCCGGACTGCTTCTCGGACTGCTCCTCGGCGAGGTTGTACGCGTCCGTGGCCGCCCCCGCCTTGCGGTAGAGGGTGTCGATCTCCTCGCGTACTTCTTCGAGGCTCTTCTTCGCGACGGCGGGAGCGGTGGCTGCCGGCCCGGGCTCGGGTACCGGGGCGGCCATGGCCTGGACCGGCGCGGTCAGCAGGGCCAGTGCGCAGACCAGGGTGATCGCGGCAGTGGCGCAGTGGCGTCGGTTCACAAGCTCCCCCTCCGGGCGAAAGGCGCTGAAAGCCGTATCGCACGCATCTGACTTACCGTCAGTAATATTCAGGTGACGACGCGATCGTGCCACGGTGTCCCGTAAAGCAACAGAGGAACACGTCACCCTCCCTGTCACACAGGGGGACGAACGGTGATCCGGCGGCGTTCCCGGATTCGGCCGGCGTCCCTGGCCGACGTGTTCCCGTCAGGCGCCGTTCACCTCTCGGCGGGCCGCAGGGCGGACCAGCGCACCGTGACCTCGCCCTGCCGCCACCGCCGCAGGCCGTCCGTCACGGGCCAGTCGGCCGAGACCGCCCGGACCGCCGCGATCCAGCGCTGCCGCGCGCCCAGGGACGCGTACGGGGATGCCGCCGCCCAGGCCCGGTCGAGGTCCCGCAGGAAGGCGTGCACCGGTTCACCCGGGACATTGCGGTGGATCAGGGCCTTCGGCAGGCGCTCGGCGAGGTCCGAGGGGCGCTCCAGCGAGGCGAGCCGGGTCGCGAAGGTGACGGTGCGCGGGCCCTCGGGGCCGAGCGCGACCCACACGTGCCGGCGGCCGATCTCGTCGCAGGTGCCCTCGACCAGCAGGCCCCCGGGTGCGAGCCGGGCGCACAGCCGCTGCCAGACCGCGGCGACCTCGCCCTCGTCGTACTGGCGCAGCACGTTCGCGGCCCGGATGAGGACCGGCCGGCCGCCCGTGGGGATCTCGAAGCCGCCGTGCACGAAGGTGAGGCCCTCGCGCTCGTAGGGCTGGGCCGCCGCGACCCGCGCGGGGTCGATCTCGACCCCGACGACGGCCGTGCGCGGCTCGGCGGTGCGCAGCCGCCCCAGCAGTTCGACGGCGGTCCAGGGCGCCGCGCCGTAGCCGAGGTCCACCGCCACGGGCGAGTCGCTGCGGCGCAGGGCGGGGCCGTGGGTGGCGGCGATCCAGCGGTCCATGCGGCGCAGACGGTTGGGGTTGGTGGTCCCGCGGGTGGCGGTGCCGATGGGGCGCTGGTGCATGAAAAGGAGCGTATGCGAACCACCGGCGGACTCACCCGGGGCGGCAGGAGCGGCGGGGCACCTCCGGCACGCCGGAGGGACCGTAATAATTTGGCAAAACGGAAATGAAAGGTTGGATTCCACTGTTCCCGCACTTCGAGGGGCGCGCCTGCCCCGTGCGTGTCATGCCCTGAGCGAGGAGGAGCGGACCCGTGAGCCAGTACGTCTCCCGGCTCGGCAGCAGCCGTGCGGCACCCCGTATCCGCTTCCCGGGCGGCTTCGCCGGGCACCGCAGGCCACGCCGTGTCGCGATGCTCTCCGTGCACACCTCTCCCCTGCACCAGCCCGGCACCGGCGACGCGGGCGGCATGAACGTCTACATCGTGGAGCTGGCCAAGCGCCTCGCCGCGATCGGCATCGAGGTCGAGATCTTCACCCGGGCCACCACGGGCGGACTGCCCCCGGTCGTCGAACTGGCACCCGGGGTCCTGGTCCGGCACGTCGACGCGGGGCCGTACGAGGGCCTCGCCAAGGAGGAGCTGCCCGCTCAGCTCTGCGCCTTCACCCACGGTGTGATGCAGGCCTGGGCAGGTCAGCGCCCCGGTCACTACGACCTGGTCCACTCCCACTACTGGCTCTCCGGACAGGTCGGCTGGCTCGCCGCCCAGCGCTGGGGCGTTCCCCTCGTCCACGCCATGCACACCATGGCGAAGGTCAAGAACGCCGCGCTCGCCGAGGGCGACACCCCCGAACCCGCCGCCCGCGTCATCGGCGAGACCCAGATCGTGCACGCCTCCGACCGGCTCATCGCCAACACCGCCGGGGAGGCCGACGAACTCATCCGCTTCTACGACGCGGACCCGGCGGCCGTCGCCGTCGTGCACCCCGGGGTCAATCTGGAGCGTTTCCGCCCCGGCGACGGCCGCGCCGCCGCGCGCGCCCGCCTCGGCCTGCCGCAGGACGCCCTGATCCCGCTCTTCGCGGGCCGTATCCAGCCGCTGAAGGCCCCGGACGTGCTGCTGCGCGCCGTCGCGGTGCTCCTGGAGCGCGACCCCTCACTGCGCTCACGCATCGTCGTACCCGTCGTCGGCGGCCCCAGCGGCAGCGGGCTCGCCAAGCCGGAGGGCCTGCAGAAGCTCGCCGCGCGCCTGGGCATCGCCGACACCGTCCAGTTCCACCCGCCGGTCGGCCAGGATCAGCTCGCCGACTGGTTCCGGGCGGCGTCCGTGCTGGTCATGCCGTCGTACAGCGAGTCGTTCGGGCTCGTCGCCATAGAGGCCCAGGCGGCCGGCACACCGGTGGTCGCGGCGGCGGTGGGCGGCCTCCCGGTCGCGGTGCGGGACGGCGTCAGCGGCTTCCTGATACCGGGCCACGAACCGGAGGCGTACGCGCAGGCGCTGGGCCGGTTCGCGGACGACGCGGAACTGGCCGGCCGGATGGGCGGGGCCGCGGCCGCGCACGCCCAGTCGTTCGGCTGGGACACGGCGGCGTCGGCCACCGCCGATGTGTACACGGCGGCGATGCACGACCACCGGCGCCGTGCCCGCGCGCATCACGGCTGAGGACCCGCGCGCACCACGGCTGAGCACCCGGGCTGAGCTCCCGGGCGCGTTGTCGTACGCTCGCAGCATGGCTGACGTATCCGACGAAGCAGCAGCGGCGCAGGTCATCGAGACGGTGCTGAACGACGCGGAGCTCGAATGGGAGAGCCCCGAGCCCGGCACCTACGTCGTGAAACTGCCCGGCACACGCAAGCTGTCCACGACCTGTTCCCTGCTCGTCGGACAGCACTCCCTCTCTCTCAACGCGTTCGTCATCCGCCACCCGGACGAGAACGACGCCGCCGTGCACCGGTGGCTCCTGGAGCACAACCTCCGCCTCTTCGGGGTGAGTTACGCCATCGACCGGCTCGGCGACATCTATCTCGTCGGCAGGCTCCCGCTCTCGGTCGTCACGCCCGAGGAACTCGACCGGTTGCTGGGCGCGGTCCTGGAGGCGGCGGACGGCGCGTTCAACCCACTGCTCGAACTGGGCTTCGCGAGCGCGATCCGCAAGGAGTACGCCTGGCGGGTGGAGCGCGGCGAATCGACCCGCAACCTGGACGCCTTCACCCATCTGACCCAGCGCCCGTCCTGAGGTCTACCCGAGCCGTTCCAGCGCCGCGACCAGCCGCGGGGCCACCTCCTCCCACGTCCGGGCCAGCTCCTCGGGCCCGGTGCCCCTGGGCACCGTCTCGGTGAGCATGATCAGGTAGAGGTAACTGCGGCAGAGGTCGATCCGGCGTCGTACGGACGGGGTGAACACGATCGGCGCACCCGTCGCGGCCGCGTGACCGGCGAGGAAGTCCAGGTCCGTCTCCGGGTCGCCGAACAGGCTCGTGGAGACGAGATCGGCGAGCGGATCGCCCCAGAACATCCGCTCGCCGTCGATGATCCCGCCGATGCGCCGGGCGCCGGGCTCCCCGGTCACCAGGAGGTTTCCCTGCCACAGGTCGAAATGGACCAGGGCGGGCCGGGTCACCTCGTCCAGCACGTTTGACGCCCCGGCGAGCACCTCACGGATCCGGCCGGCCGGCCACGGCAGCCTCACGCCGTACCTCTCGGCATCCGCGAGCACGGCGTCGGTCATCGTGGTGAACGCCTGGCGCCAGGTGGGGGCGAGCGGTCCCAGGGGTTCGGCCGGATACCCGAAACCGGCGGGGCCCGTGACCCCGTGCAGCCGGCCGACGGCGCGGCCGAACTCGGTGCGCAGGGAGCGTGTCTCACCGTCCGTCAGGTCACCGGCGACGGTGCTCCAGGGCTGCCCCGGGCACGTGGTCATGACGACGTACGCACCGGTCGGCGCCCCGGGGTCGAGCTCGCTGTGCACGACCCGGGGCACCGCGGCACCCGTGGTGGCGGCGGCCCGGTGGAAGGTGACCTCATTGACGAGCAGGCGCTGTTCGTGGCTCAGGCCCTCGGCGTGCGCCGGAGGGACCTTCACCACCCAGTCCCTGCCGTCCTCGAAGGTCACGCGGGTCACGGTGTTGTACGTGCCCCCGGCGAGCGGTTCGAAGGAAGCGGGCTCGCCGGCCCCGACGGCTTCCAGGACGGCTGCTGTGGTGTCGACCGGCACGGGCGGGTCCCTCCATGGCTCAGCTAGGGGACGACCGTCACACAGGAGCTTCACGGGGTGATCACAAGGGAATCACGATCACATGCCGTGACCGTTCGGGACGATCATCGGACAGGTGTCCGATCGTAGAGTGTGTCGCATTGCGGCGGCCCTCCCGTGTGAGCCCGAATTTCGCTCCGGGACAGGGCCGTTGCTCCTTCGGACGGAGAGATGAACGAACCATGCGCACCACCGCCGTACGCCGTACCACCCTTGCCGCAGTCGTGGCGTCCCTGACCCTGCTCACCACCGCCTGCAGCGGCTCGGACTCCGGCGCCGAGGCGGACGGCGGCGCCCCGGGCGCGAAGGGCGGCGCCTCCGCCGAGCCCGCGGCGGTCAAGGCGCTGTCCTCGGCGGAGCTGGAGAAGGTGTCCCTGGAGCAGGGTGATGTGACGGGACACAAGATCACGAAGACCGGCCCCGAGGACATCGCGCAGCCCGGGGAGGTCACCGTCGACAAGAAGGAGTGCGAGCCGATCGGCTTCGCCTTCTACGGTGTGAAGCGGGGCGCCCCGGTGGGGAACGCCGGGCGCAAGGTCGTCGAGGTGCCCACGAAGAACGAGTCCGCCGACCCCGAGGACGCGCTCGCCGACGCGCTCGACGTGACCTCGTCCCTGGTCACCCTGGCCTCGTACGACGGCGACGGCGCCACGAAGAGCCTCACCGAGATCCGCGAATCCGCCACCGAGTGCGCGACCGGCGGCTTCACCCTGACCATGAAGGGCTCGAAGCAGAAGGTCACCAAGCTGACCGAGGAAAAGGTGACGGGCGGCGAGGAGGCTCTCGCCTGGCGCGTGCAGATGGGCGAGGGCGACGAAGCGGTCCCCTTCAAGCTCGTGATCCTGCGTCAGGGAGGCACGGTTGCCACGTTCTTCTCCCTCAACCTCGGCAGGACGGGGGCGGAATCCGACTTCGAGCTGCCGACCGCGGTGATCGACGCACAGGTCGAGAAGCTCGGCTGACCACCCCGCCGCCTCTCCGGGTCACGGCAGCGGTACGAGCCTGACCACGGTGACCGTCAGCACGGACCCGGAGACGTAGTAGAGGACGATGGCGCCGGACACCGTGGCCTCGCGCCGGTCACGCTCACGCTTCACGGCGGTCGAGGCGTGTCCGTACGGATCCAGGCCCAGGGTGCGCGCCATCTCGTCCCGGAACGAGTCGCCGTCGCGCATCTTGGCCAGGGTGTCGTCGGCGGGCGGTGCGTAGGAGATGCGGAAACTCAAGCGACGTTCCGCCTCTCGGCCTCGTCCTGCGCCAGCCGGTCCAGGATCCGTTCGGCCTCGGGATCGGGTACGGACTCGAGCATCCAGTGCCGCATGACGGCCTGGATCTCGTGCACGCCGGCCTCGTTGATCGCGTGGTCGAACTCCTCGCGTCTGTCCTGGGGCAGCGCGGCACGGATCGCCGGAATGCTGTTGGGTACCTCGACCTCGGCGCCGCCGACGAAGGTCTTCAGAGACTCGCCCATGACCGCTCTCCCCGATCTCCTTGCTGTCCGCGCCCTGCACGCCCGTACCGCCGGGGGTGTGTACCTGGGTAACAGGCAGGTGTGGAAGCCACGTTAGCGGGTGCCCGCCCGTCCGGGCAGATCCGGCGGGCAGGGACGGCGATGCCCCGTCCGGTGGGAGCATCCGTGGGCGCCGAGGAGGGCCGGCACGCAGGTGTGCCCGTGCACGATGCGCCGTACGTCCGCTTCCAGGGAACGGCGCGCCACCCGCGCGGCCACTTCCCCGGGGTCTTCGTGCCGGCTGACGAGCCGGCACGGCAGGGCCGGCTGACGGAGGAGCAGTACCGCTTCCGGCGCGCCGACAACGACTGGTACGACGCCTGCTACCCCAACCCCACCGACGTCGGCTCCACCGTCTGCGACCGCGCACTCCACCCGGGGGCGGTCGCGCGGTTCAAGCCGTCCGCGCACGATCCCATCGAGCGGGCGGACGGGTACCTGGGGACCCTCACCGCGCACCGCATCGTGAGCGCAACGGTCCGGGGCGGGCCCCCGCACAATGACAAGCCCCCTGCCAGCGGGAAATCCGCAGGCAGGGGGCTTGATCAGTCAGGGTTACTTCTTCTTGCCCTGGTTCTTCACGGCCTCGATCGCGGCCTTCGCCGCGTCCGGGTCGAGGTAGGTGCCGCCCGGCTTCAGGGGGCGGAAGTCGGCGTCCAGCTCGTAGGCGAGCGGGATGCCGGTCGGGATGTTGAGGCCCGAGATGGCGTCGTCGGAGATGCCGTCCAGGTGCTTCACCAGCCCGCGCAGGCTGTTGCCGTGGGCGGCGACCAGGACGGTCTTGCCGTCGAGGAGGTCCGGGACGATGCCGTCGTACCAGTACGGCAGCATGCGGATGACGACGTCCTTGAGGCACTCCGTGCGCGGACGCAGCTCCGGCGGGATCGTCGCGTAACGCGGGTCGGCGCTCTGCGAGAACTCGGCGCCGTCCTCGAGCGCGGGCGGCGGGGTGTCGTACGAACGGCGCCAGAGCATGAACTGCTCCTCGCCGAACTCGGCGAGCGTCTGGGCCTTGTCCTTGCCCTGGAGGGCGCCGTAGTGGCGCTCGTTCAGCCGCCAGGAGCGGTGCACGGGGATCCAGTGGCGGTCCGCGGCTTCCAGCCCGAGCTGGGCGGTGCGGATCGCGCGCTTCTGGAGGGAGGTGTGCACGACATCGGGGAGCAGGCCGGCGTCCTTGAGCAGCTCACCGCCGCGGACCGCCTCCTTCTCGCCCTTGTCGGTGAGGTCTACGTCCACCCAGCCGGTGAACAGGTTCTTCGCGTTCCATTCGCTCTCGCCGTGGCGGAGGAGGATCAGCTTGTACGGTGCGTCGGCCATGGGTCCGAGCGTAATCGAACCCGTGCGGCCTTCGCGCGCGCGGCCACAGGGCGGACCGGGGGCGGGACCGGATCGCGACGATTGACGGGTGGCGTCAATTGAGTGGCGGCCGGGGAACCCGCCTTCGTAATGTTCGGACAGCCATCGGGCCGCTTACACAGGCCGGCGAGGTTCCGTACGCATACGTCCCGGGGGGAAGTCCTATGTCTGTCGCCGGTCTCAGGAAGGCGGCGCACGAGACGGTCGCCGGTCTCCCCAGGGAGTTCTGGTGGCTGTGGACCAGCACGCTGGTCAACCGCCTCGGGGCGTTCGTCGCCACGTTCATGGCGCTCTACCTGACCCTCGACCGGGGCTACTCGGCCTCGTACGCCGGTCTCGTCGCCGCCCTCCACGGGCTCGGCGGGGTCGTGTCGTCGCTGGGCGCCGGGGTGATGACGGACCGGCTGGGGCGTCGCCCGACCATGCTGATCGCACAGCTCTCGACCGCGGTGTCGGTCGCCGTGCTGGGCTTCATGGTCCACCCGGTGGCGATCGCGGGCGTGGCCTTCGTCGTGGGGATGGCCAGCAACGCCTCCCGGCCGGCCGTGCAGGCGATGATGGCCGACATCGTCCGGCCCGAGGACCGGGTGCGGGCCTTCTCGCTCAACTACTGGGCCATCAACCTGGGTTTCGCCGTGTCGTCGGCCGGAGCGGGCTTCATCGCCGAGTACAGCTATCTTGCGGGCTTCATGGGGGAGGCGGCCCTGACTCTGCTGTGTGCCGTCCTCGTCTTCCTCAAGGTGCCGGAATCCCGGCCCGAGACGGCGCCCCGGAAAGCCGGCGGTCCCGCGCCGGACGACGTGAGGCTGAGTACGGTCCTGCGGGACGGGCGCTACATGGGTGTCGTCGGACTGTCGTTCCTGGTCTCGCTGATCTTCCAGCAGGGCTATGTGGGCCTGCCGGTGGCCATGGGGGCGGACGGGCTGTCCAGCTCCGACTTCGGCACGGCCATCGCTGTCAACGGTGTGCTGATCGTGGTCATCCAGATTCCCGTCACCCGGTTCATCCAGCACCGCGACCCGCGCAGGCTGCTGGTCCTCTCGTCCCTGCTGGCGGGTTACGGCTTCGGGCTGACCGCCTTCGCGGGATCGGTCGGGGTGTACGCGCTGACGGTGTGCGTCTGGACCCTGGCCGAGATCGTCAACGCGCCGACGCAGACGGGCATCGTCGTACAGCTGTCCCCGGCCCACGGGCGGGGCCGTTACCAGGGGATGTACACGATGTCCTGGTCGGTGGCGGCCCTCGTCGCCCCGCTGATGTCCGGTTTCGTGATCGACCACTACGGCGCCGGCTGGCTGTGGGGGGCCTGCGCGGTGCTGGGCACCGCGGCCGCGTTCGGTTACTGGCTGCTGATGCGGAACCTGGAACTCCCGGACCCGGCGGCCCCCGTGCCGGCCGTCCCA
>Ga0196960_10000087_pt1 | contig 36075 bp, 29 predicted proteins | sample S3v_5metaG_FD_183187 | JGI IMG/M metagenome (GOLD analysis project Ga0196960, IMG submission 183187) | Soil microbial communities from Anza Borrego desert, Southern California, United States - S3+v_5 | ecosystem: Environmental > Terrestrial > Soil > Desert | place: USA: California | collected...
GAGGGCGCCCTCCCCCCTCCCCCGTCCTCACCGGAGAAGGGCGCACCGGAGCAGGCGAGGAGTCCGGCCAGCAGCGCCGCGGTGACGGCCGACGCCGGTACCAGGCGCGTACGGGGGCGGCGCTCCCCCGGCGCGCCGCGGCGGGTCACCCGCGCCCCGTGGACGTCCCGGTCCGCCCGGCGGCGCCCCGGGCGGACCCGGACAGCGGGAGCCCCGGAAGGGCCGAGGCGAGGGTGGTGAACGCGGCGAGGGACACCAGGAACGCCGTCCCCGAGAAGCTCTCCGCCAGGAACAGCGTGGTGGCCGCGATGACGGCCAGGGACAGTCCGAGGGGCGCGGCGAGCGCGGCCGTTTCGAGACGGGCGCCCGGCCCGAGCGGTCCTGGCTGCGGGATCAGCAGGGCGAGCCCCGGGCCGAAGCAGACGAAGAGGAGCACGGGTACCCACCGCGCGGGCGTGTTCCCGGGCAGCGCCGTCGCGGCGAGCGTCACCCATCCGGAGAGCGCCAGGGCGGCTCTGGTCAGGGTCTGCCGGGCGGGGAGCGCAGGTTGCCGGTTCTCGGACACGTGGCTGCCTTCCTGGTCTGGGATCGGCCTGACGGACGGGCCTCAGGAGTTCCCGGGGCGCAGCAGCTCCCGGGCCCCGGGGGTTCTCGGCCTCAGGGACTGTCGTAGCGCAGGACGACGCCGTACGCGGTCCGTTCGACCACACGGAAGAGCGGCGAGGCGGCGAGGTCCCGGGTCAGCGCGGCGAACCCGCCGGGGGGCAGCAGCCCCTCGCCGGCGGTGTGGATCTCCTGGGTGCGCGTGAGGACGACGTAGGCCGTGGTCCCGGGCGGCAGCCGGGTCGAGAGGTAACGCGCCGGGTCCTTGAGCATCTCGACGTTCCCGGGCAGCTCCTGTTCGGCGAAGAACCAGTGCTCCAGCCGGTCGTAGCGGTGCAGCGCCTTGGGGAACGAGCCCGTGGCGGCCAGGATCAGCGCCCCTTCGGGGGCGGCGTCGATGGCCCGGGTGACGAGGGCGGTCTCGGCGGGCGGGGTGTAGTACATCCGCTCCTTGCCGTAGTACGCGGGCAGGAAGCCGGCGAGCAGCGCGGTCAGCGTCACCGGGAGGGCGGCCGCGCGGAGCCTGCGTACGGCCGGCCCGGCCCGGCGCGCCCCGGTGCCTCCGGCGGCCGGTACGAGCGCCGCGGCGGCGAAGAAGGCCGCTCCCGGGAGCGCGAACAGATAGACCCGGAAGAGCATCTCGCCGCCGTAGTCGTTGACCGCGAACAGGGGCACGGGCGCGACGGAGGCCAGCAGCAGCGGCAGGGCGCTGTGCGCGAGGCGGCGCCGCAGCAGGAGGGCCGCTCCCGCGAGGACGGAGACGGCCAGCACCATCAGGACGCCGGCGCGCCCCGCGAGTTCGGGGCCGGCCCCGGTGAGCTGCCCGGCGTATCCGGCGCGGGTGTTCCGGGTGAGTTCGCCGAGGGAGTCGCGCAGGGTGCCCAGGGTCTCGGTGAACAGCGGGCGGCCCATGGTGAGGTCCCAGGCCAGCATGATCAGCCCGGCCACGGCGAGGAGGCCGGGGTTGCGGTAGCGGCGGGTGAGGTTGAGGGCGAGGAGGGTGGCGCAGAGCATCACCGGGGTCAGCTGGTGCACGGCGTTGACGGCCACGATCACGGGCACGAGGACCACGGCACGGACCGCGCGCTGCCGGGTGCCGGTGGACGGCGGGACCGCTGCGGCAGCCGGGTCGGGGCAGGAGCGCGAACGCAGCCGCCCGGCGGAACCGGGTCGCACGAAGTGCCGTACGACGACGGCGAGTACGGCGAGGTGGAGGAGGAAGGCGAGGCCCTGCGGGGCGAAGTAGTCCTGGCCCACCCAGTTGGCCAGCTGGAAGATCCAGACGGCGCTCCACACGAGGCGCCGGTCCTGGCTGAAGGTGCGGTAGATCAGGACCAGGACCGGCATCGTCAGCAGGCCGAGGACGACGGGCGCCCAGTTCAGGTAGGCGGCGGCGCTGTCGGCGCCGAAGGCGCGGACGAGCCCGCCGTTGAGCGTGAAGAAGCCCGGCCACTGGTCGTAGGCGGACATGTTGCCGGACAGGCCCTCGTACGGGCGCAGTTCGCCGTCGGCCAGCAGGTGGTTGATGACGGCGTCGTGCTTGGAGGCCCAGGGGTAGCGCTCCGAGTCGTACAGGACGGCGGGGAGGCCCTTGAGGGCCGTCAGCAGCCCGGCGCAGTACAGCGCGGGCCACCACGGGGCCGTGTCCGCGCGGCGGAGGCCGGCCAGGAAGCCTGCGGTCAGGACGAGCAGGGAGAGGTAGTAGGTGGCGGGCAGCCGGTCCAGGAGCCCGTACTCGCCCATCGAACGGAATCCGACGTACGGCAGCGAGGAGATCCAGAGAGCGGCCGCCAGGAGTAACGGGAGCCAGTCGAGGAGCGCCCCGGGTCCCCGTGCGGCTGCGAGGCGAGGGCGCGGCCCGTCGGCGGGGACGGTGCCGGGCGGGGGTACCGGCCCGGCGCTCCCCGACGCGGCCCCCTCGACCGGCGCGGGCACATGCTGTGGCACGGTGCGACTCCCCCCACGGATGTGGTCGCGGCCGTCACGCCGCTGTCCCCTCCAGCGAAGTATAGGAAGGTGCTTCGTCCTTGCGGCGCTCCCACCCTTTTCCGCACGGCCCGCCGCCTCACCCCGCGAACACCGGCCCCTGCACGGCCGCCCGCGTGCGGCGGTACCACCGCCACCCCACGGTCGGGAGCGAATCGCGGAACGGCGCCACGCGTGCGCCCTCGCCCGCCATCCAGCGCTCGACGTCCCGCACCGTGTGGCTCCGCCGCAGGATCAGCCGCGCGATCCGGTACGGCTCGTCCCGGCCGGAACTCAGCGCGTGCCGGACGGCCACCGCGCTCTCGTAGCCGGCGGCCCGGGCGGCACGGCGCACGCGCGCGCTGTTGTATCCGTGCGGGTAGGCGAGGTGGGACACCCCATGGCCCAGCACGTCCTCCAGCGCCTTCCTGGAGTCGACGAGTTCGGACCGCAGGGCCGCACCGGACAGCGTGTCCAGCTGTGCGTGGGTGACGGTGTGCCCGCCCACCTCCACGCCGTACTGCTCCAGCAGCGGCGCCTGCTCCAGGCTCATCATCGGCCCGGGCGGCAGCAGACTGCCCGGACCGGACCGCGTCAGCGCGCCGGTCGTGAGGTACGCGGTGGCCGGCATCGACCGTCCGGCGAGCGCCTCGGCGGTCGGCCCCGGCAGGTCCGCGAAACCGTCGTCGAACGTCAGGACGACCGGACGGTCCGGCAGCGGGCCGTCTCCCGTGAGGTGAGCGACGAGGGCGCCGACCGGCACCGGTGTGCGCCCACAGGCGCCGACCGCGTCCAGCTGGGCGGTGAACTCCTGCGGCCTGACCGTGAATTCGGCGATCCACGCCGGCGGGTCGTCCATCACCGCGTGGTACAGCAGCACGGGAATCCGGGGCGCCCCTCCGCGCTCTCCCGGCCTGTCGGGCGCCTCGGGTCCGCGCGCGCTCATCGCTCCTCCCAGGGCCGTGCCGCGCCACGGACGGCGAACCGGGCGCGTACGTACCCGAGGGGGCCGTACAGCAGACCGCGCCGCTCCAGGCGGGACAGATGCCGTGGCCACGGGTAGGTGTACGTACCGTGCGCGCCGGGAACACCGGTGCGCTCCGCCGCGTCACCGGCACGCGGCGCCGTCATCGTGCGGGCGTGGGCGAGACCGCGCGGCAGCCGGGCCAGGAGGGACGGCAGCAGGGCGGGCCTGCGGACCAGCAGCGCGGTGAGACAGGCGGTGAGCCCGGCACCGTAGCCGTGGGCCTGGCCGCACAGGTCCTCCCAGCGCTCCCGGTGGTGGTGCCAGACGATCGCCTCGGGCGTGTAGTGCAGCGGGTGCCCCTCGGCGAGGAGGCGTACGAAGGCGTAGAGGTCGTCGCCCCCCTTGGCCGGGGTGCCGGTGCCGGTGGCGGGGTCGAAACCGCCGACCGCCCGCAGCGGCCCGGCGCGGAAGGCCATGCTGGCGCCGGAGCCGAAGCGTCCGGCGCTGAACGGGAAGAGCGGCTCGTCGGCGGGCGGGCGCGCGGGGTCGTAGCGGCGCGCCGCGAACCCCTTGGCGAATCCGCCGTGGCTCTCCAGCAGGACCTGCGCCGGTGTGGTCAGCCTGGCCGGCAGGATCAGACCGGTGACACAGGCCGGTCGCGGGTCCTCGCCGAAGGGCCGGGTCAGGGCGGTGAGCCAGTGCGGGTCGGCGATGACGTCGTCGTCGGTGAAGGCGAGGATCCCGGAGCCGGCGACGGCGATGCCCCTGTTGTGCGCGGCGGCCAGACCGGGCACCGGCTCCAGCGCGTAGCGCACGCCCCGGTCCGCGTAGCCGGAGGTGACGAGCTCGCGGGTGGCGGCCGTGGCCGGGGCGTTGTCGACGACCACGATCTCGAAGTCCGGGTGGTCCTGGGCGAGCAGCGAATCGAGGGCACGGGCCAGCCGCGCGGGGCGCTCCCGGGTCGCGACCACGACCGTGGCCCGGGGCGGCTCCCCGGCCGGCGGGCGCTCCGGCGGGTCCGGGACGGCGATCTCGTCCGCGGCCTGCCGGGCGAGCACGGCGGCCGGGTCGTCACCCGCCCCGACCCGCCCGACGACCGTGCCGACCGGGCGCCCGCGCAGCCGTACGAGGGCGAAGATCCGCTGGTCCTCACCGTCCCGCCGGACCGTGTCCAGGGGCGGCCCGCCGGGTGCGGGCGTCAACCGCGCACCCGTGCCGTCGGCCGCGTCGAGCTCCAGCTCGGCGACGGCCAGACCGGCGAGCCGGCCGAGGTCCGGCGGCCCCTGTGCGCGCCCTGTCCGTTCGCTTCCGTACGGCATCCGGTCCCCCCGGGTCGTGACGTCGTGGACGTGTCGGTACGCGCAGTCGGCCGGCCTGCTGCGCGCGGCCGGCGCGGGGCTGTTGCGCGCGGCCGGTCTGTCCGGAGCCACGCCGCGCCGGCACCACCGGACCGCGCTCGTCGAGGCCGGACCGAACCGCCCCGTTCGCAGCCGACGGAAGGGTGAACTCCGGTTCCATGAACGGCTGATCGGGGACGCCGGACTCCGTCCTCAGGTCCCGCCAGGTCCTGCCAGGTCCCGATGCCCCCGCGCCCGGCTCCCCGGGCCCGACCCCACGCATGCGCCTGCTGCTCACCTGCTCACCAGACCCCCCGGTCCTGCCCCCTGAGCCACGCTGCCCAGAACGGTACCGGGCGCGGTCACCCGGCGGTAGACAGCCGCGACATCCCGCTGCATCCCATGACCGGACGGTGCATACCGGGCCCGCCCGGACGAAGCGTCACACGACCCGCTCGCCCCTCCGCCACACTGCGCCGGCCAGCGGGACTCCCGGCCGGTAGGCGAGGTGGACGTGGCTCGGCGCGTCGAGGATCACGAGGTCGGCGCGGGCTCCGGGGGTGATGCGGCCGATGTCGGTGCGGCGCAGCGCGGCGGCTCCTCCGGCGGTGGCGGACCAGACCGCTTCGTCGGGAGTCATCCCCATGTCCCGTACGGCGAGGGCGATGCAGAACGGCATGGAGGAGGTGAAGGAGGAGCCCGGGTTGCAGTCCGTGGACAGGGCGACGGTGGCACCCGCGCCGAGGATGCGGCGGGCGTCGGGCCAGGCCGCGCGGGTGGAGAACTCGGCGCCGGGGAGCAGGGTGGCGACGGTGTCGCCCTGGCCGAGCGCGTCGAGGTCGGCGTCGTCGAGGTGGGTGCAGTGGTCGGCGGACGCCGCGTCCAGCTCGACGGCGAGCCGGACTCCGGGGCCGTGGCCGAGCTGGTTGGCGTGGATGCGGGGGTGCAGGCCCCTGGCCAGGCCCGCGGTGAGGACGGTGCGCGCCTGGTCCTCGTCGAAGGCACCCCGCTCGCAGAAGACGTCGATCCAACGGGCGTGCGGGGCGCAGGCGTCCAGCATCGGTCCGGTGACGAGGTCCACGTAACCGGCGGGGTCGTCCGCGTGCTCGGGGGACACGATGTGGGCGCCGAGGAAGGTGACCTCGTCGGTGTGGCGTGCGGCGATGCGCAGGGCGCGTGCCTCGTCCTCGACGGTGAGGCCGTAGCCGGACTTGGTCTCGAAGGTGGTGGTGCCCTGCCGGAGCGCCTCGGCCGCATAGCGCGCGACGTTGGCGGAGAGCTCGTCGTCGGAGGCCGAGCGGGTGGCGGCCACGGTCGTGCGGATGCCGCCCGCGGAGTAGGGGCGGCCGGACATACGGGCGTTGAACTCGGCGGTGCGGTCGCCCGCGAACACCAGGTGGGAGTGGGAGTCCACGAAGCCGGGGATCACGGCGCGGCCGCCCGCGTCGACGGCGTTGTCGGTGGCGGGTGCTTTGCTTGACTCACCGGTCCACACGATGCGGTCGCCGTCGATGACGACGGCCGCGTCCTGGATCAGGCCCAGGGGGGTCCCGTCACCGAGGGAGGGGTCGTTGGTGACCAGGTTGGCGATGTGGGTGATGGCGGTCGTCGTGGTCGTCGTCATCCGGGCACAGCTTTCGTCGGTTTCGTCCGGCTGGACCGCCGGAGTTCTCGGCCGTCGCGCTTTCGGCTCGGGCCGGGGGCGTTCTTCGGGTGCGGGCCGCCCTGCCGGCGCGGGCAGCGGTCCGGCGGGGGCCATCGGCGCGGACTGCGGTCCGGCGGCTCGTTCTGTGGGCACGGACTGCGCTCCGGCGGGTTCCGCCGGCGCGGGCCCCGGCCGAGGGCTCAGCCGTACAGGGCCGCGACGGCCGAGGCGAGTGCTCCGGGCACGTCCTCGATCCGGGTGTGCCGGCCGTCCCGGACGATGTGCCGGCCCGCCACCACGGTGTGCCGCACATCAGCGGCGGTGGCGGCGAATACGGCTGCTTCGGCCGCCAGCCGGGGCACCGGCCCCGCCGTTCTGACGGAGTCCAGCGCGACGGTGGCGAGATCCGCAGGCGCGCCCGGTTCGAGCACACCCGCGTCCGGGCGGCCGAGCGCGGCGTGCCCCTCGGCGGAAGCCGCCCTGAGCAGGGCTGCCGCCGTCCAGTGGCCGCGCACATGGGTGCGCAGGCGTTCGTTGAGCTCCATCGCCCTGGCCTCCTCGAACAGGTCGATCACGGCGTGGCTGTCACTGCCCAGCGAGAGGGGGGAGCCCGCGCCCTGGAGAGCGGTGGCGGGGCCGATGCCGTCGGCGAGGTCGCGTTCGGTGGTGGGGCACATGCAGGTGCCCGTCCGGGAGGTCCCCAGCAGCTCGATGTCCTCGGCCGTCAGGTGCGTGTTGTGGATGCCGGTGGTGTGCGGGCCGAGCACCCCGTGGTCGGCGAGGAGCCGGGTGGGGGTGCGTCCGTGGGCGGCGAGGCAGGCCTCGTTCTCCGCGGTCTGTTCGGAGAGGTGGACGTGCAGCGGGACCGCCCGCTCCTGGGCCCACCGGGCGACGGTGGCCAGCTGGCCCGCCGGCACGGCGCGTACGGAATGGACGGCGGCGCCGATCACCACCAGGTCGCCGTCGCCCTTGAGGAGGGAGGCGCGCTCGGCCCAGGCGTCGGCGGTGGTGTCGGAGAAGCGCAGCTGGTGCCGGCTGGGTTTCTCCCCGAATCCGGCGGCGAGGTAGGCGGTGTCCAGCAGGGTGATGCGGATGCCCGCCTCCGCGGCCGCGGCGATGAGCGCCTCGCCCATGGCGTTCGGGTCGTCGTAGGGCGTGCCGCCGGGCGCGTGGTGCAGGTAGTGGAATTCGCCCACCGCGGTGATCCCGGCCAGCGCCATCTCGGCGTACGTGGCCCGGGCCAGGTCGTAGTAGGTCTCGGGGGTGAGACGGGAGGCCGTCCGGTACATCAGCTCGCGCCACGTCCAGAAGGTGCCGGAGCCCACCTGGGCGGTGGAGCGCAACGCGCGGTGGAAGGCGTGCGAGTGGGTGTTGGCCAGGCCGGGGACGGTCAGCCCGTGCAGCGCGGTGGCGCCGGGCGGCGGTGCGTCGATGCCCGTCCGGACACCGGCGATGCGCCCGCCCGCCACGTCCAGCAGGACGCCCGGCTCGACATGGGTGCCGAGCCAGGCGTGCGACATCCAGTACGTCGCGGTGACCGGTGTGCCCGTCGGTTGCGTTGTCAGCTGCACGCGAGACCTTCCAGTACGTCGGCGAGTGCCCGCACCCCGGCCACGCAGTCGTCCTCCGCGGCGTGCTCGGCGGGTGAGTGCGAGATCCCGGTGGGGTTCCGTACGAACAGCATGGCGGTCGGCACGGAAGCGGACAAAATACCCGCGTCGTGTCCCGCCCCCGTGCCGAGCACCGGTACGGCGCGCCCCGTGTCCTGCGGCCCGGCCTTCTCCAGCACCCGGCGGATCTCGTCCGCAGTGCGTGCTGGAAGTCCACCACCGGCGTGAACGACTCGCGTACGACGTCGAGGCCGATCCCAGCCCGCTCTGCGTGCTCCCGCGCGGCCCGCTCGATCCCGCTCACGACGGTGTCGAGCGTGGCCTGGTCGGCGGCCCGTGAGTCGAGCCAGCCCCGCACGAGGGAGGGGATGGCGTTGACCCCGTTCGGCTCGACGGCGATCTTGCCGAAGGTCGCGAGGCCTCCGGCGAGCTCCGCCTCGCGCCGGGCCGCGAGCACGGTCTCGGCGTACGTGAGCATCGGGTCCCGCCGGTCGGCGAGCCGCGTGGTTCCGGCGTGGTTGGCCTCGCCCCGGAAATCGAACCGCCAGCGGCCGTGCGGCCAGATGGCGGAGGCGACCCCGACGGGGTCCCCGCTCAGGTCGAGGGCGCGCCCCTGCTCCACATGGAGCTCGACGAACGCACCGATCCGGGCGAGGCGTCCGGGATCGGGCCCGATGGCGTCAGGGTCGTACCCCGCCGCCTCCATGGCCCGCGGCAGCGGGACGCCGTCCCCGTCGCGGAGCCGGTGCGCGTGCTCGACGGTCAGCTGTCCGGCGGTGAGCCGGGAGCCGACGCAGGCGAGCCCGAAGCGTGCCCCTTCCTCGTCACCGAAGTTGGTGATGGCGAGGGGTTTGGTGAACTCCGCTCCCCTGCGGCGGAGTTCGTCCAGGGCGGCGAAGGAGGACACCACGCCGAGAGGGCCGTCGAAGGCGCCGCCGTCGGGCACGGAGTCGAGATGGGACCCGGTGACGACGGCGCCCTCGGCGAGCGGATCGCCGAGCCAGGCCCACTGGTTGCCGTTGCGGTCGACCTCGTGGACGAGCCCGCGGGACTCGGCCTGGGCGCGGAACCACTCCCGGCACTCCAGGTCGGCGCCGGTCCAGGCGTACCGGCGGTATCCGCCGCTTCCCGGGTCGAGCCCGAGGGGTGCGAGGTCGCGCCACATCTCCTGGAACGACGGCGGTTCGGGGTGGGTCACCGGCCCTCTTCCTCCGCCATGGGGACCCGCACGCCCTTGTCCGAGGCGACGGACTCCGCGAGGTCGTAGCCTGCGTCGACATGCCGGATGACGCCCATCCCGGGGTCGTTCGTGAGCACCCGCCGGATCTTCTCGCCCGCGAGCTCCGTGCCGTCGGCGACCGTGACCTGGCCGGCGTGGATCGAGCGCCCCATCCCCACACCGCCTCCGTGGTGCAGGGACACCCAGGACGCCCCCGAGGCCACGTTGACCATGGCGTTGAGCAGCGGCCAGTCCGCGATGGCGTCGGAGCCGTCGAGCATGGCCTCGGTCTCCCGGTAGGGCGAGGCGACCGACCCGCAGTCCAGGTGGTCGCGCCCGATGGCCAGGGGCGCGGCGAGCTCCCCGCTCGCCACCATGTCGTTGAACCGCTCCCCGGCCCGGTCGCGTTCGCCGTATCCGAGCCAGCAGATCCGGGCGGGCAGCCCCTGGAAGTGGACCCGCTCACCGGCCATCCTGATCCAGCGGTGCAGCGACTCGTTCTCCGGGAAGAGGTCGAGCAGGGCCTTGTCCGTCCTGTGGATGTCCGACGCCTCGCCCGACAGCGCCGCCCACCGGAAGGGGCCCTTGCCCTCGCAGAAGAGGGGCCGGATGTAGGCGGGCACGAAGCCCGGGAAGTCGAACGCGCGCGCGTATCCGGCGAGCTGGGCCTCGCCCCGGATCGAGTTGCCGTAGTCGAAGACCTCGGCCCCGGCGTCCATGAAGCCGACCATCGCCTCGACGTGCGCGGCCATCGACTCACGGGCGCGCCGGGTGAAGTCGGCGGGCTTCTCGGCCGCGTAGGAGGCCATGTCGTCGAAGTCGACGCCGACGGGCAGATAGGCGAGCGGGTCGTGCGCGCTGGTCTGGTCGGTGACGATGTCGACGGGGGCGCCCTCGGCGAGCATCCGGGGCAGCAGTTCCGCCGCGTTGCCGAGCAGACCGATGGAGAGCGGGCGCCGTGCGTCGCGGGCCTCGACGGCCAGCTGGAGCGCGTGTTCGAGCGAGTCGGCCCGTACGTCGAGGAAGCGGTGCTCGATCCGGCGCTCGATGGCGCGCGGGTCGCAGTCGACGCAGAGGGCGACGCCGTCGTTCATGGTGACGGCCAGCGGCTGGGCCCCGCCCATGCCGCCGAGTCCGGCCGTCAGCGTGATGGTCCCCGCCAGCGTCCCGCCGAACCGCTTCGCGGCGACGGCGGCGAAGGTCTCGTAGGTGCCCTGGAGGATTCCCTGGGTCCCGATGTAGATCCAGGACCCGGCGGTCATCTGCCCGTACATGGTGAGCCCGAGGGACTCCAGGCGGCGGAACTCCTCCCAGTTGGCCCAGTCGCCCACCAGGTTGGAGTTGGCGATCAGGACGCGCGGCGCCCATTCGTGGGTCTGCATGACGCCGACCGGCCGCCCGGACTGGACGAGCATCGTCTCGTCCTGCTTGAGCGTCCGCAGGGTACGGACCATGGCGTCGAAGGAGCGCCAGTCGCGGGCCGCCTTGCCCGTACCGCCGTAGACGACGAGCTCGTCGGGGTGTTCGGCGACCTCGGGGTCGAGATTGTTCTGCAGCATGCGGAGGGCGGCTTCCTGCTGCCATCCCAGGGCGCTCAGTTCCGTACCGCGCGGTGCCCGTACGGGGCGGGGTCCTGACATGGGTCTGCCTCCTCGCGAATGTGACTCTCCTATTCACATCCTGGCCGGATGAATAATTCTAGTCAACAGGTGAGGCCCGCGCCGCCCGGGGGCAGGCCTCTTCCCATCACACTCCCGGGGAGGCTCCGTGACCGCACCACAGCCCAGGAACGCATCGACCCCGCCCGGTGGACCCGCGCTCAAGCGGGCCATCGGCCCCAAGCTCCTCATCCTGTTCGTCATCGGCGACATCCTGGGCACCGGCATCTACGCCACCACCGGCAAGGTCGCGGGCAAGGTCGGCGGAGCCCTCTGGCTGCCCTTCCTGATCGGGTTCGTGGTGGCGGTCCTGACGGCGGCCTCGTACGTCGAACTCGTCGGCAAGTACCCCAAGGCGGCCGGCGCCGCTCTCTACACCCAGAAGGCGTTCAAGGTCCCGTTCCTGACCTTCGTCGTCGCCTTCATGGTCATGTGCTCGGGGCTGGCCTCCGCCAGCGCCGCGGCCCGCGCCTTCAGCGGCGACTACCTCGGCGAGTTCACCGACGCCCTGCCGCCCACCCTCGTCGCGATCCTCTTCCTCCTCGCCCTCGCGGCGGTCAACCTGCGTGGTGTCGCCGAATCGGTGAAGGCCAACGTCGTCCTGACGCTCGTCGAGCTCAGCGGCCTCCTGGTGATCCTCTCGATCGGGGCCTACGCCGTCCTGACGGACGGCGGCGAGCCCTCCCGGCTGACCGACCTGGAGACGGGCGGCACCGGATACGCCCTGATCACCGGTGTCCTGGACGCGACCGCGCTCGGTTTCTTCGCCTTCGTCGGCTTCGAGGACTCGGTGAACATGGCCGAGGAGACCCAGGACCCGGCCCGGACGTTCCCGCGCGCCATCTTCATCGGTGTCGCGGTGACGGGCACCATCTACGTCCTGGTCGCCCTGGTCTCGTCCCTGCTGGTCGACTCCCGCACCCTGGAAGGGTCCAGCGGCCCGCTGCTGGAGGTGGTGAAGGCGGGCGGCCTCGACTTCCCGCCGAAACTCTTCGCGCTGATCGCCCTGTTCGCGGTCACCAACTCCGCGCTGATCAACATCATGATGGCCTCCCGCCTCTGCTACGGCATGGCCAACGAACGCATCCTGCCCCCCGCGATGGGCCGGGTCCTCGCCACGCGGCGCACCCCCTGGGTCGGCATCGTCTTCGTCACCGTACTCGCCATCGGCCTCGTCTCCACCGGTGAGATCGAGGGGCTCGGCGACACCACCTCCTTCCTCCTCCTCTGTGTCTTCGCCGTCGTCAACATCGCCGTACTGGTGCTGCGCAAGGACCGGGTGGAGCACCAGCACTTCCGTGCGCCGACGGCGCTGCCCGTGCTGGGGGCGGTCACCTCCCTGATCCTGGCCGGCCCGCTGGCCGACCGGGCGGCGGACGTCTACATCCGGGCCGGGATCCTCGTACTGATCGGAATCGGTCTCTGGGTGGTCAACAGGGCCGTGATGCGGGCCCGCGAGAGGACCTGACGGCAAGCACCGAGGGACCGGCCCCGCCGCGGGAGGAGCTGGCCGGACACGTTCCGGCCGGCTGCCACGCGTCCACCTGCGGCACTGCGCGCGGCCGTCCGCATGTACCTGTGGAAAATGCCAGAACACCCACCAGTCGCACACACGTTGCGTAGCCTCTCCACTACACCCGCACGCCACGCCGGGAGGGGAGTCCGCGTTGCCCGGAATCGACGAGTGCCTGATCGAAGTCATGAGGCTGCCCGGTGCCCGGGGCGCCGCGGTGGTCGACTGGACGAGCGGTCTCGCGCTCGGCACGATCGGCGAGTCACCCAACGGCGACCATGAGGCCACGGCCGCCGAGACGGCCGAGGTGGCGAGGATGGCCGCCGAACAACCGGTCTTCGCGCAGACGGGCGCGCCCACCGCCGGATCACCGGGTCCGGCCGCCCCCGCCGTCGAGGACGTCATCGTCACGACCGCCCCCGGCTACCACATCCTCCGCTTCGTCGAGACGGCCTTCGACAGCAGCGTCTTCCTCCACCTCTGGCTGGACCGCGCGGAAGGCAACCTCGCCCTGGCCCGCATGAGGCTCGGCGAGATAGCGGAGCGGCTGGTCCTGGCATGAGACCCGCCGCCCCCGCAGGCCCCGGCTTACCCGAAGGGGCCACACCCTCCCCGATGCTCCAGCGGCTCGCGGCGGAACGTGCGACCGGCGCGCTGATGCGCGACCTCGGCACCCTCTACCTCGCCGACGGCCAGGTGGTCCACGCGGAGAGCCCCGCCACCCCCGGCATCGACGTCCTGCTCACCACGGGCGGGACCCTGCGCTCCGAGGGCTGGTGGGACGCGGTCGCCCAGGCGGGCGCCGGACAGCGGGTCGGCCGCTACCTCGTGGACAGCGGGCGGGTACCCGGCGGCGCACTGGAGCTCTGCCACCTGGGGGCGCTGTACGACGCGGCCTTCTTCGCCCTGGCCCCCACGCACACACCGGCCCGCTTCCGCTACGGGGTCTCCCACTGGATCGGCCCCGTCCGCCCCGTGCCCGTGCACGCCGTGCAGCGCGAGACGCTCCGGCGCCGGGAACTCCTGGACCGGATCTGGCCGGACGCGCTCACCGACAGCGCGCCGCTCTCACCCACGCCCCACCCGGTCGACGCCCCGGTGCCCCCACGCCAGCGCCGCGTCCTCGCCCTGGTGGACGGCGAGCGCACCGCCACGGACATCGCCCGGGAGCTGGGCCGCTCGGCCTTCCACATCCTGGTCGACCTGCGCCGGCTGGCGGCCGCCGGACTGGTCGAAGCGGTCCGTCCGGGCACGGCCGGTTCCGCGTCCGGGCGCGACCGGATCACGCTGCCCGAGGTCACGACCGACCCCGACGTCGCCCTGCTGCGCCGGCTCAGAGACGCATTGGAGGCCCTGTGATACGCGCGCTGAGACAGCGTGCCGGGAGGAGACAGCTGATGGTGCCCGAGGCCGAAGCGCAGGATGTCCTCGCCGAGCTCCAGCGGTTACGCGCCCGGGTCCCGCTCCTGACCGGCGCGCTGGCCGCCAGCACCGACGGCCTGATCCTCGCCCACGACACCCCGGGCATCGAGGCCGAGGGCGTCGCCGCACTGACCGCCGCCGCGCTCGGCGTCTCGATCCGGATGACCGACGCCACCGGGCGCGGCGGTTTCCGCGAACTCCTGATCCGCGGCGAGAACGGCTACGTCGCCACCTACGCGGCGGGCTCCTCCGCCGTCCTCACCCTGCTGGCCGAGGACCGCATCAACGTGGGCCGCCTCCATCTCGAAGGCCGCCGCGCCGGCGCACGCATCGGCGAGCTGGTCGACGCCGCGCAGGACCGCGCCGACCGCCCCGCGCCGCCCTCGCACCCGCAGCAGCCCGGGGCCCTGCCCCGCCGCACCACCGCACCGGATCCCCCATGACACCCGGACCGGCCGAAGACGCACCCGCCGCCGGCGGACGACGCACCAGCCAGTAACGGACCGGCCACCGGGCCGGCCAGGGAAAGGAAACGAGCACTATGGCCAACACCGAAGCATCACTGAAGGATGCGATGGCGTCGATCGAGGGGGCCCTCGGTGTCGCACTCGTCGACTACACCAGCGGCATGGCCCTGGGCACCCTCGGCGGTGGCAAGGACTTCAACCTGGAGGTCGCGGCGGCCGGGAACACGGACGTCGTCCGGGCGAAGCTCCGGACCATGGAGCACCTGGGCATCAAGGACGAGATCGAGGACATCCTGATCACCCTCAACACCCAGTACCACCTGATCCGGCTGCTCAAGACCCGTGGCAGCAACGGCCTGTTCCTCTACCTCGTGCTGGACGGCGGCCGGGCCAACCTCGCGATGGCCCGCCACCAGCTGCGGAAGATCGAAGCGGAACTGGAGGTCTGACGCGGCCTCCTCACCGGCGGCGGCGCCGCGCCCCACCGGGCGCGGCGTCCCCCGCCACCGGTCCGGTCGTCCGGTAGGCCTTCACCTGCCTGCCCGCGGGCCGGCCGCGCTGCGCCCAGTCGGTGCGCACCCAGTACAGGACGTCCTCCCGGCGCTCCCGCTGTCCGAGCCGTACGGCCTTGACCCAGAGCCCCGCGCCGGCCCCGGCCAGCGCGAGCCCTCCGGCCCCCGGCAGCACATACGCGCTCGCGACCGCCACGAGGAACGCACCGGCCAGCCACCAGCGCCGGCCCCGCCGCCAGTTCCGTACGGTGACGTCCCGGTCCTGGAGGAAGTCACCGCGACCGGCCCGTGCGGCGCCCTTCGCGAGTTCCGCGTACCGCCCCGTCCGTGCGGACGCCACGGCGGCCAGGGTCACCAGGAACAGCGCGGCCCCGGCCAGCAGCCCGACCCGCCGGCCGGTGAGGCCGGGGACGAACGCCCCGACGGCCGCCGCCAGCAGCCCCGGCCACCACAACGGCGCGGCCCCGGCCCGTACGATCACGGCCACTCTCGCCAACGACTGCGCTCCGCGTCCCATCTCCGTACCCCTCTCCCACGGTTCCCTGTGGACCTTCTGGGCGCGGAGGTTAACGGGCACAGATGAGCGACGTCTGAGAACCGGCGGAACCCGGGCCGCCGGACCTGAGCTCCTCCTACTCGACGAAGAGCCCCCGCGCGGCGGCCCCCGCGTCGAACTCCTCCAGCCGCGCCTGCGCCTCGGGCAGCCCGTCGCACATGGCCTCCAGCAGCGCCCTCCCGAGCAGCATCGGCGCACACGCGGTGTCGAAGGCCAGCCCGGTCCCCACGGCGGCCGGGATCAGCAGATCGCTGTGGGCCGCCACCGGGGCGAACACCGAATCGGCCACGGTCACGACGGTCAGCCCCTGCTCCCGCGCGTACGCCAGCGCGTCCACGGCCTCGCACGGATACCGCGGCAGCGCGAAGCACATCAGCGCGCTCGCACCCGCCCGCCTGGCGGCGTCGACACGGTCGTACAGCATGCTGCCGCCCTCGTCGAGCACCCGTACGTCCGGGTGCACCTTGGCGGCGAAGTACCCGAAGCCCCGGGCCTGCGAGGAGGCGGCCCGCAGCCCGAGCACGAGCAGCGGCCTGGACCCGGCGAGCAGCCGCCCCGCCCGCTCCACCGGGGCCGGGTCGGCGAGCAGTTCGGACAGCTGCCGCAGGTTCTCGATCTCCGCCCGCACCGCCTGCTGGTACTCGTTGAGGCTCTCCTCCACGCCGTGGCTGCCGGCCGCCCCGTCCGGCGTGACCTCCCTGAGGTGCCTGCGCAGCGCGGGGTACCCGTCGAACCCCAGCGCCACGGCGAAGCGGGTGACGGAGGGCTGGCTGACCCCGGCCAGCTCGGCCAGCTCCACACTCGACAGGAAGGGGGCATCGGCGGCCCGCCGCACCATGGAGTGTGCGATCCGCCGCTGGGTGGGCGTGAGCCGCCGCCCCTCGAAGAGCCGCTGCAACCGCGCAGCCGGGCTGCTCCCGCTCATGTCTGTCCCCTCCGGAGTTCCGCCGCACCGGTCGGGCGCCGAGGAATTCATTCAGCCAGCAAGCGGTCTGCATGTCCATATACAGCCCCCGCGTCGGACACGGCTGCCGCACCCGGCGTTGAGGGCGGAAGGTCGAAATGAGGGCGTGAACCCCAACGTGATAGTGCGCTTGATAGCGTGTACCTCTACATGAGAGTGTCCTGCGTCACTTTCTAGAGGTGACAACAGTGCTGCCACGGCGATTAGCGCTGGTCACAGCCCCGCGGATGGGGGAAGCCTTCGGGTCGTGGGTTGACCGGATGGCGCGGCTGAACCGCTCCCTGGCGCAACCAGGTCCGCTATGTCGCGATCGATCTGTGCACCACCTTCCGCGCCGCCGTCCGCAAGGCCCTGCCCCAGGCCGAAATCGTCGTGGACTGCTTCCATATCGTTCAGCTCGCCCAGCGCCACCTCGCCGACCTGCGCCGCCGCCTCACCTGGAAGCAGCACGGGAGACGCGCCTGCAAGGGCGACGCGATCTACACCGTCCGCAAGCTCCTGCGCCGCAACAAAGAAGACCTCATCCCTCCCCAACTCGCCTTCCTCACATCCGAGTTGACGCAGATGGGCACCTACGGACGGCAGATCCACGAGGCCTGGCAGGCCAAGGAACTCCTGCGCGACCTGCTCCACCTCACCTTCAAGCACGCCCACGTCACCCCCGACCGTGCCGCGATCTCCGCCGCCCGCTATCGCTTCCAGGGCTTCTGCGCCGACCGCCCCCACCTGCCCGAACTGATCACCCTCGCCGAAACCGTCGACCAATGGTGGGACGGCATCGAAACCTACGTGATCACCGGAATCACCAACGCCGCCAGCGAGGGCAATAACCGCCTGGTCAAGCTCGAAGCCCGCAATGCCTTCGGCTTCCGCAACCGCGACCACCAACGCCTAAGGTCACGCTGCGCGACCACCCGGCGGAACCACAGAGAGGCAAAGCCCGGTTAAATTCGAAGACCCTGCAATGGTCGAGCCCTTCGCGCCGATGCCCGTGTGATGGCTCCTCCTACCGGGACGGTACAGTAATGCCCATGAGGCGTTTTAACGCAGGAGAGGTCATAAGGCGGCGCGAGATACTCGATGGCCGCGAGTGGATCGTGTATCCGGTCACAGCAGTGGAGGATCATCCAGAGTTCCTCGCAGTGTATCTTTTCCATGGAACTCCCTTGACATTCGGCACAGGAGATTTCACCTGGGGACTCCATCCGTGGGTACATTTTGATCACACATGGCAGTCCGAAGGGGTTCTTCAGGTGCAACGACCCGGAGACGGCTACTCCGTCTGGCACTTTTGGAAGCATGGAGAATTCAGCGGCTGGTACATCAACTTTCAAGAGCCCATGCGCCGTACCCCTCTAGGATTCGACACGCTCGATCAAGAATTGGATATCTGGATTCCTGCCGACCGTAGCGGCTACCAGTGGAAGGATCTCGAGCACTTCGAGGAACGAGCCCGCTCAGGCGGGTTCAGGCCGGGCGAGGCAGACATGGTTCGAGCAGAGGCTCGGAAGGTGGTGGACATGATTGAGGCCGGTACACCCTGGTGGGGCGATCGCTGGACAGCATGGTCTGCGCCCGCCGAGTGGAAAGTGCCAGGTGCGGTGACCCTTACCAGCGGTGCGTAGGGCTTGGACACTACGTGAAGAGGGCTGTGGCCAACATCCTTGATGGATGTTGGCCACAGCCCTCTTCACACCTACAGAATGTCACTGCTCAGCCAGCGCTGATTCCTTTGTCCTATCTTCCTGCTGCGCCGGAGCGCTCCCGGCACCCCGGAGCAGCATGTAATAGCCGCACGCAGCGATTACGCCGACGGCAGTGCAGGAGAGCCACCATGTGGTGTCGCCGAAGCGGTCGATCGTTGTTCCAGCCAGAAGCGGGCCAACAAAGGAGGCGGCCTGCCACGCCAGTGAGTACATCCCCTGGTACCGACCTCGGGCGTGGGTGGGCGACAGGGAGATGACAAGCCCCATATTGGTCGGTGAATGGATGATCTCGGCCAGGGTCCAGACTCCGACCGTCAACGCATAGAAAGGAACCGAGGTGGCCATTGCGGTTAGCCCCCACCCCCCGGCGCACAGCAGGCACGAGATCAGCATCAGGGACCCTTGATTCCTGTTGTCGATCAGGCGCGTCAGCGGTATTTGAAGAAGCACTATGAGTATGCCGTTGACGCTGATTACCAGTCCGTAGTTGGCGCTTGTGAGCCCTTCGCCACTCATACTGACCGGCAGGGATGTCGGAGCCTGCTGAAACAGCATGGCGATCAGGAAAGACAAGAGCACTAGCGTCATGAACTTGCCGTCTCGGGCAACCGACCCGATACCAACTTCTCCGCTGCTATCACCCGACGCGGAGGGCGCTGGTCTAGTCTCTGGGATTTTAGCGAATACCACTAGTCCGCACAGGAGCGTAGCCGCAGATCCGATCAGGAAGAGTAGTTGATAACCATGCTGGGCGATCAGGCCAGCAGCTGACGAACCAACTGCGAAACCTATGTTGATGGCCCAGTAGTTCAGAGAGAACGCCCGAACTCTATCCTTGGCCGGAACGATGTCAGCCATCATCGCCTGCACTGCAGGACGTTGCGCATTGCTAGATATCCCCACTAGCATTGCGACGACGGCTACAAGTACCGGGTTCTCCACGAACCCGAGGGCGGCCGTGGTGATAGCTGTAGCTACCTGGGATATTAGAAGTGTGGTGCGGCGTCCGGCGCGGTCGGCGAGAACTCCTCCGATCAGTGCCGCCGCAGACCCCCCTATTCCGTACAGGGCAGTAACCAGGCCAGCATAGCTGATGCTGTAGCCGCGCTCGGTTGTGAGATAGAGCGTGAGGAATGTGGTGACAAAGCTGCCGAGGCGATTGATCAGCGTGCTGGTCCATAGCCACCAAAATTGCTTGGGCAAGCCGGTGGTGCCGTCTCTGACTGCGGCGCCGATACGGGAAAATGTGTTCATAGGCGGGAAGGCTGGCTTTCTGCGTGGCTCCGACTCGTTAGAGCGCGCTGCGGTACAGGTCCTCTATCAGAGCGTCGTCGATGTCCTCGATAGGGTCGTTATCGAGATTTCCGCTGATGTTTGCAAGGAATGCCGGAATGTCCTCCCGGCTGTATCCGACCGAGCTCAATGTGGTGTGCAGGCCAATGCCGTTCAGGAACTCGTACACGGCGCGGTGGATGTCGTCGTGTCCCATGGCAGCGGCGATGGCGTCGAAGGCGCCCGGGGCGTGCGGGTAGGCGTACCGCAGCCAGGCGGGATAGAGGATGGCGAGTCCGAGACCGTGGGAAGGCTCCTTTGGCCCTCCTTGTCCCATTGCCTGCTGTAGACGATGGGGCAGGCACGTGCTGGCGTTGGCAACGTTGATCCCGCCGAGGAGGGCGGCAAGAGACAAGGCATCGCGACTGTGCGCGTCGGCACGGTCCTGCGCGACCCGAGGTAGATGCTCCGACAACAAGGTGGCGGCCTGATGAGACAGGTTCCTGCTGAGCGGGGTGGAGCGGCGGGCAACGGCTCCCTCGACCGCGTGGGCGAGCGCGTCGAAACCGGACTCCAGAGCTACACGCCGCGGCAGGTGATCGGTAAGTGTGGGGTCGACGACTGCGACGCGAGGAAAGAGCGCGTCTCCTCGGATGCCTGATTTGAAGCCGCGGCCGATGTCCGTGATGATCGCGCCCTTGGTGACTTCGGCGCCGCTGCCGGCAGTGGTGGGTACCGCGATCACGGGCAGGGTGTCGGTCTCGAGGGCGATCGTGGTGCCCACCAGAGGGCCGACGGAAGTGTGCTGGATGGCCACGGCTGCAGCCTTGGCTGCATCGAGGACGCTGCCGCCGCCCATGCCGATAATGGCCCCGGCGTGGTGGGCGCGGGCCAACCGCATGGCCTGGTCGACCTCGTCGGAGCGCGGGTTGGCGGAGACGCCCTCGAACACCTCGGCCTTGACGCCAGCGGCGCGCAGAATGTCGACGGCGCGTTGCAAGTAGCCGGAGGTTCGCATGGCCGTGCGCCCGGTCATCAGCAGGGCGCGATCGGAGAACTGACGGGTCACACGGCCGAGCTCGTCCAAGCGTCCTCGTCCGAAGACGACGCGGGTGGGAAGGTGGAGGTCGAAATTCACGGGCGGTCCTTGCGATCGTCAGCGGCGTTGCGCCGCAGCGCCTCCAGTACGGCGAGGTCGGCTTGTTCGAGGTAGCACAGCGCCGAGCCGCCACCGGTGGAGGTGGGGCCGCTGAATGGGAGTTCTGCGACGGTGTCGCCGCCCAGCAGCATGGCGTGTACGGCGGGAGATTCTGCCCAGGCCAACAGTGGTGAGGTGGCGTGGGTGTGGCCGAGCGCGTGCAGATTAGGGGTGCCCGCGATCAGCATGCGGCCTCCGGCGATGAGACGCTCCAGCTCCTCGATCAGCCAGGGTTGGAGGAGGAAGTCGACGATCGCGTACCCGGCGGGCACACCATCCGAGATGGTGATGGTCTGGGCGTCTTGCCAGGTCCCGTCGTCCCGAGCGATGACCACCTGGCTCGGCACATGGATGCGTGCTCGCGAGTTCTCAAGTGCGGCGCGTGTGGCTGTGGCCCGACGCCCGGGATTTTCGCCCAGGTAAGAGTCGCCGATGTCGTGACCCAGGTGGCGAAGGAGATGGTTGAGGACGGCGCCGCCGGGGATGACGATGTCGTAGTTTCGAGCAAAGCAGGGCAAACCGATCAAACTCTTCTCGGCCTTGCGCCCGCCGACTGCGGCGATGGACAGTGTGTCGGTGGCGCGGCCGGTCCAGGGGGTGAGCCGGTCAGCTTCGTGGATGAGGCTGTTGGTGGCCCATCCGGGCAAGTGATCGAGTATGCCGACGTTGGAGGCGTGGCAGCGGTGGGCCTTTGAAAAGCCGCCGATGGCCGCGTAGTCGCCGAGCTGGGCGAACTGGCGCGCAAGCTCGGGATCGTTGTCCTCTTCGCCGGCGTGAAGTCGGCTGTTGCCAAACAGCGCGATCTGTCCGTCCGCCAGGCCGTGAGTGGCTCTGACCGCGGCATCCGATGCGTTCTCGGGTACGTACTTCACCGGCTGGCCGAGCTGACGGGTGAGGTAGGCGGCGGCCTCGTGTAGGTGCGTGGCGGTGCCGTCACGGTGGCTTCCCTGGTGGGAGAGTACGGCGACCTTGGCTCCGCGGGCTGCCAGGTAGCGAAGATCGTTGAGTTCGCTGTCGATTCGTGAGGTGTCGGTCATCCCGGGGGCGCAGTTGAAGCCTGCGGAGAAGAGCCAACGCTGTCCGGGCTCGATGGGTTGGTTTTGGAGGCGGCGCGGGGCAGCGACGGTTCCAGGCATCGTCACAGTCCGTATTGGCGGAGGGAGGTGGTCTCGTCGATGCCGATCATCACGTTCATGTTCTGTATCGCGGAGCCAGCGGCGCCCTTGACGAGGTTGTCAGTGACGGAGAGCAGCTTGATGATGCCGCGATCGGCGTCGTAGTCCGCACCGATGTGGCAAAAGTTGGACCCGTTGACCGCGGCGAGACTCGGATAGATGTCGTAGTCCTTGGCGTTCAAGCCGCCACTTTTGGCGAGATCATTGATGCGGACGAAGAACTCCTTGTCCCCGCCGGCACCGTAGTAGTCGGTGAGCAGGGAAAGCAGGCCCTGGCGGGTCATGCTGTCGGCGAGGTCTGGACGTACGGCCAGATTGGCCTGCAGGTAGATGCCGCGGGCGAAGTTGCCGTGAGCAGTGTTGAAGTCAATCGTGAGGGGTCGTCCCGCTGCGGAAGCCAGGTGTGTCTCGAGCTCAGGGCCGTGGCGGTGTCCCTCCATGCTGTAAGGGAGCATGGAGTTCAGGGCTTCGGCGTGCATGATGGCGCGTTTGGGCTTGTTGCCCGCACCCGTTGTGCCGTTGACAGCGCTGATGTGTATCGCCTGATCGAGGTCTGCCCAGCCGGCGCGCAGCAGCGGCGTTAGGGCGAGGATCGCGGTAATCACGTAGCAGCCGGGATTGGCGACCAGGCGGGCCTTTGAGATGGCGTCGCGGTTCAGTTCGGTGACCCCGTATGCCGCCTCGGCCAGCAGGTCCGGAGCCTGGTGGGCGCTGCCGTAGACCCGCTGGTACCTGTCGGGGTCGGTGAAGCGGAAGTCGGCACTCACGTCGATCACTCGGACGCCGCGGTCCAGGAACCAGCCTGCCAAGCGCATCGCCTCGCCTGAGGGGGTGCAGAAGAAGGCGATGTCGAGCTCATCGACCCGGGCGCGTACGGCTTCGAGGCTGGTGAAGTGCAGTCCGCTGCCACGAAGGTTCGGATGGATACGCTCGAATTCCTCCTCTCCGCGGGCGGTGGGCCAGATAGTGTCGACATGGGGGTGGTTGAGCAGGAGGCGGCACAGTTCGCCGCCGGCGTAGCCGGTGCCGCCTATGACGGCAACGTTGAGGTTGTGGTTCACGTGCGTTGGCCTTGCTGATTGGTTGTCGCGGGGGTGGTGGTCGTCTGAGGTCAGCACACTCGGGTGGGGGCGTCCTGTCCGGCCAGGGCGAGCTGAAGTCCATTGAGGAGCAGCTGCCCGATCCGGTCCTGCGAATCGTGGGTCATCGCGCCGATGTGCGGCGTGAGGACGACGTTGTTGAGGTCCGCCAGGCGGCTGGGCTGTCGTTCGGTGGCCAGGACGTCGAGCGCTGCGCCGGCGATGGTGCCGTCGCTAAGGGCAGTGTGCAGGGCGCCTTCGTCGATTACACCGCCCCGGGCGACGTTGACGAGGTAGGCCGTCGGCTTCATATGGCGCAGGGCCTGCGCGTCGATGAGTTGCCGGGTGTGGTCGTTGAGGGGGCAGGCGAGAACGACTACGTCGGCCTGGCGCAGTACGTCGGTGGTGGACTGCAGCTCGATGCCAAGTCGGCGGCACTGCTCCTGCCGGTCGTCGCTGTGGCGATTCACGGAGGCGACGACCCGCATTCCGATGCCGCTGGCGAGCGCGGCGAGCTTGGTGCCGATGCTGCCCAGGCCCACAATGCCCATCGTCTTGCCGGACAGCTCGCTCCCGGCGAGCTCAGCCTTGCGCCAGATGTTGCCGCGCACTTCGCGGTCAGCGAGAGCGATGTTGCGGGCCACGGCGAAGGCCAGGCCAAGCGCCAGCTCGGCGACCGCGGACGATGACACGCTGGGGATGTTGAAGACCTGGACGCCTGCCTCGCGGGCGGCGGAGAGGTCGATGTTGTCTGTGCCGTTGCCGGCGCGAGCGATCACCCTCAGACCGGAAGCGGCGGCGATCAGGTGTCCGGGGAGCTTGACCCCGCTGCGCAGCACGATCGCATCGGCTTCCTTGAGCAGGGTGCCGAGCTCATGTTCGGGCGGCTGCATGCGGACCGTCACGTCGTAGTTGTTGCGCAGTTGCTCGAGGGCGCTGGGGGCGATCGGGTCGACGACCAGGATGCGGGCCGGAGTATGGGCCGAAAGGGGGGGGAGGTTCATGGGCTCTCGTGGAAGTCAGGTAGTAAGTGGTCAGGCGGAGGTCAGACGGGCTCTACGTCCAGGACGAAGCTCTCCCTTAGGTTGTGCACGAGCTGTTCGACCTCCTGGAGTGAGGTCGCTTCGAGAAAGACGTAGCCGCTGGCGGAGGAGGTGAACAAGCGCGGGCTGATGAAGTCGCCGGTTTTAGCCCGCATGTCGACGGCGGTGACGCCGGGGAGTTCGGAGAGGTCCTCCGCAGCGGAGATGCGGATGATGCGGCCGGAGCGCAGCGGGAGGGCACAGTTGACCACAATGCCCCGGCTGGGCGTGTGGCGCGGCTGCACGCTGGGCGTGCGTCCGAGTTCCGCGTCGATGAAGGCGTGCCACAGGTCCACGCCGGTCTGCCGTGCGATTCCGGGTATGACGCCGATGCCGGCTGGGCGGCAGGAGATCTCGCTCACCAGCAGGCCCTGGGGGGTGCGGAAAAGCTCCATGTGCGTGACGCCGGCGTCCAGACCGAGTGCCTCGACGGTGTCTTGGTGCAGTGCGGTGGCTGTCGCCGTGTCGGGGTGGTCCTTGGGCAGGACGTAGGAGCCAGTGTAATTCTCTCCGCGGCTGAGTAGCGGTGTGAAGTAGCTGGAGACAGCGAGGAAGTCGCAGCTGCCGGCGCGAACCACGCCGTCGCAGTGATACTCGGCGCTCATGTCGACGAACCGCTCGACCAACAGTGGGCAGCTGACTTTGCGCAGGCCCGCGCCTTGCTCGGTGTCGACCAGAGCTGTCAGGTCCCTGGGTGTGCGGAGAACGAAGGCGTCCGAGCCGCCCGCGCCGAGGGCAGGCTTGACCACCACCGGATAGCCGAGGTCCTCGATGGCAGCGTGGATCTGGTCGACGCCGCACACTCCCCGGTAGTCCGTGAGCGGAAGGCCCGCTTGCTTCAAGGCGTTCTTCATAGCCAGCTTGTTGGAGAAGCGATTGGACACGTCGTAGCTGGTGCCGTCGATGCCGAAGAATGAGCGCAGGTAGCCAGCCGCCTGGAGGCTGCGCTCCGAAGGCCCCACGATGCGGTCAATCGACCTGTCGGCGTGGATGGTGGCGGTTAGTGCGCGTACGGCCGTGAGATCGCCGATGTCTTTGACGACATGGATGCGGGTAGCGGGCGGATACAGATGTGTGTAGGCGTCTTCAGTGATCACCGTGAGTTCGGCGTCGGAGGGAAGGTAGTCCAGGACCTCGCCCCGGCCTGAATTAATCATGAGGATGTGCATGGTGTTCCTGTTCGTGCGGCGTTTTCGCGGTGGCTCAGCCGGCGAAGGCCGACGCCAGCAACTTGAGGTGGCGGACGATGTGCTCCCACAACACTTCAACGTCGGCGCAGCTGTACCAGTCGGTCTTGTAGTCGATGGCCAGGTCGACTCCGTCGTGCTCATCCCAGTACGTCGCGATGGCAGCGTCTTGCCAGCCGATTCGCAGCTTGATTCGCTGGCTGCTGGCGCCTGCGAACAGGTCGTCCGGGATGCTCGTGCGCATGCGCGCAGGCTTGGCGTTGAAGGTGACGAAAGGAACCGCCGCCTGGTAGCCGAAGCTGGGGCGGGCGAGGTCATAAATCTGAGTGGGCCAGGGCACCTTGCTTGCGCCGATGGCGGCGATGATGCCCTTGGACAGGCTGTCGAGGAATGCGGAGAGATCGTTCAGTTCGTCCGGTCGGCTGGGGACGATGACCTTGCTGGCGAACCAGCCCACGGTGTTGCGGGTGCGCGCGCTGGACCGGTTGGCGGTAGTCATGGTCGATCCCACGATGGACCTGCCCGAGAGTTCCCCGAGGGAGGCGTGCAGGGCGGCTAGCACCAGGTTCAGGCGAGTCATGCGCGTCGTCTTGGAGGCGGGTGTGAGATGGCCGTAGAGGTCTGGGTCCACGCGTCCGGTGAACCGGGCGGTGCGTTCGTGGCGCACGCAGGTTCCTGAGAAGCCGCGTAGTTCAACTTCGGGGAATACTCCGACCTCGCTGAGCATTTGTCCTACGCGTTCCCGCGCCAAGCGCCCGGCGGGTGTGTCCAGGTAGGCGTTCTGCTCGGCCACGTATTCCGGGTAGGTCATCGCGATGTCGGGGAGGGGCGCAGATTCACCGGTGGTCTCCGCCGCGTACAAGGCGCGCAGGTCACGCAGCATCACGTCGTAGGACCACCCATCGCTGATCAGGTGCTCCATCGCGAGGCACGCCTGGTACTGCTGTGGACCTGTCTCTAGCACGGCCATGCGAGCCAGCGGGCCCCGATGGAGGTCGAATGGCTGGGCAGCAACATCGTGCAGCGCCGGGTGCGCGGTGCCGGCGTCGACGCTCGCCTCGGCCTTGCGAGCCAGCACCACCAGGGCGCCTGGTTCAGCGAGCTGCTGCAGATTCCAGGTCTGCTGGTCATCTCCGAAGGAAGTGAGCAGCACCCAGTGGCGCAACTGCAGCTGACGCCAGGCACGATCCAGCGCCGCGAGGTCGAGACTGCCTTCAACGTTGAATGCGATGACGCAGTGGTTGGGATTGAAGACACCGCGCTCGGCGTCGGTAACGGTCTGCAGCAGTCTGTGCCGCTGGTTCCACGATGCGAGTGCGTCAGGCTGGCTGCCGCCCATCACGCCGTCACCTCGCTGCCTGCCGACGGCGCAGGGGTCAACTCGGCAACGCGTGCGGTGAGTTCGCGCACGGTGGGTGCCTCGAAGACCACGCCGAGGCCGAGTTCGACGCCGTAGCTCTCCTCGAGGGCCGTGGCGATTTCCAGCGCAAGCAGCGAGTCGACCCCGAGGTCGAACAGATCGTCATCCGGCCCCAGAGAATCGAGCTCAAGGCTGCGCTGGCAGACCTGCATGACATACGTCAGGGCATCGTCCGCTCCGTGGGCCACGACGTGGGGAGCAGGCGTCGCTTCCGGCGCAGCAGGCGCGGTCGACTCGGTCTCCGAGCTGCGCCGGCGCAGCTCGGTACGGTCTACCTTGCCGTTGGGCAGCAGCGGAAGACTCCCTACCAGGGTGATCCGGCTCGGCACGGCGGCCGGAGGAAGGGCCGCGCTGACGGCTTGCCGCAGCTCGCGCAGGGGCACAGCTTTCGGATCCGCAGCGGCGACGTAGGCATGCAACTGTGTCTGCCCGTCGTGTTTGTGGTCGATGACAGCCGCCTGGGTCACACCAGAGACGCTTTCCAAGGCACGGGCGACCTCGCGCAGCGCGATCCGCACACCACGCACCTTGACCTGGTCGTCCATACGGCCCAAGACGTGGAGCTGGCCCTCATCATCGAAGATGCCCCGGTCACCGGTCCGGTACAGGAGATCGTCCGGGTCGGAGCGGAACGGGTTGGGGGCGAAAGCGGTCGCAGAGAGATAGCCGCTTGACCGGTAGGGAGTGCGGATAACGATCTCGCCGGGCTCACCGGGTGCCGGACATTCCCAGGTGCCGGGAGTAAAGATGGCCACCTCGCAGCCGGGCAGTGGGTGGCCGACCGGGAGGGGTCCTTGTGCCCCGTGTGGAACCTCTAGCATGCACTTCGCCAGGGTTGTCTCGGTGGGCCCATAGAGATTGACGACACGAGCGTCAGGCTGTACCCGGTCGCGCCATTTCTGCACGAGAGCACCCTCGAGCGGTTCACCAGCAAAGAATGTGGTCCGCAGGTCGGGCAGGACGAGGTCCCTCGCATCGTTAAGAAGCCAGAGCCGTGCCAGGGACGGCACCACATGCAGAACGGTGACCTGCTGTTGTCTTGCGTACTGGAAGATGCTGCGCGGATCCGGGTGCCGGTCGCCGGGCAGGCACAGTGTCGCGCCAGCTGTCAGTGGGGTGAAGACCTCGCGAAGCATCACATCGAAGGACCACCGAGTCAGCTGTCCGAAGCGGTCGCCGGGGCCGAGGGCGAAGGTGTCCCGCTGCCAGGAAACGAAGTGAGCCAGACCCTGGGCAGCCCCAACCACTGCCTTGGGCTCCCCCGTACTGCCAGAAGTGAAGAAGATGTACCCACCGCGGCGCGGAACTGTGACATGCTCCTGCGAGGAGCATACAAAGTCCTTGTCAAGCCGGTGGATCGCATCGGGCCACATGCCGGACGGCTTGATGACAGCTGCAGGTCTCGCTGTGTCCATCATCTTCCGCCGCCGCGCATCCGGCAGGGCCGGGTCCAGCGGCATGATGACGCCGCCGGCACGCCACACGCCGATCAGCCCGGCGATGGCACCAACGGTGCACGTATCCTCCACGGCCACGACATCGTCGTCCGCAATACCGTGCGCCTTGAGCGCCTCGGCCACACGATCAGCCTCTAGGTTCAGTTCGCGGTAGGTCAGTGCGCTATGCGGATCGGTGACCGCCACATAGTCGGGATCCTTGGCGACCGCCTCGCGGAACATCGTGTCAACGTCGCTCAGCGGAATGAGGGCGACCGGCTCTCGAAAGGGGGCCGTGATGGATGACATTCCTACCTCTTTTTGCTTGTGGCACGGCGGAGATGCCGATGTGCCTGGGATCTGTGATCCGAGTGACGGCCGGCTGCTCAGACCAAACCGATGGCGACGGCACCGGCATTCGGTAGACCGATGGGGTGAAGCGGGCCAACCATGCGCGCTAACACTCACATCTCAACGGCGCCACAGCCCAGTTGGCTCACGGAGTTGCAGTCCGTTGCCGCGAGCAAGCCCTGGCGAGCTACACGCAATCATCGCGCGTAACCGCCTGTCAAAGCGTTGTTGCCGTGCTCACAGGACGGCGTCTACACGCAGTGACGAACTTCGCCAAACCGCCCAAGGACCCAAAAATCACCAGGGTTCAGGGCCCGCGCCACCTCTTTCGAGGCGGGTGAGTCGACCATATCTTTGCGCTATTTACCGTTGCATTGCAGTTCCCTTGATCATCATTGACCGTTCCCTGTAGAGCTACCTGCCCGTAGCACCCAAGTGCGATCGGGTGAATCGGGCATACTCATCAATGCCGGACGTTCATCTTGCGTGTACCTGCCATTCACAGATTTGACATCCGGAAGTGAAGCGCCGCAAGATTTCATCGCCCAGCGATCACAGGACATCACCGCTCCGGCATCCATCCATAAGGTCGCTGCATTCCTGGCGTGCGAGGGGATGCGGGTTTGATATATTCATTTCTCATCTTTACGCAGGAAAACGTAGGCGCCCGATGGATGCGCACACCTGTGGTTCCATTATTGGCAACCAGGCGTGTCGGCAGATCGTTTCGCGGTGGCCCAGCACTGGGCGCTCTCAAGGTGAGGGTCCAGCCCCTCAGGCGTGTCGGTGCCGGCTTAAAACCCGGGTTTCTGACCTCGCAGACACCTTCGCAGCAGCTCAAGTTGGAAATCGTGTCCCGCTCTTCACGGCTGCACGCACGATGGTGAATGCGACTTGAACAGTAGAAATCGTGAGCGTAGCAGCTACTGCGTCAGTGAGTTCTGCACAGCGTTCCTTGGTAGGTTCACGCCCGTCAGGAATGCAGTCATCTCGCGATAATCGCTTCCTATGGCGTGCGCCATTAGAACGTCGGCTGAGTGTTGGACTCCCCTGCGGGAAACTGTTTCGCTCACCGAGCCCTGCCTGATGTTCTTAAGACGCCTCGACCTGGCCATGACTCGACGCCCTTAGTTATGCGGTCGACGAGCAATCACCCTTTTCATCAATATCCAATCACTGAATGGAGAACGTACATGTTGCGCCGCAATTACCCCTCGTTCCGCGAGGTCGTCGCGAAGGGCGAGCTCGTTCGCGTTGCCGGAGCCCACGATGCCCTCGGTGGAGTCCTGGCCGAACAGGCCGGATTTAACGCCGTATGGTCGTCGAGTCTTGAGGTCTCGGCTGCACGTTGTCTGCCCGACGCAAGTGTTCTCACGATGACCGAGTACCTCGAGGCTGCGGCAAACATGCAGAAGGCGCTGGGAATCCCGGTCATAGCTGACTGTGACACGGGCTACGGCAATAACCTCAACGTGGCGCACATGGTCCACGAGTACGAGGCTGCGGGTATCACCGCGGTGTGTATGGAAGACAAGCTGTTCCCGAAGCTGAACAGCTTTGCTGGCGGGGACCAGACGCTGCTGAGCACGGAAGACTTCTGCAGCAAGATCCGAGTGACCAAACAGGCACAGCGGACGGAGGAGTTCTTCGTCGTCGCTCGCACCGAAGCACTGATCAACGGGATGGGGATCGACGTCGCATTGGAGCGGGCGTACGCCTACGTCGACGCCGGCGCAGATGCGGTCCTGATCCACTCTAAGTCAAAGACCAAGGACGAGGTCGAGGAGTTCCTTGAGCGCTGGGACGGTCGGCGGCCAGTTGTGATCGTGCCGACCACGTACCCCGACTGGCACGCCGACGACATCGCCAAGGCCGGTGTCTCCGTGGTCATCTATGCAAACCAGGGGCTGCGCGCCACCGTTTCGTCGCTGCGCTCGACATTCGAGTCCATCCAGCGTCATGGCGACTCCACAGCCCTGGAAGAGAGCATCGCCCCGGTGAAGGAGGTCTTCGGCTTGCAGCAGCTCCAGGCGTGGCAGGCTCTGGAAGCCGTCTAACCCGTACCGGGTGCACGCGGGCGCCTCGCTGAGCAGGAGCTGCAGGTTCCACACACATCCCGGCGAGGTGTACCGCTGCGCCCCGGCACACCTCCCTCGCGCGTCAAGTGAGAGTAGCGTGAGAAAGTTTCACTCCAGCGGCTCGGCTTGACGACAGGCCACCGAAAGCGAGCATGGTGGGATTCGCGTCACGCCACGCCTGGAGCCGCTGATGTCTCATCGCGCTTGTCGGGCGACGAGGCGACCTGAACCGCGAAGCCCACTTCGCACCGAAGCCTGTTGCATGACTCGATGTCTCATGAGACATGCAGATCGTGGAGAGCAGCAGGACCATGAGCGAGCGGCAGTTGTCCCACGGCTACGGTCACTGCGACGCCCTGCAGGGCAACTTTCCCGTCCACGACGAGGCGATGGGCGGCGTCGCCGCGAGCGGCGTGGACGGGCGCACACGTTGCTGGTCGCTGCCTGCCCGGTGCTGGAGTGGCAGGCCATCGCCCGCGACAACAGCGGCGGTGTGATGGCGCTCTAAGCTCACACGCAGCGAGAACCCCTGGTCAGCTCCGCTCTCATTTCCCTTGCCCCAGAATGACCTCGGTTAGAGATGCATCAAATTAGCAGTGACCAGGTCAGAGGGCGTGTCAAGTCCCATCTTCAGCGGCGGCTCTCAGGCGTGGCCACAGACCGCTCGCATTGCGGGCCTGCCGTCCCCTGCCGACCCTGGGAGCATGATCCCAGCCAACACGAGAGGGCCGGGCGGCGTCATCGTCCGCTACGGCGACACCGAGGCCACGCATGTGCTGAGTGTCTACGCCGATCTGCGCTGCCCTTTCTGCAAGCGCATGGAGCTCGGTCTCGGAGCGGTGATGGAGCGCGCCGCGGACGAGGGCAGATTCGCGGTGGACCACCACTTCGGCACGTTCATCGACGACGCCACGGGCGGCAGCGGCTCCCTACAGGCGCTGGCCGCGCTCGGGGCCGCGGCGGACGAGGGGCAGAAGCCGTTCATGCACTTCCTGCGGACGCTGTACGCCGATCAGCCCAGTGAGGACGTGGACGCCTTCGCCGAGCCGGAGACGCTGCTGCGGCTGGCCGGCGAGGTCGAGGCGCTGCACACCGACGGCTTCCGGCAGAAGGTCGTGGAGCGCGCCTACCTGCCCTGGGCGGCGCAGGTGGCCGCGGCCTTCGGGGCGAGCGGTGTCCGGTCCACCCCGACGGTCCTGATCGACCGCACCCCGGTCCCCGTCATCAGCTCCCTGGGCCACGCGGTCACCCCCGAGGCCTTCCTCGCCGAGGTGACTCCCCCGTGAGCGCCCGGTCCGCCACCAGGACCGCGTACCGCCCGCCGCGTCTCACCCGCGGGGCTCAGAACACGACGCGGGCCGCCATCAGCGCGGCCCGTGCCCCGGGCTCGCCCTCCAGCTCCAGGCTGCCGCGCACCGGCCGCCCCGACAGGTGCCGGGCGAAGTCGACCGCGTCCGCGTGGAGGATCGCCGCCGGGGTGCCGATGCCCAGCAGACGGCGTCCTCCGGCGGGGCCGTGGAGGTCGGTCTCCACGGCGGGGCCCGTCCAGGAGAGGGCCAGGTCCAGCACCACCTGGTCCACGATCTCCCGGTCGTGCCCGTCGAGGACCAGCTCCGCCCCGGTGGCGTCGCTGAGGTCCACCCGGTGCATCCAGGTGTCCCGGGCGACGAGGACGTTCCCGAGGTGGTCCATCGAGTCCTCGGCCAGCGCCTTCGCCTCCGGATAGAGCCAGCTCGGCCGGACCCTGCGGCGGACCGGGGCCGGCACGCGGCGCAGGGCGATCAGGCCCTGGGGGGCGAAGTGGGCGAGGGCTCCGATCAGTTCGCGCCCCGGGACGGCCTTCCGGTCCTCGATCTGGGCCTCGTTGTGCCCGTCCAGGGGGCCGAGGTCCGGATGGGTCCGCGCGGCCCGCCGGATCCGGCGCACGGCGACCCAGGGGCGAGGCAGTTCCTCGTACTGCCCGACGGTGTGGGCCAGCATGTCGCGGACCGTCCAGCCCGTGCAGGCGGTCGGGCGCCGCCAGTCCTCGTCGGAGAGTTCGCGGAAGGTGGAGAGCGTCGCCCGCAGCTCGGCCTCGTTGACCAGACGTGCCCTCACTCCGGACGTGCGGGGGATGGCACGGGCGGACGGTGTCGTCGTGGTGGCCATGAGCGCGCCTCCCGTCTTCCGGCACCAACGCTACGCCGGCGCGCCGGGGCCCGCGCTGTGCGACGGCCTCCGAAACAGGGGGGCTAACCCCAATGACCGGGGCGCCCGGGGTTCGTACCGTGAAGCGCATGGAAGCCCGTGACCCTGAGCTCAGGCGAGAGCTCGATGCCACCCTGAAGGCCCGCGGCGAGCTCGGACCGGAGTACGAGTCCGCGCTCATCGACTCCTTCCTGGAGAAGGCCGAGCAGCGGCTGGCCGGCACGCACGACCAGCGGATGCGGCGGCACCTCGCCGAGCAGCGGATGGCCGCCGCCCGGGGCGGCGCGCGGCCCGCCGGACCGGCCGGGACGTTCGGGGAGCGGTTCGGCTTCGGCGTGGCCTCGCTGGTCCTCGCCGTCCCCCTGTCCGCGATCGGCGTCGCGAACGCCGGGATCAAAGGGCTCGTCGTGGCCTGGCTGGGCATCGTCGGCGTGAACGCCGTACATGCCGCCCGCGCGTGGCCGCGGGGCCGGGGAAAGCAACGGTCCCCGACCGACTGGGAGGGCTGAGGCGTCCGGGGCGTCCGGGGCATTCGGTGCGTCCGGTGCGTCCGGGACAGCGGAAACGGCTGAGAAACGCCTGCACCTGTGCCCGGGCCCGTGTCCACGTCTACGCGCATGGATAATCGCGGGGACCGCCGCACCCCCGGTTGCCCAGGGGGCGGGACGACGGCGGTCCCCGCGAGGGACGCGATCCCGGGTCAGGGCCGGGTGCCGCGTCCTGGCGACGGTGGAGGTCCGGGAGCCGCTCCGTAGTCCGTGTCGCCGTATGGGGCGCCGGCGGGTTTCCCTGCCGACACCCCTTACTGTGCCGGATGCGTGTTAAGCCGATGCTGCGTCAACGTGTCGCGCTCGTACCGTTTGCGCGAAGCCCGGGAACCGGCCCTATGGCTTGGGGGCCGCACCCTTCGCCAGGAAGGCCAGCAGGTCCTGCCTGCTCACGACGCCCGTCGGCTTGCCCTCGACGAGGACGATCGCCGCGTCGGCTCCGTCCGCTCCGCTGAGCACGGCCATCAGGTCCTCGACCGGCTCTCCCGAGCCGACCTGCGGCAGCGGGGGCGACATGTGCTTCTCCAGCGGGTCGGACAGCGTGGCCCGCTGGGTGAACAGCGCGTCCAGCAGCTGACGCTCCACGACGGAGCCGATGACCTCGGCGGCCATCACGTCCGGGTGCCCCGCGCCCGGCTTCACGATCGGCATCTGGGAGACGCCGTACTCCCGCAGCACGTCGATGGCCTCGCCGACCGTCTCCTCGGGGTGCATGTGGACGAGTGAGGGGAGCGGTCCCTCCTTGAAGTCGAGCACCGCACCGACCTGTGCGGAGGGGCCGGGATCGTCGAGGAAGCCGTAGTCCGCCATCCACTCGTCGTTGAAGATCTTGCTCATGTAGCCGCGGCCGCTGTCCGGCAGCAGCACGACCACCACGTCCTCGGGACCGAGGCGCTCGGCCACCTCCAGGGCCGCTACGACCGCCATGCCGCAGGAGCCGCCGACCAGCAGGCCCTCCTCCTTCGCGAGGCGGCGGGTCATCCGGAAGGAGTCCTTGTCGGAGACCGCGACGATCTCGTCCGTGACCGTACGGTCGTAGGCGCTCGGCCAGAAGTCCTCGCCGACCCCCTCGACGAGATAAGGGCGCCCGGAGCCGCCCGAGTAGACGGAGCCCTCCGGGTCCGCGCCGATGACCTGCACGCGGTTCTCGCTGATCTCCTTGAGATAGCGGCCCGTGCCGGTGATCGTGCCGCCGGTGCCGACGCCCGCGACGAAGTGGGTGATCCGGCCCTCCGTCTGGTCCCAGAGCTCGGGGCCCGTGGTCTCGTAGTGCGAGCGCGGGTTGTTGGGGTTGGAGTACTGGTCGGGCTTCCAGGCTCCCGGCGTCTCACGGACCAGCCGGTCGGAGACGTTGTAGTACGAGTCCGGGTGCTCGGGGTCGACGGCCGTCGGGCAGACGACGACCTCCGCGCCGTACGCGCGCAGCACGTTGATCTTGTCCGTGGACACCTTGTCCGGGCAGACGAAGATGCACTTGTAGCCCTTCTGCTGGGCGACGATCGCGAGGCCCACACCGGTGTTGCCACTGGTGGGCTCGACGATCGTGCCGCCGGGCTTCAGCTCGCCGCTCTGCTCGGCGGCCTCGATCATGCGCAGCGCGATGCGGTCCTTCACCGACCCGCCGGGGTTGAAGTACTCGACCTTGGCCAGGACCGTCGCCTGAATGCCTGCTGCCACATTGCGCAGCCTGACCAGCGGGGTGTTGCCGACAAGACTGATCATCGAATCGTGGAATTGCACCGTGTACTCCGGGATCTCCGTGATGGTCAGGCAAGAGTATGCGTACGGGGAGGAGATTGGACGAAGCGATTGAGCTACGCCCTCCACGGGGCAGGTAGTGCTGTGTACGGCTGTGCGGCACGGAGGAGGTGGACCGGACTGTGTCGAGAGCGAGGGTGGCGCGGCGGATCGCAGCGGGTGCGGCCTACGGGGGCGGCAGCGTCGGGCTGATCGGCGCGGCGACGGTCGGCCTGGTACTGGCCGAGGTGCAGTTGGCGAAGCGGCAGGTGGGCGGGGGCAGTGCCCCGGTCCCGCCGAGCGCGGACGGGCGGTACGGGGTGGCCTTCGCCGGTCCTGCCGACCCTTTGCGCTTCGTCATGCTCGGCGACTCGACGGCGGCCGGCCAGGGTGTGCGCCGGGCCGGACAGACCCCTGGGGCGCTGCTGGCGTCCGGGCTGGCGGCGGTCGCCGAACGGCCGGTGGACCTTCGGAACGTGGCCTTGCCGGGAGCCAGGTCGGACGATCTGGACCGTCAGGTCTCCCTCGTGCTGGCGGATCCGTCAGGGGTGCCGGACGTCTGCGTGATCATGATCGGCGCGAACGACGTGACCCACCGGATGCCGGCGACCCAGTCGGTGCGCTGCCTCAGCACGGCCGTACGGAGACTGCGCACGGCCGGCGCGGAGGTGGTCGTGGGCACCTGCCCGGACCTGGGCACGATCGAGCCGGTCTACCAGCCGCTGCGGTGGCTGGCCCGGCGGGTGAGCCGGCAGCTCGCGGCCGCCCAGACGATCGGTGTGGTGGAACAGGACGGGCGGACGGTCTCGCTGGGCGACCTGCTCGGTCCGGAGTTCGAGGCGAATCCCCGGGAACTCTTCGGTCCTGACAACTACCACCCCTCCGCCGAGGGCTACGCGACCGCTTCGATGGCGATGCTGCCGACCCTGTGCGCGGCCCTGGGTCTGTGGCCGGAGTCCGACCGCCTGGACGGCTCACGCCGCGAGGGCATGCTGCCGGTGGCCAAGGCGGCCTCCCGCGCCGCACGGGAGGCGGGCACCGAGGTGACGGCGGCACGGGCGCCGTGGGCCCTGCTGAAGCACCGCAGGCGCCGGCGCCTGCCCGCCCACACGGAACCGGTGCCGCACGAGGACACGGGGACGCACACGGGCGGCGGGCGGCTGCCCGGACACGACGGAGGG
>Ga0196960_10000088_pt1 | contig 36064 bp, 37 predicted proteins | sample S3v_5metaG_FD_183187 | JGI IMG/M metagenome (GOLD analysis project Ga0196960, IMG submission 183187) | Soil microbial communities from Anza Borrego desert, Southern California, United States - S3+v_5 | ecosystem: Environmental > Terrestrial > Soil > Desert | place: USA: California | collected...
AGGGTCATCGCGCTACCTCCATGATCGCGCCGACAGTCATGGCCACGCACGCTAGCGCGGGTGCGGGCCGCACGGAACGGCCACGACTGGGCAGTTTCCCAGTCCTGCCCCGAACCCCCTTCCCCGATCACATACCGACTGGTTAGTCTGCCGGAGAAGACGGCTGAGAGAGGCGGGACCGATGAGCACGGTGCAGGGCGCTGGCGTAGTGGTGACGGGGGCCGGAGGAGGCATCGGGGCCGCCCTCGCCCGCAGATTCGCCGCGGAGGGCGCGCGGGTCGTCGTCAACGACCTCGACGCCGGCCGGATCGAGCCGCTCGCCGAGGAGATCGGCGCCGCCGTCGTGGCCGGTGACGCCTCAGGCATCGTGGACGCCGCGCGTGACGCGCTCGACGGCACGGTGGACGTCTACTGCGCCAACGCCGGCCTCGCCTCGGGCGGTGACGCCTTCGCCGAGGAGGACGTCTGGGCCAGGGCCTGGGACGTCAACGTGATGGCGCACGTCCGCGCGGCGAAGGCACTGCTGCCGGACTGGCTGGAGCGCGGCAGCGGCCGTTTCGTCTCCACCGCCTCGGCGGCCGGACTGCTGACGATGATCGGCGCGGCCCCGTACAGCGTGACCAAGCACGGCGCCGTCGCCTTCGCCGAGTGGCTCTCGCTGACCTACCGGCACCGTGGCGTCAAGGTCCACACGATCTGCCCCCAGGGCGTGCGCACGGACATGCTCACGGCGTCCGGCTCCGCGGGCGACCTCGTGCTCGCGCCCACCGCGATCGAACCGGAGGCCGTCGCCGACGCCCTGTTCGACGCGATGGAGCAGGACCGTTTCCTGGTCCTGCCGCACCCCGAGGTGGCCGGCTACTACAGCGCCCGCGCCAAGGACCCCGACAAGTGGCTCGGCAACATGAACCGCCTGCAGCAGAAGTGGGAGGAGGCCGGCGCATGACCGACTCGATCTACGCGGCGAAGCCCTGGACCGCTCTGCTCAGCGAGGCCCAGCTCGCCCCCGTCCATCCGGCCGAGACCATGGTGCACGCCTTCCGCGCCGCCGTCGGGCGGGCCCCGGACCACACCGCGCTCGCCTACTTCGACGGACGCCTCAGCTACCGCGAGACGGACGAACTGTCCGACTCCGTGGCGGGACACCTCGCCGCCGAGGGACTGCGGCGCGGCGACCGGGTCGCGATCATGCTGCAGAACACCCCGCACTTCGTCCTCGCGCTGCTCGGCGCCTGGAAGGCCGGAGCGACCGTCGTCCCGCTCAACCCGATGTACAAGTCCGGCGAGGTCGGCCACGTGCTGAAGGACGCGGAGGTGACCGCGCTCATCTGCTCCGACCGGGCCTGGGAGTCCTGTCTGCGGGCCACCGCCGAGGCGGCCCCGAGCGTGACGATCGCCGTCACGGCCTGCGAGCTCGACCTCCAGTCGGCCGACGACCCGCGCGTGCTCGGCTTCGAGCGGCTGCCCGCTCCCGGCGCCGACGACTGGGCCTGCGACCTGGTGGCCGTGGCCCGCAAGGGCCTCACCGCCCCCGGCGGCCGGGAGCTCACCGCCGCCGACACCGCCTTGATCAGTTACACCTCCGGGACGAGCGGCACTCCCAAGGGGGCCATGAACTCCCAGGGCAACATCATGATCAACGCCGAGCGCCAGCGGGCCGGCCACCCCATCGACGAGGGCTCGGCCTACTTCGCACTCGCCCCGCTCTTCCACATCACCGGCATGGTGTGCCAGCTCGCCGCCTGCGTCGCCAACGCGGGCACCCTGGTCCTCGCCTACCGCTTCGAGGCGAGCGTCGTCCTGGAAGCCTTCGCCGAGCACCGCCCCGCCTACACCGTGGGCCCGTCGACCGCCTTCATGGCGCTCGCCGCCCACCCGGAGGCCACCCGGGAGCACTTCGCCTCCTTCGAGGTGATCTCCTCCGGTGGCGCGCCGCTGCCGCCCGCGCTGGTCGAGAAGTTCCGCGACGGCTTCGGTCCGTACATCCGCAACGGCTACGGACTCACCGAGTGCACCGCGCCCTGCGCCTCGGTGCCGCCGGAGCACGAGGCGCCGGTCGACCCCGTCTCCGGGACCCTGTCCGTCGGCGTCCCCGGGCCGGACACCGTGGTCCGGATCATCGACGAGAAGGGCGACGACGTCCCCTTCGGCGAGCAGGGCGAGATCGCCGTGCGCGGGCCGCAGGTCGTCTCCGGTTACTGGAATCTGCCCGAGGCCACCGAGGCCGCCTTCCCGGACGGGGAACTGCGCACCGGGGACATCGGCTTCATGGACGCGGCGGGCTGGCTGTACGTCGTGGACCGCAAGAAGGACATGATCAACGCCTCCGGCTTCAAGGTCTGGCCCCGGGAGGTCGAGGACGTCCTCCACACCCATCCGGCGGTCCGCGAGGCGGCCGTCGTGGGCGTTCCCGACGCCTACCGGGGAGAGACCGTCCGCGCCTATGTCAGCCTGCGGCCGGGCGCCGGGGCGGAGCCGGGTGAGCTCAGCGCGTACTGCAAGGAGCGGCTGGCCGCCTACAAGTACCCGCGTGAGGTGGAGATCCTGACCGAACTGCCGAAGACCGCGAGTGGGAAGATCCTCAGGCGGGAACTGCGTTCCCCCCGTTAGAACAGTTCACGCGCGGTACGAGAGGGCAGGTGGCGGCAATGGCCAAGGCGACGGAAGGGAACGGTACGCCCGTCCCCCAGAGGCTGCTGGCCGCCGCCACCCGGCTCTTCGCGGAGCGCGGCTACGACCGCACCTCCGTACAGGAGATCGTCGAGGCGGCGGGCGTCACCAAAGGGGCGCTCTACCACTACTTCGGCTCCAAGGAGGACCTCCTCCAGGAGGTCTACGCCCGGGTGCTGCGGCTCCAGCAGGAGCGGCTCGACGCCTTCGCGGACGCCGAGGCGCCGGTCGAGCAGCGACTGCGCGACGCGGCGGCGGACGTCGTCGTCACGACCATCGAGAACCTCGACGACGCCTCGATCTTCTTCCGCTCCATGCACCACCTGAGCCCGGAGAAGAACAAGCAGGTGCGCATCGAGCGGCGGCGTTACCACGAGCGCTTCCGGGCACTGGTCGAGGAGGGCCAGCGGGCCGGGGTGTTCTCCTCGGCGACCCCGGCCGACCTGGTGGTCGACTACCACTTCGGCTCGGTCCACCACCTGTCCACGTGGTACAGCCCGGAAGGCCCGCTCAGCCAGCAGGAGGTCGCCGGCCATCTGGCGGACCTGCTGCTGCGGGCCCTGCGGCCCTGAGGGCGGCGGGCCGCCGGTTCAGGGGAGCGGCGGGCAGAGCACCAGCAGGCAGCTCTGCACCCGGACGTCGTCGATGACCGGGCCCCCGGGGCCGGGGACGGTGCTGGCGAAGGTGAGGGTGACGGAGTTCTTCAGCAGGCTGGTGAAGACGGCTGTCTGCCGGGTGTATCCCATGTCCCGGAAACCGCGGCCCGTGATGTCGAAGCCGAACGTCTTCACGGGGACGCCGTCGACCCTGAGCTCACCCGTCTTCAGGGCGGGCGCCCACGCCGGGTTGCCGGCCAGCTCGAAGCTGACGACGTACGAGGTCAGCGGGTGCGTCGGTATCGTCTGCGAGACGCTGCCGGACGTACTGCCGTTGAGGTCCAGCGACTGGCTGCCCTCGGCGGCGTCCCACAGGCGGTCGGAGGTCAGGTCGACGCTGTGACCGCCGACCGCCCACGGGCCCATGGGCTGCCCGCCGGGGTAGGTGGTGAAGGGGGAGGGGGCCGGCACGAGGGGTGTCTCGAAGCTCCCGCCGATGTCCGCCCCGGTGGTGTGCGTCGTGTCGTGCGTGCGGGCCGAAGCGGCGGCGGAGGGGGCGGTCAGCAGGAGGACCGCGGCGGACAGGGCGGCGGCGGACAGGCGGAGCGGACGCATGGAGGGCCTCTCGGTCGATGCGACGCCAGGGGCGGGGCTCCGGACCGGGAACCCATGGGGAGTGTGCGGCCTCCGGTCCGTCCGGCCAAGGGGCCCGGCCGCAGCGCGCGAAACGTACTGAGCAGGCAGAACGCCCCGAACGAGCGCCCCCGGCGCGTGGCCGGCCGCGGTGCGCTCCGGCACACGCGGTAGCCGGCTCCTGGGCCCGAAGCCCTTGAACGGCTGCGTCCTGAGCGCGGGCAGCCGGCTCCGCGGCCCTCGGCCCTCTGTCCGGTGAGCGAACACGCCTGTCCGGATTCCACCCTTGACGGTACTCCGTCACCTGGCCGAGCATCGGGGGCGCACTTCCAGCCCCACCGCTCCAGGCCCAGGGCCGTGCACGGCCCTCGGAACCCCCGCACGTTCCGTCAGTCCCCGAACGGAATCCGGAGCCTCCTCGATGAGACCTGTCCGACGCAGATTCCTGCCCGCCGCCGTGCTCGCCCTCGCGGCCCTGTCGGCGACCGCCGCACCGGCCGTCCAGGCGGCGCCCGTGACCGTCGCCGCCGCCCCCGACATCCCGCTCGCCGGCGTCAAGGCGCACCTCACCCGGTTCCAGTCGATCGCCACCGCCAACGGCGGCAACCGGGCGCACGGCAGGGCCGGTTACAAGGCGTCCATCGACTACGTCAAGGCCGAGCTGGACGCGGCCGGTTACACCACCGCACTCCAGCAGTTCACCTCCGGCGGCGCCACCGGGTACAACCTGATCGCCGACTGGCCGGGCGGCGACCCGGACCAGGTCCTCATGGCCGGCTCCCACCTCGACTCGGTGGCCTCCGGCGCGGGCATCAACGACAACGGCTCAGGATCGGCCGCCGTCCTGGAGACGGCCCTCGCGGTCTCCCGCGCGCGGCTCGCCCCCGACAAGCACCTGCGCTTCGCCTGGTGGGGCGCCGAGGAACTGGGCATCGTCGGCTCGAAGTACTACGTCAACTCCCTGGGCACGGCCGGGCGTTCCAAGATCGCCGGGTACCTCAACTTCGACATGATCGGCTCGCCCAACGCCGGTTACTTCGTCTACGACGACGACCCGGTCATCGAGCAGACCTTCAAGGACTACTTCGCGGGCCTGTCGGTGCCCACCGAGATCGAGACCGAAGGCGACGGCCGCTCCGACCACGCCCCCTTCAAGAGCGCGGGCGTGCCCGTCGGGGGCCTGTTCACCGGGGCGAGCAGCACCAAGTCCAGCGCCCAGGCCCAGAAGTGGGGCGGCACGGCGGGCCAGTCCTTCGACCGCTGCTACCACTCCTCGTGCGACACCACCGCCAACATCAACGACACGGCCCTGGACCGCAACAGCGACGCGATCGCCCACGCCGTCTGGACCCTGTCCGAAGGGGCGGTCACTCCGCCGCCCGGAACCGTCTTCGGCAACGCCGCCGATGTCTCCGTGCCCGACAACGGCGCCGCGGTGACCTCGTCGGTCCCGGTCACCGGCCGTACGGGCAACGCCCCGGCCGCGCTGAAGGTGGACGTCGACATCAAGCACACCTACCGCGGCGACCTCGTCGTGGACCTGCTCGCCCCCGACGGCACCGCCTACCGCCTGAAGAACTCCAGCAGCAGCGACTCCGCGGACAACGTGAGCGCGACGTACACGGTCAACGCGTCCGCCGAGTCCGCCAACGGCACCTGGAAGCTCCAGGTGCGGGACGTCGCCGCGCAGGACACCGGCTACATCGACAGCTGGCAGCTCACCTTCTGACCCGCCGGGGAGGCGGCCGCCGGACGCCTCCCCGCAACGGGTTCAGAGGTACTTCTTGATCTCCCGCCGTGCCAGCGACCGCTGGTGCACCTCGTCCGGCCCGTCCGCCAGCCGCAGTGTCCGCGCCGACGCCCACAGCTCGGCCAGCGGGAAGTCCTGGCTGACACCGCCGGCACCGTACAGCTGCACCGCCTGGTCGAGGATGCCGACGACCGCGCGCGGGGTCGCGATCTTGATCGACTGGATCTCGGTGTGCGCGCCCCGGTTGCCCACCGTGTCCATCAGCCAGGCGGTCTTCAGCACCAGCAGCCGCAGCTGCTCCACCGTCACCCGGGCGTCCGCGATCCAGTTCTGCACGACGCCCTGCTGGGCCAGCGGCTTGCCGAAGGCCGTACGGGCCACGGCCCGCCTGCACATCAGCTCGATCGCACGCTCCGCCATCCCGATCAGCCGCATGCAGTGGTGGATCCGGCCCGGACCCAGCCGCGCCTGCGCGATGGCGAAGCCACCGCCCTCCTCGCCGACCAGACCGGCGGCGGGCACGCGTACGTCGGTGAAGACGACCTCGGCGTGGCCGCCGTGTGAGTGGTCCTCGTAGCCGTACACCTGCATCGCGCGGCGCACCTCCACGCCGGGGGTGTCACGCGGGACGAGGATCATGGACTGCTGGCGGCGGATGTCCTCACCGCCCGGGTCCGTCTTGCCCATCACGATGAAGACCGCGCAGTCCGGGTTCATCGCCCCGGAGATGTACCACTTGCGTCCGTTGATGACGTAGGAGTCGCCGTCCTTCGTGATCCGGGTCTCGATGTTCGTCGCGTCCGACGAGGCCACCTCGGGCTCCGTCATCGCGAAGGCCGAGCGGATCTCCCCGGCGAGCAGCGGCTCCAGCCACTGCTTCTTCTGCTCCTTCGACCCGAACTGCGAGAGCACCTCCATGTTCCCGGTGTCCGGGGCCGCGCAGTTCAGCGCGGTCGGCGCCAGGTGCGGGCTGCGGCCGGTGATCTCGGCCAGCGGGGCGTACTGCAGGTTCGTCAGCCCGGCGCCGTACTCCGCGTCGGGGAGGAAGAGGTTCCACAGCCCCTGCCTGCGTGCCTTGGCCTTGAGGTCCTCCACGACCTGCGGGGTGTCCCACGGGGACGCCAGCCGCGCGCGCTGCTCCTCGGCGACCGCCTCGGCGGGGTACACGTGCTCGTCCATGAACGTGAGCAGCCTGGTGCGCAGCTCTTCGGTACGGGCGTCGAATGCGAAGTCCACGGGGTGATCAGCCTTCCTGGAGGGTGGTGAGGCCGTGCGAGATGAAGACGGGGACCAGGTCGCCGATGCGGTCGAAGCCGGCGCCGACGGTCTGGCCCAGGGTGTAGCGGTAGTGGATGCCCTCGAGGATCACGGCGAGCTTGAACCACGCGAAGGCCGTGTACCAGGAGATGGCGGAGGTGTCACGGCCGGAGCGGGCGGCGTAACGCTCGATCAGCTCGGCGGGGCGGGGGTGGCCCGGGGCGCCGCTGGTCGTGGAGACGGGGGACTCGGGCAGGTTCAGGTCGGAGCTGTACATCACGAGCAGACCGAGGTCCGTGAGCGGGTCGCCGAGGGTGGACATCTCCCAGTCCAGGACCGCCTTGATCCGGTCGTCCTCGCCGATCAGCACGTTGTCCAGCCGGTAGTCACCGTGCACGACGGTGGGCGCGGGGGAGACGGGGAGTTCCCGGCCGAGCGCGGCGTGCAGCTCGTCGATGCCGGCGAGCTCACGGTTGCGGGAGGCGTCCAGCTGCTTGCCCCAGCGCCGCAGCTGCCGGTCCAGGAAGCCGTCAGGGCGCCCGAAGTCACCGAGGCCGGCCGCCGCGGGATCCACGGCGTGCAGGTCCACCAGCGTGTCCACGAGCCCCAGGACGACGGCCCGGGTGCGCTCCGCGCCGAGCGGGGCGAGCTGCTCGGCGGTGCGGTACGGGGTCCCCTCGACGTACTCCATGACGTAGAAGGGCGAGCCGATGACGGATTCGTCCTCGCAGAGCAGGAGCGTCTTCGGCACCGGGACCGCCGTGGAGTGCAGGGCGCTGATCACCCGGTGCTCGCGCTTCATGTCGTGCGCGGTGGCGAGCACATGGCCCAGCGGAGGTCTGCGCACGACCCACTGCCCGGAGCCGTCGGTGACGATGTAGGTGAGGTTCGAGCGGCCGCCCTCGATGACCCGGGCGTCGAGCGGTCCGTTCACCAGCCCCGGCCGCTCACGGTCGAGATGGCCGCGCAGCAGGTCGAGATCGAGACCTGGCGGGTGGACTGGGCTCATGGGGCGCACCTCCGGGGCGGTTGAACGGTCGGCACCATGATGCCGACCAGTCGGTATGTCGTCTAGTGTCCCTCCGGAATCCACGCAGTGATCTCGGGCTCCCCACGGCCGGAGCCCTGAGCCGAGGGGACCGGGGCCCTGAGTTGCGGGGCCCGGGGCCCGCCCCGATCGTCGGAGGATGAAGGCGATCAGCTACAGCAGGTACGGCTCGGCCGACGTACTGGAGTACGGCGAGCGTCCCGACCCGAAGGCCGGACCGGACCCGGTCCTGGTGAAGGTGCGGGCCGCCGCCGTGAACCCCGTCGACCGGAAGGCCCGCGAAGGCTGTCTCCGGGCGGGGCTGGAGGCCGTGTTCCCCGTCGTCCGGCTCGCCCGGCACGCGGGCTGCCGGGTCGTCGGTACGGCCGGGCCCCACAACCACGACTACGTACGCCGGCTGGGCGGCGAACCCGTGGAGCACGGCGACGGACTGGCCGCCCGGCTCCGGGCCCTCGTCCCCGACGGCTTCGACGCGGCGTTCGACACCGTCGGCGGGGAAGCGCTCCGCGTCTCCGCCGAGACCCTCGCACCCTAAGGCCGCCTCGCCTCCATCGCCGACGGCGAGGTCTTCTCCTACGGCGGGCGCTACGCCTTCGTGCGGCCCGACGCCGCCGATCTCGCGCACCTCGCCGCACTCGCCGAGCAGGGCACCGTCTCCGTGCACGTGGACCGGGTCTTCCCCCTGGAACAGGCCGCGGACGCCTACCGGCTCAACCAGGAGGGGCGCACCCGGGGCAAGATCGTCGTCACCGTGGACCAGGAGGACTGAGGCCCCGCAGCCGGTCAGAACAGTGTGGCGGCGGCGAACACCGCGAGCGCGACCGTGCACGCGGCCGCCGTCAGCGCGTGGCGGGGGGACAGCGGGACCGGCCGGGCGGCCCCCATGCCCGTCACCCGGCGGTGGGCCACGCAGAGGAAGCCCAGCCAGGCCAGCAGGCTCAGGGCCACCGCGAGCGCCCCGGCCGGGGCCGTCCCGCCGTGCAGTGCCTGCCGGACCGCCAGCAGTGCCACCACCGTGCACGCCAGGGTGGTGCGGCGCCAGGCCAGCCGGGTCCGCTCGGGCTGGAGGCCGGGATCGCGCTCCGCGGTGGTCACCGGCCCTCCCAGCCGAAGAGGACCACCACCACCATCGCGACCGCCACCACGGCGACCACGAGGCTGATCAGCGCGGGGAAGCGGGAGGCCGGCAGATCCTCCCCACGCCGCATCGCACGCTCGCACCGCACCCAGTGGTCGACCGCCCGCAGCGCGCAGAGCACCCCGGCCGCGAGCAGCCCGAGAGCCAGACCGGCGCGGACGCCCCAGGCCAGCCCCGGCAGGAACTGGTCGACGGCGAAACCGCCGCCGATGAGCGCGAGAGCCGTCCGGATCCAGGCCAGGAAGGTGCGCTCGTTGGCGAGGGAGAAGCGGTAGTCGGGAGTGTCGCCCTCCTCGCGTATCCGCTCCGGGGCGAACCACAGCCGCAGCCCCCGCACGAAATCGCTCACGCGGACGCCCCCGTGACGTCGCCGGCCCGGAAGGCCCGCAGACGGTGGTACGCCTCCAGCCCGTCCGGCACCCATGTCCACTTGTCCAGGCGCCCTTCCAGCTCCGCGTCCGTCAGGAAGGTGTGCCGGTCGACCTCCTCGGCCTGCGGCCGCACGGGCAGCTCGCAGCGCACCTCGTACACGTACGACCACCAGCTGTGCTGCGGCGACTCGTAGAGGTACTTGAAGAGCGGGACCGGGCGGGGGAGACCGGAGACCCCCAGCTCCTCCTCGGCCTCCCGCAGCGCCGCCTCGTCGTACGACTCGCCCGCGCCCACCACCCCGCCGACGAACATGTCGTAGTGCGAGGGGAAGACCAGCTTCGTGGCCGTCCTGCGGTGCACGAAGACCCGGCCCGCCGCGTCCCTGGCCTCGATGAAGACGCAGCGGTGGCGCAGGCCGCGCGCGGTCGCCTCACCACGGGGCGCCTGCCCCACGACCACGTCGTTCTCGTCGACAATGTCCAGGATCTCGTCAGCCGGAGTCATGGGGCCCATCCAACATCAACCGGTCGGCGGCCGTGGACCCGTGCCGCTCCTTCCCCTCCGGCATCGCCGGGTGCAGCCCCAGCAGCACGATCCCGGCCACGATCGCCGCCAGCCCCACGGCCTGCCAGGCCAGGGCGCCCGTGTCGGTGCGCACCTGGTCGCCGAGGAACCCGATCCCGCAGACGATGCCCGCCAGCGGCTGCGCGGCGGTCAGCGCGGGCAGGGACATCCGCAGCGGCCCCGCCTCGAAGGCACTCTGGACCAGGAGCAGCCCGGTCACGCCCAGGGCGAGGACGGCGTAGGGCTGCCAGGTGGTCATCAGTGCCGCCCAGCCGTCGCCGGCCAGCCGCTCCCCGCTGAGCCTGGTCAGGGCGTCCTGCAGTCCGTAGAGCAGCCCCGCCGCCAGGCCGAGCAGGACCGGGGTGACCCGGGTCCGCGGGTGCCTGGCACAGGCGGTCAGGACCACGGCGGGCCCCGCCACCACACCGATCACCAGCCACTGCCGCAGGGGATCCGTCACCGCCTCACCTCCACGGGGCTCGCCGGCCAGCAGGAACGCCGTGACGCCGCCCGCCAGCAGACAGAGACCTCCCCAGCCCTGCCGGCCCAGGCGCTGGCCCGTGCGGTGGCGCGAGAGCGCCATCGCGAACAGGAGGTTGGTCGCCAGGAGCGGCTCCACGACGGACACCTCGCCCTGGCCGAGCGCCAGGGCCCCGAGGGCCATGCCGCAGACCATCAGGCCGAGTCCGGCCAGCCAGCTCGGGACCCGCACCAGGTCGAGCAGCAGCCGGGGCGAGAGGAAATCGCTCAGAGGCGCACGGCGGGCGGCGTCCTGCTGGAGGACGAATCCGAAGCCCAGGCAGCAGGCGGCGCCCACGGACAGCAGCAGTACCAGCACCGACACGGTCCGACGATAGCCCGGCGGCCGCGCCGCACCGGTGAGGGCGCCGCCGACCGGACGGTTGACGTGGGCGCGGCCGGTACCGAAGATCTGACCCACAAGTAACTTCGCCCGCCCCGCCCGCCGCTGCCGCGCACCGCCCCGAAGGATGGAACCCATGGCGTACGACGCTGATGTGATCGTGATCGGGGCAGGACTCGCGGGGCTGGTGGCGACCGCCGAGCTCGTCGACGCGGGCCGCACGGTGATCCTCCTGGACCAGGAACCCGAGCAGTCCGTCGGCGGCCAGGCGCACTGGTCCTTCGGCGGGCTCTTCCTCGTCGACTCGCCCGAGCAGCGCCGGATGCGGATCAAGGACAGCCACGACCTGGCCCTCCAGGACTGGTACGGCACGGCGGGCTTCGACCGGGAGGAGGACCACTGGCCGAGGCGGTGGGCCGAGGCGTACGTCGACTTCGCGGCCGGGGAGAAGCGGTCCTGGCTGCACGCCCAGGGACTGCGGCTCTTCCCCGTCGTCGGCTGGGCCGAGCGCGGCGGCTACGACGCGAACGGCCACGGCAACTCCGTCCCCCGCTTCCACATCACCTGGGGCACCGGCCCCGGCGTCGTCGCCCCTTTCGAGCGGCGGGTCCGCGCAGGCATGGCGAGGGGGCTCGTCCGGGCGTGCTTCCGTCACCGGGTGACCGGTCTGGCGCGCTCGGCCGGAGCGGTCGACACGGTGACCGGCGAGATCCTGGAGGAGAGCGGCGCCGAGCGGGGCGCCGCGAGCAGCCGCGAGGTCACGGGCGCCTTCGAGCTCAGGGCGCAGGCCGTCATCGTCACCTCCGGGGGCATCGGGGGCAACCACGACCTCGTGCGCTCCCAGTGGCCCGAGCGGCTGGGCACACCGCCGGAGAAGATGCTCTCCGGGGTGCCCGCCCACGTCGACGGACTGATGCTGGGCATCACCGAGAAGGCGGGCGCCCGTCACATCAACCGCGACCGCATGTGGCACTACACCGAGGGCATCGAGAACTGGAACCCGGTCTGGGACAAGCACGGCATCCGGATCCTGCCCGGCCCGTCCTCCCTCTGGCTGGACGCCCGCGGCAAGCGGCTGCCGGTCCCGCTCTTCCCGGGCTTCGACACGCTGGGCACCCTCGAACACATCATGAAGTCCGGTCACGGCTACACCTGGTTCGTCCTCGACCGGAAGATCATCGGCAAGGAGTTCGCACTCTCCGGATCCGAGCAGAACCCGGACCTGACGGGGAAGTCGGTGCGCGAGGTGATCGGCAGGGCGCGGGCCGACGTCCCCGGGCCCGTGAAGGCGTTCATGGACAAGGGCGTGGACTTCGTGGTGGAGAAGGACCTCGGCGCGCTCGTGCGGGGCATGAACGCACTCACCGGTGAAGCGCTCATCGACGAGGACGCCCTGCGCCGCGAGATAACGGCCCGCGACCGTGAGATCGCCAACCCCTTCACCAAGGACCTCCAGATCACGGCGGTCAACGGCGCCCGCGCCTATCTGGGCGACAGGCTGATCCGCACGGCGAAGCCGCACCGCATCCTCGACCCGGCCGCGGGACCGCTCATCGCCGTACGGCTGAACATCCTGACCCGCAAGTCCCTCGGAGGGCTGGAGACCGACCTGTCCTCCCGCGTCCTGGCCGAGGACGGCAGCCCGCTGCCCGGGGTGTACGCGGCGGGGGAGGCGGCGGGCTTCGGCGGCGGCGGGGTCCACGGCTACCGCTCCCTGGAGGGCACGTTCCTGGGGGGCTGCATCTTCTCGGGCCGGACGGCGGGCCGTGCGGCGGCGAAGGCGACCGGCTGAAGACACCGTACGGCCGCCGGCCACGGACAGCCGCGCCCGGGAGACCCCGCGCGCCCGCCGGGCCTGTCACGGCAGCCGCTCCACCACCCGGAAGCGCTCCGCCACGATCATCGTGCCGTCGTCCACGGTGAACGACGGGTCGCCCAGGGCCTCCCGCATCTCCTCGCTGTGCCAGAACGCCTCGTGCCCCGCCCGCCACTCCGCCACGGACGTGTAGCCCTCACCTTCGTCGACCGCGTACTGCAGCCCCACCGACCCCAGCGGCAGCACCCGTACCTCCGTCAGTTCCACGACCGCGACCTCCCGGCCGCCCGGGTCGACGAGCGCGGACCGCTCGCCCACGGGCGGGAGTTCCTCGCCCTCCGCCTCGTACTCCGCGAGCAGTCCGGAGGTGAGGACCTTCTCGCCCGACAGGACGGCCGCCACCAGCCGGTCGCGCAGCGGTCCGGGAAAGGCGAGAAGGAAGGGCTTGAGGGGCTCGGAGGTCTCCATGGCCGCAGTGTGGCACGCGTCACTCCCCCCTCGCCCGCCCCCTCCGCAGGCGCCTCGCGAGCTGCGTGAGGGTTTCGGTTCGCGGCCGGCCGGGCGGCGGGTGACCGCAGCCGGGCCCCGGCCGGCCGTGACGGGAAGCGGTCTTCCCGCCGGAGAGGGGGGCGGGGGACACGGCCGTTCCGTGTCGCCTCCCGCGCACACAGCAGAACACCCGCGGTCCCCGATGACGGGGGCCGCGGGTGTGCTCCTGCAGCCGGCCGGCTACAACACCAGCGACAACAGCAGGATGAAGGCCAGTGAGACGACGGAGATGATCGTCTCCATCACCGACCAGGTCTTGATCGTCTGCGGGACGTCCATGCCGAAGTACTCCTTCACCAGCCAGAACCCCGCGTCGTTCACGTGGCTGAAGAAGAGCGAGCCCGCGCCCACCGCGAGGACGAGCAGCGCGACGTGCGAGGTCGACAGGTCGGCGGCGAGGGGGGCGACCAGACCGGCCGCCGAGATGGTGGCCACCGTAGCCGAGCCCGTCGCCAGCCGGATCGCGACGGCGATCAGCCAGCCGAGCAGCAGGGCGGGGATCGACCAGTTCTCGGAGAACTCCAGGATCATCTGGCCGACACCGGCGTCGATGAGGGTCTGCTTGAACCCGCCGCCGGCACCCACGATCAGGAGGATGCCCGCGATCGGGGCGAGCGACTTCTCGACGGTGCCGGAGAGACGGCCCTTGGTGAAGCCGGCCGCACGGCCCAGGGTGAACATGCCGACGATCACGGCGGCGAGAAGAGCGATCAGCGGTGAGCCGATGACATCGGTGACCCGCTGCACGTGGTTCTCGGGGTTGTCCACCACGATGTCGACGAGCGCCTTGACCAGCATCAGCACGACGGGAAGCATGATCGTCGCCAGGGTCGCGCCGAAGCCGGGGCGGCGGTCCAGGTCCTCGGACGGGCGCTGCGGGATCATCTTCTCCGGCGCCTGGATGTCCACCCAGCGGGCGGCGTAACGGGAGAAGACCGGACCCGCGATGATCACGGTCGGGATGGCGACCAGCACACCGAGGGCCAGCGTGATGCCCAGGTTGGCGTCGAGGGCGTCGATCGCCGCCAGCGGGCCGGGGTGCGGGGGGATCAGCCCGTGCATCACGGAGAGACCGGCCAGCGCGGGGACACCGATCCGCATCAGGGAGTAGTTGCCGCGCTTGGCGACCAGCAGCACCACCGGGATCATCAGCACGATCCCGACCTCGAAGAACAGCGGAAGGCCGATGATCGAGGCGATGAGGACCATCGCCCAGGGCATCGCCCGTCCGCTCGCCTTCGCGAGGATGGTGTCGACGATCTGGTCGGCGCCGCCGGAATCGGCGAGCAGCTTGCCGAGGATGGCGCCGAGGGCGATGAGGACACCGACACCCGCGACGGTGGAACCGAGGCCCGCGGTGAAGCTTTCGATCGTCTTCGCCGGGTTGGCCCCGGCGAACGACCCGAGGGCGAGCGAGCCGATGGTCAACGCGAGGAACGCGTGCATCTTGAGCTTGGTGATGAGCAGGACGATGACGGCGATGCCCGCCAGGACGGCGATGCCCAGCTGTGCGTTGCCGGCCGAAGTGATGGGTTCGACGGCGTCCGCTGCCAGCATCTCGACGCTGAGACTGGTCACGGTGGTGTTCCTTAGTTCGCGAGCCGGCGCAGCGCGGCGACGGCCCGGTCGGTGATTTCCTCAGGGGTGCCGGACACGTCCACGGCGACGCCCGCTTCGTCCTCCTGCAGCGGCTGCAGGGTCGCGAACTGGGAGTCGAGCAGCGCGGTCGGCATGAAGTGGCCCTTGCGGTCCGCCATGCGGCGCTCGATGAGAGCGCGGTCGCCGGTCAGGTGCAGGAAGACGGCGCCGGGGGCCCCGTCCCGCAGCCGGTCGCGGTAGACGCGCTTGAGAGCCGAGCTGCTGACGACGCCGCCGAGTCCGGCCCGGCCGTGTGCCCACTGCCCGATCGCGTCCAGCCAGGGCCAGCGGTCGTCGTCGTCCAGGGGTGTGCCGGCGGACATCTTGGCGATGTTGGCCGGCGGGTGGAAGTCGTCGCCCTCGGCGTAGGGGACGCCCAGGGCGTCGGCGAGCAGAGGGCCGATCGTGGTCTTGCCGGTCCCTGCTACGCCCATCACCACGACGACGTGGGGGGTGCTCATTGGTGCCTCGCTGTCTTCTTCGACATCGGTCCGTCGACATCGGGCCGTGGCGCTACTGAAACCCATTACATACGACTTATTCAAGTGGCTGTGACATAAACGTCGTACTTTTTGTTCCGACGGGCCGCCCCGTAGGCTTGTGGGCATGACCACATCTGCCCAGGGGCTCCATACGCATGTGCTGGACGCCCTGGGCCTGGAGATCGCGGCGGGCGACTGCCCGCCCGGCCTGGTCCTGCGCACCGATGAGCTCGCCCAGCGCTTCGACGTGTCCCGCACGGTCGTACGCGAAGTGATCCGCGTCCTGGAGTCCATGCACCTGGTCGAGTCCCGGCGCCGGGTCGGGGTGACCGTGCGGCCCACCGAGGAGTGGAACGTCTACGACCCCCAGGTCATCCGCTGGCGGCTCGCCGGCTCCGACCGGCCCCGGCAGCTGCGCTCCCTCACCGTGCTGCGGTCCGCCGTCGAACCCGTCGCCGCGGGTCTCGCGGCCCGGCACGCCACCGCCGAGCAGTGCGCCGCACTCACCGAATGCGCCCTCGGCATGGTCGCCACCTCGCGGGGCCAGCAGCTGGAGGGCTACCTCCGGCACGACATCGCCTTCCACCGCATCGTGCTCAACGCCTCCGGCAACGAGATGTTCGCACGCCTCGGCGACGTCGTCGCGGAGGTCCTCGCCGGCCGCACCCACCACCAGGTGATGTTCGAGGACCCCGATCCCGCCGCCGTCACGCTCCACGTCCGGCTCGCCGAAGCCGTACGTGAGGGGGACGCCGAGGGGGCCGAACGGCTGACCAAGGAGATCGCGGTCGGTGCGCTGCACGAACTGGATGTACTCGCCCCCTGAGCGGCCTTGCGCCCGGGTACGGTGGGCGGGTTCGATCTTCGGGCCGACGGGGCAATACAGGATGGGAGACCACAGCATGGCGCAGCAGGTACAAGGGGTCATCGCACCGGGGAAGAACGAGCCGGTGCGGGTCGAGACGATCCTGGTGCCGGACCCCGGCCCCGGTGAGGCCGTGGTGAAGATCCAGGCGTGCGGCGTCTGCCACACCGACCTGCACTACAAGCAGGGGGGCATCAACGACGACTTCCCGTTCCTGCTCGGCCACGAGGCCGCAGGTGTCGTGGAGTCCGTCGGCGAAGGCGTCACCGATGTGGAGCCGGGCGACTTCGTCGTCCTCAACTGGCGTGCGGTGTGCGGCCAGTGCCGTGCCTGTCTGCGCGGCCGCCCCTGGTACTGCTTCGACACCCACAACGCGAAGCAGAAGATGACCCTCCTGGACGGCACCGAGCTCTCCCCGGCGCTCGGCATCGGCGCCTTCGCGGAGAAGACCCTCGTCGCCGCCGGCCAGTGCACCAAGGTCGACCCCGAGGTCTCCCCGGCCGTCGCCGGACTGCTCGGCTGCGGCGTCATGGCGGGCATCGGCGCAGCCATCAACACCGGCCAGGTCGGCCGCGGCGACTCCGTCGCCGTCATCGGCTGCGGCGGCGTCGGTGACGCGGCGATCGCCGGAGCCCGGCTCGCCGGAGCGGCGAAGATCATCGCGGTCGACATCGACGACCGCAAGCTGGAGACGGCGAAGAAGATGGGCGCCACCCACACCGTCAACTCCCGCTCCGGCGACCCCGTCGAGGCGATCCGCGCCCTGACCGGCGGCAACGGCGCCGACGTCGTGATCGAGGCGGTCGGCCGCCCGGAGACCTACAAGCAGGCCTTCTACGCCCGCGATCTCGCCGGCACCGTCGTCCTCGTCGGCGTCCCCACCCCCGAGATGCAGCTCGAACTCCCGCTCCTCGACGTGTTCGGACGCGGCGGATCGCTCAAGTCCTCCTGGTACGGCGACTGCCTGCCCTCGCGTGACTTCCCGATGCTCATCGACCTGCACCAGCAGGGACGTCTGGACCTGGGCGCCTTCGTCACCGAGACCATCCAGCTCGGCGAGATCGAGCAGGCCTTCGCCCGGATGCACGACGGTGAGGTCCTGCGCTCGGTGGTGGTCCTCTGATGGCCGCCCGCATCGACCACCTGGTCACCTCCGGCACCTTCGCCCTCGACGGCGGCGAGTGGGACGTCGACAACAACGTCTGGATCGTCGGCGACGACACCGAGGCCGTCGTCATCGACGCCGCCCACGACGCCGCCGCGATCGCAGCGGTACTCGGCGGCCGTACGCTGCGCGCGATCATCTGCACCCACGCGCACAACGACCACATCGACGCGGCCCCCGCCCTCGCCGACGCGACCGGGGCGCCGATCCTGCTGCACCCGGACGACCTGCCGCTCTGGAAGCAGACCCACCCGCACCGTGACCCCGACGCCGGGCTCGCCGACGGTCAGGAACTGGAGATCGCCGGGACGCGCCTCACGGTGCTGCACACCCCGGGCCACGCCCCCGGAGCCGTCTGCCTCCACGCCCCCGGGCTCGGCACCGTCTTCACCGGCGACACCCTCTTCCAGGGCGGGCCCGGCGCCACCGGGCGTTCCTTCTCGCACTTCCCGACGATCATCGACTCGATCAGGGACCGGCTGCTCACCCTTCCACCGGAGACCGCCGTCCGCACCGGACACGGGGACCCCACCACCATCGGTGCGGAGGCACCGCAGCTGGAGGACTGGATCAACCGCGGCCACTGACCGCGACCGGGTTCACCGGTCCGGCCACGCGGAGAGCCGCAGCCCGCTCCCGAAGCGGTGCCGCTCGCCCGTGACCGGGTCGGTGAACTCCAGTACCTTCGCGAGCAGCTGCAACGGGCGTGCGTAGTCCTCGTGCTCCGGCTCGGGCTCCACCACCGGATAGACCGGATCGTTCACCAACGGCAGCCCCAGCGCGTTCATATGGACCCGCAGCTGGTGGGTGCGTCCGGTCGCGGGCAGCAGCCGGTAGCGTCCCAGGGCGCCCCGGTGCTCCAGCAGTTCGATCCGGCTCTCGCTGTTCGGGTCCCCCGGCTCCTCGCGGGCGGCGATGACTCCGCGCTCCTTGACGATCCGGCTCCGCACGGTGCGGGGGAGCGTGAGCGCCGGATCGTACGGTGCCACCGCTTCGTACTCCTTGCGCACCAGCCGGTCCCGGAACAGCGTCTGGTACGCGCCCCGGTCCCCGGCCCGTACGACACAGAGCACCAGGCCCGCCGTCAGCCGGTCCAGCCGGTGCGCGGGCTGCAGCTCCGGCAGGTCCAGTTCCCTGCGCAGCCGGGCCACCGCGGTCTCGGTGACATGCCGGCCGCGCGGGGTGGTCGCGAGGAAGTGCGGCTTGTCGGCGATCACGAGGTGCTCGTCGCGGTGGACCACACCGACCGGGAAGGGCACCGGCTCCTCCGGGGCGAACTCCCGGTGGAACCAGAGGTACCGGCCCGCCGTGTACGGCTCGTCGCCGCCCACCGCGCGGCCGTCCGCCCCGACGAACAGCGCCTCGGCGAGCATCGCGTCCACCCGCTGCGCCCCGACGGCGCCCGCGAAGCGGTCCAGCAGGTGGTCCCGGACGTTCTTCCAGGCACCGCCGGGATCCTCCGGCAGCCTCACCCGCACCGGATCGATCCCGTCCCGCTGGGGGAGCGGGGCGGCGGGGGGCTTCGCCCGTCCTCTCATCGTCTGGGTCCTTGTCACCGGAGGGGCCCGGAACGGACGGGCAGAGCCTCCATCATCCCATCGTGTACGCCCCCAGCAGACGCTCGTACTCCTCCTGCGTGACCGGCAGCACCGTGCCGTGCCGGGCGCCCGCCGGGAGGGCGTGGCCGGCGGACGCGGTCCACCGCTCCGAATCGAGACCGGTGCTCTCGAAGGGGACGTACCCCCGGCCGCCGGACTCGTCGATGAACAGGTACCACTCCGCCTCGGTGCCGGACCTGAAGACCACGGGGCCCTCGCCGGTGAAGTAGTTCATCGCGTAGGCGGTGAACGGCTGCTTCCGGGGCAGTTCGGGCACCGAGGCGGTGAAGGCGCGGCGCGCGGCGGCCCTGCCGCGTGTGACGACCGCCGCGAGCTTCCCCCGCTCCGGTCCCGCACCGGGCTCCGGGCGGTGCACGATGCCCGTCGCGCCGATGACCCCGGGCGCGTGGGACCTCCGCGTGACGGAGGTGCCATGGGCTCCGGCGGCGGGCAGCGTGGGGTTTCCGCGTACGTCGCCGAGTCCGTGAACCGTGAGCGCGGCGGCGGCCCGCCCGGGGGCAGCCCTGTCGCCGGGCGGGGCAGGGCCGGCGTGGGCGGCCCCTCCGGGGGACACGAGCAGGCCGGCGACCAGGGAGAACAGCGGCAGCAGCGGGGCGGGGCCTCTTCCCGTGAGGTGCGGACGCATGGCCCTCCCGACGCGAGGTTCGAAATACCGGACGACGTTCGTCAAATCGGACCGACGTTAGAGCCGTCCGTCATTCGCGTCAAGGGGGGCGGACCAAAGCCGTTCGCACCGTAGAAAGCGCTTGCCGATGCGCGTATGGTCTGGCCCCGCTGAATCCATTCACCCCGGGAGCCCTGTCATGCGCCGAGCCGGAACCGCGCTGCTGGCCGTCAGCACCGCCGCTGCCGCCCTGTCCGCCCTGACGTCCGCCCCCGTCGCTGCCCAGGGCCGTACCGGTGCGGTGCGGGACCACTGCAACGGCACCGCGCCCGTCGTCTGCCACTTCGACGTCGCCCCTGGCACGTACCGCGTCCGGGCCCTCCTGGGGGGCGGCGCCGGAGCCGGCTCCACGGCGGTCACCGCGGAGTCCCGCAGGGCCGTGCTCGCCGAGACCCCGAACGGCGCCGGCGGGACCGTCCGCCGCACCTTCACCGTCGACGTCCGTGACCCGGAGGGCGAGCCCACCGGCGCCACCGGCAGCCCGGGGCTCGACCTCGCCTTCGGCGGCGCGGCGCCGCAGCTCGCCTCGCTCCACGTCGAACGCGTCCGGACGCCGCAGCTCCTGCTCGCGGGCGACTCCACCGTCTGCGACCAGGACGAAGCGCCCTACACGGGCTGGGGGCAGCAGCTCCCGCAATACCTCACCGAGCGGATGGCCGTCGCCAACTACGCGGACTCCGGCGAGGGTTCGCAGTCCTTCCGGGACGACCCGGCGCTCTTCCCCGCCCTGCGGGCCCGTATCCACCACGGCGACCTGGTCCTCATCCAGTTCGCCCACAACGACAAGCAGACCGACCGCGACACCTACCGGGCCAACCTCACCGCCATGATCGAGGACGTGCGCGCCGAGGGGGGCCGGCCCGTGCTCGTCACCCCGGTCGTCCGCCGCTGGTTCAACACCGACGGCACCCTCGACAACGGCACCGCCCTGCTCGTCAACGGCCTGGGCGTCGACCTGCCCGCCGAGGTGCGGACCCTCGCCGCCGAGCAGGACACCCCGCTCGTCGACCTCACCGCCCTCACCAGGGCGCGGGTCGAGGAGCTCGGCCCCGAGGGGTCCAAGGCCCTCTACCTCCACGACGAGAAGCGCGACAACACCCATACCTCGGTGCGCGGAGCCACCGAGTACGCCGAGCTCGTCCTCGGCGAACTGCGGGCGCAGAAACTGCTCCCGCCGCGCACGATCCGGTGAACAGGTCCCCACACGAAAGGTGACAGTCATGAGCCGAGCCGAAGTACCCAGCCGCAGGACCGTGCTGAGGGGAGCCCTCGCAGCGGGGGCCCTCACCGCCGCGCCCGCCACCGCCCACGCCACTGCCCACACTGCCGCGCCCGGCGCCGCCCACGCCGCCGGGCCGCGAGCCCCGTACCGCAACCCACTCGTGGAGCAGCGCGCCGACCCGCACATCACCCGGCACACCGACGGCCGCTACCACTTCACCGCCAGCGCCCCCGAGTACGACCGGATCATCCTGCGCTCCTCCCGCACCCTCGGCGGCCTGAGCACCGCCGGTGAATCGGTGATCTGGACCAGGCACACCACCGGGGACATGGCCGCCCACATCTGGGCACCGGAACTCCACCGCATCGGCGGCAAGTGGTACATCTACTTCGCCGCGGCCCCCGCGGACGACATCTGGAAGATCCGGATCTGGGTGCTGGAGAACGCGAACTCCGATCCCCACCGCGGCCCGTGGACCGAGAAGGGGCAGATCACCACGGCCTGGGACACCTTCTCCCTCGACGCCCACACCTTCACCCACCGCGGCGACCGCTACCTCGCCTGGGCCCAGCACGAGCCCGGACTGGACAGCAACACCGGGCTCTTCCTCTCACGGATGGCCGACCCGTGGACGCTGACCGGGCCTCAGATCCGGCTCAGCACCCCCGAGTACGACTGGGAGTGCGTCGGCTTCAAGGTCAACGAGGGGGCCGCGGTCATCAAGCGCAACGGCCGCGTCTTCATGACGTACTCCGCGAGCGCGACGGACGCGAACTACTGCATGGGCCTGCTCACCGCCGACGCCCGCAGTGACCTGATGGACCCGGCGTCCTGGGCCAAGTCCCCGGAGCCCGTCTTCACCAGCAGCGAGGAGACGGGTCAGTACGGCCCCGGCCACAACTCGTTCACCGTCGCCGAGGACGGCCGCACGGACGTGCTGGTCTACCACGCCAGACCGTACAAGGAGATCACCGGAGACCCGCTGCACGACCCCAACCGGCACACCCGTGTCCAGCGGTTCGGCTGGCGTGCGGACGGCACCCCGGACTTCGGGATCCCCGTGCGCTCCTGAGGTCCTGTCCCGGCCGGTTCGGGCAGGGGCGTTGACCCGCTGCCGCGCCCTGCCTATCGTGCGTTCGAAGTTCTGATCAACGTCCGATATGTCGAACAATGATCTCTGGAGCGTCCATGCCGCACCCGCACCTGTGGCCGAGACTCACCGTCCCGGTCATCGCCCTCCTGCTCGGCACGCTGGTGGCCGCACCCACCCGCGCCGAGGACGGTCCGTCCGTGGCGGAGACGACCGACTACTCCCTCACCGTCCACCCCGAGCGCACGGGCCCCGCCATCAGCGACTCGATGTACGGAGTCTTCTACGAGGACATCAACCACGCCGCCGACGGCGGCCTCTACGCCGAACTCGTCCAGAACCGCTCCTTCGAGTACGACCGCGCCGACAACGCCGCCTACTCACCCATGACCGCCTGGAGCACGGCCTCGGTGGCCGGCGGCGCGGGGCGCGCGGAGACCGTGGACGACGACCAGCGGCTCCACGAGCGCAACCGCCGCTACCTGCGCCTGGACCTCGACGGCACAGGGGGCCGGGGAGCCGGCTTCGGAGTCACCAACTCCGGCTACAACCAGGGCCTGACCCTGCGCAAGGGCGAGCGCTACGACTTCTCCGTCTGGGCCCGCACCGACCGTCCCGCGGGAACCGCGCTGACCGTCGGAGCCACCACGGCGGACGGCACCGCGGTCACCGCACCCCGGCGCATCACGGTCCGCGGCGACCGCTGGACGAAGTACACCGGCACCCTCACCGCCCGCACCCCGGCGGCGGACGGCAGGCTCACCGTCACGGCGGGCGGCAGCGGAACCGTACGGCTCGACATGATCTCGCTCTTCCCCCGCGACACCTACAAGGGCCGGGCGAACGGCCTGCGCAAGGACCTCGCGGAGAAGACCGCCGCACTGGAACCGGGCTTCCTGCGCTTCCCCGGGGGCTGCATCGTCAACACCGGGAGCCATGAGGCCTACGAGGCGCCCGACTGGGAGCGGAAGCGCAGCTACCAGTGGAAGGACACCATCGGCCCGGTCGAGCAGCGCCCCGTCAACGCCAACTTCTGGGGCTACAACCAGACGTACGGCCTGGGGTACTACGAGTACTTCCAGTTCGCCGAGGACATCGGGGCCATGGCCCTCCCCGTCGTGCCCGCCCTCGTCACCGGCTGCGGCCAGAACAAGGCGACCGACGACCCCGCCCTGCTGCGGCGCCACATCCAGGACACCCTCGACCTGATCGAGTTCGCCAACGGCCCGGCCGGCTCCACCTGGGGCGCGAAACGCGCCGCGATGGGCCACCCCGCGCCGTTCGGCCTCACACACCTGGCGGTCGGCAACGAGGAGAACCTCCCCGACGAGTTCTTCGCCCGCTTCACCCAGTTCCGCGAGGCCATCGAAGCCAGGTACCCCGGAATCACCGTGATCGGCAACTCCGGCCCCGACGACAGCGGCACCACCTTCGACCGCGCCTGGCAGCTCAACCGGGACGCGGGCGTCGCCATGGTCGACGAGCACTACTACAACAGCCCGCAGTGGTTCCTGGAGAACAACGCACGCTACGACACCTACGACCGCCGGGGCCCGAAGGTGTTCCTCGGCGAGTACGCCTCCCTCGACAACCGCTTCTCCAACGCCCTCGCCGAAGCGGCCTTCATGACGGGCCTGGAACGCAACGCCGACGTCGTGGAGCTCGCCTCCTACGCCCCGCTCCTCGCCGACACGAACGACGCGCAGTGGCGGCCGGACATGATCTGGTTCGACAACGAGAAGTCATGGGGGTCGGCCAACTACGAGATGCAGAAGCTCTTCATGAACAACGTCGGTGACCGCGTCGTACCGAGCACCGCCTCCTCGACACCCGCCACCACCGCACCGATCACCGGCGCCGTCGGGCTGTCGACCTGGGCGACCGCCGCCGCGTACGACGATGTCCGGGTCACCGGGGCGGACGGCGCCGAGCTGCTGAGCGACGACTTCTCCGCCGGAGACGGGCAGTGGACGAAGGCGGCGGGCCGGGGCACCTGGGCCGTCGAGGACGGGGCGTACGTCCAGTCCGACGAGAGCGCAGAGAACACCCTGGTCACGGCGGGGGACACCGGCTGGCAGAACTACGACCTGCGGGTGAAGGCCACCAAGAAGGCCGGCAAGGAAGGCTTCCTCGTCGCCTTCGGGGTCAAGGACACCGGGAACACCTACTGGTGGAACCTCGGCGGCTGGAACAACACCCGCTCCGCCGTGGAGAAGACGGTGGACGGCGCCAAGCAGACGATGACCGAGGACACCACCACGATCGAGACGGGACGCGCGTACGACGTCCACGTCCAGGTGCGCGGCCGGCAGGTGACCCTCTTCCTCGACGGCGAGCAGTGGGGCGCCTTCACCGACGACAAGCCCGCCGAACCCTTCCGGCAGGTGGTCACCCGGGACGACGCCACCGGCGAGCTCGTCGTCAAGGTGGTCAACGCGCAGGCCGCGGACGCCAGGACCCGGATCGACCTGGGTACGGAGCCGGCCTCCCGTACCGCCCGGCTGACCACGCTCCAGGCGGCCCCGGACGCGGTGAACACCGCGGAGGACCGCCAGGTGACGCCACGCAGGTCGGCCCTGCGCGTCGACGGACGCGTGTTCACCCACACCTTCCCGGCGCACTCCGTGACCTTCCTGCGCATCAAGGAGTAGAGCGGGGAAAGGCGACCCCCCCCCAGGATGACCTGGGGGGTTTTCCGCTGGTGTCCGAGGGGGGATTTGAACTCTCCACTCGGGCATCAGCTCTTGTATGCCCTGACCTGTGCAAACACCCATGGCGGAGCGGGTTTCTGCGGCTGCGTCCTCCTCTTGTTTCCTGCTGTTTCTGGCCGCTTCGGGCGGCTGTTGGTCATGCGTTGGTCACGTGTCCAACCCCAGGGCTGCGACGGCGGGAAGTTGCCAGACGCAGGCTGGGCCAGGGTCGTGCGAAGCCCGGCAGGCCGAGATGGATCTTGCCTCTACTTGAGAACGCCCGTCCAGTCCTGCCGGGCACCCGCCGCCCTGCTCGTCCGCTGACTCCCGCCCCTCCGGTCCCTCCCGAGGGGCTTCTTTATGCGACAACGCCAATATTGGCGTGACCGCATAGACGGCGGTGACGCCTGCTCCGTACGGTCGTGGAGCCGCCCCACGAGGGGGCGCGGGACAGGGGGGTCCACCATGGCTCGTGAGGAACTGACCCGGCTGACCGGCAACGGGAACGGCACGTGCGGTAAGGATGACTGCCCGAACGTCTACCAGACCGCGTCCGGCTCATTCGTCGTCCAAGGTGACGTGTCGCAGGCGTTCGACGCCCCTGCCGGGGAAGGGCTCGTAGAGATCCCGGAGGAGACGTTGAGGGAGGCGTTTCGTGTTCTTGGCTGGTGAGGAATGGGCTGCGCGATTCGAGCGGTTCACGCGGGAGGCATGGCGTCTTGAGGCTTTGCCGCAATACCTCATGCCGCAGGAGGAAGAGGAGTTCGCAGCCTTCCGCGCCGGCGCGCACATCGACCCGGAGAAGGTGGCGAACGAGTACACCGACCGGCTACGCCGACAGGCCACGGAGGGGCGCACGCAGGGGCGCGTCCATGTCGTCACTCGTCCCCTGTCGGATTACCTGCGCTTCGAGTTCCACCACTACTACAAGGCCCACGCCATGGCGGGTGAGCAGATCCGCATTCTCGACGTGTCGAATAGGCCCAATCCCCTGGACGGAGTGCAGGACTTCTGGATTTTCGACCGCTCCCAAGTGGTGCTCATGAACTATCACCCGGACGGCAGGCAGATCAGCCGAGAGGTCCACGACGGTTCGCCTGAACCGTTCCTCGAATACCAGAGGATCGCGGTATCCGAATCAGTCCCCTTCGAGGAGTACGTGAAAGGCCTTGACTTTTGATCCGGAGACCCTAGGTCAATCCAGGTCTGACCTGGCAGGGATCTTGAAGGACGAGCGCAAGCGGGCCGGGTGGACTCAAGTCCGGCTCGCGAAGCGCTGCAACATGAGCCAGACCAGGGTCAGCAATATCGAGAGCGGAAAGCTGACCCCGGCCACAGTGGACGTGGAAATGATCCTCGAAGCTCTTGGGGCAGAGGGGGCGGTGGCGGCCGAGATCCTCGCTCTTGCCCGCGCGGCAAACACGGAGTGGCAGGATCACTGGGGTTCCCAGCGGCGGGGACTGGACAAGAAGCAGAACGAGTTGGCCCGGCTGGAAGCCGTCACCACAGAGTTCCGGTTCTTCCTGCCGACCATGATTACGGGTCTCTTGGCAACGCCTGACTATGTGCGGGCCAGTCTCTCGCGTAACTCCGGCGACATGTCCAAGACGATCACGAAGAAGCTGGAGCGCCAGCAAGTCCTTATGGACTCCTCGAAGTTCTTCACGTTCCTTCTCACGGAACAGGCTGTGCGCTGGCCTCTCGCCTCCCCCTTGGCAATGGCAATGCAGCTCGACCGCCTGGCTTCCGTCTCCCGCATTCCAAACGTGCGGCTCGGCGTCATCCCCCTCGGGCGTCTCGGCCCTATTGCCGAGACGCCGCTCAGCGTCTTCACGGTCTATGACCGGCGGCTGGTCCAGGTCGAGACTCATACGGGGGCTTTGATACTCCGGGATCACAGGGATGTCAGCGCATACCGGGAGGATTTCGAGCGATACGAATCCCATGCCGTCTTCGGGGAGGATTGCCGGTCGCTCCTCAGTGACTGGTCCATGATCTTTACCCGACAACACCAATAGTGGTGGGCTCTCCCGATAGTCCGGACGAAACTGGTTTCTCGCTCAGGACATTCGGTCGGGAGGCGGCAAGCGTGAGCAATCCGAGGACGATGAGTGGTCCGGTGACTCTGGCCCTGCCCCTTCCCCCGCCGGAGCCTGCGCCGGGCTGTGACGTGTGTGCATCGCTGGTCTCGCAACGCCAGGCGGCGCGGGACAGGGGCGACCTGTCGGCGGCGACGGATGCGGACGTAGAGATCAGGTGCCACCCGCACAAGACGCGGGGGCCGCGATGAGCCGCTCAGTCCTGCGGTACGTGCAGCACCGGATCACGGAGCACCCGGACACTGACGTGACGTTCGAGGCGGAGTGTCTTCACTGCAAGTGGCAGGCGGAGCCGTCGACGGACAGTGCAGCCGTCGATGTGGAGTGCATGAGCCATACCGGCCGGAGCAACCATCGTGGGTTCCGGCGTATCTGTACCTCCTTCGCGATGGTGGTCCGCGACGAGTAGTCACAGGCTCCTGTCCCTCCCGTGATCGCGTCAGCGCGACGCGGCAGGGGCAGGCCGGTTGTCCCCCGATCGGACAAGCCTTGGGCAGGAGGCAGGTCGTGCCTTCGTCTGAGCTGACGTGCTCAGGCTCTCGCCCCGGTCCGCCCCCGTGTGCGGGGTGCCGTGCAACCACCCGGCGCACGGTGAGGGACACGGCCCCTGTCGGTCACCCCCGTGGCCGACAGGGGCTTCCCTGGTTCCGGCCGGGTGCCGTCCGCCTAAAAGGTGCCGGAGCGGGTCGACCCGGCCTGTCGTCCCTGGTCCGGCCTGGGGATTGGCTCGACTGTCGGTCACGTGGCCGGTCACGCCACGGCCCGGGAAACAGAAAAACCCCACATGAAGTGGGGTTTTCGCTGGTGTCCGAGGGGGTACTTGAACTCTCCACTCGGGCATCAGCTCTTGTATGCCCTGACCTGCGGAAACGCCCTCTTCAGGGCGGATCTCGGCGGCTGCGTTCTCCACTTCTTTCCTGCTGTTTCTGCCCGTTTCCGGGGGCTGTTGGTCGCGCGTTGGTCACGTGACCTACCCGCCAGGACCTCCTGACTGAGGGGCGGCTGACACGGTACCGGCGACGGAGATCGCCCCGCGCAGGCCGCTTACGGGCCTCTAGCGCCCGGCTGTAGCAAGGCGGTTTCCCGTTCCGGAAACTCGAAGCCCTTGCGCCCCGCCCTGCTTGATCGGGAGCATCAGACAGGACATGACTGGGAAGGCCAGGGAGGGAACCCGTGAAGGTCACCAAGCTCGTCAGCACGTGCGACATCAAGGACTGCCCGACCATCTACGCCACGGACAGAGACACCCTCCTGGTGCAGGGGGAGACCCCGGCAGATCACGGACTTGAGATCCCCGCCCATGAAACGATCGTGGAGATCCCGACACAGCTTGTGTTCGACCTGATTCGGAAGGGACTCCGTGGTGACGGCTAAGGGTCTAGGTGAGCTGTTCGACACCTTCGAACGGGAGGCGTTCCGGCTGGAGACTCTCGCCGACTACAGCAAGTCGGGAAATGTGGACGCCTACCAGGCGTTCCTCGCAGGGCAGCCACAACCAGCCGACTACAACGAATCCTGGTTGTCGGAGGTGCGAGCCCACACGGGTGGAGGTAAACGTATCTACCGAGTGCACGTCGTGTCGCGGCCCCTCACCCCGTATCTGCGTTTTGAGCTGGGCTGGGGATACCGCAAGAACGCCACCGGCGGTGAAGAGTTCTTCATCCTCGACACCACAGGCAAGCCCAACCCGCTGAAAGGCGCGGAAGACTTCTGGCTATTTGATGAAAGGACCGCTGTGGTCATGCATTACGACCATGCCGGAGCTGTTACAGGACGGGAAACCATCCCCGATGGCCAGGCCCAGGAATTCGTCGCCATCCGGGATGCGGCACTAGCGCACGCTGAGCCTTTCTCCGCCTGGTGGGAGAAGCACGGCGGTACGTGAACAGAGGGCAACTGGGGACAGCGCTGCGGGCGCTGCGGCTGGCATCTGGAAAGGAAGCCAAGGTCGTCGCCCGAAGTGCTGTCATGTCTACGAGCAAGCTCAGCAAAATTGAGACGGGGAAACTCGCTCCGTCGCCGTCGGATGTGGAGCGCATCCTTACAGCTATCGGAGTCTCCGAAGAGGTCAAGGTCGAGTACCTGGAGGTTGCCAGGGCGGCAGCTACGGAAGCCACAGCTTGGCGTCTGGTCCGTCGTATGGGGGTACACAAGGCCCAGGAGCAGACGAGATCGCTAGAGTCTCAGATGGCTGTGCTGCGCCTGTTTCAGCCGGCCTTGATTCCTGGGTTGTTGCAAACGCCGGAGTACATCCGAGCGATTCTTTCTCGGCATGGACTTGGCGAAGAGGTCCTCTCCCGCACCATTAGCGCGAGGATCGACCGCCAACAAGTTCTCTATGATTCGGTAAAAGAACTGAACTTCGTCATCACTGAGCCCGTACTACGGTGGCGGATCGTCTCGGCCGCCCGGATGGCAGAGCAACTGGACCGAATCTTTTCCCTTTCACGTCTGCCGAACATCGACGTTCGCATCGTTTCTCTGTCTGCACCCCAGCAGGACATCGCCAACCACGCTTTCGTCATCCGGGACGATAGGACAGTCACCGTCGAAACCGTTCACGCGGAAGTTGTGGTCACGGACCCCAGAGACGTTTCCCTGTATGTCGATAAGTTCGATCGCTTCGCATCCGTGGCACTTACCGGTGACGACATGCGATCCATGCTGACGGACATCCGGGATGGATTCTTGCGCGAACGGGAAACCGGCTAGGTCAAGCCAGCGGCGCGAGACACCATGGCCTTCCGGTGGACGGCGGAGCAGGAAGGCGCACGGTGTGAGCGAAAGGCAGACGACCATGAGCGGACCGGTGAACCTGGCGCTTCCCCCTCCGCCCCCGAAACCGGCGGCCGGCTGCGAGGTGTGCGAGGCGCTGGCCGTTCAGCGTTTGGCGGCGCGGGACAGGGGTGACTTGTCGGCGGCGACGGATGCCGATGTGGAGATCCGGTGTCACCCGCACAAGGTGAGGCGGGGACGTTGACGCGTTCGCTCACCCGGTTCGTTCAGCACCGGATAGCGCAGCACCCCGACACGGACGTCACCTTCGAAGCGGAGTGCCTCGGCTGCAAGTGGAAGGCGACGCCTTCGACGGACAGTGCGGCGGTCGATGTGGAGTGCATGAGCCACACGGGGCGCAGCAACCATCGGGGTTTCCGTCGCATCTGTACCTCGTTCGCGGCGGTCGTGCGTGACGAGTAGTTGAAGCTCCTGCCCTCCCCGTGATCGCGTCAGCGCGAGACGGTAAGGGCAGGCCAGTTGTCCCCCGATCGGACAAGCCTTGAGCAGGAGGCAGGACGTGTCTCCGTCTGAGCTGACGTGCTCAGGCTCTCGCCCCGGTCCGCCCCCGTGTGCGGGGTGCCGTGCAACCACCCGGCGCACGGTGAGGGACACGGCCCCTGTCGGTCACCCCCGTGGCCGACAGGGGCTTCCCTGGTTCCGGCCGGGTGCCGTCCGCCTGAAAGGTGCCGGAGCGGGTCGACCCGGCCTGTCGTCCCTGGTCCGGCCTGGGGATTGGCTCGACTGTCGGTCACGTGGCCGGTCACGCCACGGCCCGGGGAACAGAAAAACCCCACATGAAGTGGGGTTCCTGCTGGTGTCCGAGGGGGGACTTGAACCCCCACGCCCGATAAAGGGCACTAGCACCTCAAGCTAGCGCGTCTGCCATTCCGCCACCCGGACCGGGTGTGTCTTGCGGGCCCTGCCCGTTCCGACGTGGAAAACCATAGCAAACATTCAGGGGTGCTCGATCACGCCCCCGGCCATGTGAAAGCCGTATGACGGGGCCCGGGCGGTCTTGGGTGCGCGGGGGCGGGCGCGCGAGGATGAGGGGGGAGCACCCCCGCGCCAGTGGAAGGAAGCAGCGTGAGCGAGACCAACACGGCCCCGGCCGGCATCGGCGGGACCGCCGAGAAAGAGGTCGTGGACCTCTGTCGTGACCTGATCCGGATCGACACCAGCAACTACGGCGACCACTCGGGTCCCGGGGAGCGGGCGGCCGCCGAGTACATCGCCGAGAAGCTCGCCGAGGTCGGGCTGGAGCCGAAGATCATCGAGTCCCACAAGGGGCGCGCCTCCACCGTGGCCCGGATCGAGGGCGAGGACTCCTCGAAGCCGGCGCTGCTGATCCACGGGCACACCGACGTCGTTCCGGCGAACGCGGCGGACTGGACCCACGACCCGTTCTCCGGCGAGATCGCGGACGGCTGTGTGTGGGGGCGCGGCGCGGTCGACATGAAGGACATGGACGCGATGACCCTCGCGGTCGTGCGCGACCGCATGCGCAGCGGCCGCAAGCCCCCGCGCGACATCGTGCTGGCCTTCCTGGCCGACGAGGAGGCGGGCGGCACGTACGGGGCGCGTCACCTCGTCGACAACCACCGGGACCTCTTCGACGGTGTCACCGAGGCGATCGGCGAGGTCGGCGGCTTCTCCTTCACGGTCAACGAGAACCTGCGCCTCTACCTGGTGGAGACCGCCCAGAAGGGCATGCACTGGATGCGGCTCACCGTGGACGGCACCGCCGGGCACGGCTCGATGACCAACGACGACAACGCGATCACCGAACTCTGCGAGGCCGTCGGCCGGCTGGGGCGCCACACCTGGCCGGTCAGAGTGACCAAGACCGTACGTTCCTTCCTGGACGAGCTCTCCGACGCGCTCGGCACCCCGCTCGACCCGGAGGACATGGAGACCACGCTCGCCAAGCTCGGCGGGATCGCGAAGATGGTCGGCGCCACCCTGCGGAACTCCGCCGCCCCCACCATGCTCGGGGCCGGCTACAAGGTGAACGTGATCCCCGGACAGGCCACCGCGCACGTGGACGGACGCTTCCTGCCCGGCTACGAGGAAGAGTTCCTGGCCGACCTCGACAGGATCCTCGGCCCGCGGGTGAGGCGCGAGGACGTGCACGGGGACAAGGCCCTGGAGACCGACTTCGACGGCTCCCTCGTGGACGCGATGCAGCTCGCGCTCAAGGCCGAGGACCCGATCGCACGCGCCGTGCCCTACATGCTCTCCGGAGGCACCGACGCGAAGTCCTTCGACGACCTCGGCATCCGCTGCTTCGGCTTCGCCCCGCTGAAACTGCCGCCGGAGCTCGACTTCGCCGGCATGTTCCACGGTGTGGACGAGCGGGTTCCGGTGGAGGGCCTGACCTTCGGTACCCGGGTGCTCGACCGGTTCATCGATCACTCCTGACCCGCCCCGGCACCTGTCCGGCAACCGGAATCGACAGCCTGTACGTAGCTCACCGGAACGGGTGAAAGGGGTCTCCTGCTCGTAGCCTCCTCACCCCCTCCTCGTTACAGGTGATGCGGTCCGCGGCTGGGACCGCACTTGTCAATCAGGAGGAATAATGATCAAGAAGGTCGTCGCAATCGCGGCTGCTACCGGTGGTCTCGTGCTCGCGGGTGCGGGTATGGCTTCCGCCGACGCCGGTGCCCAGGGTGCCGCCATCGGCAGCCCCGGCGTGCTGTCGGGCAACGTCGTCCAGGTTCCGGTCCACGTTCCGGTGAACGTGTGCGGCAACACGATCAACGTGATCGGTCTGCTGAACCCCGCCTTCGGCAACACCTGCGTCAACGACTGACGTTGCACACCAACCCCTTGAGGGTGTGAGTCCGGTCGGCCCCGGAGTGCGCGCCATGCACTCCGGGGCCGCTGGGCATTCGGCCCCCCGCACGGTTGTGCCCGGGGCATTTCGGCAGGCAGAAGGCAGGAAGACAACCTATGCGACAGGTCACACGCAAAGGCCTGATCACCATGGCGGCGGCGGGCGGAGTGCTTGCGCTCGGCGGCGGCCACGCGCACGCCGACGCGGGCGCGGCCGGTGCCGCGTCGAGTTCACCAGGAGTGCTCTCGGGGAACTCGATCCAGGTCCCGGTCGACGTACCCGTCAACGTGTGCGGAAACTCCGTGGACGCCGGCGGTCTGCTCAACCCCACGAGCGGAAACGACTGCGGAAACGGATCTTCGGACTCCGGTCACGCGTACTCCCCGGACGGCGGCTCCCCGTCCGGCTCCGGCACCGGCTCCGGGAGCCGGGCATCCGGACACGAGGACGTGCGCGACAGCGGGGCGGGCACCGGGAGGCACCGTGCCACCGGCGCCTCGGCGCAGGCCGAGACCACAGGCTCCCCCGGGGTCCTCTCCGGGAACCAGGTGCAGGTGCCGGTGGAGATCGCCCTGAACGTCTGCGGCAACAGCATCACCGTCGGCGGACTGCTCAACCCGGTCTTCGGCAACACCTGCGAGAACGACACGGAGACGGTCCCGCCTCCCGTCGTGCCGCAGACACCGCACACCCCGGAGAAGCCGGCCGCACCGGACGCGCCGCCGGTCCCCGAGCCCCAGCTCGTGGCGGGCGAGCAGCTCGCCCACACCGGCGCCGGCGGGCTCGACCTGCTCGTCCCGGCGGGCGCGGGCCTGCTGCTCGCGGGTGCGGGCACCGTCCTGTACCGGCGTTCGCGCAGCGCCGCATAGCGGTTTCGCGACAACGGCGCGACGAGCGGGTTCCGTGGACACGGAACCCGCTCCGTCCTACCAGGTGGGCCGTAGCTGGCGGATGATCCGGCGGCGCAGCCGCACCCGGCGGCTGCCGTCGCGGCGCAGCGTCAGCCGGTCCAACTCCCAGTGCCCGTACTCGGCATGGTCGGTCAGCAGGCGGGCCGCCTCCTTCCTGGAGACCCCGCGCGGCACGTACACATCGATGAATTCGTATTCCGGCATCGCATCTATTGTGCGGGCAGACCCCCGGTACGGATAGCGTCTGTCCCATGTCTGATGCTGCGCAGCCCACCGCTGCCGAGGTACGCGCCGCCGCCGATGCAGTCAAAACCGCGCTCGACCGCCACCTCCAGGCAGTCGAACGCCGTACCGGGGACGACGACCCCGCTGTCCACGACGCGTTCAACGCCCTGGCCGCCGCTGCCGAGGTCTACGACGAACTGCTCTACGACCGCTACGACGAGGTCACCCCCTTCGAGATCCCCGCTGCGGAGGACTCCCTCCCGCCCTACGCCGGCCCGGAGGAACCGCACGCGGTCAGCGTGCTGATCAGGCGCGACTACGCGGTGGCCGAGCCCGCACGGCTGCTCGCCCAGGCGCAGCGGCTCGCCGACCTCGATCCGGACGGGCGGGCCGGGGACGCCCTGCCGGCCGCGGGCGCCGGGGTGCACGCCGCTCTGGGCGTGGTGTTCGGCGAGTACGAGGCGGACGAGATCGCCTCCCGGCACCTGGAGTTCGGGCTGGAGGAGGGGGACTCCACCCTGTGGGTCTCCGCCGTGGACGAGCTGCCCGACCCGGGGGAGTGGCTCGGGGCGCCGTTCGACGAGGTGGACCCCGCCCTGGTGGTCTGCCGCTTCGACGTCAGCTCGGTCTTCGACGAGGAGGACGAGCTGGACGGGGACCCGGAAGGCGCGGCCCCGGAGCGCTCCTGACTCCGCCGTCCTACGGGCCCGGCGCGCAGCGCGCCGGGCCCGTAGGACGCCGACGGCGCTCCGGCCGGGCCGGGCCTACGAGGCGTCCGGAGTGGGCAGTGCCTCCAGCAGGGGGCGCAGCCGGGTCGTCCGCTCCTGGGCCGCGACCTCGGCCACCGCCCGCGGCAGGGCCTGATCGACGCCGTGCACCACGGACAGGTGCTGCTCTCCGCGGCTGAACGCCGTGTACACCCAGGGCCTGCTGAGCCCCTGGGCGGCGTCCCCGGGCAGGACGACGACAGCCGCAGGCCAGCGCATCCCGGCCGCCTGGTGGGCGCTGAGCGCCCATCCGTGGCGTACGGAGGTCTCCACCCGGTCCGGTGGCACGACGACGGCCGTGCCCGCACAGTCCAGATGCAGGCCCTCGGCGTCGGCCGAGACGACCGAGCCGGGCACCGCCCTGCCGGCCGCGGGGACATGGACCACGCGGTCGCCGGGGTCGAAACCGCCGAACCGGCCCGGCCCCGGATTGAGCCGCTGCTTGAGCGCCGCGTTCAGCGCGGTCGTGCCCGCCGAACCGCCGTGCCCGACCGTGATCACCTGTGTGTCGCCGGAGGCCACGCCGAGGGCGCGCGGCACCGAATCGGCCACCAGCTGCACCGTGCGGTGGACGGCCTCACCCGCGTCGCGGACGGGCACGATCACCACTTCCCTGCCGGGCGCCTCGACCTGGGTGAGCTCGCCGATGCCGATGCCGGAGACCAGCTCGCCGATCGGTCCGGGGTCGGGCGTGCGCGAGACCACGTGCGGGCAGGCGCGCGCCGCGATCACGTCGGCGAACACCCGGCCCGCACCGGCCGAGCCGAGCACCCCCGGGTCGCCGCTCAGGACCAGCCGCGTCCCGTCGGCGAGGGACTCCACCAGCATCGCGGCCGTCTCCACGTCGAGCTGCGGGGCGTCCAGCACGACCAGCACGTCGAGGGCGAACGCGCCGTCGGCGTCCCGGCCCGGCCCGTCCTCACCGGAGAGCAGGGCGGAGAGCGTGACGGCGGACCCCGGGTCACCGACCGCCGCAGCCAGCCTGCGCTGCCCGTCCGCGCTGTGGGCGGCGCCCAGGGCCCGCAGCCCGAGGCCGCGGGCGGCGGCGATCAGGGCGGCGGGTTCGGCCCGGGCGGCCTCGCCCCCGCTGTGGACCACCAGGCCGGCGGTCGCGGCCGCCCGGATCAGCTCACCGGCCGAAGGGGACGGGGCGGCGGCAGCGGCCTCCGTCCAGTCGGCGCCCTTCTCGCAGGAATTGACCAGCCGGGCCAGACCGTCCGCGAGGCTCTCCTCGGCCAGGGCGTACCGGTCGAGGCCGAGGAGGACCCGCACCGGCTCCTCCTCACTCCGCGCCGCGTCCTCGGATGCCTCGCCGGCTTCCTCCGCCGCCTGCGGCCCCGTGGCGTCGGCGCCGTCCTGGAACACCAGCACGACGCCCTCGGCGACGGCGTGCTGGACGGCCTCCCCGGGATCGGCCACCGCGAATCCGCCCAGCGCCGTGCGCACCTCCTCGGCGTCCATCGCGGTGTGACCCCGCAGCGCGGCCCGCTCCAGCAGCCAGCCCACCAGCGCCGCCGTACGCCGCTCGTCGTCGGGCCCGCATTCCCCGCCCAGCAGCGCCCGTGCGAAGCCGTCCGCCTGCTCGGGCCGCACACCCGGCACGGACAGCAACTGCCACGGGTCCTCCCGGAGCACCTGGGCGGCCCCTTCGCCGAGCGCCGCCGCCGCCGGGCGTGCCAGGGACTCAGGAGCCCCGCCCTGGGCGAGCACCGCCGCGACCGAAGCCGCGGCCTCCGGAGACGCGGCCTGCGGGGCCGGCCG
>Ga0196960_10000089_pt1 | contig 35969 bp, 27 predicted proteins | sample S3v_5metaG_FD_183187 | JGI IMG/M metagenome (GOLD analysis project Ga0196960, IMG submission 183187) | Soil microbial communities from Anza Borrego desert, Southern California, United States - S3+v_5 | ecosystem: Environmental > Terrestrial > Soil > Desert | place: USA: California | collected...
GGGCGTCGTACCGACCCGTGGCCAGCTGCCCGCTCCCGGCCGGCCGCCGGCCGAGGCCCCGGCGCTGCCCGCCGGGCAGGGCCTGGTGGTGGTCGTCAACCGCGCATCCGGTTCCGCGACCAACGCGGCGGCTCTGATCCGCGCCGCGCTGCCGCTCGCGGAGACGGTGGAGTGCGCCCCCCTCGATCTGCCGGGGTGCCTGGAGCACGCGGCGCGACAGGGCAAGGCCCTGGGTGTCTGCGGGGGCGACGGGACGGTCAACATGGCGGCGGCCGTGGCGGCGACCCACAGTCTGCCGCTCGCCGTCTTCCCCGGCGGAACCCTCAACCACTTCGCGTACGACCTCGGCATCGAGACCGTGCACGACACGGTCACGGCGCTCGCCTCGGGCGACGCCGTCCGGGTCGACCTCGGGCGCTTCCGCCCGGGTCCGCAGGGACCGGGCGGGGCGGACGGCTACTTCCTCAACGCCTTCAGCCTGGGGGTGTATCCGGAGCTCGTACGGACCCGGGAGCACTGGGCGCCGAGGATCGGCGGCTGGCCCGCCGGGGTGCTCGCGGCCTTCGAGGCGCTGCGCGGTTCGCGCCCCCTGACCGCCGAGCTCCAGGGGAGGCAGCGGCCGTTGTGGCTGCTGTTCGTGGGCAACGGGCTGTTCCGGCGGGTCGGGCCCGCGCCGGGCCGCCGCCACAACCTGGCGGACGGCCTGCTGGACGTACGCGTGGTGCACGGCGGGCGCACCCCCGGGCTCCGGCTGCTCGCCGCAGCGATCGCCGGACCGCTCTCCCGCTCGCCCGTCCACGCGGCCGTACGGCGGCGCAGGGTGCGGCTGGCCGGGCTCGCACCGGGAACTCCCTACGCGTACGACGGCGAAGTGGCGCATTCCGGAACGGACCTGCTGATCGACAAGCTGCCCGAGGCGCTGACGGTGTACTGCCCGATGCCCCTGTAGCGGACCACATGATGAGACACTCGTCTCAAGATTCGACATGTCGGCGTACTGTCGGCCTCATCGCCCGTGACTGAGGTCCGAGAGAGGACGTACGGCCATGCCGGAAGAGACAGCGGTCTACACCCACGGCCACCACGAGTCGGTACTGCGCTCGCACCGGTGGCGGACCGCAGCCAACTCGGCGGCCTACCTGATCGGCGAACTCCGCCCGGGGCAGGCGGTCCTGGACGTGGGCTGCGGACCGGGCACCATCACGGCGGACATCGCCGCGCTGGTGGCGCCGGGCCGGGTGACCGCGGTCGACACGAGCCGCGACGTGCTGGCCCGCGCGGCGGAGACCGCCGGCGAACGCGGTGCGCGGAACGTGGAGTTCGCCGTCGCGGACGTGCACTCCCTGGACTTCCCCGACGACTCCTTCGACGTGGTCCACGCCCATCAGGTGCTCCAGCACGTGGGCGATCCGGTGCGGGCGCTGCGCGAGATGCGGCGCGTCTGCCGGCCCGGCGGTGTCGTCGCGGCCCGTGACAGCGACTACGCGGCCATGACCTGGTATCCGGAGGTGCCCGGCATGCGCAAGTGGCTGGACCTGTACGGCCGGGTGGCCCGCGCCAACGGCGGCGAGCCCGACGCCGGACGCCGTCTGCTGTCCTGGGCGCGGCAGGCCGGCTTCACCGGCATCACCCCGACCGCGGCGGCCTGGTGCTTCGCCACCCCGCAGGACCGCGCCTGGTGGAGCGGCCTGTGGGCGGACCGCACGACCGCGTCGGGATACGCGGCACTGGCGGTGGACGGCGGGCACGCGAGCGCCGCACAGCTGTCGGCGATCGCGGATGCCTGGCGCGCGTGGGGCGAGGGGCCCGACGCATGGTTCATGGTGCCCCACGGCGAGGTGCTCTGCCGGGTGTGATCCGGTGGCGGGGCGCGGAAGGGATCACATCCGGACGGCTCGGCAACTACCCTCGTGGGCATGGAGATCCTGGGAACCACGCTGCGCATCTGTGTCGACGACCTGGAGGCCTCGGTGGCCTTCTACGAGGGCCTGACCAGCACTCCGGCGCAGCGCTTCGAGCGCGGCGGGGTCTCGGTCGCCGCGATCGGCTGCTTCCTGCTGATGAGCGGCCCCGAAGCGGAACTGGAGGTGCTGCGCAAGGTGTCGGCGACGATCGCGGTCAAGGATGTCGACGAGGCCCACGCGGCACTGACCCGGGTGGGGGCGAAGGTCGTCGCGGGGCCGGTGCCCACCCCGGCCGGCCGCAATCTGATCGCCCTGCACCCGGACGGCTCGGTCTTCGAGTACGTCGACCGGAACGTGTCCGCCTGACGGCTTCCGGCCGGGCAGCGACAGGACGGCGCCCGCTCTCCCTGCCGTCGCGGACCTCCCCGGCACGGTCACCGGTCCGGCCCGCCCGTCCGCGGTCCGGCGAACGCGTCGACGACCAGATCGGCGAGCAGTGCGCCGGCCGTGCCGTCGGGGTCGAGATCGGGGTCGTAGATCGTGACGTTGAGCCCCACGCAGCGGGGTGACCGTACGAGGGTGCTCAGCAGCGCGGCGAGTTCGCCGGGGAACAGCCCGCCGTCGTCGGGACTGTCGACGGCGGGCATCACGCTCGGGTCGAGCACATCGGCGTCGAGGTGGACCCAGAAGCCGTCGAGGACGGGGATCTCGAGGGACTGCACCACGGCGCGGGCGATGTCGGCCGGCCCCCACTCCCTGATCTCCCCCACCGTCGCGTGGGAGATCTTCAGCGCGGTCATCTCGGCGCGGTCCTCGTCGTCGTCACGCATGCCGAAGAGCCGGATGTCCTCGTCCCTGAGATAGGGCCCCAGCCCTTCCAGGTCGGTGAGATCGGCCTGCCCGCGTCCGGTGGAGAGCGCCAGTTCCTCACCGCCCGCCGCACCGATCCGGTCGCTGTTGCCCGGGTGCCGGAAGTCCGCCGAGCCGTCGATCGCGGCGAGCCCGTACCGGCCGATACGGCGCAGGGCGAGGGCGGCGCCGAGCTGGATGGAGCAGTCGCCGCCGAGCACGACCGGGAATTCGTCCGCCCTGACGTGTCTCTCGACGCGGTCGGCGAGCGTGCGGGTGTAGCGGGCGATGGCGGCGGCGTGGAAGACGCCGTCGCCCTCCTGCCAGTCCCCGCGGTCGTAGCGGGGCGGTACGACGACGCCTCCCTCCAGCGCGCCGAGCCGCTGCACGATGCGCTGCTCACGGAGCGCGCCGGCCAGTTTGCAGCAACCGGGGACGGTGCCGGGCGAGGGGGGCCGCAGCCCGAGGTTGGAGGGGGCGTCGAGGACCACGAGTGTGCGCATGGACTCATGTTCGCCGCCCGGGTGCGCGGGTGTCCCCCGATCGGCTCACTCACCCCCACTTCCTGCCGGCCAGCGGAGCCGTCTCCTCCCCCTCCCCGTGGGAGACGCCGTGCAGGAAGGCGCGCAGTGCGTCGGAGGCCGAGTACGCGGGACGCCAGCCCAGCTCCTCACGGGCCCGGTCACTGTTCATGACGGGGAGCCGCAGCACGGCGTCGAACAGGTGCGGAGAGGCCGGCACCGCATGGGTCCGCCAGGCGGCGGTCAGCGCACCGCGCACCAGCGCCGTCGGGACGCGCACGACACGGGCGTCCAGCAGTTCGCCGAGCTGCCGGGCGTCGGTCACGGTGTCGGCGGCGAGGTTGAAGGCGCCCCGGACGTCGTTGACGACGGCGAGCCGGTACGCCTCGGCCGCGTCGTCCGTGTGCAGCACCTGGAAACGCAGCCCCTTCAGGTCGGGGACGAACGGCAGCAGGCCGGGGCGCAGGAGCGTGCCCGGCAGGTACCGGCCGGCGAAGATGCGGCGCTGTTCGCTCGCCGCGGTCCTCTTGAACAGGAACCCCGGGCGCATGCGTACCACCCTGATCTGCGGGTTCCGTGGCTCGAAGGCGTCGAGAACGCGTTCCAGATACGCCTTCTCCCGGCAGTACGCCGCATCCGGCCACCCATGGGTGGGCCACTGCTCGCCCACCCCCGGCTCCCGCTTCGGTCCCGGCGAGTAGGCCCCCACCGACGAGGCATGGACCAGGACCGGTACACCCGCGTCCCGGACCGCGCCGAAGACCCGCATCGAGCCCTCGACATTGCTGCGCCAGGTGACGACGGGGTCGTGCGTGGGCTGGAACCGCCAGGCGAGGTGGACGACGGCGTCGGCACCGGACAGGTGTTCCTGGAGCCGGCGCGGGCTGTCGCCGCGCTCCAGATCCACCGCGCCCCATTCCACGCCGGGCACGGTGAGTCCCGGCAGCCGTCGCGCCAGGCCGAGGACCGAGGCGACGGAGGAGTCCTCCGCCAGTGCCCGGACGACGCTGGTGCCCACGTTCCCGGTGGCGCCGGTGACCACGACGCGCAGGCCCCGGGGTGCGTTCATCATCGTTCCTCCTGCTCCGTGCACCGGTCCGCCGCCCGGCGGGGGTGCGGGGGCGTCACGGCATGAGCAGGGTCTTCACCATGCCGTCCGCCTTCTTCTGGAAAGTCTCGTACGCCTTCGGCCCGTCGGCCAGCGGCAGGTGGTGGGTGGCGAAACCGTCCACGCCGAGCGGGTCCTCGTCGACGAGCAGCGGCAGGATGGCCGGCACCCAGTTCCAGACGTTGGCCTGCCCCATCCGCAGCTGGATCTGCTTGTCGAACATCTTGAGCAGCGGCAGCGGGTCCACGGCTCCGCCGTAGACCCCGGAGACGGACACGGTGCCGCCCCGCCGCACGATGTCGACGGCGGCGAGCAGGGCGCTGAGGCGGTCGATGCCCGCACGCTCCATGAGGGTGCGCGCCGCGGGATCGGGCAGCATGCCCACGGCCCACTGCCCCGCCTTGGCCACGGCTGCCCCGTGCGCTTCCATGCCGACCGCGTCGATGACCGCGTCGGTGCCGCGCCCGTCGGTGAGGTCGCGCACCGCGTCCGGCAGGTTCTTTCCGTACTCCCGCAGGTCCAGGACTTTGACGCCCCGCGCGGCGGACCGCTGCAGACGGTCGGACACCAGGTCCACGCCGATGACCAGCCCCGCACCGCGGTGCAGGGCGATCCGTGCGGCCATGTCCCCGATCGGCCCGAGTCCCAGGACCGTCACGCTGCCGCCGGGAGGCACGGCCGCGTACTCCACGGCCTGCCAGGCGGTCGGCAGGACGTCCGACAGGAAGACGAAACGGTCGTCGGGCGGGCCCTCGGGGACCTTGACCGGCAGGGTGTTGCCGAAGGGGACGCGCAGCAGCTCGGCCTGCCCGCCGGGCACCTGCCCGTAGAGCTTGGTGTAGCCGAACAGCGCGGCGCCGCTTCCGTACTCCCGCACCTGGGTCGTCTCGCACTGCGACTGGAGTCCCTGGCCGCACATGAAGCAGTCGCCGCAGGAGACGTTGAACGGGACCACGACGCGGTCCCCGGGTTTGACGGCGGTCACGTCGCGGCCGGTCTCCTCCACGATGCCCATCGGCTCGTGTCCCAGGATGTCGCCCGGGGTGAGGTAGGGGCCGAGCACCTCGTACAGGTGCAGGTCCGAACCACAGATGCCGCTCGATGTGACCCGGACGATGATGTCCGTCGGGTCCTGGATGACCGGGTCGGGGACCGTCTCCACACGTACATCCCGCCGTCCGTGCCAGGTCAGTGCACGCATGGGCTCTCTCCTCGTTCGTCCGGGTGGGTTCGTTCCGCCGTCATGTCGTCCATCCGTTCTACCGCGCGTCCGCTCCCGCGGTGAACCGGACCCGGGTGGGATCTCCGGGCGCCGAAAGCTCCGGGGCGCGGCGGCCCGCCCTCGGGACGTGCAGCGTCGCGCTGGGCCGATCGGGTGATCCCCCGAAAGCCGCACCGGGCTCGCGGCCGACGTGCGGCTCCGGCCGCGCCGCGTAGCATTGCTGGTGGATCCGCCGCCCTTCCCACCCGTCCTGATGTCCGTGCGTGGAGGCGTCCATGGCTATTCGCCACCATCTGATCCATCACCCGCCCTCGGCCCTGTGGGCGGTGCTGGAGCAACCCGACCAGTACGGGAAATGGGTCGTGGGGACGCAGGACTCCCGCCTTCTGGAGGGGCGGTGGCCCGAGGTCGGTTCCTCCATCGAATACACCGTGCGCCTCGGCCCGAAGGAACTCCAGGGCCGCACCACCGTGCGGCGTCTGGAGCGTCCCGGCGCGCTCGAACTGGAGGCGTACAGCGGGGCCCTGGGCACGGCGCGCATCGCGTTCGACATCCGGCCGTGGGGTGACAAGACCCTGGTGCTGCTCGACGAGCATCCGCTGCAAGGGCTCGGCGGCATCCTGCACAACGCCGCTCTCGACGCGGTGATGCAGATCCGGCACCGCGCCATGCTGGGACGGCTGGCCGAGGTGGTCGACGCGCAGGCGGCGGAAGGGCGTCCCGCCGGGTGACCGCCGCCGTCCGCCGGCGCGGACGACGGCGGTCATCCACGTGTCCTGGCCGCGCACTCCGTCACGACGGTCCGCAGGCTGTCCGAGCCCTCCAGCAGTTCCCGCTGGAACCGGGCTCCGGTCCCCCGCGTCAGCACGGCCCGCAGCGCCATGTCCGCCGTTCCGAGGTCCCCGCTGTCCTCCAGCGCGTCGCCGACGTGGGTGAGGAGGGCGTGCGCGACGTCGGCGGCCGGCTCGGGGCGCATGGTGAGCGGATGGAGCAGCTGCCCCTCCATGCCCGAACGGGCCGCCTGCCAGGAAGCCATGCGCAGTACGCTCACCGGGACCGGCTCGGGCGGGTCCCCGGCCCGCCAGTCACGCGACGCCGTCTCGACCAGGCCGCGCGCGAGCGTGGCGAGCAGCACCGTGTCCGCCGGATCCAGGCACACGTCCGCCACCCTGAACTCCACCGTGGGGTAGCGGTGCGAGAGCCGTGCGTCGAAGTAGATCATTCCCTTGTCGCGCAGCACCCCCGTGTCGACCAGCGCCCGGACCTCCTTGTGGTAGCGGTCCGCGGAACCGAACAGGTCCACCGGACCCGCCGACGGCCACCGGCCCCACACCCTGCTCCGGTAGCTGTGGTACGAGGTGTCCCGTCCCTGCCAGAAGGGGGAATTGGCGCTCAGTGCCAGCAGGACCGGGAGCCAGGGCCGGACCCGGTCGAGCACGGCGACGCCCTCCTCGTCCGAGTCCACCGACACGTGCACATGGCAGCCGCAGGTCAGCTGTTCCTGTGCGGTCAGACCGAAGCGCTGCGCCAGCCACCGGTACCGTTCGTCCTCCCCGATGGAGGGACTGACGGGCATCGGGGAGGTCGCCAGGGCCGCCACGGCGGCCCCCGCCTCTGCCGCGCTGTCCGCCGCCTCCGCCCGCCAGCGCCGGATCTCCTCCGCCAGGTCCCCCATCTTGCTGCGCGGCTCGGTGGCGAACTCCAGTTGCTGGTCGTGCAGTTCGGATTCGAACACGGAATCACCGTCGGCGCGGCGTTCCGCCAGGGCCAGCACCGCGGTCGACAGGGCCCGGGGGTCACCGCTTTCCGCATCGACGAGCAGGAGCTCTTCCTCGACTCCGACAGTCCGCACGTTCATATCCTCTCTGCCGCCCGCCGCCGTCCGGTACGCCCGTAGCGGGTCATGACCCGCTTACCCCAGGTCGCACCTTTCAGGCTGCCGTCGCACCACGACCCGAACAGGGCAGAGGAGGACCGCGCCGGTTCCCCTGCGGGCGGCCCGGGGAAATGCGGTCCCCGGACCCCAGGCTGCCTTCGCCCGGGGCCCGGGGAGCGGTGAGCGCGGCCGTACGGGTGAGGTCAGCCGATCACGGGCAGTTCCAGGACGCCGGTGTCCTGCGGGGCGCTGACCACGGTGACCGGCTTGACGCCCCGGTTGCCGAAGTACGCCGTGTCACTGCCGGCGATCACGAACCGCAGCCGGTGCCCCGCTTCGTACCGGTGGACGATGCCGGGGAGCTCGACGGTGAAGGGGCGGGTGACGTCCGGGACACGCACCGGCGCGACGAGGCGGTTCACCAGCTTCTGCGTTCCGTCGGGTGCCACGTCGTACACCTTGGCGAACAGCACCAGCTTGTCGGCGGCGTCGCCGCTGTTCTGGACCCGTTCCGTCTTCGGAGAGACGACCTTCAGGGTGGCCTTCGGCGCGCCGACGACATCGAGGGGCGCCGTCAGCGGGGCGCTCGTCCAGCCGAGGTAAGTGCCCTTGGTGTCGTACGGCTCCGGGTCGGAGAGTCCGACGAGTCCGGCGAGGGAGCTCTCGGAGTGGCTGGTCGGAAGGAGCCAGTTGGTGTACCGGCGGCTGCCTGGGGTGACCTCGGAGCGGCTGTCGACCAGGGTCCCGTCACCGGAGAGGTACATCGTGCGCGACAGACCGGGTACCGCGGCCGCCGTGCCGTAACCGCTCGCCCAGTCACGGTAGTAGGCGAACTCGGGTCCGGTCGCGGCGTCCTCGTCGTGGTGGAGGTAGCGGTCGAACCAGGCGAGGATGCGCTGCCCGACGTAGCTGGTCTCCAGGTTGCCCGTGCCGAGGTCGAGTTCGCCCGGCACCGAGCCGCCGCTGTGGCCCCAGGACTGCCAGATCATCTTCGTCGTGGTGCCCTGGGCTTCGAGTGCCCGGTAGGTGGCGGTGGCCTCGTTGAGGTTGAACAGGCTGTCGGCCTGGCCCTGGACGAGGAGCGTGGGCGCGGTGACACCGGACAGGTAGGAGGCCGGTGACACGCTCCGTGTGTACGCCAGCATCTCCTGGGTCTCGGCGGCCGGGTAGCGGCCGGAGTTCAGGAGGCGGATGGCGTCGCAGGCCTGAGAGGCGAAGTGCAGGCAGCGGAGGCTTCCGAAGCGCGACGGGTCGAGGCTCGGAACCAGCAGTGGCTGCCCCTCGCCCATCAGGTAGAAGCCGTTGGTCCACTGCCACTTGAAGACACCGGGCGTGCCGGAGGAGACGCCCCGGGACGTCCCGGTGGCGTTGGGGGCGAGCGAGTACGCCAGGTCGTTCCAGGTGATCAGCGGCACGAGCGCGTCGACGCGGTGGTCCGCGGACGCGGTCGCCAGCTGGACGGCCCCGCCGTAGGAACCGCCGATCATGCCGACCACCGGATCGCCCGGTGCGTCCGAGGCGACGTAGTCGGCCTTGGTGCCGTCGTCGGCGGCGCGCGTACCCGCGAGGAAGTCCACGAGCCCGGAGGCAGCCCTGCCGTCGGCCGCGGGGTCGTCGAGGGTGATGAGGCAGCCGGACCTGCCGAAGCCCAGACCCGAGTAGACGAGAGCGACGTAGCCGCGTTCGGCGAAGGACCTGCCGATGACGTCGGTGGAACCGTCGGACTTGCTGCCGCCGAAGCCGTTGGTGGCGAGGACGGCCGGGGCGGGGTGCTGCGCGTCGGCACCGGCGGGCCGGTAGAGATCGGCGTCCACGGTGCAGGACCGGCCCCCGGCCCGCACCGTGAACTCCAGCGGGGTGACGGTGTACCGGGCGGCCGCGGCCGCCTGAGGTGCGCCGGTCAGGAGGAGGGGGGCGAGCAGTGCCGCCCCGGCGAGCAAGGTGAGGGGACGGCGGAATCCGGACACAGCACGCGACACATGGACCTCCACACCGAGGACACCTTACCGACCGGTAAGTACCGGGCCCGGCCCATGCTGTGACACACCTCATACCGGTGTCAACGCCCGGGAGCGGGGTTTCCCGAGAAGGTCCGCCCCCGCACCGCCCGCACCCGGACCGGCGTACACCGCCTTCCGGTTCAGATCAGCGCAGGCACCTGCGCGGTGAGCGTGCACCGGCCGCCGCCGGCCGGTGCGTCCAGTACCACCGGCACGCCGAGCGGGACGGTCAGCGCCGTGGGGCCGTGGCCGAAGCCCAGCTCCTCGACCACCGGAATCCCGAGTCCGCCGAGCCGGTCGGCGAGCACGGCACGCACCCCCTCGTACGGCCCGCAGGCCTCCCACGAGCCGCACACCACCCCGGACACACCCTCGAAGGCACCCGTGCGCCGCAGCCGGGTGAGGATTCCGTCGAGCCGGTACGGCTCCTCCCCGGTGTCCTCCAGCACCAGCAGCCCGCCCCGGGCGGAGGTCCGGGCGCGCGGGGTGCCGGCGTCAGCGGCAAGGAGGCTCGCGCAGCCGCCGTAGGTGATCCCCCGGGCCGTGCCGGGGACCAGCGCGGCCGCCGCTTCGAGACCCAGGACCTGTACCGACTCGGGCTCGAACAAGGTGGAACGCAAAGCCTGCTGGGTGGCGGCGTCCTTGAGGAACACCTCGGTGGCGACCATCGGACCGTGCAGGGTCGAGAATCCCGCGCGCAGAGCGAACGCTTCGTGCAGCACGGTGATGTCGCTGTAGCCGACGAACACCTTGGGTCCGGCCGCCCGCATCGCGGACCAGTCCAGGAGATCGACCATGCGGTGCGCGCCGTACCCGCCCCTGGCGCACAGCACGGCGTCCACGGACGGGTCGCACCAGGCCTCCTGGAGGTCCCGGGCCCGGTCCTCGTCCGCTCCGGCGAGGTGGCCGAGTTCCGGATGGGTGTCGAGTGCGTGGGGGGCCACGACGGGGTCGAGGTCCCAGCCGCGCAGCAGTTCGAGGCCGCGCTCCATCCGTTCGGCGGGCACAGGACCGCTGGGGGCGACGACGGCGACCCTGGCTCCGGGCCGCAGCCGGGCCGGCCGGGCGAGCGGCTCCAGGGTCACTTCTTCAGCTCCAGCGTGGGAACATCGGGGCGCTGAAGGCCGAACGTCTGGGCGTACAGGGAGAGTTCTGCCTCCAGCGCCCGCCTCACGGTGTCGGCACGGCGGAAGCCGTGGCCCTCCCCCTCGAAACCGAGGTAGGCGTGCGGGACCCCCCGTCCCTCGATCGCGGTGAGGAACCGCTCGCACTGGACAGGCGGGCAGATCGGGTCGTCGAGCCCCTGGAGCAGCACGAACGGCGCGGTGAGCTCCTGTGTCCGGTTGACGGGCGAGCGCTCCCGGTAGCGCTCGGGGACCTCGGCGTACGGGCCGACGAGCGATTCCAGGTACTGCGATTCGAAGTCGTGCGTCTCACCGGTCGCCCAGCCCTCCAGATCGAGGATCGGGTAACTGATCGTCCCGCAGGCGTACACATCGGTCTGGGTGAGGGACGCGGCAGCGGTCCAGCCCCCCGCGCTCCCGCCCCGGATCGCCAGCCTCTCCCGGTCGGCCGAGCCCTCCTCGGCCAGCTCCAGGGCCACGGCCGCGCAGTCCTCCACGTCGACGACGCCCCACTGCCCGCGGAGCCGTTCGCGGTAGGCGCGGCCGTAGCCGGTCGAACCGCCGTAATTGACCTCGGCGACACCGATGCCGCGGGAGGTGAAGTAGGCGATCTCCAGGTCGAGCACGAGCGGATCACGGCCGGTGGGCCCGCCGTGCGCCCAGATGACGTAGGGCGGCAGCTCACCGTCGGGCCCGGTGCGGTCGGGATGGCGCGGCGGGTACACATGGGCGTGGATCTCACGGCCGGCCGGACCGGTGAAGGTCCGGATCGACGGCTCCGGGCAGTAGGCGGGGTCGACCACGTCCTGGTGCGGCACGCCGATGGTCCGGGTGTGCCCCGTGGCGGTGTCCAGCTCCACCACCTCGTAGGAGGTGGTGGGACTCGCCGCGATACCGATGACCCTGGTGTCCTGAACAGCGAGTGTCTCCGCCCACGAGGTCCAGGGGCCCACGGCGTCGACGAGTTCGCCGGTCTCCGGGTCGAGCACACCGAGCGCGGTGGTGCCCCGGCCGTGGATGACCGCGATCAGCCCGTTGTCCAGGAGATGGAACCAGCGCAGGCCGATCCTCCACAGCGGCCCGCCGAATTCCTCGTTCCGGCCGGTGCAGAGCCGGTCGGCCGGCCCGGCCTCGCCGGCGACGGCGCCGGGGCCGATGCGCCGGAGCTCCCACCAGCCGTCGGCGTCCGACACGAAGAGCAGCGAGCCGTCCCGGCCCCACTCCACCTGGACGACCGACTCGTCGGTGCCGCCGGCCACCGGCCGGGCTCCGGTGAGGACACCGTCCCCGGTGACGTCGGCCGTCATGGCGACGGTGCCGTCCCACGGCATCCGCGGATGATCCCACGCGATCCAGGCGGCACGTCGGCCGTCGGGCGAGATCTTGGGACCGGTGACGAACCGGTGCTGTCCGTCGGTGAGTTCACGCACCGCGTCCCGGTCCTCGGCGGCCGATCCGTCCAGGGGAACCGCGGCGATCACCCGCCGCACATCGGTGGGTGACTCGCCGGTGAACTCCTCCAGCACGCACCACACTTCGCCACGTTCCAGGTCCAGGTGCGGGTCCACCCAGCGCAGTCCGCCGCCGACTTCCGACACCGGGGTGAGCGGCCACGGCCCACCGGGTCCGTCCGGCTCACAGGCGTACAGACGCTGGTCGGCGAAGTGGACGAAGACGACCAGGGGGCCGCCCTCCTCGCGCGGCGCACCGGCCCACGGCACTCCGCCGTACTCGATGACGCGGCTGCGGGGGTTCCACGGTTCGGGGAGCACCGACAAGGTGCTGCCGTCGGCCCTGCGGCGGACGAGGGCACGGCGGCCGCCTTCGGCCGGGCGCGGTTCCGTCCACCACACCTCGTCGCCGACGGCGCCGACGAACTCCGGCCGGCCGTCGTGCGCGGCGGTGAGTGCCGCGTCGATCGGTGACGGCCATGTGCCGTACGCCGCTGTGGACACCATGATCGGTTCCCTCTCTTCGGTCAGGTTCGGTCAGGCGATGCTGTTCGTCGGACGGTGCTGTTCGTCAGGCGGTGCTGTTCGTCGGACGGTGCTGTTCGTCAGGCGGTGCGCAGGAAGTGGTCCAGGACCCTGACGCCGAAGTGCAGGGCGTCGACGGGAACGCGCTCGTCGACGCCGTGGAACAGCGCCTGGTAGTCGAAGCCGGCGGGCAGCTTCAGCGGGGAGTAGCCGTAGCCGGTGATGCCGAGGCGGGAGAACTGCTTGGCGTCCGTGCCGCCCGACATGCAGTAGGGGACGACCTGTGCGCCCGGGTCGAAGAGCTCGAGGGCCGCGCGCATCTTCGCGTACGCCGGCGAATCGACCGGGGCTTCGAGTGCGACCTCGCGGTGGACGAACTCCCAGTGGACGCCGGGCCCGGTCAGCCGGTCCAGGGTCTCCTGGAACTCCTCCTCGCCCCCGGGCACCATGCGTCCGTCGATGTGGGCGGTGGCGTGGCCCGGGATCACGTTGACCTTGTAACCGGCGTCCAGCATCGTCGGGTTGGCGCTGTTGCGCACGGTCGGCTCGATCAGGGCGGCGGCCGGACCCAGCTTGCCGAGCAGTTCGTCCACGTCGAATCCGGGGGCGTCGGGGTCGATGTGGATCCGGTGGAGCGCGGCGATCTCGGTGAGGGCCGCCCGCACCGTCGGCGTCAGCCGTACCGGCCACTCGTACGCGCCGATCCGGGCGACCGCTGCGGCGAGCCTGCTGACCGCGTTGGCCCTGTTGACCTTGGAACCGTGGCCGGCCTTGCCCTCGGCGGTCAGCTTCAGCCATCCCGTCCCGCGCTCGCCCGCCGCGACGGGGTAGAGCGGCATGTCCGGCCCGGCGTGGAAGGTGAAGGCCCCGGACTCGCTGATGCCCTCGGTGCAGCCTTCGAAGAGCTCGGCGTGCCGGTCGGCGAGGAAACCGGCGCCGTCGTGCGCGCTGGCCTCCTCGTCGGCCGTGTAGGCGATGACGATGTCGCGGCGCGGGCGTACTCCCGCGCGTGCCCAGGCCCGTACGACGGCGAGAACCATCGCGTCCATGTTCTTCATGTCGATCGCCCCGCGCCCCCACACGACGCCGTCGCGCACCTCTCCGGAGAAGGGGTGCACGGTCCAGTCGGTCGCCACCGCGGGCACCACGTCGAGGTGGCCGTGCACCAGGAGGGCGTCGGCGGACGGGTCGGTGCCCCGGATCCGGGCGACGACGTTCGTCCGCCCCGGAGTGCGCTCCAGGAGGACGGGCTCCAGCCCCGCACCGGCCAGCCGCTCGGCGACGTACTCGGCGGCCGGGCGCTCCTGGCAGCTGCCGTCACCGCGGTTGGTCGTGTCGATCCGGATCAGCTCGGAGGTGAACGTCACCGATTCCTCGAGCGCCTGCCCGTCGACCGGTCCGGTGGGGTTGCCCGCCTCAGCCATACTGTTCCTCCACGGCGGCCGACACGATCGTCGTCACCGCCTTGAACGTGCGGATGCCTTCGTACATCGTCCCGCTGGTGTACGCGACGCGCCGCTCGCCGCTGGGCGCCACGCCGGGGACCACGGTCGCGGCGGCGGCCAGGTGCTCGGCGTCGAACTCCAGCTCCACCGTGTACGACCCGCCGGTCACGGGCGCGTGGCGCACGGCGAGGGCGGTCGCGCCGGCGGCGGCGGCCCTGATGTCGGCGGCCGTACGGGTGGGGGTGCGGCACACGGCGGCGTACCGCGAGACGTGGTCCTTGACCGCGACCGTGCGCGCCGCGGGGGCGTAGCCGCCGGCGTCCTCACAGGTCAGGTCGTCGCCGGTGACCAGGATGACGGGAACCCCGTACTCCGCCGCGACATGGGCGTTGAGCAGGCCCTCGCTGGCACGGACGCCGTTCAGCCAGACCCCGGTGATGGAGTTGGCGAGGTAGGTGTGGGCGAGCACGCCCTCCGTACCGGCGCCCGTGTGGTAGCCGACGAACGCCACACCGTCCACGTCGCCGTGCTGGATTCCCTCGACCATGGAGAGGGACTTGTGTTTGCCGGTGAGCATCTGGACGCGCTCGTCGAGCCGCTCCAGGAGGAGATTGCGCATGCTCCAGTGGGCCTCGTTGACGAGCACCTCGTCGGCGCCCCCGTCGTAGAAGCCGAGCGCCGCGGCGTTCACATCGGAGGTGAAGAGCGAACGGCACCGCTCCCACTGCGGGGTGCCGGGCAGCACGTCGGCCGGCCAGGTCACCCCGGTGGCGCCCTCCATGTCGGCGCTGACGAGGATCTTCACGGTGTGCGTCCTGTCGCTGGTCGGTCGCTCCTCCACCCGTCCCCGGGAAAGAGGATCTTCGTGCCGCATCACGGTACGCGCCGGGACAGCGCCGGACCAGAGCCTTCGTGATCTGCCACTGGTCCAGTCCGGTGAAGCCGTCCGCCGAGCGGGGACCGGACGGCGGACGGCTCGGGCGTCAGCCCCGGGCCGCGCCCTTGACGAGCTCGTCGATCCGCGCGAGCTCCTCCTCGCCGAACTCCAGGTTGCCGACCGTCGCCACGCTGTTCTCCAGCTGGGCGACGCTGCTCGCGCCGACCACGGCGGAGGTGACCCGGCCGCCGCGCAGCACCCAGGCGAGCGCCATCTGGGCGAGGGACTGTCCGCGCTCGCGCGCCAGTCCGTTCAGTGCGCCCAGCCGGTCCACCAGGTCGGGGGTGACGGCCTCGGCCGACAGGAACGGGCTGGTCCCCGCCGCGCGCGACCCCTCCGGGATGCCGTGCAGATAGCGGTCGGAGAGGATGCCCTGCTCCAGCGGGGAGTACGCGATGGAGCCGGTGCCGAGCTCGTCCAGGGCGTCGAGCAGTCCGTCCTCGACCCAGCGGTCCAGCAGGGAGTAGCGCGGCTGGTGGATGAGGAGGGGTGTGCCCAGTTCGTCCAGGATGCGGGCGGCCTCGCGGGTCTGCTCGGCGGAGTAGTTGGAGACACCGGCGTAGAGCGCCTTGCCCTGGCGCACCGCCGTGTCGAGGGCGCCCATCGTCTCCTCGAGCGGGGTGTCGGGGTCGAAGCGGTGCGAGTAGAAGATGTCCACGTAGTCCAGGCCCAGCCGGGTCAGGCTCTGGTCCAGCGAGGAGCGCAGGCTCTTGCGGGAGCCCCACTCCCCGTACGGTCCCTCCCACATGTGGTAGCCGGCCTTGGTGGAGATGACGATCTCGTCCCGGAGCCCCGCGAAGTCCGTCTTCAGGGCGCGGCCCATGGCGGTCTCGGCGGAGCCGGGCGGCGGGCCGTAGTTGTTGGCGAGGTCGAAGTGGGTGATGCCGAGGTCGAAGGCCCTGCGCAGGATCTCGCCCTGGCTCTCGGGGGTCCGGTCGCCTCCGAAGTTGTGCCAGAGGCCGAGCGAGAGGGCGGGGAGCAGCAGACCGCTGCGCCCGGTGCGCCGATAGGGCATGGCGGCGTAGCGGTCGGCGGACGGAAGGTACATGCGGGCACTCCACGGGGCACGGCGTAGCGCGCCAGGTCTGGTGCGCACCGTCAAGACTGACGGAGAACGATCCAGCGGTCCAACAGGAGATTCCGCTGGGATTCATCGGTTAGATTGCTCAATCATGGAACTGCGCCAGCTGGAGCACTTCGTCGCCGTGGCCGAGGAGCGGCACTTCACCCGCGCGGCGGAGCGCCTGGCCGTGTCCCAGTCCGGGCTGTCCGCGTCCGTCCGGGCCCTGGAGCACGAGCTGAGGACGCCGTTGTTCAGCCGCACCACACGCACGGTCCGGCTCACCGAGGCGGGGGCGGCCCTGCTGGTGGAGGCGGAGCGGACGCTGGCGGGTGCCAGGGCGGCGCGGGACGCCGTCGACGCCGTACGGGGGCTGCTGCGGGGCACGTTGACGCTGGGGGTGGAGCAGTGCGTGGCCGGGGTCAGCACGGCGCGGCTGCTCGCCGCTTTCCACCGGGAGCATCCGCACATGGAGATCAGGCTCCGCCAGGAGGGCACGTCCAGCCTGCTGGAAGGGGTGGCGGGCGGCCGGCTCGACCTCGCGTTCGCCGCGACCGTCAGCCCGCCGGAGTGGCGGGGCGAGCTCGTGCCGCTGGCGCGTGAGCCCATGGTCGTCCTGTGCTCCCCCGGCCACCGGCTCGCCCAGGAGGGCGCCCGGGTGGCGTGGAGCGAGCTGCGCGGTGAGTCGTTCATCGACTTCCACCCGGACTGGGGGCCCCGGCGCGCGGCGGACGAGGCGTTCGCCGCGGCGGGGGCCCGCCGCACGGTGGCGCTGGAGGTCAACGACGTGCACAGCCTGCTGGAGCTGGTGCACGAGGGCCTCGGGATCGCGGTGGTGCCGCACCACTTCGCCCGTAAGCCGGAGGCACGTGGCCTGGTGGCGGTGGAGCTCGGCGGGGCGGACCGGGCGGTCTACGAGAGCGTCGTGGTGCTCCCGCCGGCCCGGGCCATGAGCCCCGGGGCGAAGGCACTGATGACACTGGTCCGGGAAGCCCCGCTGCGCTGAGACCGGGCCGGCGGCCGCTCAGCCGCTGAGTGCCTCGGCGAACGCGCCCGCCTCCTGGCCGACTCCGCTACAGGTGTCCGAGGCGCCCGCCGTGTCCTCGTCCGTGGCGCACTCCTGGTCGCGGAAGGCCGCCCACAGGGAGAGCGCGCCGACTCCCTGGCGCGTGGCGAAGGTGCGCAGCGAGGCGGCGTCGTCGAGGGTGAACGTCTCCCCCTCGATGTCGTTGACCCCGATCATCACGGTGATGTGCAGCGCCTTCCATGCCGCGTCCTGCGACAGCCCGAGCACGTCCATGAGCTGGTCATGTGCCGCGGTGGCCGCCTGCTCCGCGTAATCGCCCATGTCGCCGCTGTGCGACGTGCTGTAGTTCATCGCCATGATGTTGACCGCCGAGACGTCGACGCCCTGGTCCACCGCGTCCTCGACGACAAAGAGCCCGGCGGCCTGGAGCCCTTCCGGCATGACGGGCAGCGTGTAGGTGACGTCGAGGTCGCGCTTCTCCTGGAGCAGGGCGAGCGCCTCGTTGCGCCGGGTGACGGAGGCGGTGTCGGTGAGCGCGTCGCCCTCGATGTCGAAGTCGGCCTTGGTGGCACCGACCGCGTCGAGCACCTCGGCGTAGGCGTCGGCCAGCTCCTCCGCGCTGTCGCAGGCCAGCGCCGCCTCGGTGCCCGCGGCGCCGCCGAAGGAGACCCGGACGTCCGCCCCCGTCCCGGTGAGCGCCTCGACGCGGGCCGCCACCGCCTCGTCGGCGGCCGCCGTGGTGCCGCCCCAGAGGGGGGTGCAGCTGGATGCGCCGGAGGTGACGAAAGCCAGGTTGTAGGTGTCGGGGGACCCGGCGCTGTCGGTGTCGGAGGCGGTCGTGGCGCTCACGTACGGGGTGTATCCGGTCCGCGTGGCCGTCGGCGGAGGCGGTGCGGCCCCCGCCGTCTGATCGGCCACACCGCCCGTCGAGCAGGCGGAACAAGCGAGGCCGAGCGCGATCAGTCCGGCCACGGCCGAGGAAACCCGTGTGCGCCTTTGCATGAGATATCTGCACCTGCTCTCGGAGAGTCGCCCGAAGCGGCAGCCGGTGCTGCCGGGACCCCATGAACCTCTCACACCACGCGCCCGCGCAGAGCCACAGGAAACTCATGGGAAAGGGCCTGCGGCGACCATCGGAAGCAGCCGATTCCCCTGCTGGCAAGGGTTCTGGCGGCACGGAGCAGACACACCGCACCCCGGGCGCTCTCAGCGGCCCGACAGGTTCGGGCCCGTTTCACAGCATGCGGCCAGGAAAGCTCCAGACTCCGCACAACAAGCTTCGCCACCATGCGCATATGCAATCCGACCCCGTCATCGAGAAAGCCCCGCCGCCGCGCCGCCGACACCGGGCACACGCCGGCCCGGCCCGGCCGGCCAAGCGGCGCCGCACGACGGCACAGCCCCAGGAGGGGCCCGTCTTCGTGGACAGCTCCGGGCGCCGGGCCAAGCTGCTGCGCCGCGCGGGCGTGCTGCTGGGCGCCGTCTGCGTCGGCTACGCCGCCGTCCTGGGGCTCGCCTTCATGGGTGGCATCTCCCTGACCCCCGCCCAGTTGCTGCCCTTCGACGGCGGCCCGGCCGCGGAAGCAGGACCGGGCGGCCGGATGCAGCCCGGGTACGGCATGCCGCCGGGCGGCTCCGCGCCCCCGGCCCCCGACGGGGCGGCACCGTCCGGCCGGGCGACGGCATCGGCATCGGCATCGGCATCGGCATCGGGCGGAACGAACTGATGGCCGCTTCGCGCCGCAAGCACGCCACTGCGGGCAGGATCGGCCGCGTGGGCCGTCAGGCCGTCCCGCGACCGCGCGTGGTCATGGCTCTGCTGCTGTTGCTGGGGCTCGTCTGCATGATGCTGCTGGACGGCTACCTGCGCGCCGAGGTGGGCAACGACCAGCGGGTTCGCAGCGATGCCTCGGCGGACACCGTGCCCGCTGATGTGCTGGAGGGCGGGCCCATCCTGACCTTCCCCGGCGGCACCGCCCGTACGCAGTCCGTGCCCGACAAGACCATCGTGCTGACCTTCGACGACGGCCCCGATCCCGAGTGGAGCGGGAAGGTGATGGACGTCCTGGACGAGAACGGCGTGCCGGGCACCTTCTTCCTCGTCGGCTCGATGATCTCGCGCTATCCGGACGTCGTCCGCAGGATGGTCGACGAGGGCAACGAGGTGGGGGTCCACACCTTCACCCACGTCGACCTCTCCTACCAGAGCGAGGCCCGCGTCAAGCGGGAGATCGCCCAGACACAGCTGGCCCTGGCGGGCGCCGCCGGCATCACGACGACGCTGTTCCGGGCCCCGTACTCCTCGAAGACGGACGCGATCGACGACTACAGCTGGCCCGTCTACGAGCGCCTCGGCGCGATGGGCTACACCAGCGTGTTCATCGACACCGACAGTGAGGACTGGCAGCAGCCGGGCGTCTCCAGGATCGTCGAGTGGGCCACGCCCAAGGCCGGCGAGGGCGCCTCGGTGCTCTTCCACGACGCGGGCGGCGACCGCTCCGAGACGCTGGCCGCGCTGCCGAAGTACATCAAGAAGATGAAGGCGAAGGGCTACACCTTCACCACCGTCAGCGGCGCGCAGCAGCAGGAGCAGGCCGGGGACGCCGGGGCCTCGGCGGACGGTGCCGCACCGTCCGGCCCCCCGCAGGCCGGCGCCTCCCAGGACAACCCGGAACAGGCCGCCCACCGCCGGGCGGACACCGCGAGCGTGTGGGAGGGCCGCGCCCTGCTCGCCGCCGTCACCGTCGCCGAGTGGACTGTGCCGGGTCTGGCCGTGGTGCTGGCGGTCGTCGGAGCAGCCGTCCTGGGCCGCTTCGGCATGATGCTCCTCCTCGCCCGGCGCCATCACCGGCAGCGGAACCGGCGCGGATTCACCTGGGGACCCGAGGTGACGGAACCGGTGAGTGTGATCGTCCCTGCGTACAACGAGAAGGAATGCATCGCCGGTACGCTCAACTCCCTTGCCGCCAGCACCCATCCGATCGAGATCGTGGTCGTCGACGACGGCTCGACGGACGGCACGGCGGAGATCGCCGAGTCGCTCGGCCTGTCAAATGTCCGGGTGATCCGGCAGGAGAACGCCGGCAAGTCGGCGGCCCTGAACAACGGGGTGCGGCAGGCCCGTCACGACCTCGTCGTGATGATGGACGGCGACACCGTCTTCGAGCCCGACACCGTGCACCAGCTCGTCCAGCCGTTCGCCGACACAAGGATCGGTGCGGTGGCGGGCAACGCGAAGGTCGGCAACCGCTCCACGATGATCGGCGCCTGGCAGCACATCGAGTACGTGATGGGCTTCAACCTGGACCGCAGGATGTACGACCTGCTGCGCTGCATGCCGACCATCCCGGGTGCCATCGGGGCCTTCCGCCGACAGGCGGTCCTGGAGGTCGGCGGGATGAGCGAGGACACGCTGGCCGAGGACACCGACATCACCATCGCGCTCCACCGCGCGGGCTGGCGTGTCGTCTACGCCGAGCACGCCCGCGCCTGGACCGAAGCACCGGCGTCCCTGGGGCAGTTGTGGCGCCAGCGCTACCGCTGGAGCTACGGCACCATGCAGGCGCTGTGGAAGCACCGCCGCTCCGTCACCGACCGGGGGCCTTCCGGGCGCTTCGGCCGGGTCGGGATGCCGCTCGTCGTCCTCTTCCAGATCGTCACACCGGTCTTCGCGCCGCTCATCGACGTCTTCACCCTCTACGCGATGGTCTTCGTGGACTTCCGCGCCTCTCTGCTCGCCTGGCTGGCGGTCCTGGCCGTACAGCTGTTCTGTGCGGCGTACGCCTTCCGTCTCGACCGGGAGAAGTACAGATATCTGCTGATGCTGCCGCTCCAGCAGCTGGCGTACCGGCAGTTGATGTACCTCGTGCTGATCCACTCCTGTGTGACGGCGGCGACCGGCGGCCGGCTGCGCTGGCAGAAGCTGAGGCGCACCGGTGAGGTGGGCGCACCCCCCGCGGGGGCGTCGTAGTGCCGGGGGTGCACCGCAGGAGGGCGCTCGCGCCGTCCCCCGCCGCCGCCGCGGGCACCGGCCGCGACCGGTCCTTCGACGTGCTGCGGGCCGTGGCGCTCGTCCGGGTGGTGGCCTACCACACCTTCGAGTGGCCGTGGCTGGGATACGTCTTCCCCTCCATGGGCGTGATGTTCGCGCTGGCCGGTTCGCTCATGGCCCGCTCGCTGGAGCGGCCGGCCTCCGCGGTGCTCCGCAGCAGGCTGCGGAGGCTGCTCGTCCCGGTGTGGCTGTTCGGTCTCGTACTCGGTGCGGCCATGGTGCTGCACGGCTGGGTGCCGGGGCCGGACGCACTGCTCTGGGTGCTGCCGGCCGGTGACCCGCCCGGCAGCGCGTGGGGGGAGCAGGCCTGGGCGGTGCTCTGGTATCTGCGTGCCTATCTGTGGTTCGTGCTGCTCTCGCCGCTGCTGCTGCGACTCTTCCGGCGGGCCCCGCTGCCGGTCCTCACCCTGTCGCTGGTGCCCGTCGTGGTGCTGGAGACCGTGTCCGGTGTGCCGGACGGCCGGCTGGGGAGCGCGCTGAGTGACGCGTCGGTGTTCCTGTTCTGCTGGCTGCTCGGCTTCGCGCACCGCGACGGTGTGCTCGGCCGGCTGCGCGGCTCGGGAGCGGTGGCCGTCGCCGTGCCGCTGATGGCGGCGGGTGCCTGGTGGGCGGCCGGGCACCCGGTGGAGGGTTCGTTCGACCTGGACGACATCCCGCTCGCCCAGGCGCTGTGGTCGGCGGGGTTCGTGCTCCTCCTGCTGCGTTTCCGGCCGCGCTTCGACGGGCTCGTACGCCATCGGGTGGCCGACCGGGTCGTCACGGTGCTCAACGCCCGTGCGGTGACGGTCTATCTCTGGCACGAGGTGGCGCTGATGGCCTCGGTGCCGCTGATCGATCTGCTGTGGGAGGTACCGGTGCTGGAACAGCACCTGCCGCTGGACAGCCCGTGGATCCAGTTCGGCCTCGCGTGGGTGCTGGTCGCGGCCGCGGTGGTGTGCTTCGGCTGGGTCGAGGACGTCGCGGCGAGGCGGAAGCCCCGTCTGCTGCCGTGAGGACCCGGGGTGTGCGGGCGCTCCCGCACACCCCGGCGCCCTCAGTCCTCGTGGCCCAGCTGGAGGTCGCGCTCGGTCCGTCCTCCTCCGGGGAGCTGGAGCACGGTGGCGACCGGCGGATAACCGGCGGCGATCACGGTGTACTCGCCGGTCGGCAGGTCCACGAAGCGGAACGCCCCGTCGGAGCCGGTGGTCAGGGTGCCGACCACGTTGCCCGCCGCGTCCAGCAGCGTGACCCTGGCGTCCTCGACGGCCCGTCCGCCGGGGGCCCGTACGATCCCGCGCAGCACGGCGCCGCCCGCCAGCTCGATGTCCTGCCTGGTCTCCCGGGCGGCCTGCACACTGACCGGGAGAGCCGCCGGGCGGAAGGCCGGGGCGCTGGCCGCCAGGGTGTATTCGCCGGCCACCAACTCGCTGATGACATAGGAACCTTCGCGCCCGGTGCGGGTGGTCGCGACGACTTCGCCCCGTACGTCGGTGAGGGTGACCGCCGCGTCCCGGACCGGGGCGCCGTCGGGTGTGACGACCGCGCCGGCGAGCCGCCCCGCCCCTCCCAGGACCACGTCGAGCTCCACCGGCCGTTCGCCGACCGTGACGCTGACGGCCTGCGGCTGGTGCCCGCCCGCCGCGGCGATCAGCACGTAGGGGCCGGCTGCGGGCGCGCTCAGCGCGTACCGCCCGTCGTCGCCGCTCGCTCCCCGCCCCACCTGCCGCCCCTGTACGTCGATGAGGGTGAGCGCCGCCCGCCCCACCGTCGTGCCGTCGGGGTGCTGGACACATCCGCACACCGGGACCCCGGAGGGAGGGCCGGACTGCGGCGGGCCGGGGACGGTGCGGGCCGCCGGGACCGTGGAGGGCGCCACGGCCGGGTCGGGGGCCGTCTGCGGGATGTGGTGGGACACCAGCGGTTTCTCCTTGAGGAAGAAGGCGAGGAACAGGCCGAGCAGAAGCACCGGCACCAGGTAGAGGAAGATCCGCGGCATCGCGTCGGCGTACGCCTGGATGTAGGCGTCACGCAGCGCGGGCTCCATGGCGTGGACCAGCTGTGGGGTGATCGACTCCGGGTCGGGCAGGTCGGCACCGGAGGGGAGCCTCACCCCGAGCGCGTCGACGAGCCTCCCCGCGAACAGGGTGCCGAAGATCGCGGCGCCGACACTGCCGCCGATCTGCCGGAAGTAGTTGTGCGCACTGGTGGCGGTGCCGAGGTCGGACGGGCGTACGGAGTTCTGCACGGCCAGCACCAGGATGGACATGACGAGGCCGATCCCGACGCCCAGCACGGCCTGCCAGATCGCGTACTCCAGGGCCGAGGTGCCGGTGTCGAGGAGCGAGAGCAGCCACATGCCGACGGTGGACACGGCTCCGCCCACCAGCGGATAGACGCGGTAACGGCCGGTGCGCGAGACCAGGTGTCCGGAGACGACGGAGGCGATGACGATGCCGCCCATCATCGGCAGCATCAGCAGTCCCGACTCGGTGGCGGACACACCCTCGACCATCTGGAGGTAGGTCGGCAGATAGCTGGCCGCCCCGAAGAGGGCGACCCCGACGGCCGCGCCGACCAGCGAGGTGACGTTGAAGACCGAGTCACGGAAGAGGCGCAGCGGAATGACGGGCTCGGCGGCCCGGTGCTCGACGACGAGGAAGAGCAGGGTCGTTCCGGCAGCTCCGGCGGCGAGCCCCAGGATGGTCCGCGAGCCCCAGGCGTACTCCGTACCGCCCCAGCTCGTGAGCAGCACCAGGCAGGTCGACGCGGCGGCCAGCAGCAGTGCGCCCAGCACGTCGAGGCGTGGGCGGACGGCCGGCTTGGGCAGCTTCAGCACGAGCGCGATGACGGCGAGGGTGACGAGGCCGAACGGCACGTTGATGTAGAAGCACCAGCGCCAGGAGGCGTGGTCGGTGAAGAAGCCGCCGAGGAGCGGTCCGGCGACGGAGGCGAGGCCGAAGACCGCCCCGATGAGGCCCATGTAGCGGCCCCGCTCCCTGGGCGGGACGATGTCGGCGATGATCGCCTGGACACCGATCATGAGTCCGCCGCCGCCGATGCCCTGGACGGCCCGGAAGGCGATGAGTTCGTCCATGGTGCGCGACCAGCCCGCGAGGGCGGATCCGATGATGAACACGATGATCGCGAACTGGAAGACGCCTTTGCGGCCGAAGAGGTCGCCGAGCTTTCCGTAGATCGGCAGCCCGATCGTGGAGGCGAGCAGATAGGCGGTGACCGCCCAGGACATCTTGTCCAGGCCGTGCAGTTCGCCGACGATCTTCGGCAGGGCGGTGGCGACGATCATCTGGTCGAGCGCCGCGAGCAGCAGGGTGAGCATCAGCCCGAGGAAGACCAGCCGGATCCGGCGGGGGCTGACCCCGTCCGGCGCGGACGGTCCCGCGGCGGACGGTGGCCGGGGCGGCTCGGACCGCGCCTCCGCGCCGGGCTCCGCCCGGGCCCCGGGCGGCCTGTACTCCGCGCCTCCCGGTTCGTCCTCCACCAGAGTGATCCCACCCACCACGTGACGCTCCCCTCATCGCAGCTGCGCCGCCCATTTCTCGCATCAGGCGGCGAGGCGGGGCAAACGCGACCGGGGGCGCGCACGGCGCGTACAGAGGGCTTATGCGCCGGTGGGAGGCATGGGGAAGCACAACCGGCCACCCCGGAGAACCACTCGTTCCGGTGAGGCCGGCCGTAGCGTCAACAGCGGGAAAGCCGGGGCTACTTCTCGACCTCGGCGGCAAGGTTCTGCAGCAGTTCGTCGTAGATCCGGCCGAGTCCCTTGGGTGCGAAGGTCTTCTCGAAGAACCCGCCGATGCCGCCGGCGCCGTTCCACACGGACGTGACGACGGCCTTGGACTTCCCCTCACCTGCGGGGGTGACCGTCCAGGTGGTGACCATCGAGGAGTTGCGGTCCTTCTCGATCAGCCGGCCGTCCGTGGGCTCGGTGACCTCGATCAGGCAGTCGCGGACCCGCTTGCTCGTCGCCTGGAGCTTCCAGTGGACGAGGGTGCCCTCGCCGTCCCCGCCCTCACGCACCTCGTACTCGCTGAAGTGCCCGGTCAGCACCTTGCCCCGGACCTCCTTGTAGTCCGCCAGCGCGTCGAACACCGTCTCTGCGTCCGCCGCGATGATCCGCTCCGTCGTGGCCTCGACCTGCGCCATGCCTGCTCCTCCAGCACTCGGTTGTTCGGGGTGCTGCTGAGCCAACCACCTCGGGTACGGCCCCTCAAAATCGGGCCTCGCACACCATCGCACACGATCAAGGGAACCTATGTTCCATTCTCTGCGGAGTGCTACCGCGGAGGCGCGCATGCGCTGGGGCAATCCGGCAGAGAACACCGCAAAGGAAGGGAACAGCGCCCTCTTCACGGCGGACGCGGTGACCACACGCACCTTCGGCACCCCGGAATTCAGGGGGATCACCTCCCACGAGATCCGGGCCCGTTCGATCGTGAACCGGGTGTCCGGAGCCTCCCGCACGCCGTCCGAATGGACCGCGAACCCGTACCGGGGCCGCACTCATGCCTGCGTGCACCGCTTCGCCCGCAAGGCCCACAGCCCTCGCGGCCTGGATGCCGGCTTCGCCTCCCGGATCGCCGCCAAGCCCGACGCCGCCGAGCTGCTGAACCGGCACCTGCCCTCCCGTCAGCGGCACGGCCGGCACCTCGCGATGGGCACGGACGTGGACCGCCACCAGCGCGCGGAGGGGTGGTGCACACTCCTTGAAGTGCTCCTGGCCCGCATGACACAGAAAGACCCCGCCCATGCGCCACGGGGGCAGCACACGGACGGGGCCTGCGAAACCCTCACCGCTCCGAGAGGGAGCGGCATCCCAGTGAAGGGGCGGACCGGGGCGAGAGGGGGCACGTCTGCCCGCTCAGCCTTGTTCCGGTCGGGGGTGCCGCTGTCCGGCCGGTCGGGTCATCGCTGCGACCCGCCAGCCGGGCCTTTCACCCATCCCTACCGCATCACGCCGACGTGATCGCGGGAGGGGCGGGAACCTGACGGGCCGTCCCGAGGGCATACCCAAGCAGCGCCCACAGCAAGAGACCGGTGGCATGCCAGGCATACCGGCTCACCATTGGATGCGCTCCGCATCTCCGCCGACACACGTAGGGCAGGGGCGTTTGAAGGTGAAGTTGCACAACTCGCACCCGGCGAACCCGCAGCAGCCGTCACACCAAATGCGTGCGTGTCCGGCGCACGTTCCGCAGTAGGACTTGGGCCGGTCGTCCGGAACGGGAACCGGAGCCGGTATCACCTCACGTCTTCGTCGCTGTCCGGCTGGCGCTTCGCTGCGCGGCTCCTCGGGAGCGGTGGTCACCTAGTGCCCCTCGGGATGGCGACGCAAGAACACATTGCAGTCTGAAACCGTGGTCATGTCGCCACCCGCTCGGGCACGGTCGCGGACGTTCGCCAGTTCCGCGCAACCGGCGCATCCCTCCACGGGTGTCGGCTCCAGTTCGGCTGGACGCAGCGGGAGTTCCACGGTCCCTGTGCTGTACCTCGTCGGCTCGGTCATGCTGGCATAATTCAGATACACCATGGTCACGCGGGAGTTGACCAGCGGTGACTAACCTGGCTCCATTGCTAGTCAACCCCTAGAGGTTTACCGTGAGTGACGATTTTGCCGACGTCGCCCGCCGGTCGTTGCGGGATAACGGCTATTCCATGAAGGCCGCAGCACGGGCAACGAACTACGACCCGTCGTATCTGTCGCGCGTCCTCAACGGGAAACAGCGCCCGTCCGAGAATCTGGCATCGGCCCTGGATTCCCTCGTTGGCGCCGGTGGCGCACTGGCCGCAACGGTTCTGAACAACGACGAAACGGCACGTGTGGCCCGCAGTGCGGCGAATCCTTCCCGCCTTGACGCCGGAACCGTGGACGCATTGGCACGGGTACTCGCCGCTTACCGGCGCCTTGACGATACGGCGCAACCGAGCAGCATCATCCCCGCAACCATGATGCAGATGCGAGAGGTTGTCCGGATGCTCAAAGAAGCGCAGGGGCCGCAAAAAGACCGGCTGTCCGACGTGGCGTCGGAATGGGTTCAGTTCACCGGATGGCTATTCGCACAGACATCCGAATACAGTGAAGGTGTCCGGCTGCTCAATGATGCCGTGGAACTTGCCGACGACACAGGGAATGGGACCCTTGTGGCTCAAGCGCTGAACTTCAAAGGCTACGTAGCCCGGCAGCAAGGGCGGCCGCAAGGCGTGGCCCGCTGGTTCGGCGCGGCGGCGAATACGCCAGGCGCACACCCCGCACAGCGGATCGGGGACTACCTACAGGCAGCGGCAGGACTGGCCGAATTGCAGGAGCAAGGCGCAGCACTGCGCATGGTGGACGACGCCGAAAAACTCATGGACGCAGCCGCCACGATCCCCCCGCCCGAGACTGCCTATTGGCTCACGCCCGCATTCAACCGGCTCAATATGGGCCTTTGCACTCTCGCGCTGGGAAGGTACAGCGAGGCGGCGGACCACTTGCGAACCGGTCTCGCCGGATTGCCGGACGAACTGCGTGATGCCCCTTGGTCCTGGGAGCACAAAGACGCATTGCGCCGGGCGATCGAGGCAGCGTGAACACAGGATGCCCTCGACGACGGGAAGCCATCGGAGGCATATAGGAACGTTCCCAGGCGGTCAGCTTGCGTCGGGGTCGCCCGGCAGATCCAGGAGACGGAATCCCCTGGGAGTGCCGGGGAGCCGGGGCCCTGGCACCAAGGACGGCCACATGCCCGGCCCCACGCAGCTGACCCTGCTCCGACCGCGCCGTCCCCCTCCGGCCCCGAACGGGTCAACTCTCGACGCCCTGTGTCCTTCCACGCCCGGATCCGGGAAGCATGCGGCGGGGGCTGTGCCATCCACAGCCGCATCGCCCGACCACGGAAGGCCTTATGACGAAGCGTGCAGGAATTCTGATCGCCGTCGGCGCCACGGTCGCGGGCCTGGTGACAGCCGCACCGTCCACCGCGTCCGCACCGCCCACCGCGTCCGCCGGCGTGGGTCCGGCCGCCGCGCCGCTCAAGTGGACCGGCTGCGGGACGAAGTCGTATCCGGCCCTGCAGTGCTCGACCGTCCGCGCACCGCTCGACCATGACGACCCGTCGGGCCGGCAGGTCACCCTCGCCCTGTCCCGGATCCCGCACACGGCGAAGACCTCGCAGGGTCCGCTGCTGGTCAACCCCGGCGGCCCGGGCGGCAGCGGGCTGTCCATGGCAGGCTTCGTGGCGTCCTCGCTGCCCGCGAAACTCGCCGCGCAGTACGACGTGATCGGATTCGACCCGCGCGGCGTCGGGAAGAGCACCCCCGCCCTGGACTGCGTGCCGAAGTACTTCGCGCCCGTACGCCCCGACACCGTGCCGGACTCCTACGAGGCGGAGACGACCGCGCGCAACCGGGCCGCGTCGTTCGCCGCTGCCTGCGGCGAGAAGCACGGCGCCCTGCTGCCGTACATGGACACCGTCAGCGCCGCGAAGGACCTCGACGTCATCCGCCGGGCCCTCGGAGCGCCGCGGATCAACTACTTCGGCTACTCCTACGGCACCTACCTGGGCGCGGTCTACGCCAAGCTGTTCCCCGAGCGCGTACGCCGTCTGGTGCTGGACTCCGCCGTCGACCCGGACGGCGTCTGGTACGAGGACAACCTCGGCCAGGACCACGCGTTCGACGCCCGCCACAAGGCCTTCGCCGCGTGGGTCGCGAGGAACGACGCCACGTACGGGCTCGGCAGCGACCCGGCCGCGGTGGAAGCCGCGTGGTACCGGATGCGCGACGCCGTGAAGAAACGGCCCGCGGCCGGCAAGGTCGGGCCCGGCGAGCTGGAGGACACCTTCATCCCGGGCGGCTACTACAACGGCTACTGGCCGCGTCTCGCCGAGGCGTTCGCGGCGTATGTGAACGACGGGGACCAGGAGGCCCTCGCCGCCGCGTACGAGGACTTCGCCGCAGTCGACAGGAGCGGCGACAACGGGTACTCCGTCTACACGGCCGTGCAGTGCCGTGATGCCGGCTGGCCCCGGAACTGGAGCACCTGGCGCAACGACACCTGGCAGGCGCACCGCAAGGCGCCCTTCATGTCATGGAACAACACCTGGTACAACGCTCCGTGCGCCGACTGGCCCGTGGAGCCGCTGGAGCCCGTGCGGGTCGCCAACGACAGGATCCCGCCGGCCCTGGTCCTCCAGGCCACCGACGACGCGGCCACACCCTACGAGGGCGGAGTCACCATGAGCCGCCAACTCAAGGGTTCCGGCCTCGTCGTCGAGCAGGGCGGCGGCAACCACGGCATCACACTGAGCGGCAACGACTGCCTGGACGCCCATCTCGTGGCCTACCTCACCGACGGCACCCTGCCGAGCGGCGGCGGCAGCGGGGTGGACGCGGTCTGCGCCGCGCTTCCGGAGCCGAAGCCCGCTCCGGCCACAAAGGCGGGCGCCGACATGAGAGGGAAGACGCTGCACGGCCTGCTCGGTTTCCGCGGCTGAGAAACAACGGGCCCCGTGCCGGGGGCGTACGCCAGGATGGAGCGCGTGACCACACGGCCCACTCCCGCGTACGCCCCCGGCGTGCACATCCGCGGCATGACCCTCGGCGACTGCCCCCGCCGAGATCGCCGCAGGCCGAGGGTCCCCGCCCGAGCCGGCGCTCATCCCCGAAAGCGCCTCCGTCCCGGAATGGCATGACCGCTGCCTCACTCACCCGATAGGTTCGCGACCATGCCCGGCCGTTTGCTCGAACTTCACGTGGAGAACTTCCGCAGCCTCCGTGACGTGACCGTCCCTCTCGGCCCTCTCACCGTCCTGGTGGGGCCGAACGGGGTCGGCAAGTCCAACCTGCTGAAGGTCTTCGACCTGCTCTCGGACATCATCCGGACCGACCTCCAGCCCGCCCTGGACGCACGGGGCGGCTTCGACGAGGTCGCGTTCTGGGGTGGACCGAAGCCGCCCACCTCCATGACGATCCGCCTCAAGGCGACCTGGACGACTCACGCGAGCGTCAACGCACCCGACGAGTACGACCTCACCGTCCGCCGCCGCAAGCTCCGCAGCAGCGACGACGCCTACAGCCTTTCCCGCATCGAGAGCTTCCAGTTCAAGCGCACCCAGGGGCGCGGTCGTCGTATCACCGTCTCCGGCGAGGAAGCCAAAGTCGTCGACAAGCGGGCCGGGAAGGAGTCCGACAGCGGCAGCTTCGGTATCCAACGGCTGAGCAGTGGCCTGTCGACCCTGCCGCGCCTGGCAAGCTCGGACGGTGGCGAAGAGGTGTCCAAGGTCGCTCAACAGCTGTCCGCATTCCGCGTGTTCGACGTCGACGTACCCGCCGCACGACTCCCTGCCCGCCTCCGCCGCAGTCGCTTCTTCGATCTCTCACCCGACGCGGACAACCTCGCGGAGTTCCTCTACTACCTCAGCTCCACGGAGGAGACCTGGCAGGACCTGGTAGCTGACGCCCGGACCGTACTGCCGCAGCTCGACGACATCGAGTTCGCCAGGCTCGGCGGCTCCGCCGACCAGGTGACGGTGATCCTCCACGAACGGGGCCTGCGCCGGCCCACTCCGCTCGCCGACGCCTCGTACGGGACCGTCCGCCTGCTCGGCCTCCTCGCCATGCTCTACGACCCGGACCCGCCGGCCCTCACCTGTGTGGAGGAGATCGACCACGGCCTGCACCCCCAGGCCCTGGAACTGATCGTGGAACGACTCCGCGAGGCCTCCACCCGCAGCCAGTTCCTCGTCGCCACCCACTCCCCCGCACTGGTGGACCGGCTGGAACCGGAGGAGTTCATCGTCTGTGACCGTGACGAGGAAGGGGCCTCGATCATCCCGGCTCTCACCACGGACGAGGTGCACGCCATCGTCGAGGAATCCGGTGACCAGCCACTCGGCGAACTGTGGTTCTCCGGAGTGCTCGGAGGCGACCTCACCGGCGGTGAACTGTGAGCCGTAAGGCACTGCTCATCCCCCGCCAGGGCCGAGGCGTCATCGTGCTCGCGGGTGAGGATGCCAACGACTGCGACATCCTGGCGTCCATCATCCGCCAGCACCACCCGAACCTGGGCTCGGCCAAGCTCGTGCGCATCAACGACCCGGTGCGCTTGAAGAAGAAGACCGGACGCGAACTTTCCACAGCGGTGAGCACACTGATCGGCAAGGCCAAGGGGAAGGCGCTCCAGCAGCGCGGCCCGCTGGTCGGTCTGGCCGTCCACGAAGACCTGGACGGCTTCACGGACAACCGCTACCGCACCGTACGCAAGACGCTGTCCGAAGAGCTCGCGCGTCAGAGCCCTTGCGATGCAGCACTCGCTCTGGCCGCCTGGGAGTCGGAAGCATGGCTGCTCCTCTTCCCTGCCGCGTTCCCGCACGTCCGCCCACGCTGGAAGGTGCCGGCCCAGCTGCGCGGGAACGACACGGGGATGCTCAAGGACCCCAAGGAGACGCTGAAGAGCAAGCTCGGCTCCCCCACCTTCCGCGAGAGCGACGGCGCGCTGATCGCGAAGGCCGCGTACGAGCGGGGACTGCTCGCCGAGCCACAGGGCAGGAACCGCTCGTACGAAGACTTCGTGGCCGAGTTGACCACATGGGGCTGAGGCGCCGCCCGGCCCGCCTCGCCCGGTCCCTGGCCGGTGAGCGCCTGGCCACCCGCTGGGGTGTCACGTCACGCGTCGGCTCCGAACCACTGCGGTCTGCCTGCCGGACGAGGAACGGACCTCACTGGTGCTCCGCCGGTGTGCGGCGCGCCCTCGGTGCGGGGTTCGGGAGGCGTAGGCAGGGCGGCAGAGCCGCGTACAGCGCTGCTGCGGAAGCAGGGGCGGCCTTCAGCGGCGCTCAGGCCGCAGACAGCCGGCTGAGCGCCTCCGCCGCCGCCGCGCCGAGGCGGGGGTGCGGGAGGGCGGCCTCCAGGACCGGGCGCGCCCTGTCGTCTCCCAGGCTGCCCAGCCCCTCGACGCAGGCGAGTGCGACCCGCCAGTGCGGCTCGTCGGGGGCCAGCAATCGGTGCAGCGTGCTGACCAGGGCAGGCACCGATTCGGGGGCGCGCAGGGTGGTCAGCAGCCGCACCGGGTGCAGGGCGTAGGCCGTCCGCAGGCTGTTGGTGGCGAGCGCGGCCGCCGCTCTGGGGGTCCGGGGGTCGCCGAGGAGCAGGAGTGCGTGCGCGGCCGACACACAGCGTTCGGGGTCGCGGTGGTTGAGGAGGAGGACCAACGCCTCGAAGGCCCGGCGGTCGCCCCGGCAGCCCAGCCGGAACGCCGCGATCTCCCGCGCCCACAGCGGGCGTCCTCGCTCGACGAGGACCCGGGCCAGTTCCTCGTCGTCCTCGGTGGCGAGCAGCCGGTGGAAGACCTCCGGCTCACCGGCCTCGTCCCCGAGCCGGTCCGTCAGCGAGCGGAACTCCTCGTCCCTGGCTTCCTCTCCCCCGTGAGCGAGGGAGACTTCCACGGCTCGCGCCGTGGGAGTCTCCTGCTTCGCAGCCGACTGCCCGCCCGGAGCGTTCCGTTGAGGTCTTGCACCAGCTCCGCACACCGCCACCGCCAGCCCGGTGGCCAGAAGGCTGTTCGACGCATTTCTGTCACGGGCATGCCTCACACCGCAGCCCTCGCATGTCCACGTACGGACGTGCAGCGGCACACTCCTGGCAAGGGTCCCGCAGTGGGAGCACAGCTGGGCCGGGAGGAAGAAGCGGTTCACAACGATCACTTCCCGCCCGTACCAGGCGGTTTTGTACTCCAGCATGCTGCGGAACTCCGACCACGCCGCGTCACTGATGGCACGGGAGAGCCTCCGGTTCTTGACCGTGTTGCGCACGGTCAGGTCCTCGATCACGACCATGTGGTTCTCACGAACGAGCCGGGTAGTGATCTTGCGCAAGCAATCCCGGCACCGGTCGACAATCCGGGCATGGATTTTAGCAACCTTACGGCGGTCCTCGGCCCGGCCGGCGCCGCCTCCCTCGGCCTTTTTCACCAGGTGCCGTTGCGCTTTCGCCAAGCATTCGCGGTCCCGGCGCTCGTGCCGATCTCCTCCCCGCTCGACAGGGGCAGCAGGGGCTCCAGCTGGATCCCGGGATCGAGCTCCGGCACACCACGTCGGCCGGCGGCGGGTGAAGGTGTTCGTGGTCTCCGACGCAGAGGGGATCGCTCCCCCGGATCACCAAGAGGCCCTGCCTTCACACCGCGTCCACCAAAAGATCACCGACCGGGAACTCTGTTCGGTTCGCCCCGCGCATTCCCACACCGGTTGAGGAACGGCTTGTCAGCCCACGATCGCCGCTACAGCATCTGACTGGCGGTAGCACGTCGGCATCAGGCCCCGGCGGCGCTGCACAGCTCGGCGCCGCCGGGGCCTGAAGGGCGGAATCAGGGCATGAATCCCTTTACGTGAACCGCATTTCCGTAGCTGTGTGCGTCCGCTTCCTCCACGTGGAATCCCGCTGAGACGAGGATGCCCAGAATGGCGTCCCGCATACAGATTTGCACGGTTTGGTAGTGGCGGATCGCGTGGGGCAGATTCAAAGGATCAACCCCACTTTCCAGAAGGCTCACAGCTGCGGTCGCCAGTTCCGCCTGAGTGTTCCATTCCACCAGAACACCGCCGTCGGCGAGAGGGTCCACCTGGACATTCGCACCGGGTCTGTCCACGGAATCCTCTTCGGGGTTCCCTCGGTAAACAGGGATACCCGCCCGGACCAGTGCGTGGCAGGCTTCATCGGCCAGTTCCTCGCGCTGACCGATGGTATCCGGCGTGGCTTTCAGCGGCAGATCGAATCTGTGCTCGCTCATGCCTCCCTTACTCCCCCTCCTGCTGTCGGCCTGCCGACGAGCGCGCCAAGCGACCGCCGCCAGCTCGCTTGACGTATTCTGCCAGAAGCTGTTTGGCCGGACCTTCGATGCCGGCGTAGTAGGGGACCGACCAGGTGACAGGTGTGCCCCCCTTGAGTGCGGCGGCCAACTCGGAGGCACAGTCCCCACAGGGCTGTCGCTCGGTGTAAAGAGCGGTGATTTCGCGAGGATCGATCTTCTTTGCTTTCAGCATGTCCAAGATCGCGGTCTCCGAGTGACCGGAGAACTTGCTGCTCGCAACGACGAGATCCCCGGTCTTGGGGTCGTTCCATCCTGGCACCCTGGCTACGGCAACATTGTGCTGTGCTCCGTAGAAGCCGGCTTCGGTCCTGAACTGGTAAGCCATTCGGCTCAGTTCGTCGCTGTTGTAGCGGATCAAACCGCTGCATCCATCGCCAGTCACAGACGCCGGCGCGGCGAAGCGCTTGCTCGCCCGTGTGCAGAACTCGACGAACTCGTCCATCACCCGGTACCCGATTCGAGCGACGACATCGTCGGCCAGACCGAAGGTACGGAGCGCGTTGAGCGCGTCGATGAAGCCGATCCCGGTCCTGGCTGCGGCGTCCGCCGCCCTGACGGCGTCTGCGATGGGGCGGATGATCTTGCCGGCGAACAGTGACGCCACATCCACCACGGCCCAGGCACAACCGCCCCAGCTCCCGTTCTCACCGCCGGGGGTGAGCTTCTGGGCGCATCGGATCCAGCTGCCGAAGAGGATGTCGATGGGATCGACGCCCTGCTGGTACTCCGCGATCGTGATGGTGTGCGTGACCTCGGTGTACTGCGTCTCCGTCTTGTGCTCGCCCAGGTACAGCGTGTCCCCGGAGAAGCACGAGTTCTCCCATACCTCCGTGGTGCACAGGTACAGGTCGAGATCGGCCTTGTATCCGATCTTCTGGGTCATCGTGCAGTCGCCGTCGTAGGCGAGCTGGTCCCACCAGCCGTCGCAGCCCTCGGTCTTCTCCAGGACCTTCGGTTCGCCGACCTGTTCGATGTGGTCGATGACGTAGAACACGCCACCGATGAGTCCGCCGGCCTCGTCAGGGACCGTTCCGGTTTCGATCTGCTGGGTGTTCGCGGCGTTCTCGGCCTGCGTCGCGGCTTCCTGGGCGGACTCGGCGTACGCCTGGGCGTCCTTGGCTGCTTCCTCCGCAGCCGTCGCGGCGGCGTCGGCCCGCTCGGCTGCGGCTCTGGCCTGGTCGGCGGATTCCTCCGCCCGGTCTGCGGCCGCACGGGCGGCGTCGGCATCGAGAGCGGCGGCGTCGGCGGAGGTGCGGGCGGCTTCGGCGTAGCCTTCGGCGCGGCCGGCGGCCTTGTCGGCGGCCTCCGCGTCGGCCGTGGCCTGCCGGCCGTACTCGATGGTGCGGGCCAGTGACTGCTGCGCCTTCGCCGCGGCGGTCGCCGCAGCGGCCGCGTAGGTCAGTGCCTCCTTCGAGTAGCCACGGGCGTCCGCGGCGTGCTTGGCGGCGTTCGCCGCGTGCTGGTAGGCGGCCTTGGCATCGCCCTGTGCCTGGTCGGCGATGGTCTGGGCGGCCGCCGCTTCCTCGGCCGCGTTGGCGGCGTGGGCGTCCGCGACGGCCTTCTGCTGCTCGGCGATGGTCTTCGCCGCCTGGCCGGACAGGACCACCAGAGAAGCGGCGGAGTCCTTGGTGACGTACGGCGAGCCGAGCTGGATCGCGTCGTTCGCGGGAGCCGCGACCTGCGCGGCCGAGTTCCCGGCATCCACCGCCGCCTGCGCGGTGACATAGGCGAACCCGGCCGCCTTCGCCGAGGCGGCGGTGGCCTTGTCGGCCTCGGCCTTGGCCGCGTCCGCCTCGGCCTTGGCCGTCTTCGCCTTTGCTTCTGCCTCGTCGGCTGCCTCGACCGACAACGCGGCCTCGGCCGAGGCGTGCTCGGAGGCGTCGATGGCGTCGGCGGCGGCACTGGTGGCGGTGCGCACCGCGGCGTCCGCCCGCAGCTTCGCGGCCTGCGCATCGTCCGCGGCTGCCCGGGAGCGCTTGGCGGCGGCCTCGGCGCGGGTTGCCGCCGCGTCCGCGTCCGCTGCCGCCT